>UOGA01000193.1_pt1 | contig 25802 bp, 27 predicted proteins | sample 1989841 | NCBI WGS metagenome assembly UOGA01 (sample SAMEA4712198, study PRJEB27164) | hydrothermal vent metagenome | biome: marine basaltic hydrothermal vent biome; feature: marine hydrothermal vent; material: mineral | place: Pacific Ocean | collected 2011-06-14/2011-07-23 | depth 1691 m | reverse complement strand
ATTGACAGGCTTACCGTCTGGCGTATATCCTAGCGTGTATGACGAAGAATTTCTGGGTCAAGCTCGACTCTCTCCTGTTCCGTATCGCGGGCGCCGTTTTGGGTCTGTCTGGTTGTATGGGCCTGCTCTTGAACAACCCGTTTAAAGTTCTTATTTCGAATGCCTACGGCGTCGTATTTTTTCTGATCTTCGCTATTTTAGGATCGTATTCCACCTTTTCCATAATAAAAGAACTGATAGCTCCCGAACAGTCGCTCTCAGAATAGATTGAATAGAAAAGGGCAAAAAAAACCCGTGGAAGTAAAGGGGGGCTACTTCCACGGGTCACATTACAAAGCATTGAGCCTGTGTTGGGGGAAGGAGGGAAGCCCAACGCTTTGCAAAAACTTCAAATACTTACCCCATAATACAGCAATACCCGTGCCATAATAATGTAGGTTGATATTAAAGGAGTTATGTTTTTATCAACAAATTACGTCGGGTTCTAGTGTCCGAAAAAGTGTCACCCATGTCTGAAAAGTAGACACATTACAGGTGGAGCCTAAAAAACAGGCGTCACTTTCGGTCTATTTTACTCCCGGCTCATCTGCGAGATTTTCAGGTATTTGCAGAATACGTGGTAGCTGGAAAGCCCTGACAAAATAAGGCCCGGAATTCCATCCAGAAAGCCGAGCTTTAAAAAGTACATTTTCACGAAAGTCGCGGGTGGTCTTAGCGCAATAGAGAAAAAACCAGCCTTCTGGTTTTTTGCGGTTCTTTCTCTGGCGGCGATTTCGGTAAAACTGTTTATTGTTTTGAGATGGTCGGAGATTGTGTCGAAAGAGAGGTGGTAGATGTCGCCGTCCAGGTTCTGGCATTGTCCTTTCAACTCAATCTTGTCATGTGGATTTTCTCCCGTCCACTTGCCGTGGCCTCTTCTAAACAGCCGCACTTTGCGGGCCGGGTACCAGCCGCAATGGTATATCCATCTGTTGATGTAAAAGACGAGGCGCGCGATGGCGTAACCATCGGCCCTGGGGTCGACGAGCGCGCGCTGAATCTCTCCGCGAAGCTTTGCCGAAACCCGCTCATCGGCGTCGAGGCTCAATATCCATTCCCCGGTCGTCTGGCTAATCGCGTAATTTTTCTGCCCGATATGCCCTTCCCATGCGTGGAAAACAACTTTGGCGCCTTTACTTTTCGCTATTTCCGTCGTCCGGTCGGTCGATCCGCAATCGACGACGACGATTTCGTCGGCGAAAGAAAGACTGTCGAGACAATCACCGATTTTCTTTTCTTCATTTTTAGTGATTACAGCGGCGGATAATTTGACAGCCCGTCCGGCGGCGCCGTCCGGCTTGCGGTTCATGGCTCTCTCAAGCTAGCCGTCCAGCTTTTTCGCTTCATCTATCAGCATGATGGGGATGTCATCCTTGATTTCGTATTCCAGTCGGCAAGGGTCGCAGACCAGTCCATTCCCCGCTTGCGTCAACGCAAGATCGCCTTTACACTTCGGGCAGGCCAGAATATCGAGCAGTTGTTTGTCTATGGTCATTTTTTCTTAAACTCCCTCAATTAATAATATTGGGGCCCCCTGAGCTCGCGCAGAAACGCTCCTCATTTTATACCGCCTATTATAACCGTAGTTCCAGAGTAGGGGGGAACCGGGCCCGGTTGGACTGATTTTTCATCCCAGCAGGGCGGCGCGATATACAGTTTCAAAAGAGACTTTATTTTTCACAGCCGCTTTTCTGACAGACGTAAATTCCGGGGCGCTTTTCTCTTTTCCATCAGGCAACTGCGCGACTTTTACTTCAACGACGCCATATCTGGTTTTGACCTTTTTAATCCGCCTCGGAAGACTGGCCCGGCGAACCTCACGCCTTCTGACGCCCAACGTAGAAGTCTGTTCGAATAATATTTTTTCCATCTCTACGCTCTTGTCTGGCTCGCACAAAACCGAGAGGCATACGCCGGGTCTTCCTTTTTTCATCTGGATTGGCGTTATCGTCACATCGAGCGCCCCGGCTGTAAAAAGCGCGTCGAAAACTGAAGGGATCGCCTCAGGATTCATATCGTCTATATTGGTAACCAGCTCCAGCAACCGCTCCACCTTCACTTCGCCGATTTTACCAACCGCTTCGGTCTCTCCGATGAACAGGCGAGTTATATTCGGCCTGTCGGCAAAATCATGCCCGCCCGCGCCATGCCCGATCCGCTCGACAGTCATCATCGGCAGAGGCCCGAACCTGACACATTGAGATTTCAAAATCGAAGCGCCGGTCGGCGTGGTCAGCTCAAGCTGTGGGCCTTCGGCGTAAGCCGGGACCCCTTCAAGCAAAAACGCCGTGGCCGGAGCGGGAACAGGAAGAATTCCGTGGCTGGTTTTAACCGTTCCAGAACCTGCGTTTATCGCCGAAGCTTGGACTTCGCCGATGCCAAGCTCGCAAAACCCTATGGAGGCGCCGACGATATCGACAATCGAATCGACAGCTCCCACCTCGTGAAAATGGATTTTCTCCATTGGCTCGCCATGAACTTTCGACTCCGCCTGCGCCAGTTTCCCGAATATGTCGAGCGCTCTTTTTTTTACTTCGTCCGACAGGCCGCTTTTCTCGATCATCTTTACGATGTCGGGATAGAGCCTGTGATGCGTGCTTTTTTTTGTAAGCCTGACCGTAACTTTGGTTCCAGCGATACCGCATCGCTTCACTTTCGAAGCTGAAATCGTGTATCCGTCCAAGTTCAGTTTTTTAAGTTCGCTACGGAGTTTTGCGATGGGAAGACCCACGTCCACCATAGCGCCCAGCGCCATGTCTCCGCTGATGCCTGAAAAACAGTCGAAATACGCGAGTTTCATTTATCGCTATTTTTCGGCACGACGTTTATCTTATGCGCCAGCGCGCCCGCCCCGTATCCGTTGTCGATGTTCATCACCGCCACCCCGGCAGAGCAAGAATTAAGCATGGCAAGCAAAGCCGCCACTCCCCCGAACGCCGCGCCGTATCCGACAGAAGTAGGAACAGCCACAACCGGTCTGTCCACAAGGCCGCCTACGACCGAAGCCAGCGCCCCGTCCATTCCGGCGACCACCACGATAACGCGAGCTTTCATCAGCATGTCAATATACTTGAGCAGGCGGTGAATTCCAGCCACGCCGACGTCGTAAAGCGTTTGAACTTTCGAGCCCATCACACTCGCCGTGACCGCCGCCTCCTCCGCTACCGGTATGTCCGAAGTTCCGGCCGATACTACCAGGACGTATCCTGTTTTATTTCGCTTTTCAGGCTCGATGACGATTGTCCCGGAGCGTTTATGAAAAACCGCTTTGTCCGACAGACTTTTTATTCTCGTGAAAATTTTCTGGTTCGCCCTTGTTAAAAGCAGAGGCCCTTTTCCAGCGATAAGTCTTTCGGCGATAGCCGCCACATCTTGCACGCTTTTCCCCTCACAATAAACCACTTCGGCAAACCCTTGACGCAGACCCCTGTGATGGTCTATGTTGGCGAACCCCAGGTTCTCCGTCGGAAAACGCTTCAGCATATTAAGCGCCTCTTGCGGCTTGATCTTCTTTTCGTAAAGGAGTCCGATGATTTTTATCAACTCCTGGTTAGTCATCTTCTCCACTTCCCCCGGCTTAAAACTCTGGTTTCAATTCGCGGGACATAAGGTCAAAAACCGCCTGTTTCGGATTTTTACCTTCGTACAATGTTTTATAGACTTCGTTGGAGATAGGCATGTCCACCCCCTCTCTTTTCGCGAGGTTATATACAGAAACAGATGTGGCCACCCCTTCGGCGACAGCGGTCATCGAATCGAGGATTTCCTTTAACCCCTCACCCTTACCTATGCGAAAGCCAACAGCCCTATTGCGCGACAGGTCGCCGGAGCATGTAAGCACAAGGTCGCCTATTCCGGAGAGGCCGGAGAAGGTTCGCTCCTCGGCTTTTAACGCCACCCCCAACCTTGTCATCTCGGTAAGCCCTCTTGTTATAAGCGCCACGCGGGAGTTAAGCCCCAGGCCCAGCCCATCGCTGATCCCCGCCGCTATGGCGATCACGTTTTTTAGGGCGCCGCCAAGCTCCGCGCCGACAACATCGTAACTTACGTAGAGCCGGAGCCAGGGCGCCGATAAAGCCTCCTGCGCCAATTTCGCCGCCGCCAGGTCTTTAGAGGCGATGATACCGGCGGTGGGGTCTTTTTTAATCAGCTCTTTTGCGAAAGTGGGGCCGGAGAGAAAACAGGCGCGATTGGCGATATCGGCAGGCATGGTGTCGGCGATCATCTGGGCGGGCAGGGCAAGAGTTTTGTTTTCTATTCCTTTCGTCGCCGAGACCACGATAGCGTCACGCGGAATAACGCTTTTCAGCTTTTCAAGAGTAGCGCGCATAAACTGTGACGGCGCCACGAAAATAATGATACGGCTCCCTTTTACCGCCTCTTCCATGTCGTCTGTCGCCCGCAGGTTATCGGGCAGTATCAGGCCGGGCAGGAAAGACCTGTTTTCATGGGTGGTATTTATAGATTCCACAACCTCAGGCTCCAGCGCCCATATGGTGACCGGCGCCCCGCTCTGGGCCACCGACCAGGCCAGAGCCGTGCCCCACGCTCCCGCTCCTATAACCGCAGTGGGTTGTTTTATCGTCATTATTTCCTTATTTAAAGTGGCCCGCTACATTATACTCATCCAAGCCTCATAACCTATGTGTTAATATTTGCATTTGAGCGATCATAATGGCGCGGGTAGGTATAACGACAACGGTTCCGTCGGAAATCATTTTCGCGGCTGGTTCCGTTCCGGTCGATCTGAACAACATCTTCATAACCGACATCAATCGGTCGGCCTATTTTGAGCAAGCCGAAGTGGATGGTTTCCCCCGCCCCTTGTGCGGCTGGATCAAGGGGATGTACTCCGCCTGTCTCGACCATAAAATCAATGAAGTGATAGCCGTCACCCAGGGCGACTGCTCGAACACACATGTGTTGATGGAAATTTACAGGATGCGCGGTGTTAAGACTGTGGCGTTTAATTTCCCATACGGGCGCGACCCTGCGATGATGAGACGATCCATAGAGTTGCTTTATGAGCATTTCGGCGTGGACGAGAGGTCAGCGGAGAAGATGAGAGTCCGGCTCAACCGAATCCGCGCAAAGCTTGACGAAATCGACCAGATGACATGGCGCGATGGTGTGGTGACCGGGTTTGAGAACCATCTGCTTCTCGTCTCATCGTCCGATTTCGAGTCTGACCCTGACACGTTCGAGGCGAAGCTCGACAGGTTCATAGTTGAAGCAGGCCAAAGAGAGCCGATGGAGCAGTCTGTCCGGCTCGGCCTTATCGGGATACCGCCGATTCTCGACGGTCTATATCCATACATCGAAGAGCATGGCGCAAGGGTGGTATACAACGAAGTCCAGCGTCAGTTCACTATGCCTTTTGGCGGAGACACGCTGGCCGAGCAATATTTAAACTATACGTACCCTTACGATATCGGCCCCCGGATCGACGATATTAACCAGCAGATATCAGACCGATCTATCGACGGAATCATCCATTATGTCCAGTCGTTTTGCCACCGGCAGATGGAAGACCTGATTTTCCGGGAGCGGATAGACGTTCCGATTCTCACCATCGAGGGAGACGCGCCAAGGCCGGTTGACGCGAGGGCCAAGATAAGGCTGGAGAGTTTCATTCGCATGATAGCCAATCGCAAAGGGGCGATGGCATGAGCGTGGTTTCAATACCGACACTGGGCGTTGACGCAGGCTCGCGCGAGGTGAAGCTTGCGGTGAGCGATGGCGCCGAAATTGTCTTCAAAGCCCACATGGATACTATCAAGTTTTATATAGAGCTAAAAACCGGCGACGGCAGGCTTGACATAAAAAAGCTGAGCGCTCTTGGCCATGCGCCCGGTTACGAAAGGCTTGTCTCCACCGGGTATGGCAGGAACAACGTGAAGATTGAGGGAGGGGTTTCAATCCCGGAGATAGACGCCCATGTGTCGGGAGCTTTATTTCAGACCGGGTTAACCGATTTTACGCTGGTGGACCTGGGGGGGCAGGATACAAAAGTTGTGAGTGTAAAAGGTGGAATGGTGGACGATTTTATGATGAACGACAAATGCGCCGCAGGCTCTGGCCGGTATCTGGAAAACATAGCCCATGCTCTCGATGTCTCCATGGCGAAACTTGGGCGCTGCCACGACGACCCGGCGCCGCTATCCAATACCTGCGCGACGTTCGGGGAATCGGAAGTTATCGAGCTTGTGTCTGAAGGCGTCGAAGTGGAGAAAATACTCGCAGGCGCCAACAGGAGCGTGGTCTTGCGTCTTTTGCCGATGGCGCTTAAATTCAGGCCGAAAGTGATCGTCGCCACAGGCGGGGTGGCGAAAAACAGAGCCATACGCGAAATGCTGGCCGAGGAGACAGGCGTCGAGGTCGTCGTCCCTGGCGATCCACAGATCAACGGAGCGATCGGATGCTGTCTGTCATAAAACGATAAAAAGGAGGGGCGAAGGGTGGAGAAATTTCCGGGATACAAACGGCTCTTTCGTTTTGACGCTGACTGCAAACTAAAGACGCTGGAATTTATGCGGTCGTCTCCTTCCCTTGATGGCGCCGCTATTAATATTTTCGCTCATATACTTTCAGCGGAAAATATGTGGCTGAGCCGCCTTGAGCTTGGGGTAAAGGCGCCGCCTCCCAAACTGTGGCGGGAGGGGCGAACCCTCGATCAATGCGCCGACGAAACTGAGTCTGTCATCGGCCACTGGACAAGATTTCTTGGCGGCCTTTCAGAGGAGGATTATTCAAAACAGGTTTCGTTTATAAATTTGAAAGGCATACAGGTTGACAGGCCCGTCTACGATCTGCTGACCCAGGTGTTGAACCACTCCACCTATCATCGCGGCCAGATCGCGACGCTGACAGGTAAAAGAGAGGTCGAGGCGCCTCCCACGGACTATATATTTTTCCCACCCGATTAATGAAGGGTTTGCTGGCTCTTGTTAAAAGGAAAGGAGTTACGCAGTAGCTACCCCCTTTTTTTCGTTGTCTTATGGAGAAAGTCGTCACCGGCAAGAGTCACGCGCCCCCGCGTGACCTTATAAACATTACGCGCCGTCACGGGTGGACCCGTGACCATGCAGGCGCAAGGCGGAAATGTCAAAATACAAGACCTGACCCTTTTTTTCTTTACTTTTTAGACATCTCCACGAATTTCATTCGCAGATCGTAAAGGGAATGGGTCAGCAGATTCGCTTCTTCTTCGTTTAAGTTTCCTTTTGTCTTTTCCTCCAGTATCGCCAGGATATCTATCGATTGTTTGGCGAGATCGAGGTTGACGGATGTTTTGCCGGAGACTTCGTCGTGGAATCCGCCCATATGGTATGCCGCGCTTGACGCCAGCGAAAGGATGAAGGTGGAGAAATTGATCGGGGGAGCCGCCGCGTCGCCTTCAGTTTCTGGCCCAGATTCTGGTTTTATCTCTTCGGAAGGGCTCACTATCTCAGGCTCAGGCGCATCCTCCGGCTCTTCTGCGGCCGAATCATCTTCGTCGAATCTACGGCGCTTGTCCTGAAACTTAAACGACCCTTCTTCTGGCTCTTGAAGATCGCCCATAATTTTATTCCGGGCCGAAAAGATCTTCGCCGCTTTTTATCTCTTCTTTATGCGGTTCGATCAATCCTTCAGCGATCTCCTTGAGGGCTATGTTGAGCGGGTGCATACCCTCCGGGTCTATTAAAGGATCGGCCCCATCGACAATCTGTTTCATTCTCATCGTGATAATGTTGACCAGAAGATATTTATGGCTAATTTTCTTCTTCGCCTGACTGTATAGATACGTATCGAACATCATTTGTTTAACCTTTCTGCTTTCCGATTATGTTTATCAGGTCAGTCTACAACGCCTGCCAAACCAAAACCGGTTTAATTTTTAGAGGTTCCCTTATGCTTAACGGGGAAACAACGCATTTTCCCTGGGGCCTTTTTTCTCCATCTCCTCCTGGCACTCCACACAGAAGATCGAGTATGGCATGGCCGCGAGTCTCATTTTGGATATTTTTTCATCGCATTCGGCGCAGACTCCATACTCGCCCTTTTCAATTTTCAGCAAAGCTTCGTTGATAAGTTTTAGCTCGCCTTGCCCCCGGCTCTTGAACAGGTAGGCCTTCTCCTGCTCATAGGCCGATTCCGCCACATCCACATCGTCACCATGCCGATTTTCAATCTCCCTTTTTATTTCCTGGCTGATACTCTGATCGGCGGCCAGAAGGATAGACCTTTTTTGAAGGAGAAGCTTTTTGATATTCTCAAAACCTTGACGTTTTTTACCCATAACTTCCATACCCTCCAGAATAAAGATAACCGTATGTTTATTCAGGCATTAATACAATAATCCAGAGCGGTTACCTGCTTGCGCCAAAACACCCGTTTAAATAGAGCTACACTTTATAACAAATCTTATTACAGGAATCAAGCGCTAAAAACTGACTATACGGGAAGGTATCCCATTGAAAGTAAAGCCCTGTTTCTTTGAAATTCGACCTTGATGAAGAGCTGTTAAATAGCTTTGAGGTGTTTGGGCGAGCTTTGATAGCAATGGCGCTCGTCGGGGAAAGCGCCCGTTTTGATTTCTTCGATGTACGATCCGACAGCTTTTTTGACAACCGAAGCCAGGTCGGCGTATTTTTTCACGAATTTTGGTTTGAACTCGGTCTGCAAACCGAGAAGATCGGCGGTGACGAGTATCTGGCCGTCGCATGCCGGGCCCGCCCCGATACCTATAGTCGGGATACGGAGCTTTTCGGTGATCCGGGCCGAAAGATCCTCCGGCACGCATTCGAGCACAATAGAGAAGACCCCAGCCTGTTCCAGTTTTGACGCCTCGTCGATCAGCCTCCTGGCCGCCGCCTCGTGTCTCCCCTGGATTTTGAAACCGCCGAATTTGTGAATAGACTGTGGCGTAAGGCCGATATGGCCCATGACCGGAATCCCGGCTGAAAGCATTTTACTGATAATCTCAAGCAGACCGTCGCACCCTTCGATCTTCACCGCCTCCGCTCCTTCAAAGATCAGCCTGCCCGCGTTCTCAAGCGCTTTTTCCATGCCAACATGGCAAGACAAAAACGGCATGTCGGCCACCAGCAAGGCGCGCTCGATACCTTTATGGACAGCTTTGACATGGTATGCGATATCGTCCACAGTGACTCTCAACGTGTTCTCTTCCCCGTTAAACACCATCCCCAGCGAGTCGCCAACGAGAACAAGGTCCGCGCCAGCTGAATCAACCAGCCGGGCGAAGGTATAGTCATAGGCGGTAAGGGCGCTTATTTTCTCGCCCCTGCTTTTCATTCCCTGCAGTCTGCTTACGGTCATCTTGTCCGGCATAAAAACCCCTCCGTTGTTGGCAATGCGCCGTTGGCCGGATCGTATGTTACGGGAATGGGAGGGAACGGCGCGTCATCCTGAAACGACGCTTTGAGCAGATTAACAATGTTCCCGTCCCAGTCCTTCAACCATACGGATCCAGGCGGATTGAATATAGTATCCGGCCTTTACAGGCGTAAAGCAAGGAGGAAATGAGGCTGTAGGGTGCGCCTGGGGCTCGGCACACGTCACCCCGGACTCCGATCCGGGGTCTCCGGGATGCCGGATCAAGTCCGGCATGAGAACAGAAAAAAGGCAAGATCCTTCGGTTCCCTCAGGACGACGGAAGGGAGGCTTGGACTTTGCGGCATGGCGTCCTGAATCCTTCGAGGCTCAGGATAAACTCCGTGAAGGACTTTGTGTTGGGCGAAGCCTCGCCATCACCCTCACTAACCTCCCCCCTCATACCCTCATGGGCCACGAGGATAAGCATAAGTTTTATATCAGATGTGAATCTAAACTTTTAGTATTAAAACAGACTTCCCAGCGGATTGAAAAACTCGACGCCTTGAACGTCGGAGCGGACTTTTTTCACCAGCTTTTCGAAATCCTCTTCGTTGGCCACGAAATCGATGTTGTTCGTATTGATAATAAGAAGCGGCCCGCCTCTGTAATTAAAGAAAAAGTCGTTAAACGCGCTGTTCACTTTTTCGATGTACTCTTCCGATATTCCCTGCTCCGCGTCTCTATCACGTATCGATATCCGTTTCATCAGGGTCGATGTGTCCGCCTGCAGGTAGACAGCCAGGTCGGGCGCGGGGACATGTTTTACCAGATGGTTGTATATGTCGAGGTAAAGCCTAAACTCGCTGTCGTCGAGGTTTAGTTTGGCGAACACCAGGTCGCGCTCCATTATGTAATCGCACACCGTCACCTGCTTGAAAAGATCGACCTGTGACAATTGTGAGAGCTGTTTGTATCTCGACACCAGAAAAAACATCTGCGTTTGGAACGCGTAGGCTGATTTATCGCGGTAGAACGAGTCAAGAAACGGGTTTTCCTCCACCTGCTCATAGATCGGCTCCACCTCAAACCGCTCCCCCAGCAATTTGGCCAGGCTCGATTTGCCGACTCCGATGGGGCCTTCGATGGCGATGTAGCGGCTCATGCTCTATGGAGCCTCGATTTTTCGCATGTGTTGTTTCTCTTGCGGAAGTTTTTTGAGTAGTTCGGATACGGTTTCGCCAAGCGCCGGATGGGTCAACTCCGGGTCGATATCTTTTAATGGTTGCAGTACGAACCTGCGCTCGAACGCGAGAGGATGCGGGATTTTCAGATCGGCGGTGTCCATTACCAGATCATCATAAAAGATAATGTCTATATCGATCTTGCGCGGGCCCCATTTGACCGACCGCTTTCTACCCATTTTGTTTTCGATTTTCTTCATTTTATCAAGCGTCTCCCCGGCGGAGAAATCGACCTTTAAGGCGACCGCCGTGTTCACAAACCAAGGCTGATCGAGGTTTCCCTGCGGCTCCGTTTCATAATAGCCCCCTTGCCCGATAAGCTCTACGCCTTCGTCTTTGAGGATTTCCCCGACGGCCCCGGCGACCGAACCTTCAGGATCGTCCATGTTCGACCCGATAGAAAGATAAACGACAGCCACAATGACCTGCCCTTCATTAACAGTTTGCCAAAAAAGTCCTTCCCTGGCTTTTTTTGCTGGAAAAGCTAAAAGCGCGGTTTCCGCTTTTCCTCATTTTTCATTCTTGAAAAATGGCGGTACTTCCATGTACCGCTCTAACAGACTAAAAAACGAATTTAAGCCCCCGTAACCGGTTGGCTATTTCATCCATCACTCTTTTTTCATCCTCTTGCCCTTTAGCCGCGAAAGTGACGGAGAACCGCACAAAATTTCCCGCGTCGTCCCAGGGAACGGTCGATATCAGCTTTTCTTTTATCATCCACTGCGAGAACTCCTCACCTGTGGCGAACGAAGGCCCTCCCTCTATCCCTTTTGGAGCCTTGACGTAAAGATAAAATGTTCCCGCAGGTTTGCGGGCGCTAAAACCGGCCTTGGTTAAAGCTTCGACAAGCAGAGTCAGCCTCCGCTCATATTTTACGACAGTTTTAGCAGTAATGTCCGGGTTCAAAAGCGCGGTGACTCCAGCTTTCTGGATGGCCAGGAACTGGCCCGAATCGTAGTTATCCTTCACGGTGGCGAAAGCGTTCACCACCAGCGCGTTTCCCGCCACAAAAGCGAGCCGCCACCCGGTCATGTTGTAGGCTTTAGAGAGCGAGTGTATCTCTATCCCCACATCTTTGGCTCCGTCTACGGAGAGGAAACTGTATGGTTTTTCCCCGTAAGTCAGCGCCGCGTAAGCCGCGTCCTGGACGACTACCACTCCATTGTCGCTTGCGAACTTTACAACCTTGTCATAAAACGCAGGTGTCGCCTGGGCGCCGGTCGGGTTGTTCGGATAGTTGATATAAAGAAGCTTTAAGCGCTCCGCTTTTTCTTCGGGAATCGAACTTAAATCAGGCAAAAATCCGCTCTCCTGCGTTAAAGGGAGGTTTAACACTTCACCGCCCAGATATTTGGCATGAGTAGCCATCACCGGATAGCCGGGGATCGTCTGCGCCATAAGGTCGCCGGGGTTAATGAACGCAAGAGGTATCATGGCAAGGGCCGGTTTTGCGCCGATGGCGTGGTTCACCTCCGTCGCCGGATCGATCCCGTCAACGCCGAAGACCTGTTTGAGGTAGTCTACAGCCGCTTGTTTGAACTCGGCGCTTCCGTTGTCCGCGTAGCCCCTGTTCTCCGGCTTTTCAGCCTCGTTTTGCAAGGTTTCCACCACTTTAGCGTCTGCCATTTCGTCCGGCTCACCCACACCCATGTCGATCAGCTCGACGCCGGGGTTTTTGTCCATCGCCTCTTTTTTGGCCCGCTTGATCTTCTCGAACTTGTATATTGTCGTATCCTTGCCGAACCGGTCGCCGCCGATCCGCTCGGCGAACATGCTTTGGATATAACTTTCTTTAACAGCCATTGTCATAAATCAACACTCTTGAAAATAATATGTTAAACAATCGAAAAGATTGTATGGTATGCCAGCCGCCCGGTCAAACGATCACGCAATTGCGGCGGAAGCGGCTAATAGGTTAGAATAAGGACATTAGCAGGCCGCGAACGATTTTAAGCGGCCTGATACAGCGGTACATGGAGGTACAGCCATTTTTCAGGAATGAAAAGAGATTGAAAAATGAGGAAAAGCGGAAACCGCGTTTTTCGCTTTTCCAGCTAAAAAAGCCAGGGAAGGACTTTTTCAGCACACTGTTAGAGATAAACCACCATACGGAGGTCGCGGTTTTGGAAGAAAAAGTAGAGGCTGTATTAGAGGAAGTGCGCCCGCATCTGCTGGCGGACGGAGGCAATGTGGAGCTTGTCGGCGTTGAAAATGGCGTTGTAAAGCTCAAGCTGTTGGGCGCGTGCGGCTCTTGTCCCAGCTCCACAATGACATTGAAAATGGGAATCGAGCGAGTTTTGAAAGAAAGAATTCCAGAAATTGAGACTGTGGAGCAGGTATGGTAGCCCCCCGGCTCCAGCCTTTAAATCCAGTTGTCAAACATGACTAGATTACGATTAAAAACTCCAGCGATATTATTCGTGATCGTCTTGTCCGGTTACCTGGTCGGTATGGGTCATATAAAGGCCCACAGCAAATCGGAGGCCCAGAGCGCCGATCCAAAAAGCGAAGCGAAGACTATGGCGCCCGAATTTTTGCTACCCGACCTGTCTGGCGCCGAGGTAGCGCTCTCGGATTTTAGAGGCAAATGGGTTTTTATAAATTTCTGGGCCACCTGGTGCGGCCCCTGCGTCATGGAAATGCCGATGATGAACAAGCTGAACAAAATTCTTGAAAAAGAGAATTTCAAGATGCTCGCCATCAACATGGAGGATATCGACCCGGAAAGAATCCGAAAATTCGTCAAAAACCTTAAAGTCGATTTCCACATTCTGCTCGACAGAAAAAGCCAGGTAAGCGCTGTATACGGCATCCGGAGCATCCCCATGACCTTCATGATAAACCCTAAAGGCGAAGTGGAGTCCATCGCCGAAGGAATGCGCGAATGGGACGACCCGAAAATGGTGCAGTACTTCCGCAACCTTATAAAAGGCAAGAGCGACGAAAAAAAAGCGGAGTTGAGCGGGAAATAGTTTTGTACCTCCCTCTTTTCGAAGAGGAGTGGCTGGCCGTAACAGGGCGGTGTTCGACTAAAAGCCTTTCCCTATCCCTCGACGGGAGAGGGCTGGGGTGAGGGCGCAAAATGTCATTGCGAAGGATATGGCGCGGCCACGCCGAGACAGCGACTGCGGCAATCTCTCCTATAGAAAAACGGCAAGATCATTCACGAGCTTGTACTGAGCCCTTCACAGAAGTTCAGGATAAACTCCGCGAATGTGCTCAGGACGACACTGGTGAGACCCATGCCCCCCGCCCTGTCGTCCTGAGTGAAGCGAAGGATCTCGCTCTATTCCGGCGGCCACCAATCCGTGTGTTTTACGTTAAACCAGCCGTACTTTCCCTGTTCCGTTTTCTATAGCGCCGATCATATAAACAGTCTCGCCCGATTTTTCGAGAGCGTTTTTAAAATTTTCCGCATGGTCGGAATCGATCACTATCACCATCCCGATACCCATATTAAACGTCCTTAGCATATCGCTCTCCGGCACGCCCGCGCCTTCTTGTATTATCCTGAACAAAGGTGGAGTTTCCCATGAGCTTTTTTCGATTACCGCGTCCGTATTGTCCGGTAAAATTCTGGGGATATTATCGACAAGCCCGCCGCCTGTAATATGCGCAAGCCCTTTGACCGGATGATCCTGCAGTAAAGGCCAAAGCGCGGTAGCATAATTTTTGTGCGGCTCCATTAAAGCGTCTCCGACAGCGCTCCCAAGCCCGGCCGGAGTGTCATCGACGCTTAGGCTCATTTTTTCAAAAATTACTTTTCTGGCGAGTGTATATCCGTTCGTATGCAGTCCGTTGGACGCGAGGCCGACGATAACGTCGCCTTGCGATATATCTTTTCCTGTAATAATTTTCGATTTTTCCACGACCCCGGTGATAATCCCGACAAGGTCGTATTCGCCCTTTCGGTATGTCCCCGGAAGCTCCGCCGTCTCCCCCCCCACGAGCGCCACCCCGGCCTCCCTGCAGGCAGAAGCCATACCGCCGACTAACTCCTCGACCTGCGCAGGCTGTAGCGATTCGGAGGCGATATAGTCGAGGAAGGTCAACGGCTTTGCGCCCTGGCACAAGATATCGTTGCAGGAATGATTGACAATATCGAACCCCACCGAGCCGTGCTGGCCGGTCATGTTGGCCACCATCAGCTTGGTTCCCACCCCGTCCACGCTCTGGACAAGGACAGGCTCTTTATAATCGGCCAGAATCTTTTTCAAGTCGTAAAGAGAGCCGAAAGTCCCAAGGCCGGAGAGCACGGCGCTTGTGTGGGTGGAGACTGCGGCGCTTTTTATCCTTCGTAAACTCTCCATCCCGGCGTCGATATCCACGCCCGCGTCTTTGTATGTTGTTTTTTTATTCATAAATAGAGACCTCTGAAAAACTCCTGCAATTGTCATTACGAGTGTCAGCGAAGTAATCTCTTGCCACTATAAATCATAGGGTTGGAGATTGCCATCTCCTCGCAATGACAGCTAAACGTTACCTTTTTGTAAAGCTTGCCCATCCTATCGCATCTAAAATCAAACCGGCATTTGATTTTAGCCGCATACAAGAGTAATTTGCTCTATTAAGGAAAAGAGGGGGCTATGGAGAAAATTCTTGTAGTTGACGACGAAGAGAGCATCCGTTTTGTGCTGTCGAAAGGTTTCGAGCGGATAGGTTACGCGACCGACACAGCCTCGACAATCGAAGAGGCGGGAGACAGGCTGAACGAAGGCCGCCATTTTTGCGTCTTCCTCGACATCATCTTGCCCGACGGCTCCGGGCTCGATCTTATCGGATCGATATTAAAAAGGCGAAACCCGCCGTCGGTGGTTGTTATGACAGCGGAAGCGACAATGAAAAACGCCATAACCGCAATGCAAAAAGGGGCGTTTGACTATATTACAAAGCCGTTCGACTTCGACGTCATCGATATTCTGATAAACCGCATTGTCGAATACCGTAAAATGTCGAGCGAATTGGCCAGGTTCAAATCTGGCTCCCCTGCTCAGCCTGAAGGAGAGATGGTGGGTCGCTCGGCGCCGATGCAAGAGCTGTTCAAGCTGATCGGACGATCAGCCAACTCCGACGAAAACATTCTAATTACCGGCCCCACCGGCTCCGGAAAAGAGTTGGTAGCAAAAGCCCTCCATTCAAACTCCAGCAGAAAGGCTGGCCCTTTTATCGCCGTAAATTGCGCCGCAATTCCAAACGACCTGCTTGAATCGGAGCTGTTCGGCCATGTCAAAGGAGCTTTCACCGGAGCTTTCGACTCCAAATCGGGCAAATTCCTGGCCGCCAGCGGAGGCGTCATACTCCTCGACGAGGTGGGCGATATGCCGTTATCTCTCCAGGCGAAAATGCTGAGGGTTTTGCAAGACAGGGAGTTTTATCCGGTCGGCTCAACGAAGCCGGTAAAAGTGGATACGAGGGCGCTCGCCTCCACCAATCGCAACCTCGCCGAAGATGTGGCCAGCGGGCGGTTTCGTGAAGACCTCTACCACCGGCTAAACGTCGTGCATATAAAGACCCCTTCTTTAAGCGAGCGCAGGTCAGATATTCCACTGCTTGCGGAGCATTTTCTTTTGAAGATCGCCAAAACACTGAACGAAAAACCGAAGACGGTCGGGCCGGGAGTGATGGACGCCCTGGTGGCTTACGATTGGCCCGGCTCTGTCCGTGAGCTGGAAAACATCGTCCGACGGGCGGTGGTAATGACGCCGGGCGGAACGATCACTCTGGATGATATCCCCGGCGAATTGAGCGGAGCCAAAAGAGCTGGCGCCCCAGGCGCCCCAGGCGGCGCAGGCTCCTCTCTTGGCCAGCTGGTCAAAGAAGTTTTCGACTCGTCCGCTCATGGGCAGGCCCACCGGAAAATGGTAGGACTGGTTGAAAGACAGCTCATTGAAATAGCTCTTGCGAGGACGGGAGGGGTGCAGACAAAAGCGGCCAAACTGCTCGGTTTGAACCGAAACACTTTAAAAAAGAAAATGACCGAGCTGGATATCGATAGCGAGTGACAAAGGTCTTTCAGGTGAAAGCCGACAATGAAAAAGAAGATAATAATTTTTGCTCTGATCGCGCTCGTCGTTGTCGCGGCGGGAGGCTCGGCGTTTTTGTATACACGCATGACCACGCCGAAAGACGAAAAGAAAACCTCGCCTGTCGCGGCCCAGGGCGCAGAAAAACAGGCCGAAGCGAAAAAAACATCTGACAATAAAGATGTTGCTGGCGGTGATGGCGCCGAGAAAGAGGCCAAAATCACGGAAGAGGATAAAGAGGAGGCCGACAGGAAAAAAAAGGAAGTGGAAAAGGCCAAAAAAAAGATAAAGGAGAGTAATCAGGCGCTCGAAAACCTTGATAAAGAGCGCAAAGCCACCCTTGAGTTTCTGGAACAATACGATAAAGAGGCTATGGAAGAAAAAGAGAGGTCGGAGGCCATTTCCAGATGGCTGGAAAAAAAACCGCACTGAATGCGTCCAATGCGGCCTCACGGAGCGGTACTCTTCAAAATTCGATACGCCAACTTCTTGTTTTTTTAGAGTCGGAATACAACCGGAAATTTCCTGTATAGATTGCCTCCATGAAGCGTTATAATCCCAGTCTTCGACTCGCAGGGTGGGAAGCTCGGAAATGTTTTTATCGATGAGTTTTCCTCAAGGTGGTTTTTGATGCGTGGCGCGATCTATTTGATTAAAATTTAACCGGCTCTAACACCTTTTACTATATATGACCGACAGGCCGCCCCGTATGATAGGCAGTGAGGCTTCCATCCCTTCTCGCACTCCGCCCCACAACATGGATATGGAGCAGGCGATCCTTGGAGCGATTCTTTTAGATAACGAAGCCCTTCCCAAAGCTTTAGAGGCCCTGACAGGCTCCGTCGATTTCTACAAACCGGCCCACCGGAAAATATACGAGGGGATACTCGACCTGTACGAGCGCAACGAGCCGGTCGATCTTATGACGCTGGCCGAGGCGCTCCGCAAAAAAGGATGGATAGAGCAGGTGGGTGGGGTCGATTACCTGGCAGAGCTTTTAGACATCGTTCCCACTTCGGCCAATATCAAGATTCACTGCAAGACAGTCCGGGAAAACGCAGTGCTAAGAAAGCTGATCTCCGTCGCGGGCGAGACGGTGACTATGGCCTACGAGCATGACGACGATGTCGATAAGCTGGTGGACAATATAGAGAGCATGATCCTGAACATCTCCCAGGAGCGCGCGCGCGGGTCATTTGTACAGGTGAAAAATATCCTGAAAAGCACTATGAAAACCGTCGAGGATTTGTATGACAATAAATCGCTTATCACCGGTGTCGCGTCGGGGTATAAGGATCTGGACGAGAAAACCACAGGTTTTCAGAAATCCGACCTGATAATAGTCGCCGGGCGGCCTTCCATGGGAAAGACAGCGTTCGCTTTTAACGTCATCCAGAACTACACGAAAATAAACGAAGAAGGCGTTGTCTGCGTCTTTTCTCTTGAGATGTCGTCAGAGCAGTTGGTAATCAGAATGCTCTGCTCGGAGGCGCGGGTCTCCTCCCAGAAACTTAGAACCGGATATCTGGCCCAGAGCGACTGGCCGAAGCTGACCATGGCCGCCGGAAACCTTTATAAAAGATCGATATTTATCGACGACACGCCGAGCCAGACCATTCTTGATATGCGCGGCAAGGCAAGGAGGCTCCAGGCGGAGAAAGGGAGGCTAGACCTTGTAGTAATCGACTATCTTCAACTGATGGACTCAAGAGGCAGGGTGGAGTCGAGGGTGCAGGAGGTCTCCGGCATTACGCGCTCGCTAAAGCAGTTGGCAAAAGAGCTTAACGTGCCAGTGATAGCCATCTCCCAGCTTTCCAGAAAAGTTGAAGACAGGGTGGGCTCAAAAAGACCGCAATTATCCGATCTTCGTGAAAGCGGTAGTATCGAGCAAGACGCCGACGTGGTTCTTTTCGTCTATCGCGACGAGTTTTACAACCCTGATAAAGTTGAATCACAGGGTGTGGCCGAAATCATAATCGGCAAACAGCGAAACGGGCCGCTCGGAAATATAAAACTTACGTTTCTCAAAGACTTTACAAGGTTTGAAGACCATATCAGGCAGGAGGGGGGCTACTCCGACTCCTACGAGGAATTCTGATTAAGGGAGCTTTTTGCTATTGCTTTCGCCACAAGAATAAATGAAACCGTTTAAAGGCAAGGCGGTCGATTGTGCGGCTTAATTATCCTTCCCATGTCGAGATTGACCTAGACAAGCTCCACGCCAATATAGACCTGATAAGCCGAAAAGCCGGAACCCCCATCGCGCCTGTTATCAAGGCGGACGCCTATGGGCACGGAGCTGTGGCCATCGCCCGCCAGCTCTCCGCAAGATCCGAGGTTGAGGCGTTTTGCGTATGGACAGTAAGGGAGGCTGTCTGCCTCCGCAAACATGGGATCAAAGGGAGGATCATAGTTTTAGGCGGCGTCTTCCCGGTCGAGGCTGGCGAGGCGGTCGATCTTGATCTGGAAGTTGTCATAAGCTCATTGGCCGAAGCAAAAACGCTGGCTGGTAAAGCGGGCCGCCGTATGGCGATGGCCCATCTTAAAATCAACACCGGGATGACGCGGCTTGGGGCCGGGCCGGACGACGTTTTAAAAATTCTCAGAAGCGTGAGCCGCATGAAAAAAGTATCGCTTGCCGGTGTGATGACCCACCTGGCCGACTCCGACAAACCGCGCAGTAAGATGACAAAAGCACAACTTAAGCTATTTGACGATATTGTCTCGTCCGCCGCCTCCGCCGGAATCGCCATTCCTCCCCGGCATACAGCCAACACCGGCGCCATTTTCCTCCATCCAGCGTCGAGGCATGAGCTTGCCCGGCCTGGTATCGGTGTTTACGGTGTGCAAGAGTTTGGAGGCAAAGACGCAGGGCTTAAGCCGATTTTAAGCATGCGGGCTAAAGTGGCCCTCGTAAGAGAAGTGAAAAAAGGAGAGCCGGTCTCCTACGGCATGACATGGGTAAGCCCCGGCAGGCGCAAAGTGGCTGTAGTGCGCGCCGGGTATGCGGACGGATATTCGCGGGGCCTGTCTAACAGGACGCATGCTATTATAGGCGGGAGAAAGATTCGACAGATAGGGATGATCTGCATGGACAATTGTTTTTTCGATGTCACGGGCCTTAAAGTTAAAGCAGGGGACAGTGTTACCCTGATCGGCTCCGATGGCAAGCAGACCATACCGATGAAAAAGCTCGCCCGCGCGCTCGACACAATATCATATGAGATAATGTGCGGCATAAACCAGCGTCTTCAGCGAGTTTATCTTCGGGGCGGGAAAGTGAGCCGATCATTGACCGGCTCCGCGCGGTGAAATTGTTGGGGCTTGTTTTGCAAATAGAAGAGTTTACATAAAGCGGTTATGAGTTTGATATCGAGCCTTGGAGCGCAAATTATCTGGGCGGCGACAGCCACAGGCAAGGCCATGATTTTCACCTGGGATATTTTCAGGTGGATTTTCAGGCCTCCTTTTCGGATAAGGGCCGTGTTCGAGCAGATGCAGGAGATCGGATACTACTCTGTTCCGGTCGTAGCCATCACCGCGCTTTCCACCGGCGGCGTTCTTGCGTTGCAGAGCTTTATCGGTTTCAAACGATTTGGCGCCGAGACGATGGTGGGCACAGTCGTCGCCATCTCAATGACCAGAGAGCTGGGGCCGGTTCTGACCGGTATTATTGTCGCGGGCCGCGCCGGGTCGGCCATGGCGGCCGAGCTTGGGACAATGAAAGTCACCGAGCAGATAGACGCTCTCTACACCCTTTCAGCCGATCCGGTCAAATATCTGATCGTCCCCCGTTTTTTGGCCGCCACCATTATGCTTCCGGTTTTAGTTATCGTGGCCGATTCGGTCGGAATCCTCGGTGGAGCGGGAATAGGGGTCGGGACGCTCGGCGCCAATCCGATCATCTATATGCAAAAGACGTTCGAGTTTCTGAAACTAAACGACATCTTCTCCGGCCTGTTCAAATCGATGGTTTTCGGGGCGATAATCGGCGTTGTCTGCTGTTACCAGGGGTTCTACACCGAAGGTGGCGCCGAAGGGGTGGGCAAGGCTACCACACGCTCTGTTGTAATATCGTCAATCTTGATATTGATCGTAGATTACGTATTAACCGCGATCCTGTTCGGCGAGGCTCCTGGGGGGTGACGAAATGGCGGACGACACGATTATTCAAGTTATCGATCTGCATAAAGCGTTCGGCGCCAAAGCAGTCCTGACCGGCGCGAATCTTACGATCACGCGCGGTGAGTCTATGGTGGTCATAGGCGGCTCAGGCTCAGGTAAATCGGTGCTGATAAAGCATATGATAGGCCTGCTCAAGCCGGACGCGGGCAGAGTGATGGTAGGCGGCAAAGAAGTAGGGGCGTTAAATGAAAAAGACCTTAACGATCTTCGCCGCAAGTTCGGGATGCTGTTTCAGGGGGCGGCGCTTTTTGACTCGTTAACCATTGGCGAGAACGTCGGGTTCGCGCTAAAAGAGCATACGAACCTGCCCAGACGCGACAGGGAGAAAATAGTAACAGAAAAACTGGATATGGTCGGTTTATATAACGTGGAGAATTTAAAACCGGCGGAGCTTTCCGGCGGTATGAAAAAAAGGGCCGGGCTGGCGCGGGCCATAGCTATGGAGCCTGAAATCATTCTCTACGACGAGCCGACAACGGGTCTTGACCCGGTTATGTGCGATCAGATCAACGAGCTTATAATCTCGCTACAAAAAAAAATAGGCGCAACCACCGTCACCATCACACACGACATGGTGTCGGCCAACAGGATCGCCGACACGATAGCGATGCTTTTAGACGGGAAATTCGCCGCTGTGGGCAAGCCGGACGAAGTGTTCGCCTCAAAGATACCAGAAGTTAAAGAATTCTGTTACATTGGTAAGGTTTTACGAGAGACCGAAGCGATCTACAAAAGGAACTGATAAAAGAGCGCTATAGATGAAATCGTTAACGCCGGAGACAAGAGTCGGGCTTTTAACCCTCGCTACCGCCGCCGCCCTGATATATCTATCTGTGAAAACCGCCGGCATTTCTTTTTTTGGCGGGCCGGGAGAATTTGCTTTTAATATAAATTTCAAATCTGTATCCGGAGTGGAGCTTCGCTCAAAGGTAAAACTGTCTGGTGTGGAGATAGGATATATAGAAAATATCGTTCTCGAAGAAGACCATGCCAGCATAAAAGCCCGGCTGACCCGTAAGGCGGGAATACGCAAAAACGCATTAGCCACTATCAGGACATCCGGGCTTTTGGGCGAGAAGTATATCGAGATTGTCCAGGGCTCGAAAGATCAACCGTTTATAAAACAAGGGGAGACGCTTAAGCGCGTACAGGAGCCGACGGATGTCAGCGATATCGTCAACAAGGTCGGAGAGGCGATAGAAGATATCAGGGCAGTCACCTCGTCGCTTAAAAACGTTTTTGGCACGATGAAAGGCGAGCAGTCGCTTAAAAATATCTTAAATAATATTGACGAGGCCTCGGCGAACATGAAGGCGATCCTCGCTGAGAACAGAAAGTCTCTAAAAACCACCCTCGATAATTTCTCGGTCATTTCTGAGGCGTTTTCTAAAAACGCGCCGACTATGGCGGCCAACCTTGAAAAGATATCATCCGGATTAAAGGAGATTGTAGAACGCAACAAAGATAACTTGACAGACGGCATAGCCAATGTCAAAGAGCTGACAACAATTTTTAACGAGATGCTCAAGGAAAACAGGAAAAACCTTAAAATCACCTTCGATAACATGGCCACCGCCTCGGCGAAAATAGACGAAGTGATGGTTTCCATAAAAAAAGTTAGCGGATCGGTGGCAAAAGTCACCAGCAAGATAGAAAGAGGCGAGGGGACAATAGGGAAGCTGGTCAACGATGAAGAGGTATACGATAACCTGAACAAGACCCTTTCTGGCGCCGGGAAATTTATAGGCAAGGCCGAGGAGCTTCGTATATCGCTGGGACTCAGGGGAGAATGGCAGTCACAGATGGATGAGGGGAAGTCTTTTTTCTCTCTAAAGATCGAACCGCGCGAGGATAGATATTATCTGCTGGAGTTGAGCGAGGATATCCGCCGCGATGATGACCCCGCGATTACCCGGAACACATTAAATTCCCTGCTTTACACCATTACTATGGCAAAACGCATATCAGACATTACTTTGCGCGCCGGGCTGATAGAGTCGTCCGCAGGCGCAGGGGTCGATCTTTACATGTTTGGCGACAAGCTGATGGCCTCCGTAGAGGCGTTTAACCTGACCGGTTACGACAACAACACCGACAACGCCCAGATAAAAGCGCAGTTGAGGTGGAACGCTCAAAAGTACGTTTATTTCTATCTGGGAGGCGACGAGTTGCTAAACGAATATTACAGGACTTTCCTGTTCGGCGGCGGCATCATGTTTGATGAGAACGTCTTGAAAATGGCCGCCGGTATGAGATGAGGGCTTTCGAAATTGGCGGAGACGTTATCATCGCCAGAAAAAGCCCTCATTATAAATAACAGTTTCCCGCCCTTTATCTCCCATGTTTCGGCTTTTATTAGCTCCAACGTCTTGAGTTAAAATCGATCTGAAAGTATAATGACTACCGTGTGGTGTGTCATAATTTGACTTTGTGGCGTATTTAAAAGGATTACCGGGTGGATCAGGCGGCGCGATGAATAAACGAAAAAATCAGTCCGAGGGAAAATCTGAAAGCGTAGACCTTGAAGAGCTTCTGCGCGAGAAAGAGAAACTCGACTCTATCATCAAGCGCAAGTTCACAAAGAAAATCACGATGATGTTCACCGACCTTACCGGCTCGACCAGGATGAGCGAGCTATTGGGCGATCTTGCCATGCGCGCCATATTAAGAAACCATAACGACATAGTTTTTCCCATCATCAAATCAAATAACGGACACCTTGTAAAAACTATGGGCGACGGCACCATGTCCTATTTCGTGGATGTTGTCGACGCCATAAAAGCCGCTATGCAAATCCAGCTTGGAATCGAAAAATACAACTCGGGGATGTGCGAGACGCCGCTTCTGATCCGATGCGGACTGAACACCGGGCTGGGGCTGGTGGAGGAAAAGGACGTTCACGGTGATGTCGTAAACGTGGCTCAAAGGTTTGAGGCGCTGGCCGAGCCAAGAGAAATTCTTATGAGCCACGATACATACAAACTGGCTACGGAAAACAAGGATTTATGCCTTGTCTTCTTAAAAGAAGCCAGGCTAAAAGGCAAGATGGGGCCGCAAAAAGTGTATAAGGCCCTATGGTCGCCAGATGAGATGGAGCTGTTTAAAAAAGGGGAATATGATCCGGCTAAAGACATCTATGCCGATGGCGCGGTTACAGGCGATATGCCAGCGCTTGCAACAGATGAAAAACCGGCGGATGAACAGCTTACCGCCGATACCTGCCAGGGAAGGATACTGGTGGAGCAAAAAGGAAAACCAGCCTCTACGCATGAGCTCACCAAGAATGAGATGGTAATAGGGCGATCCTCAAAAGTTGACATCGTCTTGCCAGAGCAGTTCGTCTCCCGCAGGCACGCAAGAGTAATTATCAAAGAAGGAAAATATTTTATGGAGGATCTCGGTAGCAAGATGAGCGTGCTCCATAAAGGCGAGAAAATATACCGCCATGAGATGAAAAACGGGGACGAGTTTTTGATCGGCCCGGTGAAGCTTACTTTCCAGTCGCTGGCTATGGATCAGCCAGATATTAGAGCGCAAGACGATCCAGACGCTACTATCGCGTTTAGCCTGTCGAGGCTTTTCCAGATCGTTGTTGAAGAGAACGGCGCGATCATAGCCCGCAACGACCTATCAGACACGCCTCTTATTATCGGCCGCACCGCCGACTGCGATATTACCCTGGCCCAACCTGTAGTCTCCCGCAAGCACGCGAAGATTTATCTGGAAAATGGAGCCGTATTTATCGAGGATCTCAAAGCCAATAACGGCACTTTCGTAAACGGCGGGAAAATAGAGAAAACAGAAGTAACGCCATCCGATGAAATCCGGATCGGCCCGTTTATTTTGCATGTTATCGACCCGACCATCTCGAAGCCGGATGAGGCGCATAAGATATCTGGATTCAGAAATAAAGTCTTCTCGTTCCTGTCGAAAAAATAAACGGCGGCTATTAAATTAGCCTCCTTCACGCCTCCACCGCCTTGATATCATCAGGCCGGGTTTCGCGCAATCTGTAGAGCCTTTCTGCTTGCCCCTACGGCGCGACTTATTTTACGGGAGAGGTTTTGCCGCTGATTGACTCCACAACAATTTTCACAACGGCGGTTTTCTTCACCATTTTTTCATTGAATCGACCGTAACCTCCTTCAGGCTGATACTTGCTCATCAGAGCGGTGAAGATCTTGATTTTTTCTTCAGGTTTTTCAACCAGCTCCGCTCTTCCACGAATGATAACGCAACTGTAGGCGAAACTAGCCTCACATGGAGCGTTTTTCGCGGGCAAATACCGGCAGTCCCGCTCTATCTCGAAAACAACCCTTGGGTCGGCCTTTATATGCTCCATTTTCTCACCCTCATACGAGCTGTGGAAATAAATGTCGCCGTTAAGGTAGAGAAAATTAACAGGTTTAATCATCGGCCCATTCGGCCCGCATGTTCCGATCCGCCCGATTTTCTCCTCTATGAGCAGGCTTTCGACCACTTCACGATCATCTAGTTTTTTATCCGATCTTCTCATTTTTCAAATGGGAGCCATCACGCTAAAAGGGTTTGTTGACATTCAAATATCCAGTTCATATACTGATGATTAAGGTTATATTAGTTGTGTGGTCACAAACAAGCAAGCGACGGGTCGAACCGGGGCGGACTGAACCGACGTAAGGTTCTGGATGTTTCGCCCGGTGAAAATTTATCAGATTAGTCCTTGACTGGAAGCCACACTTTAGATAGACTTAAAAATTCGTCGCCGAATTAAAGGTGGCGTTAAGTTCATTGACATTGAGAGCGCGCCAAGTTTTGAATGCGGGTTAAGCGTCCCATTAGGGGACGCCAATTCCAAGTATTTATTAGACGGTTTAGCCTTAGGGCTAGGCCGCAAAGTTCAGGATTTAAACTGGAGAGTTTGATCCTGGCTCAGAACAAACGCTGGCGGCGTGCCTAACACATGCAAGTCGAACGAGAAAGTTCCCTTCGGGGGGCGAGTAAAGTGGCGCACGGGTGA
>UOGA01000276.1_pt1 | contig 26464 bp, 23 predicted proteins | sample 1989841 | NCBI WGS metagenome assembly UOGA01 (sample SAMEA4712198, study PRJEB27164) | hydrothermal vent metagenome | biome: marine basaltic hydrothermal vent biome; feature: marine hydrothermal vent; material: mineral | place: Pacific Ocean | collected 2011-06-14/2011-07-23 | depth 1691 m | reverse complement strand
AGATCGCCGGACCTCTATGTACAAGCGTTACGCGCGCTCCAGTCCTGGAAAAGAGCAAAGCGGCCTCCACGGCGGAGTTTTTCGCTCCGATAATAACTACATCCTGGCCATTATACGGGTGCGCTTCGGTATAGTAATGCGAGACTTTCGGCAAGTCTTCCCCCTCTATCCCAAGCATATTCGGGTTGTCGTAATATCCAATAGCCACAATCACTTTTTTCGGATTATATGCATGCGTATGGCCTGTGTGTGACGTAGTTTTTACGCTAAATCCGTTTTCGTTTGGTGCTATCGACTCTACTTTTTCATATGTGTTTATCTTCAAGCCGTAATGCTCCACGACCGCCAGGTAATATTTGAGAACCTCCATGCGGGTGGGACGGAAAGACGGGCTGATAAAAACAAGGTCGCCAATCTGTACGAGGTCCGGTGTGGAGAAAAAGACAAGGTCGGCAGGGAAACGATAAATGGAATCCACCACACATCCTTTGTCCACCACAAGGTAGTTGAGACCTTTTTTTTCCGCCTCGATAGCGCATGCAAGCCCGGCCGGGCCAGCTCCCACAATAAGGTAATCAAGGTTCATTTGTATCACTCCACCTTAAAAAATTATAAATATATTCTGCCATATATTTCACCAAAACAAAGCCTTCCTCATTCCAGTTTGCTATAATCTGGCGATCTAGTTTCGTAAGGATAACATGGAAAGGTTAGGCTTAAGGTGGGAGAATTACTATTCGAAATCGGTGTTGAGGAGATACCCGCAGGTTATATCAAGCCTGCAGAGGAAGCTCTTGACGATAATATATACGATGAGCTGAACGAGCTAGGTCTTCATTTCAAAAATGTGACGACATATTCAACACCTCGTCGTCTGGCCGTCTCAGTTACAGGTTTGCCGGATAGACGGCCCACAAAAGTTACAAAAAAATATGGGCCTCCTAAAAAAGCGGCGTTTACAAAGGATGGAGAGCCTACCAAAGCCGCAATAGGGTTTGCCTCAGGGATGAGCGTAGATGTTTCCGCCATCAAGGTAGAGCAAACAAAGAAGGGTGAATATATCTACGTAGAGGTTACGGAAGGAGGAGAGGAGACAGCCGACCTTCTGGTCAATATACTTCCGGACCTGGCTCTTGACTTGCCATTTCCGAAGTCGATGAAATGGGGCGATGGCGCTATTCAATTTACCCGCCCCATACATTGGATTGTGGCGCTTTTCGATGGTAAGACATTGCCGCTTGCGATAGGGGATATCGAGTCCTCCGATGTCACGAGAGGTCACAGGTTTTTAGGGTCGCAATCGATCAAAGTAACAGGAAGCGGTGATTACGTATCCAAACTAAAAGAAAACTTTGTCATCGCAGACTCGGACGAACGTAAAGCAATCGTGCTGGAAGGTACCCGCGCCGTGGCTGAAAAACATGGGGTGCGGCTTTTGGAAGATGATGAGCTTATAGAAACAGTGTCATTTTTAACAGAATGGCCAGTGCCTATGTATGGCTCTTTTGAAGAGGAATATCTTGCGTTGCCGGACGAGCTTTTGATCGCATCCATGAAAGGCCACCAGAAAATGTTTTGTGTGAAAAATGATGATGGCAAGCTGACCAACGGTTTTGTCGGAGTGTCGAACATGATCGTCAACGATAAGAACGTGGTAGTAAACGGATACAAGCGCGTGTTGAAAGCGAGGCTTGCGGACGCGAAGTTTTTCTTCGACGAAGACAGAAAACATTCATTGGAACATTTTGCCTCTAAGCTTGACGGAGTTGTATACCAGAAAAAGCTCGGTACGGTGGGTGAGAAGGTTTCACGGATAGTAAAGCTCGCTGAATATCTGGCGGAGAAGATTGATCCTGAAAAAAAACAGTACGCCTCAAGGGCGGCGGCTCTTTGCAAGGCGGACCTCGAGACGCTGATGGTATATGAGTTTCCTGAGCTGCAAGGGATAATGGGACGGGAATATTCACGTCATGAAGGAGAGCCGGATGAGGTATGCGCCGCTATATATGAAAGCTACCTGCCACGGTTTGCGGGTGATGATTTGCCCACTACTGAGACAGGAGCTATTGTGAGCCTCGCGGAAAAGGTGGATACGATTGTCGGTTGTTTTGGCGTGGGGCTGATACCTACCGGAACACAAGACCCTTTTGCGTTGAGACGGCAGACGCTTGGAGTGATACAAATCGTGTTTGATAAAGGCTATGTCTTGTCGTTGAACGAGCTTTTAACCGCCGCCATTGGTTCATTTGGTGGGAAGCTGGAATCATCGGCGGCTGAATTGAAAACTAAAATAGAGGAGTTTTTCGCCGGACGGCTTAAGAATATGTGGACTTCCAACGGAGTTCCGTACGATGTGGCGGATTCAGTTCTCGCCGCAGGGTTCGACGATCTTGCCGACGCTAATAAACGTGTGGCGGCAATGGCGGAGCTTAAAAAGCGGGAGTTTTTTGAGCCTTTGGCTGTGACGTTCAAGCGTGTGGCGAACATAACCAAGGGGCATATACAAGGAGCGGTGGATGAGGCGCTTTTTGAAAAAGAGACGGAAAGAAGGCTACATGATGAGGTGAAAAAAGCCGCTCACGAGGTCGCCCCGAAGCTTGCCGCAGGGGATTATCTCGATTCGCTGGAGAGGGTCGCGGCTTTGCGTGGCATGGTGGACACTTTTTTTGACGATGTGCTTGTGATGGCGGATGATGAAGCGGTAAAGAATAATCGCCTAAACCTTTTATCGAATATTTCTATGTTATTTCTCAAAATAGCGGATTTTTCTAAAATCGTGGCATAAATCCGGGACTCGCATTCTTGGTTTATTTGATATATTTTAAGACTTTTTACATTTGAATAAATTACCTTGTTTCTCACGTGTGATGGAGGTTCATAAGTAAATGCCCAGAAAAAAATATATCTACTTTTTTGGCCGTAGCGGTGGTGAAGGCGACGCGAGCATGAAAAACCTGCTGGGAGGCAAAGGAGCCAACCTGGCGGAGATGTGTAACCTCAAGATACCCGTACCCGCAGGCTTTACCATAACCACCGAAGCGTGCGTCGAGTATTTTGACAGTAAACGTAAATGGCCTGTCGGCCTGGCGGATGAGATTAGTAAGAACATGAAGCGCCTGGAAAAGGAGATGGGTAAAAAATTCGGCGATAACAAGAATCCCCTCCTTGTATCGGTCCGCTCCGGTTCCCGAGCCTCCATGCCGGGTATGATGGACACAATATTAAACCTTGGGCTGAACGACAATTCAATTAAGGGTCTTATCGGAAAATCTGGCTCCGAACGTTTTGCGTGGGACTCATATCGCCGCTTCATCACTATGTTCGGCGATGTTGTGATGGGTATCGACAGGTTGAAGTTCGAGCGGATTCTCACAAAACACAAGCAAACGATCGGCGCAGTGACGGATACCGACCTCGATGTAAAATCGCTTAAGGCTTTGGTAGCTGACTATAAAAAAGTTGTGAAGGAAGAAACCGGACGGGAATTTCCGCAAGACCCGGCTGAACAGCTTCGGATGGCGGTAAGCGCTGTTTTCAATTCGTGGAACAATAAACGGGCCATCGAATATCGCCGTCTTTACAGTTTACCTGCAAGTTGGGGAACCGCCATTAACGTGCAATCAATGGTGTTCGGCAATATGGGGGACGACAGTGGCACCGGTGTGGCTTTTACAAGAGATCCTGCGACAGGCGAGCGCAAATTTTTTGGTGAATTTTTAATAAACGCGCAGGGGGAAGACGTGGTGGCCGGTATCCGCACACCTTTATCCATAGACCAGATGGGGCGAAAGCTTCCACAAGCTAAAAAGGATCTGGACAAAATATACAGAAGGCTTGAGAAGCATTACAGCGACATGCTCGATATAGAGTTTACGATAGAGAACAAGAAGCTCTATATGCTCCAGAATCGTGTCGGTAAGCGTACAGCCGCCGCCGCTGTGCGCATCGCCGTGGAGATGGTAAATGAAAAGCTGATTACAAAAGAAGAAGCGATAAACCGCGTTCACCCGGAACAGCTCGACCAGCTTTTACATGAAACTATCGACCAGAAGGCAAAAGTGGAAACTTTAACCACAGGGCTTCCGGCCTCCCCCGGAGCTGGTGTGGGGCGGGTGGTGTTTACCGCTGAGGAGGCCATCGACCTTGCCGCAAAAGGGGAGAAGCTCATACTGGTGAGGCAGGAAACCAGCCCGGAGGATATAGGAGGCATGAACGCCGCCCAGGGGATATTGACCGCGACTGGTGGTATGACATCACACGCCGCGGTTGTGGCTCGTGGTATGGGTAAGTGTTGTGTGGCCGGGGCGGAGGATCTGAAAATATCATTACAAAATGAACTTTTCACAGTAGGTTCTGTGGCTATACATAAAGGGGACTGGATAACGCTCGACGGCTCAACTGGCAGAGTGATAAAAGGAAAAGCGCCGCTGGTAAAACCGGAACTTTCGAAATATTACACCACTTTGATGGGGTGGGCGGACAAAGCCCGCAGGCTGAAAGTGCGTACCAACGCCGATACACCGCATGACGCGCAGGTGGCGAGGGAGTTTGGAGCCGAGGGGATTGGATTGTGCCGCACAGAGCATATGTTTTTTGAAGGGGACAGAATAGTCGCCGTACGGGAGATGATATTGGCCGAAAGCGCTAAGGAGCGCAAAAAGGCGTTGAAAAAGCTTCTACCGATGCAGAAAAAAGACTTCATAGGGATATTCAAGGCGATGGAGGGGTTGCCTGTCACCATTCGTCTTCTCGACCCGCCGTTGCATGAGTTTCTGCCCAAGGAGGAAGCGGACTACGCCATTCTGGCAAAAGACCTGGGTGTATCGATAGTCGATCTGAAACAGAGGGCCAGCAGCCTTCATGAGTTCAATCCTATGCTGGGACATCGTGGATGCAGGCTGGGCATCACTTTCCCGGATATATACGACATGCAGGCGCGCGCAATATTTGAAGCGGCGTGTCATATGGTAAAGAAAAAGAAAAAGGTTTTCCCTGAGGTGATGATACCGCTGGTGGCGCATGTAAAAGAGCTTAAGATATTGCGAGCGCGGGTGGCGGCGGTGGCGCAGGAAGTCATCGCCAAAACCGGAGTCAAGCTTAAATATACGATAGGTTCGATGATAGAGTTACCCAGGGCCGCCATTACGGCGGATAAAATAGCCAACGAGTCCGATTTTTTCTCATTCGGCACAAACGATCTGACGCAGACTACTTTCGGACTATCCCGCGACGATTCCGGCAGGTTCCTTCCGTTTTATGTTAGTGAAGGGATACTTCCAAACGACCCCTTTGTTTCAATAGACCGGGATGGAGTAGGCGCGATTATAAAGGTAGGCGTGGATAAAGGGAGAAGCGTGAAACCGAAGCTTAAGATCGGTATCTGCGGCGAGCATGGCGGCGAACCTAGTTCGGTTGAGTTCTGTCACGATATCGGGATGGATTATGTATCGTGTTCGCCATATCGTGTGCCGATCGCAAGACTGGCGGCGGCGCAGGCGATGGTTAAAGAAAAAACGCTATCTAAACCAGGTAAGGTGAAAAAAAAGAAGGCGCCTAAAAGGAAACCAGCCCAGAAGAAGGCTGGAAAGAAATAATTGAAGGGGCGAACCCTAGATTCAGGTTCGCCCCTTCCCCACCTTCCCGTCTGCTAGGGACGGGTTGGTTTAATCATGCTTACTTGTACCGCTCCGTATGTCACGGACTGAGGGGAAGTATAATCCCCCAATCGATTTCTGGAATTATTATCGAAAACGCATCGCAAGCGTTTCCAATGCCGTCGCCATCTGTATCCGCCTGGTCCGCGTTCGCGTCGTTGATGCAATTATCTACAAGATCGTTCACGCCGTCACCATCGCTGTCAGCAAGGCCGAGATCGACTATGATTCCAAAATCGGAAACATCAATTAAGCCAAGGTCAATACCGTCCCATACACCGTCGCCATCAGCGTCCGGGTCACACACGTCACCTTTGTCGTCACTATCCGCGTCCGCCTGATCCGTATTGCTTACTGTAGGGCAGTTATCGAGAAAGTCTTTAACGCCGTCGCCATCTGTATCCAGCGCAAGATATTCCGCCAGGCTATCCACAAGGCTGTCCGCCACTCCATCACCATCTGCGTCCGGGTCACACGCGTCACCTTGGCCGTCGCTATCGGCGTCCGCTTGATCCGCATTGCTTACTGTAGGGCAGTTATCAAGCAAATTTATTATTCCATCATCATCGCTATCTCCAACAAGAGGACTTAAGTCGATCCCCCCTATCCCGCTACTGTCACCAGAATCGCCGCCAGACGAATCGGCCACAGGCCCCGGGGCAATACAAATTTCATTTGATTCGTCGCTTTCGACATCATCCAGGACATAGGTCATTCGGAAACAATAGGTTTCGTCGTTAGTTAATCCTTCGTGAATAAACGGGCTGGAAATATCTTCGTGCATCATCCCGCCTGGAAGGGAACTCCAGCTGGCAGCTGAGACACCGGGGGTGGACGCCATATATAAATTGTAGTAAGAGCCATCGCTTGCGCGCTCTAAAACACGACCTGTCGACGCGGCTCCCCATGTGACTGTCACCATTCCATCTCCGGATTCAATAGCCATATCGGATGGAGCGGTCAGTCCTGTTTCGCTTGCCGCCGCATCCGGAGACCCTCCAGAGCCACCTCCGCTACACGCGGAGATTAAAATCATGCTTGATAGCGCCAAAGTCGATAAATATTTTCTCATCGTTTCCTCCCCCCCCTGATTCGGGAGATAAAAGCTTTATAGCCAGGTTAAGTGATTAATTACACACCTTGTTATTTAACTTTGTACGTAACAAACTGGAATCCGCCATCGGTAGCCGCGCCTGACCTGTACCAGGTAACCATCAGCTCCTTGTTGTCGGAATGACCGGCGATTGTATATGAGTTGCGCCCCATAGAAGTAATCACCGTGACATATTCGTCGCTGGAAAAATCAACCTTGTCGACGGATAGCATGTAGTATGGCCCGTTTGTCACTTTGACAGATACGTTAGCTGTGGCGGTTCGGATTGTTCCATCGGCCATGACGACACCAGAAGCGATCGGTAGCATTGCTTCTGTATTTATTCGTGGACCTTTGCTAGCCACATGTTTTACAGTTTCGATCTGGCCGCTCGTCATAGCGACCCTGGCCATTTCCTCCCCCCATGAGGAGGGCGCGCTTATCATTATTATGAGAGTCGTCACAGCTAAAGATACTGAATATTTCATCGATCATTCCTCCTTTATTTGATGTTTTCCAAATCCAGATAATAGTTTTGATCTCCACCTACTCCGGTAAAATCATCTGCTTGCCCATGCGCTGTTTCAGCCAGAGTATTTCCGTGATCGCCTCTTCAGGGTTTTCCCTCAGGTCTATCATTTCCGCATGGATAAGAGTCTTAAGCTCGCAAAGGCGACCAACATTCAAACCACCAATATTGTTTCCTCTCAGATGAAGCTGGTTAATGTTCGTAAGCTTCGCCAGGGGCTTCACGTTTCTCACCCGGTTGTTGTTCAGCCACAGCACCGAAAGATTTTTTAGTCCTGAAAGCGCGCTGACGTCGGAAATATTGTTCCCACCCAAGGAAAGAGCGGTGAGATTTGTAAGATTTGAAAGCGGACTTACGTCACTTACGTTGTTGTCCCCCAAAGTCAAAACTTTCAAGTTTGTCAGTCCCGAAAGCGGGCTCAGATCGGTTACGTTGTTATCGTTCAGAATCAACCTTTCAAGGTTTACAAGTTGCTCCAGCCCGGAAAGATTACTGATGTTTTTACTGTTGCACAGAAGGATTCCTGTAACTTCATGGGCAAAAACCCAATCATTTTCTTTTGCCACAGCGTCCACACACGCTTGAAGATTACGGTCGGCAAAAAGACCCCTGATAGATTGTAGAAACCTGTTTACAGAGCCTCCGCTTGTATTTGAGTTTCCAAGTTCGGACATCCCACCATTACCATGCCGCGCTGATACAGGTATGTCTGACGACAATACATAAACGTTCATATTTTCCATTTTGTCTCCTTCATCCCCAATTTCAGGATATCTAAATTATTTTCCTGGAATCCGTCAGCTACTTTGTAAAACATTGAATTCCTTAAAATATCCATTTATTAATCAAGAAGTTAAATAACCTTGTCACTTATCAGATACATATAGCATCAAGCGTGCCAAGTCTTAAATATAATGATAAGTAATTGTTATATAAGCAGTTATCGCTAAACTGCGTCATGGTCGCAAGCGGTAAACGTCTATATATGTAGACAGGTATGATAATATTGTATACATAGCCTTTAAATTCAACAGGTTACAATATATGTATGATTTATTATATATCGAAAAATTGATACGTATCGTCAATGCCCGTGTTGAGTTCAGAAAACTGATCTGGTTATTATTTTCAATGGGTTCCTAAGCTTTGATGATATAAATCTGGGGTGATATCCTGAGAGCCTTAAACCATGATTAATACCGAACGAGATATTTACTGGATGAAGCGGGCCATTGAGCTTGCGCGGAAAGGTAAGGGGAGAACTTCGCCGAATCCTGCAGTGGGAGCCGTGATAGTGAAAAACGGTAAGGTCATAGGCGAGGGGTGGCACAGAAAAGCTGGTAAGCCGCACGCCGAGGTGGGGGCGATACGGTCGCGCAAAGTCTCACCTAAAGGTTCTACTATATATGTGACTCTTGAGCCGTGTAATCATCATGGGAAAACTCCTCCTTGCGTCGAGGCGATAATAGAGGCCGGAATAAAGGAAGTTGTAATAGGCTCTAAAGACACCTCACCCAAAAAAGGAATGAAGGGGGCGGCTAAGTTGCGTAGGGCGGGGCTAAGCGTGAGAACCGGTGTATTAAAAGACGAGTGCGACCGGTTGATTGAGGATTTCATCAAACATTCCACAACAGGTCTGCCGCTGGTTTTATTAAAGACCGCCATAACGCTCGACGGCAAAGTGGCGACGAGCTCAGGCGATTCCAAATGGATAAGCTCAAAGGAGTCTCGCCGTTATGTCCATGCTTTACGAAACGAGATGGACGCTGTAATGATTGGGGTGGAGACTGTTTTGGCGGACGACCCACAGCTTACCGTGCGGCATGGCCGACCGCGGCTCAACCCGTTGCGTGTGGTGGTAGACAGCTCCCTTCGGATATCGCCTGATTCGCAGATAATCGAGACGGCGTTTGAAGTCCCAACTATTATAGCCACGACGCGCAAGGCGAAGATCGCGCAAATTATGAAGCTGGAAAAATGTGGCGCCAACGTCCTGGTGTCTCCCAAGGGAGGAGGGAAGGTGAACCTGCGCTGGCTTTTGGAAGAGCTTGGGCGGCGGGACGTGATGAGCGTGATGCTTGAAGGGGCGGGCAAGCTTGCCGGAGCCGCTATCAAGGAGAAACTTGTCGACCGTGTGATGTTTTTTATTGCGCCGAAGATCGTTGGCGGGTCACACTCTGCTGTCACAGGATTTTCCGTTGTTAAAATGGCCGACGCATGGGAGCTTGCCAACGTCGAGGTTCGCCGGTCTGGAGTAGATGTGGTGATTGAAGGGCGGATTAAATAGAGTGGAAATATTCGGGTTGGCGTTATAATCTTTTTCTTTAAATATTATCAACTGTAAGTAATAGGCTATTTTGATATAGTATCTTATCCATCAGGTTGATGAGATTCTTCGTCGCTTAAAGCTCCTCAGAATGACACCTTTTGTCATCCTGAGCCTTCGGTGAAGGATCTCAACAATAGAAAAAAATAAACTGACCTTATACCAAACTGTATATAAAAATGTTCACAGGGATAATAGAAGGAGCCGGAGTCGTAAAGGCTATTCGGCGCGGGGCGGAGGATTTTTCCATCGACGTTGATACCGGCGACGCTGTCGAAAATCCAGTGATCGGCGAGAGTGTGGCGTTAAACGGAGTCTGCCTGACCGTGGTGTCCGCTAAAGACTCCATCCTAACTTTCGACGTATCGGCGGAGACGATCAGTCGTACGACACTTAAAAATGTGAATGTAGACGCCAAACTGAACATCGAACGGGCGATGCGGATGGGTGACCGTCTTGGAGGGCACATGGTATCCGGCCATGTGGACACAGTTGGTACGTTTACCAGAGCTACCCCTATAGGGGATGGGTATGAAATAGAAGTAGCCCTACCTTCAGAGGGGATGAAGTATATTATAAATAAAGGGTCGATAGCCATCGCAGGAATTAGCCTCACGGTGGCGGCGAAGCTTGAACGCTCTGTAACTGTGGCGGTTATCCCACATACATGGGAAGTGACTTCATTGGGTACATTGACGGTCGGGTCGCAGGTGAATATCGAATATGATATGATGGCCAAGTATATAGAGAACTTTATAAAAGAGGCGTATCCCTCCGCAGGTTCGATAAGCAGGGAATTTCTGAACAAACACGGATATTAGGAATACGTTTGATTGCTATGGAAGAAAAAGATAATACACGGACATTCAATGCGATAGAGGAAGCCGTAGAAGACTTGTGTTCCGGTCGCATGATCATAATGATTGACGACGAGGACAGGGAAAACGAAGGCGACCTTGTTATCGCGGCGGAGCAGGTGACACCGGAAGCGGTAAATTTCATGGCTCGTGAGGGGCGTGGGCTTATATGCCTGGCCATGACCCCGCAGAGATGCGACGAGCTTGACCTGCCACCTATGGTCTCGGACAACACTTCATCCTTCGGCACAGGCTTTACAGTTTCGATCGAGGCCCGTGAGGGTGTTACGACAGGTATATCCGCAGCGGATAGATGTACGACAATCAAAACCGCGATCGATCTGACTAAAACGGCCAAAGACCTAGCAAGACCGGGGCATGTGTTTCCTTTAAGATCGCGTGAGGGTGGCACACTTGTGCGTGTCGGGCAGACTGAAGGCTCTGTCGACCTTTGCAAGATAGCGGGACTATACCCTGCCGCAGTGATCTGCGAGGTGATGAACGAAGACGGGACCATGGCGCGCGTGCCGCAGTTAAAGGAGTTTGCGGAGCGTCACGGACTTAAAATGATCACCGTCAAAGATATAGTGGAGCACAGGCTTAGAAACGAACAATTCGTTCGCCGCGCCGCAGAGACAAAAATCCCGACGAGGTATGGTGTGTTCAACGCCATTGCGTACGAGAACACTGTGAATGACGAAATACATATGGCTCTTACGATGGGAGATATAGGAAAACATGAGCCGTGTCTGGTTCGTGTGCATTCCCAGTGCCTTACGGGCGATGTTTTCGGGTCGGAACGTTGCGATTGCGGTGAGCAGCTCGACATGGCCATGAAAATAATATCCGATGAAGGCCGTGGCGCGTTGCTTTACCTGTTTCAGGAAGGTCGTGGCATAGGGCTCATCAACAAGTTAAAAGCGTATGCGTTGCAAGATGAAGGCGCGGACACCGTTCAGGCAAACCATAAGCTTGGATTCAAGGCGGACTTGCGGGACTATGGCTTGGGCGCGCAGATTTTAAGAGACCTCGGTCTGCACCAGATAAGGCTAATTACCAATAATCCACGAAAGATCGTAGGGCTTGATGGATATGGTCTTCATGTCGTAGGAAGAGTTCCCGCCATATGTGACCCTAAGGATAGCAACTTGCTATATCTAAAAGCCAAGCAAGCGAAGCTTGGGCATATGCTTGATATAAAAAAGAAGACAAACGATGTTTGACCCGGCAGGAGGAACAGATAAATCGTGAATATCATTGAAGGATCGCTGGACGGCTCCGGCGCAAAAATAGCAATTGTTGTAAGCCGTTTTAACGATTTTATAACCGGAAAGCTTTTGGATGGCGCTACCGACTGTTTGCAAAGACACGGTGTTAAGGATAAGGATATAGACGTATACAAAGCTCCTGGAGCTTTCGAAATTCCGCTTGTGGCGAAAAAGATTGCGGAGAAATCTAAGAGCAAATATGACGCGGTAATTTGCCTGGGATGTGTCATACGTGGAGCCACCCCGCATTTTCAGTATGTATCCGCGGAAGTTTCCAAAGGCGTTGCGCAGGCGATGATGGATAGCGGTATGCCGATGTCATTTGGCGTGCTTACCACGGATACCATCGAGCAGGCGATAGAACGGGCCGGAACAAAGTCCGGCAACAAGGGCTGGGACGCGGCTCTTTCTGTTCTTGAAATGATCAACCTGAACAAATTTTTATAACCAGGTGGGGTCTCGCCATAGGTCACGAGAAGCGGCTTTAAAAGTTCTTTACCAAGCCGACCTTCTGAAAGAAAACGATTACCCAAAGCTCATCGACGAAGTGTGCGCTGACAACCCGAAGGGAAATAGCGATCGCGGTTTCATACAGTCCCTGGTCGCTGGCGTATTTGCCCACTTGCCGGAAATAGATTCCAAGCTAGAGAAACTCTCGGAGAACTGGGATTTAAACCGCCTGGGGTATCTGGAGCGCGCAATCTTGCGAATGGCGCTTTATGAAATGGAGTTCGACATTACCACACCAGCCAAGGTGTCAATAGATGAAGCCATTGAACTCGCCAAAACGTATTGCGAACCGGAATCCGCCGGATTTATAAATGGCGTGCTAGATAAAGCATTGAAAGATAAGGCCAATAGTGGCTCTTAAATCATTGTAAATATATCCGTCCAGGTGATAATCTAAATAATAAATAACTGTTTTATTTGTTTGCCATATGCGTTACGCGTTTATGTCCGATGTCCATTCCAATATAGAGGCTTTTGAAGCCGTCTTGGAAGATATCGACAATTATAATCCGGATAAGATATTGTTTCTTGGAGATATAGTTGGGTATGGCCCAAACCCTAACGAGTGTGTAGCGAGGCTTTTAGAGGTGAGTAATTTCACTCTAGGGGGCAATCACGACTGGGCCGTTGTAGGAAAGACCAGTTCCGAATATTTTAATCCTTTCGCCAGGGAAGCGCTGAATTGGACGATAGAAACGCTTACTGAAAAACACGCTGATTTTTTGAAAACCACGGAAGCCTCCGCCATTGTCGACGGGTTCCAGGTCGCTCACTCTACCCCAAAACATCCTGAAGAGTGGCGCTATATCATGTCTCAGAAAGAAGCTTTGGGTAACTATCTCTACCTTGAGGCGGATATTTGCTTTATTGGTCATTCACACCAGCCTGTCATCATAGAGTATGAAAGCGCCGAAGACCTTGGGATTTATCGCGACTCCTTTATGGAGCTTGACACTGAAAAAAAATATTTGATTAACGTAGGCTCGGTAGGGCAATCTCGCGATGGCAATGAAGATTCTTGCTGGGTTATGTACGATTCCGTCGCTTGTAATGTAGAGTTTCACAGGGTGCGTTACGATGTCCGGGCGACGCAGAAAAAGATGGCGATGGCCAAACTTCCCCAGTACCTTATAGACAGGCTTTCTTTTGGGCGATGAAGACGGAGCGTAGAAAGATTTTATAAAATGCCGCAAAAACAGGCGAAAGATTTTGCAAAAATCCTGGCTGGCGACAAATTTGCCAAGGACAAGGTCTATCTTCTTTACGGTTCCGAGCCAAAACGTGTGTCGGACGCGGCTTTGAAGCTTAAGGAAAAGCTTCTGGAATCTTCAGGCGAGGATAGCTACTTCCGATACCATAAACTTGGAAACGGAACGGAAGAGGTTACAGCAAACGAGGTGGTCTCCCAGCTAAACACCGTGTCGATGTTCGGCGGTGGCAAGTTGGCCTGGATAGGTCCCCTTGGAAAAATCGATAAAAAGAGCGAAGGGACGCTTGTAGCATATGTGAAAAATCCTAACCCGGAATCTACGCTGCTCATTACTGTCGACACCGGTAAGGGGGATAATCGCACGCTGAAATCTTTTGACAAATCCGCTCTTGTTACCGCAGTCAAGGAGAATGGAATGGTGGTTCGGTTTACGCCGCCAAGTGGCGCGGAATTGAACAAATGGGTTGAGACGCGCTTTCGTTCCAAAGGGCTTGTCGTCGAAAAATACGCTATTGAGATGTTGGTGGAGTTTACGGACGGCGACCTTACAAAACTGGATGGCGAGATAGAAAAACTTGCGGCGTATGTCGGCGATGAAAAAGAGGTTACAGTGGCAACCGTTGAATCCACCGTGGTGAGCCACAGGATGGATAGCGTATGGGATCTCATAAACGCTGTCCGGGCAAAGGAGAGGGAGAAAGCCTTTTCCGCGCTTTCAAATCTTTTGAACAACAATCAGCCGCCGCAGATGATTTTAAAATTGCTGGCGACGGAGATAATGCTTTTGGCGTCGGCAAAAGAATGCCGCGATAGTGGCGGGCGCTTCGACACGTTCGTTTCATTTAGTGGTGGGCCGCAGTTTGCGTTGAGAGGCCCATGGGAAAACGCAAAAAGATGGGATATGCCATCGTTTGCGGAGGGACAAAGAAGAGTCCTGAAAGCGGCGATGAATATGATGCAGGCGGGCGCTCCGCCACAAGTCGTTTTAAGCGATCTTATTGCCACGCTGTGCAAAAAATCTTCACCCGTTAAAGCCGGATAAAGCTTTCCCAACCTGCCTGAGGCTCCATATTAATTTTGAATCTGAAGTTATTACAGAGACATTATTGAACTTTTGGCGCTGGAAAGTATTGCATTACTTGTGGATAAAGCGAAAATTTTAATTCACATATAAGTAATAATATTATACAATATCGGCAAATCTAAAGCTTGTTATTGTATATTTATCAGTGTGAACTACAGCTTGATAGTAAATATTTGGAATCATGGCAAATTATTCCAACATTTCAGAAAAAATCGGTGAAACCAGAAACGAGGTTATTTTGGAAAACCCGGTTAACCTTAATTGTTCATTAGCGATAGGCAGTGAGTGCGACAAGTGCGCGGAGTGCGACAAGTGCGTGGATAAGCTCGCCTCACATAGCATATCCCATGTCTCCGATTCGGAGTTACTGGCCATTTTGTTATGTTGTGGATTTTCAGACAGGAGCGCTGTAGACGATTCCAGAAAACTGATAAACACTTTTGATGATATTCACGGTCTCGACTACGCGTCTGCAAAAGAAATCAGCATGGTGGAGGGCTTCTGTATGCATAAAGCGGCTATTATCAAGGCCGCCATGGAGCTTGGCAAGCGGGTCTCTTCAACTTTGTCAAAACGCAAATATCAGGTAATAGAGAAAAGTTGGGATGTCGCCAATATCTTCATGCCGCAGATGAAAAGCTTGAGGAAAGAGATATTTAAAACGGCGATTCTGGATACGAAAAATAAAATCATCAAAACAATTACAATATCTGAAGGTGGGCTTGCAGCCGCCATCGTCAGCCCAAGAGAAGTTTTTAGCCCCGCGGTACGCGAGATGGCTCACGGTGTAATACTTCTTCATAACCATCCCAGCGGCGATCCGGCGCCTAGCAAGGACGATATAAACCTTACGCGCAGGCTTAAGGAAGCCGGAAAGTTAATAAGTGTCGAGGTTGTAGATCATATTATCATCGGGGACAATAAATATTATTCCTTCGTGGATGAGGATATGCTGTAACGCAAACTGTGCCACGCTTATGGGAGCGATTCAGGTTCTCTGTTTTTTTCCGTGTTGTGGCCGTCTTTATTATCGCTAAGAAAGCAATTATAAGAGCTCCCCTTAAGTTACCCTCCAGGTTTTTCCACTTTAGTGTAAATTAGCGCCCGTAAAATAGGCGCCTTGCATGTCATCTGCACAATATACGGGCGCTGTAAAGGTATGGTTTTAAATCAAAGTCCATAGAGAACACTCATATAAACAATATGTTACTTGTATTGTCACGGCAGGGGTATTAATGGCGCTACCTTTGCTTTCTTGGTCGAGTAGATGTACTAGGGGAAGTTGCCATAGAGGGCTAGTGCACGGCCTTCCTTCTTTTGCGCAATTTCATTTTTGTTATTTGGGAAAGGGATCTCGTAGTAGGTAAATCGTTATTCCGGGATCTCGCTGGCAGACAAATCGTTATTTCAGTAATTGTGGCTTGGGCGTTGAGGGAGTCTAAAGCCATAAAAAACTAAACCCCTCAAAGAGGAGAAAAGATAATGCGAAAGATAGGTTTAATTACAGCAATGATGGCCTTTATTTTGGCGCAAGCTTCTGTCGTGTTTGCTACGCCATCAACACAAATTTGGATACCGTCCACAGACATTCAAGGATTTGGCGTAGCCCATCTTGGGGTGGATAACTACAACACGGTAGGTAAGAAGGGGGCCGATGGAGGCCGTACTTTCCCAACTACATACGGTCTGACCGTTGGAGTGGTTCCTTCCGATGTATGGGGAATAGAGATCGGCATCGATATGATGGAAGCTTCAGACGATCCACTGTTTTTTAACGCCAAAATCGGTGTGTCCGAGGGAGCCCTGGGCGGCTGGTCTCCGTCGTTGGCCCTGGGTGGATATGGCTTTGGCACAAAGAAAGATTCAACTGATTCCAACCTTATTTATGGTTTGGTGGCGAAGACTTTCGGAGAGATTGGAAGGTTCACAATTGGATATTACACAGGCAACGATAAATTGCTGTTGGATAAAAACGGAGAGAAGGATAATTCCGGTTTGCTGGCCTCATGGGACAAGCAATTAAGCGACAAGTTCTGGGCGGCGATTGACTATCAGGGTGGCAATAATGTCTGGAGCGCCGTGAGCTTCGGTGTCTCCTACGCTCTGTCCGACAGCGCGAGCATTATATTGGGTTACGACGTTTTTCTGGAAACAGACCTGAACAACGATGGAATTGATGATAACGCCAATACGATGACATTCCAGCTGGATGTCAATTTATAAATCGCAAAACTGATTCCAGGTCTCTTTATTCTTGAACAAAGCGGCCGGGATATTATTGAACCTATTGGTGGAATGTGAAAAATGAAAAAAATAGAGGCGATAATTAAGCCTTTCAAGCTTGAGGAAGTAAAAGAAGCTTTGATAGGCATAGGGGCCAACGGGCTCACGGTTACCGAGATCAAAGGTTTCGGGAGGCAGAAAGGCCACACGGAGCTTTATCGTGGGGCTGAGTATACTGTTGATTTCCTGCCGAAGATAAAAATAGAGATTGTTATGGATGATGACATGGTTGAAAAGTCTGTTGAAGCGATTGTCAAAACCGCTTCAATGGGCAAGATCGGCGATGGGAAAATTTTCGTTTCACCGGTCGAGGAAGTTATCCGTATACGTACCGGAGAGAGGGGAGTGGAAGCGATATGAGAAACTTAAAATTGGGGCGGTGGAACGTCGATATGAAAGGTGTAGGCTATTCACTGTTTTTTGTGGCTCTAGCCTGGTTTGTTATGAATTTTGTTCCTGACCTGGCGTTTGCCGAAGAAGAGGCCAAGCCTCCTACAAACGCTGAACTGAAAATAATAGCGGACACTATGTGGTTGCTATTTACCGGAGTATTGGTGTTTTTCATGAACACCGGGTTCGCATGTCTTGAGTCCGGGTTGTGTCGGTCCAAGAATACGGTCAACATTCTTTCTAAAAACGTCATGGTTTTCGCCATGGCTTCATTAAGCTACTATATGGTTGGCTGGGGCCTTATGTATGGTGAAGGAACAAGCTTCATCGGGCTTAACGACTTTTTCCTGAGTGTTCCAGGCAACGAAGGGGAAGTGCCGAAAATGGCGTCTTTCTTCTTCCAGCTTGTGTTTGCGGCAACTGCGGCGACGATCGTATCGGGCGCAGTGGCGGAGAGGATCAAATATCCGTCGTTCTTCGTATTCTCGTTCCTGCTTGTCGCCATAATATATCCTGTGTCCGGCCATTGGACATGGGGCGGCGGATGGCTTTCTGAGGTTGGATTCGCTGATTTCGCAGGTTCGACGATAGTGCATGCGGTAGGAGGCTGGGCCGCGTTGACCGGAGCTATAATTCTTGGGCCACGCCTTGGCAAGTATACTGACGCAGGTATGAAACCGATACCAGGACATAGCATGTCGCTTGCCACTCTCGGTATGTTCATCCTTTGGCTTGGCTGGTTCGGTTTTAACCCAGGCTCACAGCTTGCGGCGGACGCAGGCCCAATAGCGCATATTACTGTGACTACTAATATGGCGGCGGCGGCCGGTGTGATAACCGCTACGTTTGCGACCTACTTAAGGATGGGGAAACCTGATATTTCAATGGCGTTAAACGGCGGGCTCGCTGGCCTTGTCGGCATAACGGCAGGTTGCGATGGAGTTAGCGTAATAGGCGCTGTTATCATAGGGGCGATCGCAGGTGTGATCGTGGTCTATTCGGTGCTGTTTTTCGACAAAATTAAGGTCGACGATCCGGTGGGAGCCATCTCCGTGCACTTGGTGAACGGAACATGGGGTACATTGGCTGTTGGGCTTTTCAACACAGAATCCGGCCTTTTCTACGGAGGAGGCGCAGGACAGCTCGTAAATCAGGTCATCGGAATTTTATCGATCGGCGCGTATGTAGTAGTAGTTAGCGCCATACTATGGCTTGTTATTAAGTCTGTGATGGGTTTACGTGTAAGTTCCGAGGAAGAGCACGAAGGACTTGACTTGGGAGAGCATGGTATGGAAGCCTATCCGGAGTTTACAGGTAGTAAGACGTCGGCGTACTGACAGGCTTAGAGGTTAAATATCCGGAGATTGTCGCTTATCTCTCTGGCAACCCTCAAGCCAGAGGTGGTAGCGGCGTCTCCGGATATATTATTTATTTAATTTTATTTTTTCCTTTTTGAGGGGAGGAGACCAAATGACGCCAAGTGAGGTATTAGCTTTAGCAAAGGCCGAGAAGGCCGAGATGGTTGACATCAAGTTTATGGACTTTCCAGGTATGTGGCAACACTGTACATACCCAATTTCCGAGCTAAATGAAGACGTTTTTACTGACGGCTGGGGTTTTGACGGATCATCGATACGTGGATGGCAGGCGATACACGCCTCCGACATGCTGATTATCCCGGATCCCACTACGGCTATGATGGATCCTTTCACTAAGTACCCGACGTTGTCGATGGTTGCGTATATTGTGGACCCGATTACAAAAGAGAATTACTCTCGTGATCCGAGAAACATCGCCAGGAAGGCTGAGGAGTATCTGAAGTCGACCGGTATCGGCGACACTGTTTATTTCGGCCCGGAAGCCGAGTTCTTCATTTTCGACGATATCAGGTACCATTCGGACGAGTCGGGAGCCTTTTATGCTGTTGATTCCGTTGAAGCGGCGTGGAACACCGGCGCTGACGAAGGCCCGAATCTTGGGCATAAACCTCGATATAAAGAGGGATATTTCCCTGTTCCGCCGACGGACAGCTATATGGACCTAAGGTCCGACATGGTGATGGTAATGCAGCAGTGCGGTATCCAGATAGAGGCGCACCACCACGAAGTGGCCACTGGTGGTCAGGCCGAGATAGACATGCGTTTTTCCCCGCTGCTGGAGATGGCGGACAAGCTGATGTTGTTTAAATACATCATCAAGAACGTTGCGAAACAGAATGGTAAAACCGTTACATTCATGCCGAAACCTGTATGGAACGACAATGGCTCCGGTATGCACGTTCACCAGTCAATCTGGAAAGATGGCAAACCGCTTTTTGCTGGTGACGGATATAGCGGCGTGTCGGAGATGTGCCTGCACTATATTGGCGGAATTTTAAAGCACGCAAAGGCTCTTGCCGCTTTAGCGGCGCCGACAACCAATTCGTACAAACGTCTTGTTCCGGGCTTTGAAGCTCCTGTGAACCTTGCGTATTCTTCACGGAACCGCTCGGCGGCGATCAGGATTCCTATGTATTCACCTAGTCCGAAAGCGAAACGCATTGAGCTTCGTTTCCCTGATCCAAGCTGTAACGGATACCTTGCTTTCTCTGCGATGCTTATGGCAGGGCTTGATGGTATTCAGAACAAGATCGATCCAGGCGATCCACTTGACAAGGATATTTACGGGCTTTCGCCGGAAGAGTTGGCGGAGGTTCCGTCCCTGCCAGCGACGTTGGAAGAGGCTATCGACGCTCTTGAGGCGGATCACGACTTCCTGCTTAAAGGTGACGTGTTTACTCAGGACGTTATCGATATGTGGATATCTTACAAACGTGAGAATGAGATCGGCGAACTGCGGCTTAGGCCCCATCCGTACGAATTCACCATGTACTACGATATCTAGTCTATAACAGGCTTTAGTAAAGTAATTAACCCGGTCGCTTGTAGGTTAAACTGCAGGTGGTCGGGTTTTTTGCGTCACGTGGGCGGATATTTGGTTATAATAACTGACTTTATTTATTTCTTATCTGAATAGTTACCATTTAAGAGGGAAACTATGCGTATTTGTGTTATTGGCTCTGGCTATGTGGGGCTTGTCACTGCGGCTGTATTCGCGGATTTGGGCAATGAAATTGAATGTGTGGATGTTGACGCCAGCAAGGTGGAATCCCTCAACAACAAGATCATGCCGATATATGAGCCTGGTTTGGAAGAGATGGTTAAGCGCAATATGGACGAGAACCGTCTAAATTTTTCCTTAGACGTGGATAAAGGAGTCGCGCAGGCTGAGGTTGTGTTTATATGCGTTGGCACTCCACCGAAAGACGATGGGGAGACCGACCTTACATACATAGAATCCGCCGCCAGGACTATTGGGAAACATTTGAATGGATACAAGATTGTAGTAAATAAAAGCACCGTACCGGTCGGAACAGGCGACCTTGTCCGGCGCGTAATAAATGAAACGAAAACCAATGACAGCGATTTCGATGTTGTCTCAAACCCTGAATTTTTAAGGGAAGGCTCTGCGATCGGAGATGCATTAAACCCGGATAGAGTTGTCATTGGAGCCCCGACAAAACAGGTGGCGATGAAACTTCTAGAGCTATACGCCACCCTTGGCGCGCCGATGCTCATTACCGATGTCGAGTCGGCGGAGTTGATTAAATACGCCTCAAACTCGTTTCTGGCGACCAAGATTTCATTTATAAACGCAATTTCTGATATTTGTGAAAAAGTGGGGGCCAACGTTAACGATGTGGCGAAAGGAGTGGGGGCTGATAAACGAATAGGGAAGGAGTTTCTAAACGCCGGGCTAGGGTTTGGCGGTTCGTGTTTCCCTAAAGATGTGTTATCCCTTATCCACACTTCCGGAAAACTTGGCGCGGAATTTTCCTTGTTGAAAGATGTAATGGAGATCAACGAAAACCGGGTCAGCCATTTTGTTAAACGGATATTAGACAGGTTTCCTGATACCTCAGGATGCGTTTTCAGCGTGCTGGGCCTTGCGTTTAAGCCGGATACCGACGATATGCGTGAAGCGAAATCTGTGGAGATAATAAAGATGTTATTAGAAAGAGGCGCGAAGGTTAAAGCATATGACCCCGTTGCGATGGAAAACGCCAAAACGGAAATGCCGGATATCACTTATTGCGAAAACGCTTATGAAGCCGCCGATGGAGCTGACGCGCTTATAGTAGTTACCGAATGGCGGGAGTTCCGCTTTCTGGATATGGAAAGAATCAAAAAATCGATGAAAAGCCCTGTAATTTTCGATGGAAGAAATGTTTACGATCCTGATCGTACCCGCGCAATCGGTTTCGAATACTTCGGCATCGGACGGGGATAACGCTATGAGGAGCTTATGTCACGTGTACTGATAACCGGCGGAGCCGGGTTTATAGGGTCGTATCTTTGCGAACGTTTCCTGAGTGAAGGAGATGAGGTCGCTTGTGTAGACAATCTTGTCACAGGCGTCAGGGGAAATGTCGAAAACATAAACTCCGCTGGATTTAAGTTTTATGAGCAGGATGTTTCAAAGGGATTGAACGGTGTCGCCGGTCCTTTTGACTTTGTTTTACATTTCGCGTCGCCTGCTTCACCACCGGATTACCTGAGGATTCCAATTGAAACGTTGCTTGTAAGCTCAGCCGGCACACATGCCGCGCTCGACATTGCTCTTGAAAATAACGCGGTGTTCCTGCTTGCCAGCACATCGGAAGTGTATGGTGATCCTGAAATAAACCCTCAACAGGAAGATTACTGGGGCAATGTGAACCCCGTTGGGCCGCGGTCCTGCTATGACGAAGCGAAAAGGTATGCCGAAGCCGCGACTATGGCATATCGTCGCGCTCGCGGGCTGGACACAAGAATAGTCAGGATATTCAATACATTTGGCCCCAGAATGCGGAAGGATGACGGACGCGCGGTGTCCAACTTTATCTGCCAGGCGTTGGAGGGGAAAGACCTTACCGTATATGGCGATGGGGGGCAGACCCGCTCTTTTTGCTATGTTTCAGATCTTGTGGACGGGATAGTGAAGCTGTTGAAATCCGACTATCAGGCCCCTGTCAACCTTGGCAACCCTGAGGAGATGTCGATACTCAATCTTGCGAAGATGGCTCTTGAATATACAGGTTCAAGTAGCAATATAATAAACAAGTCTTTGCCTGTAGACGACCCTAAAGTTAGAAAGCCTGACATAAGCCGGGCAAAAAAGGAGCTTGGTTGGGCTCCAAAAGTTACTTTGGCCGAGGGTTTTCGCAAAACTGTCGAATACTACAAAACTATAATTGAAAAAGAGAGTCCTGCGCCATAAGGTTATGGGTTCTACAAAAAGATATTATAGCGAGGCTTTGAAGGATTGGCCTGAGAATGACAGGCCAAAGGAGAAATTTGTCGCTCATGGGGGCGCATACCTCTCTGATTCGGAGCTTCTCGCCATTCTGATCGAATCCGGATCAGGTGGAAAAAACGCGGTCGACCTGGCAAGGGACCTGCTAAAGAAATTTGATGATCTATCAGGGATAGACTTGGCATCGGTCGATGAGCTATGCAAGGTAAATGGCATAGGTAAAGGAAAAGCTATAATTATCAAGGCCGGACTTGAGATTGGCCGCAGGTTTGTTTCATCATCAAAAAGCGCAAATAGTGTTTATCGTAGCAGTGAAGATGTCGTGGACGTCTATATGCCTCAGATGAAAAACCTGAAAAAGGAAATATTTAGGATTGTGATGCTCAACGCCAAAAACAAGCCCATTAAATCTGTCACCATTGCTGAGGGGGGGCTTACAAGCTCTGTTGCCCATCCGAGGGAAATATTCAATCCCGCTATACGTGAATCGGCCCATGCAGTGATACTCATGCACAATCATCCAACCGGAGACCCAGAGCCTAGCGATGAGGATATAAACTTTACCCGCCGCCTCGTCGAAGCCGGTAAAATGGTCGGAATTAAGGTATTGGACCATATAATCATCGGGGAAAATAAATACTACTCATTCTCTGATGAGGGAAACCTGTAAATTGAAAGATAAAATAACCGAAGGGATTAAAGAGTCGGCCGCTCTTAAGCTGCGCATGCTGGACGACGGTCTGACGGATAGTATCGCCGAGATTTCCAGCGCTATTATAAAAACTATCCAGTCCGGTGGGAAAATTCTTCTGGCAGGCAACGGTGGCTCGGCCGCAGACGCGCAACATATTGCCGCTGAATTTGTCGGTAGATATTTGGCCGACAGGGCTCCTATAGCCGCGATTGCGCTTACGACCGACACTTCAACGCTAACATCCATCTCAAACGATTTCGGGTACGAAAAAGTGTTTTCCAGACAACTTGAAGCGCTTTCGAAACCTGGGGATGTCTTCTGGGCCATTTCCACCTCGGGCCAGTCTGGAAATTTGGTGGAGTCGCTAAAAACCGCTAAAGGAACGGGTGTTATCACAGTGTGCCTTCTCGGTAAAGATGGTGGGCCGATGAAAGACCTTGCTGATATCGCAATCGTTGTTCCTTCCAATGACACGCCCCGTATCCAGGAGGCTCATATAATGATCGCCCACCTGGTCTGCGAGATGGTTGAGAAAGAGTTCATGGAGTAGAAACGATGAACGAACGGCTATACAATATTCTCTCGTCAACGCGCCCTGTCTCAATATTGGTGATAGGCGATATTATTCTTGACCGGTACGTGACGGGCAGTATTGAAAGGATATCGCCGGAATCCCCAGCGCAGGTGCTGGATGTGACCGATGAGAGCGAGACATTGGGCGGAGCGGCGAACGTGGCGGCTACAGTGGCGGCGTTTGGGGCGAAGGTAAGTCTCATAGGGGTTGTTGGCAAGGATGAGCCCGCAAAAACGCTTAAAAAGCTTCTCAAACAGTATGGTATCGGCGCGAACGGGATCGTGACCGACACTGAGCGGCAAACGACCATAAAAACCAGATTCCTTGCGTTGCGGCAACAGATGTTGCGAGTCGACAGGGAGAAGCGGGAAGACGTTTCCGATGAGACGATCAACAAGGCGCTGGCCAATGCGCAAAAGGCGCTTGGAAAATGCGATGGCGTGATAGTCTCCGATTATGGCAAGGGGGCTATGCCGCGGAAATTTTTAACAAAGCTTTTCACGCTTTGCCGGAAAGCGAAGAAAAAGGTGATAGTCGACCCTAAGGGAAACGACTATTCCATATATAAGGGAGCGGAGCTGATTACTCCCAACAAAAAAGAAGCGGCTGAAGCTACTGGAATCAAAATACAAAATTCGTCGGATTACAATCGCGTTTCAAAAAAATTATTTGAAGCCACTAAAGCAAAAAACCTGCTGATTACCAGAGGCTCGGAGGGGATGACTCTGTTTCGTCCCAAAGGCGAAAGCGTCCACATCCCGGTCGACGCTTTGGAGGTGTTCGACGTGTCGGGTGCGGGGGATACTGTTATCGCTGTGGCTGGGGTCATGCTGTTTTCCGGAGAGTCGCTGGAGGATTCCGCCAGGATCTCCAATATTGCCGCTGGAATAGAAGTTGGCCGTGTTGGCGCGTGGGCTGTTACGAAGGATGAAACGCTGGCGAAACTTAAGTCGAGCGGACCGGGTGAAAGGAAAATGTTTACCTTGTCTCAGGCTTCTTCGTTTGTTTCCAGAAAGCGCGCACAGAATAAAACGGTGGTTTTTACAAATGGTTGCTTCGACCTTTTGCACGCGGGACACGTAAAGCTTTTGCAGAAAGCCAGAACTTTTGGTGACGCGTTAATAGTCGGCATCAACAGCGACAAATCCATCCGCCGCCTCAAAGGTAAAAAAAGGCCGTTGCTTGGCGAGGATGACAGGCTACATATAATAGCCGCGCTTGATTGCGTGGATGGAGTTATATTGTTTAATGAAGATACGCCTTTGAACTTGATAAAAGTGATCAAACCGGATGTATTGGTTAAAGGTGGCGATTATACGGCTGGGAAAGTTGTCGGCAAATATATTGTAGAGAAAAACGGCGGCAAGGTTGAGATAATTCCATTGGTAGACGGAAAATCGACTTCCGGCATAATAGAAAAAATATTAAAAAAATACGGCGACTAAGAGCGGATTACATGTCTGAACAAAAATATAAGTTCCAACAGGCTAATTTTTCAAAAATTGTTTCATATCCTATAGAAAAACGAAAAAGTCTGGTCAATACAGGCATGTTCGCCGACATTGACGCATATGGCAAAACGGGAAAACTCGCCGACCTTTTACCCTCCGCATTGAAAGCTACCGCCCTAAAGGAAGTTGTAAAAGCCATCCGCAACGCTAAAGAGAATGGCAAGCCTGTCATGGTGGGGATGGGGGCGCACGTAATAAAGGTTGGCCTGTCGCCCGTCATTATCGACATGATGGGGCGAGGATACATAGACGCTGTTGCGATGAACGGAGCCGGAGCTGTTCACGACCTTGAAATCGCGTTCAACGGAGCTACAAGCGAGGACGTTGCGTCGGAGATAAAAGAGGGGCGGTTCGGCATGGTGGAGGAGACCTCCGCTCATTACAATAGCGCTTTGGGAAAATTCGCCACAGGAGCCACCGGCATAGGCGAGGCTCTTGGCCGATATATCGCTGAGGAAAAAATGCCGAACGCCGCCGTGTCGATTATGGCGCAAGGGTGGGAGCTCAAAAAGCCGGTCACCATCCATTCCGCTATAGGAACTGACATTGTACATATTCATCCTGATATAGATGGAGAAGTGACTGGACGCGCCACGTTGAACGATTTCAAACTGTTCACAGGCATAGTGTCGGAGATGGGAAACGGAGGGGTGTATCTGAACATTGGGTCGGCGGTATTGCTGCCTGAAATATTTATCAAGGCTTTATCCGCTGCGAGGAACCTGGGCGCCGATGTGACGAACTTCACCACGGTCAACCTCGATATGATCCAACACTACCGCCCCGCTGTAAACGTCGTAAACAGGCCGATACAGGGCGCGGGTAAAGGTATATCAATAACAGGCCATCACGAGATATTGATACCGCTGATATATCATCTGCTTCTCAACGAAGGGGAGAAAATGCAATGATGCGGATATGCGCGTTAGGCTCCGGCTCGTCAGGCAACTGTATTTATATCGGCGATGAAAAATCGGCCCTGCTTCTGGATGCCGGCTTCTCGGCCAAGGAAATCTTGAAAAGGCTAAAAGAGGCTGGGCTCGATCCTGCCCTTATCAAGGGCGTGGTGGTCACCCATGAGCATAGCGACCACACGAAGGGTGTCGGCGTGATCTCGCGAAAACTGAAAATACCGGTTTATATAAGC
>UOGA01000248.1_pt1 | contig 26688 bp, 20 predicted proteins | sample 1989841 | NCBI WGS metagenome assembly UOGA01 (sample SAMEA4712198, study PRJEB27164) | hydrothermal vent metagenome | biome: marine basaltic hydrothermal vent biome; feature: marine hydrothermal vent; material: mineral | place: Pacific Ocean | collected 2011-06-14/2011-07-23 | depth 1691 m | reverse complement strand
AGGTGGAAATAAGGATGCGCAGGAAATCAGGTGATGAATTTTACGCCCATCTTTTCCTCTCGATATTGCGAGATGAGCATGGCGTGGATATAGGGATGATTGGCTACTCCATTGACATTACCGAGCGAAGGCGGGCTGAGGCTTTGTTACGTGAAAATGAAATGCGTTACCGCGCCTTGTTTGAAGATTCTCCCACCTCACTTTGGGAAGAAGACCTTTCTAAAGTCAAATCCTGTATTGACGATCTGCGTAAAGAGGGAGTAGAGGATTTTCGCGCCTACTTCAAGGCGCATCCGGAGGAGGTTAAAAAGATCGCGCTATTGGTGAGGATCGTCGATATTAACCAGGCGACCCTCAACTTGTACCAGGCCGAAAGTAAGGAAGAGCTTCTCTCGGGTCTTGACCTGACTTTTACTTCCGAATCCTATGTGACTTTCGAGCAGGAACTTATATCCTTGATCGAGGGCGACATGGATGAGGAATATGAGGCTATAACGAAAACGTTGACCGGGGAAATAAGAAATATTATTTTGAAAATCGCGGTGACTCCAGGCAATGAAACCTGCTGGAGCAGTGTATTGATCTCTATCACGGACATTACCGAGCGCAAAAAGGCGGAATTGGAATTAAATAGATTGTTCACGGCCGTTGAACATGCGGGTGAAACGATTTTGATAACCGATACGGAAGGGACGATTAAGTATGTCAACCCAGCTTTCGAACGAATAAGCGGGTACACATCGGAAGAAGTGATAGGAGAGAATCCCCGAATATTAGCCAGCGGCAAGCATGATGAGGCTTTCTATAAGGAGATGTGGGAAACTATTAGTAGTGGAGAAGTATGGTCTGGCCGCTTCATTAACAAAAATAAAAATGGTGAGTTATATGAAGAGGAGGCGACCATATCGCCTATTAAAGACCCATCAGGAATAATAACTGGTTATGTGGCGATATTGCGCGATATCACTCATGAGGTTATGCTGAGAAAGAAATATCGCCAGGCGCAGAAAATGGAAGCGTTGGGAACTCTGTCTGGCGGCATAGCGCATGATTTCAACAATATCCTTACCTCCATTATGTGCAATGCGGATTTGGCAATGGATTATATGCCGGAGAGCAGTAAGGGAAAGGATGAAATCGACAAGATCCTGAGCGCCACAAAACGAGCAAGCCACCTTATACAGCGGATTTTATTATTCAGCCGTGGTGATGAGAATTTGGACAACAAGCCAATTTTTCTTCAGCCGGTTCTGAAAGAATCGCTGGAGCTAATACGCTCCTCGCTTCCCAAAACAATCGAGATATCCCAAAACATAGATATTAACGCAGGAGCTACTTTAGGCAGTCCCACGCAAATCAGCCAAGTGATAATGAACCTTTGCGTTAACGCAGGTTACGCAATGAAGAAAACAGGTGGCAAGCTGACTGTATCACTGAAAGAAGTGGAGATCGGAGAAGATGGAGCCATCGCTCACCCCAACCTGCAAGTTGGCTCTTATCTTAAGGTAGAAGTGCGGGATACCGGGCACGGGATGGATAAAGAGATTGTAGAACGCATATTTGAGCCGTTTTTTTCCACAAAAAGAAGTGGAGGAGGAAGTGGTCTTGGACTGGCGACAGTACATGGAATCGTCACAGGATATGGTGGCATGATCACTGTGGATAGTGAACCCGGGAAAGGCTCAATATTCGCTATATATTTTCCAAGGGTTGACTATGATATTGAGGAGGGATGTGAAGCGAAACAGGATGACGACCTGGAGGGAGTGGGAAATATCCTGCTTGTCGATGATGAGGAATATATAGCGGAAGGTTGGTCTTCAACGCTCCGAAAACTGGGATACAGCGTTACGACTTTCATAAACCCTGTCGAAGCTCTTGACGGATTCCGTGAAGAACCGGATCGGTTCGATCTGGTGATTACAGACCAGACAATGCCGGGTATGACGGGCGAAGCTCTGGGAAAAGAGATTTTGCGACTTAGGCCTTATATGCCGATGATCCTATGCACAGGTTTTAGTAATACGATCGGATCGGAAAAGGCTCAAGCCATAGGTTTCAGCAAATTTATCACAAAACCAATAGCAAACAAGGATTTTGCGCAAGCAGTTCGTAATGTCATTGATATAAACCGTTATGAAGGGGAGTGAGATATGTCCAGTGTTTTGTTGGTTGACGACGATGACGCTCTTCGCGTTACGTTAAGGGAAATACTCGAAATCGATGGTTATGAAGTTGTTGAAGCGTACGATGCGGTTAAGGGTATTAAACTATATCGTGAGAGGCCACTTGACATTATCATTACAGATATCATGATGAAGGGGGAAAGCGGTATTACGGTAATAGAAAAGCTTAGGCGCGATTATCCCGATGTAAAAATAATCGCTATTTCTGGAGCTTTTTCTATGGAAAAACCAGGATTTCTCCGCATGGCAAAAATTCTGGGGGCGAACAGAATTTTATTTAAACCTTTTGGCCGTCAGGAAATGTTAACGGCGGTGGAAGAATTGTTATCCGACAAGATTTAAACTCTTTCAAATAGGACATGCCTGGTTGAGATACTTAAATAGGCGTAAACATTTCCAAGAACATGTAAAATTCATAAAAATAGTTTACTAAACCAGATTGGTAACAAAGGAGAAGATCATTGGAAGTCATCAACCTAAACGAGAAAGCGCGTTTTGGCGAACAGTTCTCACCACAAATTTTAAAGATCAACCAAAGTTACAAGATACCATTCATTTGCATGAAGCCTAGCCAGGAAATACCGCCACACCCGAGCGGAACCGGCGTTTTTTACATTGTAAGCGGTAAAGCCATCATGACTGTGGAAGGCAAGGAAACAGAGGTAAAATCAGGAGATATGATTTTTGTCGAAAAGGGAGAGTCAAGGGGCATTCGGGCCATAGAAACTCTCATGGCATTTGCGATGCACATAAACGCCTAAAACCAGATTGGCATAAACATAACATAGACCATAAAACGGCATTGTAATGGATGACGTCGTGGCGACGGCGCTGAGCCTTCGAGCGCTGACGCTTACAGACGAGGAACGCACACGCCGCTCAGATTCGTTTTGAGCTTAGGCGGAAACATCGAGCGTCTTCACTTCACCAGTGTCAATCTCGCCATCAAAGAGGCCAGGCATTGGCTCTCCACCGCCACCTGATCCCGGCAAAACCACACTGTTCCCTTTACCGAATGAGCCGGCGCCAAAATATTTTTCGCTTTTATCGACACTGGACGAATTGTCGCCAAGCGTATCGATTTTCTCAACCTGTTGCGCTTTGAAAGACTCTTCGGCGCTGACTTCCTTAAATCCCACATTACCCGGCTTGGGTCCAAGAAAATAGTCTTCAGCTCCAACCTTCACCCCTGGGTTAAAAGCGTCGGCGTATGAAGATCCGAATATCGGAGCTTCGTTGGATTTGGGGCCATCCTGTCCCAAAACCTGCGGTTCAGCGTCTTCTGAGCCGGAGCCGTTAAGCAGGTATTCATTGAAACTTTCGCGAGTCTGGGAAGTATTTTGTTGAAACGCTATCTGGTTTGTCACAGACACGAACTTCGTAGCCGCAAAATCGTATGGCTCTCTGGAGAATCCTATTCGCGGCCTGCCATACGAATCGTACTGTTGTGTAAAATGTATCGCGGCATTGTTGACCTGCCGACCTTCTTCCTGCGTAACGATCACATCACTCTGTTTGTCCGGTGTGTAATCAATACTCATTTTCACATATCCCTGCGGCGCGCCTGTATACGCGGAGGAATCGAACCGCTTCGTCACTCCGTTGGCCCCAAGCTCTCCTCTTGTCATACTATCGACAACATTCGTCTTGCCCACTTTACCTGCGCCAGGAAGGGGAATAGGATCGTAACGGCGTCTATTCACTTCTGTGGGACCGCTGCCAGGCAGGTTCATTTCAAACGTGACCCGTTTACGCGGTTTTGGAATAAAGACAGCTCCTTCAGCTATTGAAGTGGTGACTTTATATTTTCTTGACACCAACCCCATTCGCTGTGGGGGTTGTCCCATGGCAAACTTGGAATTAGTCAAACCTAAGCTCATGGCCTTATCCTCCAACATCCTTGTTGTTCAACCATTTCGTCCAGCCACATGTAAGACGAAAGGCTTCGCTCATATTTCCTGAGCTTTATGGCCCACCGCTTGTGAGCCGTCTATGGTTACTATTCGGACAGGGGCAGGGAAATCTTTAGTGTGTGTATTACAAAGAATGCAACGGTTGGTAAACTATGGATTTCAAAGCGTTACAAACACGTAAAACATGGAGGGACAAGGGTTTTTGCGACCCTTGCGGCTATTATTTCAGATATTTCAGGAAAGGGCTGTCCTGCGAAAGAATGATCGTGTTTCTTTCAACAAGAGAATTCTTGTATGCCTCAATCGACCTTTGAAAAGCGTAGAACTCCGGGTCTTTCCCAAACGATTCCGCTGTTATTTTTATGGATTTAGCGTCTCCATGCCCTTTGATGGCCTGCTCTTTCCTGCGCGCCTCGGCAAGGAGGATTACTTTTTCCTTATCTGTCTTGGCCCGTATTTTCTTCGCTTCCTCTTTTCCTTCCGAGCGGAACTGCATCGCAATCCTTTTACGTTCCTCGCGCATTCGCTGGAACACCGCCTGCTGGTTCTCCCGCGGCAAATCAGCCCGCTTGATCCTTACATCCACTATCTCAATACCGATATTTAGCTCCTGAAGCTTTATGTTTGACCGCTCGGTCACCTCCGCCATCAACTCCGGTCTTCTTAAAGACACGATTTCGGCAAGGTCGTGCGAGCCAAACGAAAGTCTCAATTCCGAGTACATGATATCGCGAAGTCTGTCACGCGCGACACGCTCCGTTTTTACACGTGTGTAAAACGCTTCCGCATCGACAATGCGCCATTTGGCATAGTTGTCCACAACGAGCGTTCGTTTGTCCTTCGTAACAATTTCCGTCGGCAACACGTCATGGTCGAGAAGTCTGTTATCGTAAAAAATCGAACTTTGTATGAACGGCATTTTAAAATGAAGCCCTGGATGGGTTACCGTACGTATAAATTTGCCGAACTCCACGACAACCACCTGCTGGTTTTGGTTGACAATAAACATCGACGCCTGCGCCAGATAAACAACCACCAGCAATATAATTATAAATATTGGAAGCGCGGCTTTTTTAACCATTCTTAATTCCCCTTACCGCCTAACGCGCCGACGCCGCCCAATGGCAACAGAGGCAGCGTTTGTCTGCCGACTTTTTCGTCTATTATAATTTTGTCCACCTTGGACAATACAGTCTCCATCATTTCGAGATACAACCTCTTTCGAGTGATTTCCGGAGCCTTTTTATATTCCTCCCATTGAGAAATAAAACGCGCCGCCTCACCCTGCGCCTTTTTGATCCTCAGTTCCATGTATGCCTCAGCGGCGGCCACAATTTGCGCCGCCTCACCTCTGGCCTCAGGTATTACGGAGTTGCGATAACCTTCCGCCTCCCGTATGAGCCTGCTTTTATCTTCTTCAGAGTTGTTGACATCCCGGAAAGCCTCCTTCACCTCCTCCGGGGGATGCACGTCCTGAAGCTGGACGAGGCTCACTGATATTCCAGAGCCATAACGGTCGAGAAGTTTTTGCATCTGGTCATGTATATCCTGCTGCACCACTCCCTTACCGACGGTAAGGATGTTGTCTATATCATTTTTTCCGACCACTTCCCGCAACGAAGCCTCTGCGACTTCTTTTACAGTCTCATAAAGCCCGCGGTCAACCAGGATTCTAGATTTGTCCGAAACACCAAAAAGAAACTGTACAGGATCGCTTATTCTATATTGGACAGACATGTGGATGTCTATTATATTGGCTCCTTCGGTGAGCATGAGTGACTCTCTTTTCAACATTTCACGGGAAATCTGTGAGCGTTCCGTACGAAAGCCTATCTCCACTCTTTTTATCTCTTCAACACGTAGCTTCACAACCTTCCCAAAAGGCGAAGGTACGTTCCAGTGTAGGCCGGGAGCGGTTACATTCACCTGCTTGCCTAAAATTAAAACAACGGCTTTCTCCTGCAATTCCACTCTGTACAGACCAGTGGCAAGCCAAAGCAGAATCAAAAAGGGAATTATCACGTAGAAATGCGCCGGCTTGACAGGAGGAACCTGCAGCTTTTTAAAGTCTATCTCAGGGATATTGTCGAAACCGCCGGAACCACGTCCGGGCTTGTCACCCCAAGCCATTTTTTTCCAACTTTTTTAAATACATAGAGAAATGAGTATAGCTAAGCGCAATATGCCAGTCAACACGAATAAATTTTTTTCTTACAATACCGTGGCAGGATCCATGTCTACGGCGATTCTTATTCCCTGCTTAATCGGCCCTGGAGCTTCATCCATCTCTGCAAGAAACCGGCGAACACCGCTGGACAAGGTGGCGTGATTGGCGCCCTTGAAAAGAACCCTCCAATGATATTTATTACGTGTTTTGAATACCACCGCCTCAGTAGGACCAAGGCATATCAACCCCGGCTCCTCCCTGCATATTCCTGGAAGTTTGGATTCAAGCCACTTCACAAAGGCTTCCCCCTTTTTTGTGGTAGAAGATTCAATTTTCACAAACGCTAGCCTTACATATGGCGGATATCCGGCGGCTTTACGAAATGGAATTTCAATATCATAAAACTCCTTGAAATCGTGTTTGGCGGCCGCTGTTATGCTGTGGTGCGTTTCGCTCAGCGTCTGGGCCACGACAAAACCCGGCTTTTCTCCCCTTCCGGCCCTGCCAGCCGCTTGGGTGACAAGCTGGAAGGCTCTCTCAGACGATCGAAAATCTGGAATATGCAACGTATCATCGGCGTTTATCGCCCCAACCAGTGTGATTCCCGGGTAATCATGCCCTTTTGTCACCATCTGCGTGCCGACCAGAATATCCACATCCCTGCTTTCGACAGCGTTGAGGATTGAAGCTGATGAACGCCTTTTAGACGTAGTATCCTTGTCCATTCTTGCGACCCTGGCTTTGGGAAAAAGCTCTTTTGTATCATCCTCTACCCGTTCAGAACCCGCCCCTCCCATATAAAGGTCGGCCGAGGAGCAATCCGGGCATTTTGCGGGTTTTTTCTCCACATAGCCACACGTGTGACACGACATCTGGCCCGAGGACATATGAAGCACGAGACTCAGGGAGCAGTTTCGGCATTCGAACACATGTCCGCAAGCCGAGCATTGAACATATCTTGCCATACCGCGCCGATTGATAAACAGGAGCGCCTGCTCACCATCCGCAAGACATTTATCTATTGCCGCTTCCAGTATTCGCCCTATTTGCCCGGGCTTGTCCGGATGAGTAATACGCACATTCGGCAGAGGTCTTTTATCGATACGATGTGTTAATTCTATGAGGTTATATTTCCCGTTCAACGCATGATGATAACTTTCCAGCGAAGGTGTGGCGGAGCCTAGAACCACGGGAGTATTTTCCATGGAGCCGCGCATTATCGCCACATCACGCCCGTGATACCTTGGAGCGGTCTCCTGTTTATATGAAGGGTCATGCTCCTCATCCACCACGATAAGCCCAAGGTTTGGCACAGGTGCGAACAGCGCCGACCTTGCGCCCACCACAAGCTTAGCCTCTCCTTCAAGGACTTCCAACCACCGCCTGTTTCTCTCTCGCGGCGCCATATCGGAATGAAGCGTCACAGGTTTCACGCCAGTCCTTCGCTCAAGCCGTGTGGCAAGGGCGTCCGCAAGGGCTATTTCAGGAGCTAGAGCAAGGGCCGACATGCCGGCTTGCAACGTGGCGCTTATGAGCTTGGCATACACCTCCGTCTTGCCGGACCCTGTGATTCCATGAATCAGATGCGTGTTGAAACAGTGTTCCTTTATGTCAGGTAAAATCCGCTCCACAGCAGTTTGCTGCTCTTCTGTAAGCTCGACGGGCGCAAGCTTTATAGCGCTGGTTTCAAGCGGCGTCTTGACGCTTCGTATAGCGACGCGTCTTGCCGCCTGCGTTTGTTTGAAAAACCGGCGGGCGCTTTGGCTTGTAAGCGCCTTTGTAAGCGCGCTTGCCGTGATTTGTAAATCAGAAGCAAGCAGCGTAAAGCGGCGGCTGTTATTGTGCGCTTGCAACGCTTCATATACCTCTACAAGAATTTTTGAGCTTTTCGATGGGCGGCCCTTCGCTCCAGCTTTTAGTTCGACTACCGTATCAATGCGAATATCGTCCTTGGGCAATATTATCGGCATAAGCTCACCAGGAGCGGCAAAATAGTGATCCGCCGTCCAGAGGGTAAGCTTTAGAAGGTTTGGCGGTACTACCGGCTTTTCATCGAGAACCTGCAATAAAGCCTTGGTCTTCACATCCGTCGTATCCACGCGCCTTGCGATAAGGCCGATAAGCTTGCGTGATCCAAACGGTATCAGGACTCGTTTCCCCGCAACAGCGCAGGCCCTCATAGACTCCGGTACGGAATAGGTAAACAGCGCGCGCAACGGACGCGGCGCCATGACCTCGGCGAACGGTTTGTTTAAAAGATCGTTTTCAACCATAGAGATTGTATTTAAAGCCAAATCAAGTGAATTGACAAGGGCGTAACGTAAGATATAATCACCTTTATCGGACAAAATATCACCTTACAATTTCACAACAGGTAACACCATGGCATATAGCGCGTGGTTTGAGTGCTTTAACGATCAGTGTCGTAAAAAATACGATCTGAGCGAAGTCGTATACAACTGCGAGGATTGCGGCTCCCTGCTGCAGGTCGTGCACGATTATGACAAAATCCTTGAAACCACAGCCGAGGAGTGGGTAGACCTTTTTGAAGAGCGTAAACGCCGCAACCAGTGGCCATACGGCTCCGGCGTATGGAGATACAAGGAATGGGTATGCCCGGAAGTCGCCGACGAAAACATCGTTTCCATGTACGAGGGGGAGACAAACCTTTTCTGGGCGGAGAGGCTTGGGAAAGAAATCGACGTTCCGGAACTTTGGATAAAAATGTGCGGCAACAGCCACACAGGCTCATTCAAGGACCTCGGCATGACTGTTCTCGTCTCCATGGTAAAGCAGATGATAGCCGGTGGGAAAGAAATCCGGGCAGTGGCCTGCGCTTCCACCGGAGACACATCGGCGGCGCTTGCGGCTTATTGCGCCTCGGCCGGAATACAGTCGATCGTTTTTCTGCCATCGGGCAAAGTATCCAGCGAACAGCTTATACAACCTATCGCCAACGGCGCTCTTGTTATATCACTCGACACTGATTTTGACGGATGCATGAAAATCGTCCAGAAAATTTCCGAGGACAAAACAATCTATCTTGCCAACTCCAAAAACTCGCTGAGAATAGAGGGACAGAAAACCGTCGGCATGGAAATGGCCCAGCAGTTTGACTGGGATATGCCGGACGTGGTCGTGATACCTGGCGGCAATCTTGGCAACGTGTCGGCGCTCGGCAAAGGGTTTTTGCTGATGGAAAAAGTCGGCCTGCTGAAAAAGCGTCCCAGGATAGTGTGCGCCCAGGCGGAAAACGCCAACCCGCTTTATCGTTATTACAAAACCGGTTTCAAACATTTCGAATCAATTCAGGCGAGCAAAACGTTTGCCAGCGCCATACAGATAGGCGCCCCTGTCTCTGTTCACAAAGCTGTGGCCATATTAAAAGAATTTGATGGCATTGTAGAGCAAGCGACCGAAGAAGAACTTGCCGACGCATGCGCAATGGCGGATAGAACGGGCGTGTATACCTGTCCGCACACAGGAGTTGCGCTTGCCGCCCTGTTCAAGCTCGCCAAGAGAGGTGTAATCTCTTCGACAGATAAAGTGGTGGTGATCTCCACGGCGCATGGCCTGAAATTTTCCAAATTCAAACTCGACTATCACGAAAAAAACTTGCCGAACATTGCGAGCCGTTACGCCAACCTGCCCGTTCAGGCGCCAGCCGATCTCGATACTGTGAAAAGAATATTGGATAATAAACTTGGCGGGTAAAATCTTTTTAAATGGAAAGCTTCTGTTATGCCATCGAGTTTACCGACTGACATCCGATTTCCTATTAGTTGCGCCTACGAGCTACAACCAAAATCGGTTCTTGACATAGGAATCGGGTTTGGACGCTGGGGATTTCTATTCCGCGAATTTCTCGATGTTTTCATGGGACGAATATACAAGGACACATGGGCTGTTAAAATCGACGGAGTTGAAGCATACGAGCCATATATTATGGATCATCACCGAGCGATCTACGACAACATATTTATCGAAGACGCCAGAACCTACATCCAGCGCGCCCCGCATTATGATCTGATTGTAATTGGTGACATGCTCGAACATCTGAATATGGATGAAGCGATCACTTTTTTTCATGATGTAATGAACAAGACCAACGGAGGCTTGCTAATTAACATCCCCCTTGGAAAGTGTGAGCAGGACGGACATGAAAATCCGTACGAAACTCACCGCTCCACCTGGGAAAAAGAAAACCTGATGGAGCTTAATCCAACACTGTTTCAAATTTCCAGCTATGGGAAAAACGACGACGGAAAAAGCGGCCAACATGGCGTTTTCTTTTTTAAAAAGAATGACTATCAATACTTTCAGGCTATTGAAGAAGGTCAACAATATGAGTCGAGGGGCCAAATCGACAACTCCGCCGCCTGTTATGAACGAGCGAAAAATACGGCTCCGAACAAGCCCGACGCTTACCTGTCGCTGGCTGGTATAGCCTTGAACAAAGGAGACATCAACCTGGGGTTACAGTTATTGCGACATGTCATTGAAGTGTCGCCCGATACATCAGACGCGTATCTGGCTTTGGTTTCGTTGCTGAAGAAACTTGACCGAAAAGAGGAGGCGGCCGCAATAATTGACGCCGGATTGTTTCGTTTCGCTGGAAATCAAGAAATAATTGAGCAATTAGAAAGCTTCTGACTATTATAAAAAACGCCGCCCCGCCTCGATACCGTGAAAAGGAAAGCCCAAGCATATCGGCATGAAGATGAAGTATACCGAACCGTAAACAACTCCCTGGGGTTTTAAAACCTGGGTCTTCTTTTGCCAATCATGTGAACCGATAGATAGGCAATACCGCTATTTAATCTACAGCCCCGGGCAATAAGTTGTCTTGGTGAGCATGCGTGTTTCCATTCCCTCCACGGATGACTGATTCCAGGTGAGTAACAATCGCATGCAGTTCTTCAGCCTGATTTGTAAGGCTTTCAGATGTTGCGGCCGCCTGTTCAGATGTTGCGGCCGCGCTTTGTGTGGCGTTGTCTATATCCGAAATAGCGGCGTTTATTTGCGAGACTCCCTGCGCTTGCGCCTTGTTATTTTTGGCTATTTCCTGGACGATGGCGCCAGCTTTGTCCGCCGCTTCCGCTATTCGGTTTAGTTCCTCTGAAAGATGTTCAACCACCCGCACTCCCCCTTCACTATGTTTTTGGGAAGAGGAGATTAGCCCTGCGGTGTCTCTGACTGCGGCGGCGGATCTCTGCGCAAGATTTCTGACTTCTTCCGCCACAACAGCAAAACCCTTACCGTGCTCTCCGGCCCTTGCCGCTTCAACAGCCGCGTTTAACGCAAGAAGGTTTGTTTGAAAAGCTATTTCTTCGATAGTTTTTATTATTGTGCTCACTTCCGTAGAGCTTTTGAATATTTCTTTCATGGTGTCAACGGTTTTATTCATGTGTGTTTTACCTTCAGCCACCATTCGGGTTACGCCGGTCATCAACTCTTCCGCTTTGGACGCTTCTCCGGCATTTTGTTTTGCGGCGTCAGTCAGCTCTGATATTGTGGACGAGGTCTCCTCAAGCGCTGCGGCCTGAGATAAAGACGTTTCCGCCAGAGACCTGCTCGCGTCGGAAATTTGTGATGATGAATTATTCAGACCTTTGGAGTGTTCTGTTAGTTCAGCAATTACCTTGTTCAAGGTGACGGTTACATTTCGTCGTATGACGGCTATTACCAACCCGACTATGATTAAAAGCTCCACTATAAAAAAGATAGCCATCTTATTAGAGCTGTCTTGTAACTTTTGGTCCGCCTCAGTCATAGACAGGAGCATCGTGACCGCCCCGTTAACTGTGCCGGGCTTACCATCATGACATTCGGTGCAATCGACCATCCCGCCACGATTCGTACTCATGACAAACGGGGTAATCGCCCGTAAATATCTGCCATCTTCATGCTCAACTATTTTATATACAGGCTCACCCGTACGAAGAGCTTCGCGTTCAATTTCATCCTTTGGCTGCTCGCCAGGAAGCCCCCTTCCAAACTGTTTGCTTACGGATTCACTCCTGAAAACACGTAATTCGACCAAACCAGGTGTTGTGGCGCTAACAAGTTTTAAAAAGTCAGCCCGCTCGTCTATGGTGCCCTGAAGCATCATGGAATTCATAGAGCTCAGAATCGTCTCCGCCACTCCGGACGCAAATGATTCAGTCTCTAGCAAGATCATGTTTTTTTGCTGACGCGCCGAAAAAATAATGTTGAAAACAAAAAATATTAGAAGGATGGAAGATAAAACGATGGCGATTTTTGTGCCTAAGGCCAGTCTTTTATACAAATTATTTATGCCACTCCTATATAATTTATACCCCTATCTGATTAGCTAGCAGTTTATCACTTTTACCCCCTTCTCCCCAGAACAAAACACGCTAACCCGACATTTCAGTATAGCCCTATTCTACCGTTCCCCGTTGCTTGAATCCGCGAAATTCGAATTGAACAAACCTTTATCGATTTATTTGCGGACTCCACACTTTGCTCGTCTTTTTATTATTACGGAATGAGATTCTTCGCTTTGCTCAGAATGACAATAAACGGTTTCCCCAGACCTGCGTTTACGGTTTGAATAGTTCCTTGGTAAGGCCGAACTCCTTCATCTTGCGGTGAACGGTGCGCGTGTTGACCCCCGCCTTCTCCGCCGTCTGGTTTATATTGCCGTGATACGCTTTCAAGATATCCATCAGGTAGATGCGCTCCGCCTCCGCCACAACGTCTTTTAGCTCCTTATCACTATCTTCGGTGGAAGTTTCATCGTGGCTTTCTTTTTGCGGCACGTCGACCTTCTCAATATACGATCCCTTGTTGAGGATCACGGCGCGTTCCACAATGTTTTTAAGCTCACGGATATTGCCGGGCCAACGGTAGCGCATCATTTTGTCGAGCGAATTGGTGGTGAACCCGCGGAAATTTTTCCCGACCATATTATTAAATATGCCAAGGTAATGCTCCGCTAAAAGCTGAATATCGCCGACCCTGTCCCGGAGCGGCGGAAGGTTTATCGGAATGACATTTATCCTGTAATACAAATCCTCCCTGAATTTCCCCTGACGCACAGCTTCTTTAAGATCTACGTTGGTGGCGTATATGTATCGCGCATCTATCTTGATTGTCTCGTTTCCGCCAACCCGCGTTATCTCATTTTCCTGAAGCGCGCGAAGGATTTTAACCTGCATATTTGGTGATATGTCGCCTACCTCGTCGAGGAACAACGTCCCGTGGTGGCCCTGCTCGAACTTACCGATACGCCGTTGCTCGGCTCCCGTAAACGCGCCTCGTTCATGGCCAAACAGCTCCGTTTCCAGAAGCGAATCAGAAAACGAGCCGCAATTCATGGCAACAAATTTCTTATCCGACCGCGACGACGCCTTATGAATGGCCCTGGCCACCAGCTCTTTACCTGTACCGGTCTCGCCGTTTATCAGCACTGTGGAGTTCGTCGCCGCCACCTGTTCAATAAGCTCGAACACCTCTTTCATTTTAGGGTCCTGGCTGATAATTTCGGAGAACTCCACGCCCGCCGCCAAGTTGCCTTTAAGCTCGGTAACATCCCTTACAATCTCAATAACATGCTCTACCTTGCCAGATTTACCCGCCAACGGAAATGCGGAGATCTCCTTAAGCTTGTAGCTTGCGCCAAATCCTGTACGGAATATGTTAAACGCAGGGGCCCCCGACCTGAACACCTGATCGACAACACAATATGAGCATTGTTCCGGATTTTTATAAAATTCTTTGAAACATTTGTGTCCCTCGCCCATGACTTTATCAATAGGTTTTCCAATTATCTCAAGGCCAGCCTTGTTTGTGTAGACAAGGTTAAATTTCCTGTCGATTATTTTTATAGAGTCGCTTATGCCGTCCAGAACGCTTTGCAAAAAATCGCTCTCCATGACTGACGCCGATAAGCCGCTATGCTCGTTGCTGTTCATAGTAATTCCTGTTTATAAAAAGCCCGCAATGCGTTTGGCAGCCACCTGCGCTCCATCAGTTCTGGCAAAGTTTAGCGGGTGGCTTGAGTTTAAAAGGCCGGTAAGAAATCCGTCAAGATTTGAGCCAAAAAACGCCTCACGCGATATCTCTTCCACGTTAATATACTTCCTTATCTCCATGTCCAGAACATTATATTCAGCAAAATCTTTTCTAACAGTATAAAGGATAGGTCTTCTCGTGGCTATAAGCTCAGAGCATAACCCATATCCAAGCTTGCCTATTACGATATCGGCCGCTGACAAAAGATCTCCATGAACAGTAGTTTGCCTGTCAAAAAAGCGTATGCCACCTGAAACACTATTGCCATCGCCCAACGCAATCAGGTCGCACAAAGTACATCGTTCTTCCAGATTTTCATAAAAACTTTCCAGACCGGAACCGCCAAATGAAACCAGCGCCAGAGCTTTATCCATCGGCAAGGAAAGCTCTTTACGCGCAGTGTCCTTTGGCTTTGAGAAGCTTTTCGCGATAAGCGGTATGTCGACAACATTTTTATATCCTTCAAAGCCTCCTGAAAGAGGTGTTTTCAATATCACGTCCGCCTGTGCGTACAACTCTTTCAACCAGCTTGCTATATCGGAAAACCGGGGTTCACTCTTCACATAACCTTTCAGTATCCAGTCCCACAAAAAATTCGCCACCACCACCACTGGAATGCCGCGTTTCGTAGCCACCGCAACACCTAAAGGCGCAATATCGGTGACAATTACTTTAGGCTCAATCCTGTCGAGAACCTTTAACTCTCTCTCCACAAGGTTATCAATGTTGGACATCAAACCGACAAAACGTTTATATGTGCCTGCGATATCGGTAGTTATGCTATCGACCTGCGCAGGGCCGGAATCCACCTCTTCGCGCTCTATAACCACAGCGTCGGAGCTTGGGAAAAGCCATGCCGGAGCCCTGGTCCGCACCACAACTTTATGCCCGTAATCGCCCGAAAGAGCGTCGATCACCTGCCCCGCCCGAACAGCATGTCCAAACCCGTGGCCGGAAACGTAATATAATATTGTCTTCATGAAAATGATTATACACAGCCGGTTGCGGTATAGACTGGAAACGAATAGTGTTATTGTGCTATCAATAACTTACGATTAACTGGAGAGTCAAAAATGTCACGTACGGCTACGATATCTCGTACAACTAAAGAGACTGATATTACAATCGAAGTCGAGCTTGATGGATCGGGCGAAAACTCGGTCGACACCGGGATTCCGTTCTTCGACCATATGCTCGACCATTTATCAAAACACTCTCTTATTGATATAACAGTCTCCGCCAAAGGTGACCTTGAGATTGATGGACATCACACGGTCGAGGATATTGGCCTTGCGCTTGGTCAGGCTTTCGGAAAAGCCTGGGGCGATAAAAAGGGTATGACCAGGTACGGCTTCGCCTCCATTCCGATGAACGAATCTCTTGTGGAGGTGAGTCTCGACATATCGGGAAGACCGTATTGCGTTTTTGAAGCGTCTATCCCGAAGGGAAAAGTGGGCGAGTTTGACGTGGAGCTTGCCGAGGAGTTCGTACGGGCGTTTATCAATAGCGCGCAGATAACATGCCACATCGCCGTGCGGCGAGGAACCAACCTTCACCATATAGTGGAAGCGATGTTCAAGGCGCTGGCCCGCGCTTTGGGACAGGCGGTGAAGCTCGATCCAAGGATTGAGGGCGTAGCGCCTTCCACTAAAGGCTTACTATAATTTACGGGAAGAATACATCATGTCAGTGGTAATCGTAGATTATGATGTGGGGAACCTGAGAAGCGTTCAGAAAGCGTTTGAACGTGTTGGCGCAAGCGCCGTTGTGGAGCGTGACGCGGAAAAAATATCCTCAGCGAAAGCGCTTGTCCTGCCGGGAGTGGGGGCGTTTGCCGAATGTATGAACAACCTGCGCGGCTTTGGTCTGCTTGAAGCTGTGAAGGATTTTATATCTTCCGGGCGCCCTTTTCTCGGAATATGTGTCGGGTATCAGCTTCTTTTTGAAAAAAGCGAGGAGTTTGGCGACTCAACCGGACTTGGCGTATTCAAGGGGAAATGCGTCAAGTTTAAAACGCCCGCAAGCTCCGGGCATAAAATTCCGCACATGGGATGGAACCAGGTGGAGAACAAAAACAAAAGTCGTCTGCTGGAAGGGATAGAGGACGGGTCCGACTTCTACTTTGTCCACTCATACTACCCTGTTCCGGAAGAGGATATCGTAACGTCGCAAACCGAGTATGGCGAAGTTTTCGCATCTTCGGTGGAGCGGGGAAATATTTTCGCCACGCAGTTCCATCCAGAGAAAAGCCAGCGCGTAGGGCTAAAAGTTCTGAAAAACTTCGCGCGCATAACAGGGTAAATCTATGGGACGAAAAAGAAGCCTTATCGCAGACAAGCTCGCCTACTTTCCGCTGAAAGTCCTCGCCCTGCTTGCGCTCGTTCTGCCGAGAGGTGTGATGCTCATCATAGGATCGGGCATTGGCTGGCTCTTTTTTACCGTTTTGAAACTTCAACGAAAACGTCTGCGTTTTTCCATCGACAACATGCGGAATCTCTACCCGGAAAAATCTGACGAAGAGCTTACCGCGCTTCTTCGCAAAGTGTGCCGTCATTTCGGCAGGTTTCTCATGGAAGGCTTCATGGTTCCAAAGCTCACTCGAAAAAAAATGGAGAAGCTCATCCGGTTTGAAGGGCTGGAACATTTTCACAAGGCGCTTGAACAAAACAAAGGGATGATATTTTCTACTGCGCATTTTGGCAATTTCGAACTGGCCAACGTGGCTTTTTCGCTAAAGGGACATCCTGTCTGGTCGGTTATCAGGGAGGTGGATAACAAGGATATAGACATTCTATTGGACAGCATGAGACACACTTCCGGCCTCGGTATTATTAAAAAGGAAAAAGCGGCAAAGGACATCCTGAAACATCTTAGGGAAAAACATATCGTCACGATAAATATCGACCAGAACGCCGCGTTTAACAACGTGTTCATTCCATTCTTCGGGAAAACCGCGGCCACTTTTACAACTCCAGCTATTCTTGGGATGCGGACAGGCGCGCCTATTCTGCCGGTTTTATCTTTCAGGGACGACGCTACTGACACGTACAAGGTTCGAATTTACCCAATTGTGGAAATTAAAAAAACAGGCGATCGTGGCGCTGATATTCGCTTGATAATGACCCACCTTACAGATATTCTGGAGGAGGCTATCCGTGAAGCTCCTGAGCAATGGCTATGGGTGCATCGACGATGGAAAACGGAGCCCTTGCAAGCTGACATCGAAGCAATGAAAAAAGAAACAGAAATAATCAACTCTGCTAAAGCCGAAAAAAAGAAAAAAGTCGGCGTCGTCTGACATAGCAATGCCATCAGTACCAAGCCAACCTAAAATCGTTGTTCGAATGCCTAACTGGCTTGGCGATTGTGTTATGTCATTACCTATCCTGCAAGGATTGAAAAACCTGTTTCCGAATGGAACTATCGATATCGCTATAAAAGACAGCCTGGCTGGACTGGGTGATATTTTGCCTTATATCGACAACACGGTTTCTCCACAAAACCTCAAAAACAGAAAATACGATACGGCGATTATCCTGCCAAACTCGTTCAGGTCGGCCTATGAAATATGGCAAGCTAACGCGCCGGAGCGAATCGGCTATGCCGGGCAACTGAGGTCAATATTACTTACCAGGGCTGTAAAGCGCCCTTTGCGAGGGGCATTTCATCAGTCGGACTATTACGGCAGGCTCGCTCGTGAAGCGTTTCCTGACATTGAGATAAATCCGGCGGCGTTTGATATACCGCAAAAGTATTTTGATCAACTGGAGGAGATTTTACCCTCATCATCCGGTAAACCAAATATCGGCATAGGCTTTGGCGCAACATATGGCGATGCAAAAATGTGGCCCGCCGAAAGGTTCGCAACGCTTATCGACAAGTTAAGCGAAGTGGCTCAAGTTGTGCTGATCGGGTCGGATTCAGAAAAAGAGATCGAGCAACGCGTATTAAGCGAGGTCACTTCCAAACCAATATCTTTGGTCGGACGCACAAACATACCAACCCTTGCGGCGGCGTTGTCCAGTTTTTCCGTATATCTATCCAACGATACCGGCCCTATGCATCTGGCTTCGGCCCTTGGAACACCCGTGGTCGCCATTTTTGGGCCCACGTCTCCGGATGAAACAAAGCCGTTGGGAAACAATGTGACAGTAATCTATCGCAAGGCCGTCTGCGCGCCATGCTGGAAACGCAAATGTCTTTTAGATCACCAGTGTATGACGGCGATCACCGTTGACGAGGTGGAAACCGCTGTTCTGCGGATATTGGGAAGCAAACTATAAAGCGTTAACCGCAAAAATTTGATTTTGATTTTATAGACGCTAACGCGCAATATTTGCGGGTCTCAGTCGATAAGCTCTTTAAGCCTTGCGTGGTGTAAGAATATTTCCTCCAGCCCGCGGGTGATTTTATTCGCATCGTAACAACTCCGCGCCTTTTGATATCCGTTCTCGCCCAGTTTGCGGCCACTTCCCGGATTTGCCAGCAGGGTGATTATGGCGTCGGCGTATTGGTCGGCGTTCTGGGCGATAATCCCGTTGTAGCCGTTGTCGATCAGCTCTGTCTGCGCGGAGTCCTTGGGTGGCGGGGTGTAGTGGGTCACCACTGGCAGTTTGGCGGCCATCGCCTCGGCCAACACCAGCCCGAACGATTCGCCCATTTCAGCAAAATGGGTAAGCGCCGATATCTCTTTATAAAACTTCATTATCTCCACTGTATCCGTGGTCATAGGGTGGACGACCAGATTTTTCTCACACCCGTTTTTCCTGAAAAACTCCTTAACCTCAGGTGTGATCCCGATTACATGAAACTCGATATCCGGCATTTCCTTTATTGCAAGCGGAACAGCTTCAAGAAATTTAAAATCCCACTTCGAGTTGTCATCCCTGCCGATCCTGCCTATCGCCCTCTTTGAATAATCGCGGCCGTCAAACCCGAATGCGTCGAAAACGTCTATGTCCAAAGGGTTGTAAAGGACTTCATATTTCGGCCCCACAAGGGGATGGCCAGTCCACATTTGGTATCGCGCGGCGCAACTATATGAAACGAAAATATGGCAATCGATAAGGTCATTTTCATCAGAGGTATCTACCCTTCCAAAAACGTTATGTTCTATGATTATCGATATACCGGCTTGTTTTGCCGCCTTGATGGCGCCCCCATATCACCCCATCCGCCATGATGTATGTGGAATATGTCGGCGTTCAGCCCCTCAAGATAATCGGCAAGGTAATTTTTGGACGATATCCTCACATCTATTCCGATATCGGTTAAAGCCTGTTTTCCGCCAGACTCCTCCACGCTCTCAAAAGCGCAGGCCAACACATCGAATTTGTCCTTATCCAGATGTTTGCAAAATTCGTAGAGGACTTTCTCGGTTCCTCCCAAACCGAGCGTTGGTGTAAACTCCACCACTTTTAGTTTTCGCATAGTTAACTTGTATCAGGTCGCAGGCGTCTTTTCCTCTACCTCGGTCTTGCGCAAAACATCTTTCTTGTATGCGGCTAAAACATCTGTGCGTCGAAGCATCCCGATCACAGTATATGGGTCGTCACTCTTCACCACGGGCAACTGCTCTATATCCTTGGCGGCGAACTTCTCCATAGCTTCGTTCAGGTTATTATCCGGAGTTACTGTAATGACGTTTTCTGTCGCTATCTCTTTTGCAACTACAAGATCGCAAAGGGCGGCGGAATCCAGCATAAATTCACGAACGTTCTGGATGGAGATAATTCCCGTCAGCTTTCCGGCCGAATCTACAACGGGGAAGTAGTTGTCTCTTGAGGTGGCCATAAGCTCCATAATCCTTCCAAAGGGAAGGTTCTCCGGTATGTTCGTAACTGATCCAGCCATTACCTCCCGCACCTTTATTCTGTCCATCACAGAAAGGTCGCGCCCGCGCCACAGCCTGATACCGCGCCTTCTCAGCTTCTCTGTATATAGAGACTCTTCCGACAGCCACGTCATAATATAGGTGGACATCATACAGGCTGTCATGATCGGCAATATGATCTGGTAGTTTCCCGTAAGCTCGTATCCCATCAAAATATTGGTTAGAGGAGCATGTACCACAGCCGCCATTACAGCGCCGATCCCCACCATGGCGTAAGCGCCGGGGGAAGCCACTAAATCCGGCGCCATGTAATTAACAAAATATCCAAATACGCCGCCTGTCATGCATCCAACGAAAAGAGCCGGAGCGAACACGCCGCCGGAACCGCCGGAGCCTAACGATATCGCAGTGGCAAGAATTTTGAAAAAAATAAGCGACAGGGCGATAGTCCATAACATGTCACCGTTTAACATGTCGTCCATCACGTTGTAGCCATTGCCGAACACACCCGGCGTAAATATGCCTATGACGCCTACAAGAAGCCCGCCAAGCGCAGGTGTCACTATCGGATGGGCCTTGATTTTAGGTTTGAAAAATGTGTCCGACAAGAAATACATCTTGAAGAAAAGCCATGCGACAATTCCACAAACAACACCAAGAACGGCATACAGACCGATCTCCCATGGGGAGACGAGCGAATATGATGGAGCGACAAATGCCGGAATATCTCCCAACAACAATCTTTTTGTTGTGGTAGCCATGACGGAGCTTATGACTATAGGCAAAAAAGAAGTTACATTGAAGTCTCCCAATACAAGCTCCACGGTGAAGATGACTCCTGCGATAGGGGCGTTGAACGCCGCGGCTAACCCGGCGGCGGCCCCACAAGCGACCAGGAGTCTCAGACGTTCCGTTGACGCTTTAAAAACTTGTCCGACGGCCGATCCCATAGCTCCGCATATCTGCGCTATAGGGCCTTCTCGCCCACCAGAACCGCCCGAACCTAAAAATATGGCTGTTGTCACCAGGCGGAACCACATAGTCCTTGGTTTCACTACGCCACCATCAACAGCCGCCCATTTCATGACTTCAGCGGCGGCGGCGGACTCGTAGCCCATCTTGAAACGGTATGTGAGAAAACCGACAATAAGCCCGCCAAGAGCCGGTATGAGCGGGATTATGAGATAGTGATATATAGTCGGGGACAGCGCGAAAAACTCTGCCGATTTATCAAAGAAGATATGTTCGAACGCGTTTATCAGCCATTCGAACAAAACAGCCATAAGACCGCATGCGACACCAAGAGCCCCGGCTGTAAATAACAGAAACGTATGTTCTCTTGATGATCTTGTCTGGAAAGCTGAGGAAAAATATTCTCTCAGACTTTTACCGATTACACTCTTGAACATTTTGGGTAATCATCCCGGGCGGCGTTAACCGCGAAGAATGTTACACTGGCGCCCGGGTTAAGCGGGCGCCAGTGATATTTTCGTCAATCAGCTCTCTTCAGAAGCTTCGGTTTCTTTTTGCTCCTCAGCTCCCACAACTTCCACGGTCTCTCCATCACCCTCTTCGGGAGCTTCTTCCACATCCTTTTTCAAGAACTGAGGGATATCGGTAACCTTTAATGTATATCCGCTATAACATCGCGCCCCTGTTCCAGCAGGAATGAGCCGCCCCATGATAACGTTTTCTTTAAGGCCTTTTAACATATCAAGTTTACCAGACACAGACACTTCGGTAAGCACACGCGTTGTCTCCTGGAAAGACGCTGCGGATATAAAGCTTTCAGTGGAAAGGGATGACTTGGTAATTCCAAGAAGTATCGGGCGGCCTTTGGCAGGCTCACCGCCAGATTCTACGATCTCTCTGTTTTTCCTGGCAAAGATAGTCTTGCTTACGGTTTCACCTATCATCAAATCGGTGTCTCCAGTGCTCTCGATAACAAGGTGGCGAAGCATCTGGCGCGCAATGACTTCGATATGTTTATCGTTTATCGTAACACCCTGTAGCCTGTAGACCTCCTGAACCTCGTTGACAAGATATTTCTGAAGCTCTTTTTCACCGAGAACCGCAAGGATATCATGCGGGTTGGCCGCTCCATCCACCAACGCCTCGCCGGCGCGAATGTAATCGCCCTCATGAACGTTTACGTGCTTGCCTCTCGGAACAAGGTAGTCATGCTCTTCTCCATTTTCCGTGGTCACGATGACTTTGCGCATACCTTTGACGATACCGCCGAATTTCACAACTCCGTTGACCTCGGTAATAGTAGCCTGCTCATGCGGTTTCCTCGCTTCAAAAAGCTCCGCCACGCGCGGCAGACCACCTGTAATATCCTTGGTCTTGGTGCTTTCCCTCGGTATCTTGGCAAGAACTCCTCCAGCCGTCATAGCCTGCCCCTCAATAACGTCAAGGTGAGCCCCGGCAGGCATCATGTATCGGCCTATGGTCTTTCCGTTCTCATCTTTTATAGATATTCGAGGCTGTTTTTTCTCTTCACGGTGATCGAGAATAACTTTCTCGGCATGGCCTGTAGTGTCGTCAATCTCTTCACGCATGGTCACGTTCTCAACAATGTCTCCATACGCCACTGTGCCTGCAACCTCTGTGAGGATCGACATCGTGTACGGATCCCACTCGGCCAGGATATCGCCTTCCTTGACCCTGTCGCCATCCTTGATCTTCAGTATGGTTGAATATACTATCCGGTGCCTCTCCAGTTCACGGCCCTGATCGTTCTGTATGATTATACCGCCGTTACGGTTCATGACCACAGCTTCACCGGTGACAGATTTTATTTGCTTGATATCGACAAATTTAACAATACCTTCCTTTTTCGACTTGAGAATTGCTTGTTCCACATCTCTTGAGGCTGTGCCGCCAAGGTGGAATGTGCGCATAGTAAGCTGTGTCCCAGGCTCCCCGATGGACTGCGCCGCTATAACGCCAACCGCTTCACCCATCTCAACTGTATCGCCACTCGCCAGGTTTCTCCCGTAGCATTTTATACATACACCGTCTTTTGCCTCACAGGTGAGAACCGAGCGTATTTTTACATGCTCTATACCACGTTCCTCAAAGAGCTTGACCGTTTCCTCCCCGATCTCTTCATTCGCATCAAGTAAAACCTCGTCGTTGAATGGATCGATAACGTCTTCAAGGGCTGTTCGTCCGAGTATACGCTCGCCAAGCTCCTGAATAACCTTACCACCTTCAATCAGAGCGTATATGTCTATGCCATTTAGAGTGCCGCAATCTTCCTCCAGTATGATGATATCCTGAGCGACATCGACAAGACGTCGAGTCAGATATCCTGAGTTTGCGGTTTTAAGGGCCGTGTCCGCCAAACCTTTTCTGGCTCCGTGCGTTGATATGAAATACTGAAGCACGGAAAGCCCTTCACGAAAGTTCGCTGTAATCGGCGTTTCCATGATCTCACCGGACGGCTTGGCCATAAGCCCCCGCATCCCGGCAAGCTGCCGTATCTGCTGACGCGACCCTCTAGCGCCAGACTCCGCCATGATGAAGATCGAGTTAAAATCCTCGTCACCTGAAGAGCCGTTGACAATTTTCTCATCCTGTCTCTCGAGCGTTTTAAACATCTCATGGGAAATAGTGTCTGAAACGTGAGCCCAAATATCGATGATCTTGTTATATCGTTCACCATGCGTGATAAGTCCACTATGATATTGGCTGTCAACCTTCGCCACATCCTCGCGAGCTTTGTCAACCAGCTCGACTTTGTTATCCGGAATGAGCATGTTGTCCATGGAGATTGAAATACCGGCTATTGTGGCAATGTGGAAACCCATGTCTTTAAGATCGTCAAGGAACTTGACGGTAGCGTTTCGTCCTTTGGTGGTAAAGCATTCATACACAAGGTCCTGAAGTGACTTTTTCAACATCAGCTTGTTCGCCTTTTCAAAAGCCATTCCTTTAGGAAGGATTGTATAAAGCAACACCCTGCCGACGGTTGTATCGTATACCTCCCCATCCACACGCACCCTGATACGCGCGTTAAGGTCAACCTCATCATTGTCATAGGCGACCATGACTTCCGAAACATCCGAGAAAGCCTTGTTTTCCCCTTTGGATCCACCTTTTTCTTTTGTAAGGTAATAGCAACCGAGTACTATATCCTGCGAAGGCACGGCGATAGGTTTACCATGAGCGGGTGACAAAATATTGTTCACCGACATCATGAATAATTTCGCTTCAACCTGGGCCTCGAGCGAAAGAGGAATATGCACCGCCATCTGGTCCCCGTCAAAGTCCGCGTTAAACGCCGCGCATACCAGAGGATGGAGCCTGATGGCCTTACCTTCAACAAGCACCGGCATGAAAGCCTGTATGCCAAGCCTGTGCAATGTCGGCGCGCGGTTTAATAGCACGGGATGGCCTTCCACCACTTCATCCAGCACTTCCCACACCTCTGGATATTCCTGATCAACCATCTTCTTGGCGCTTCTTATTGTTGTCGCATACCCTTTCTGCTCAAGCTTATGGAAAATGAAAGGCTTGAACATTTCCAACGCCATTTTTTTAGGCAAGCCGCATTGATGAAATTTAAGCTCGGGACCAACAACGATAACTGAACGGCCAGAATAATCGACACGCTTGCCGAGCAGATTCTGACGGAATCGGCCCTGCTTGCCCTTGAGCATATCTGACAGAGACTTTAACGGCCGCTTGTTCGGACCTTTTAATGTCCTGCCGCGACGTCCATTGTCGAACAGGGCGGCTACGGCTTCCTGCAACATCCTTTTTTCGTTGCGGATAATAATATCCGGAGCCTTGAGCTCCTGTATTCTTTTAAGCCTGTTATTTCTATTGATAACACGGCGATAAAGATCGTTGAGATCCGATGTCGCAAACCGTCCTCCATCAAGCGGGACAAGCGGGCGAAGCTCCGGCGGTATCACCGGAACAACTTTCAGGATCATCCATTCTGGTTTGTTGCCAGATTTTTTGAAAGCCTCGATCACTTTTAGACGTTTCGCCAATTTGCGTTGAGTCTGCTGTGAATTTGTTTTTTTCAAAGCTTCACGAAGCTCGATCGAAAGCTCTTCAATATCGATACTGCGGATAAGATCATTTATCGCTTCCGCCCCGATACCGGACTTGAACGCCCCATCACCATGCTCTTCCAACGCCCGGCGATGCGCTTCCTCGCTTAAAATTTGTTTATACTTCAAGCCAGTGTCGCCTGGGTCGATGATTATGTATCCCTCGAAATAAATAATTTTCTCAAGATCACGCAGGGATATATCCAGAAAGTTGCCTATCCTGCTGGGCAACCCCTTGAAAAACCATATGTGAGCCACAGGGCTTGCAAGCTCGATATGACCCATTCTCTCCCGTCGAACCTTGGAAAGAATAACCTCGACGCCGCATTTTTCGCACACAATTCCCTTGTGCTTCATGCGCTTGTATTTTCCGCAGATACATTCCCAGTCCTTTACAGGGCCGAATATCTTTGCGCAGAAAAGGCCGTCACGCTCCGGTTTAAAGGTACGATAGTTGATCGTCTCAGGTTTTTTTACTTCACCGAATGACCATGACCTGATTTTCTCTGGCGACGCCAAACGAATTCTGATGGCGTTAAAAAAAATGGGGTCTCTTGGTTTCTCTCCAAAGGAGCTACCGAACGTGTCCAATGGCGCGTCTCCTAATTTTGATTTTAGTAATATTCAAAATATTTATATCAGTCGGTCGCAAATCGTATTGTTAAACGCGACCTTCAAACTTTCTGTATCAGCTCAACGTCCAGAGCAAGGGCTTGAAGCTCCTTGACAAGAACGTTAAATGACTCCGGAACACCAGGATGAAGCGAATGTTCACCTTTAACGATTGATTCATACATCCGTTTGCGCCCTTCCACATCATCTGATTTGACGGTAAGCATTTCCTGCAATGTATACGCCGCTCCATAAGCTTCGAGCGCCCATACCTCCATCTCTCCAAGCCGCTGCCCGCCAAACTGCGCTTTACCTCCAAGTGGCTGCTGCGTGACAAGTGAATAAGGGCCGGTGGAACGGGCGTGAATCTTATCTTCTACAAGGTGGTGAAGCTTTAGCATGTAAATATAGCCGACTAAAACTTTCTGCTTGAATTTAATCCCGGTCTTCCCGTCTATAAGCGTAATCTTTCCATTAGAAGGATAACCGGACTTCTCCAGCATTCCAGTGACATCAGCCTCGCTGGCCCCGTCAAAAATAGGGGTTCTCATATGCCTGCCCAGGCGTTTGGCCGCCATACCAAGGTTTGTCTCCATGATTTGACCGACGTTCATACGCGAAGGCACGCCCAACGGATTGAGAATGATGTCTATAGGAGACCCATCCTCCGCATAAGGCATATCCTCTTCTGGGACTATCACAGACACAACACCTTTGTTGCCGTGACGTCCCGCCATTTTATCTCCCACCTGCAGTTTCCTCTTGATGGCTATGTACACCTTCACCATCTTGATAACACCAGGAGCAAGCTCGTCGCCTTTTGAAAACTTCGTTATCAAGTCATCATATTTAGCTTTTACCTCTCCAA
>UOGA01000028.1_pt1 | contig 28548 bp, 28 predicted proteins | sample 1989841 | NCBI WGS metagenome assembly UOGA01 (sample SAMEA4712198, study PRJEB27164) | hydrothermal vent metagenome | biome: marine basaltic hydrothermal vent biome; feature: marine hydrothermal vent; material: mineral | place: Pacific Ocean | collected 2011-06-14/2011-07-23 | depth 1691 m | reverse complement strand
GCCCGAAGACCGGCCAGGCCGGAGCCGACTATCAGTACGTCGTGTGAATACATAGTGAAACGTAAAAACTCATTAATAAATTCCCATTTCAGGTTTAAACCACGGAGTGGTCATTCTATCCAATAACAATAGTAAAGTACAGCAACGTAAAAATAATATGACCGGAGCCCGGCCCGCGCGCCTCATGCGATCCGGTATTTCTCCTGTCCCATCTGGTACAGGTCGAGACCTTTAGCGTCGTTAATGACAACCACGCGGAAATCCTCCACTTCCATTCTTCTTACCGCTTCCGGCCCCAGGTCTTCGTAGGCTACTATCTCCACTTTTTTTATAGAGCGGGCGATCAAGGCCGCCGCGCCGCCGATGGCCGCGAAATAGACCGCTTTATGTTTGACCATAGCGTCAACCACATGCTGGGCGCGGGCGCCTTTACCGATCATCCCTTTCATCCCGGCCTCCATAAGGCGCTCCGAGTAAGCGTCCATCCGGTAGCTGGTCGTCGGCCCGGCGGAGCCGACTATCTGTCCCGGTTTGGCGGGTGAGGGACCGACGTAATATATCACAGCGCCGTTCATATCAAACGGCAGTTCCTTGCCCTCGTCGAGAAGAGCGATCAGACGCTTGTGGGCCGCGTCCCTAGCGGTGTATACAGTCCCCGTAATACTCACCTGGTCGCCCGCGTTAAGACCTTCCACCGCCTCATCGGTGAGGGGGGGCGTTATTTTTTTTATCTCCTCGCTCATTAAAACTCCACCTCTTTGTGCCTGCTGGCGTGGCAACAGATATTTACCGCCAGCGGAAGACTGGCTATGTGGCAAGGATGTTTTATAAGATGAACCGCCATCGCGAACACTCTGCCGCCCAGCCCCTGCGGCCCCATGCCGAGGTTGTTTATTTTTAAAAGGAGCTCTCTTTCCATCTCCGCCAGCTCCGGGTCGGGATTCGGCTCTCCTATTTTACGAAGAAGCGCCTTTTTGGCCAGAATGGCCGCTTTTTCCGGAGTGCCGCCAATGCAGGCGCCTACGATGACGGGAGGACAGGGGTTTGATCCCGCTTCCTGGCACCGCTGGACAATGAAATCGACAACCGCCTCTTTGCCGCCTGACGGGGTGAGCATGGTGACACGCGACATATTCTCCGACCCGCCGCCTTTTGGAGCTATCGTAAGTTTAAATTTATCCCCTTCCACAATGTCTGTGATTATCACAGCAGGAGTGTTGTCTTTTGTGTTCTGGCGGGTAAAAGGGTCGCAGATTGATTTTCTCAGAAAACCTTCCTTATACCCGTGCCTTACCCCTTCGTTGATGGCGTCGTCCATCGATCCGCCAGATATGACGACCTCCTGACCCATTTCAACGAACACAACCGCAAAACCGGTGTCCTGGCACATGGGAACTTTCTCGTCGCGGGCGATTTTGGCGTTTTCGAGCAACGCTTTGAAAATGGCTTTCCCGGTGGGCGACTCTTCTTGTTTGAGGCCCTTTTCAAAAGCGTGAATAACATCGTCCCCCAGGTTCGTGTTGGCTTCGATGCACAGCATCCGCACTGTGTCGGTGATATCTTCAGCTTTTATTTCCCTGACCGCCATAAATTCCCCGAAAAAAAGCGCCACCCTAGTCTGTTTTATTAAATGTACAAGCGCCTTGAATTTTGCCCTTTGTTGTTTATTGTGTCAAGGCCGTATCAATGGCGTTACCTTGCGATTGAACGGTCTTGTCAGCTCTATAGTGCGGATGGCGCTATGCGCCCCTTGCAGGGCGACTGTCAATACGGCGTGAGCGACATCTTCAGGTAGCAGGATTTCCGCTTCAGGGTTGTCTTTGAAATATTTCTCCGGCGCCTCACTGGTCAAGGTAGAGCCAGGCAGAATTTCGCAAAACTTTATCCCCTTCTCCTTGAACTCCTCACGCAGAGCCCTTGTAAGCCCGGAGAGACCGGCTTTGGAGGCGCAGTAAGCGGCGGCGTTTTTAAAACCGTCGCGGGCCGACATGGAGACGATGTTAACGACAGTCCCTCCTCCCGCTTTTATCATGGCAGGGATCAGCAACCTGGCCATGAGCCACGGCGCCGTAAGGTTGAGCCGGATTGTCTCTTCGAATCTTTCGACAGGCATGGAGACGGTCGGCTCGAAATAGATGGAGCCTGCGTTGTTCACAAGCAAGTCCACAGTCCCGAAATTTTCGAGAATGCTCGAACAGGCGGTCTCCACATTTTTCAAATCGGTAAGATCAGCAGGTATTGGCAACGCTATCGCGTACCCGCCCAGCCTATCGCTTAACTCGTCAAGCGCGGCCCGTCTCCTGGCGATCATAGCCAGCCTGTATCCGTTTTGCGCCAGCGTCTCGGCTATCGCCCGTCCGATGCCTCTGGAAGCGCCGGTGATAACGGCTGTTTTTTTATCTTTTCCCATTACACCTGGTTTAACCTGTATTCCAAAAGAACGCTTCCTTGCATACCTTTTTCAACCAATTCTACACTAAAAAAACTCTCCAAACTAAATGGGGTGCGCCTGGGCAGGGTTAGGGGCCCTACCCAGGCGAATAGTGGCGGGCAAGGGGGTTCCGCCGATATGAGTAAATAATAGAGCGCCGGAGCCATAGTGTCAATAATTTTATGCCTTTATTTTAATATATTTTTTACTCTCTATTCTCCTTGACGCAAGGGCGTCTTTGAAGGCCTGTGATATATTAACCTCTTTCTTTCCCGGAAATATTTGGAGTGATATGAGCTTTTTGCCAATTAGAAAATCGTCAATCGCGGCGCTTACGGCTTCGCTGATACTGTTTACCCCTCTTTGCGCTCTGGCGGGTGGAAAGGCTCAAGTGATAGCCGAGAGGATATCGGCGCTTTTTTCCGTATTCCAAAGCCATGTCGCAAAAGAAAAAAATGGCGCAGTCTACCTAACGCTCCCGCGCCTGACTCCTTTGCGGGAGGGCTCGCTCGTCGAAATTGTCGATCAGAACGGGAAAAAAGCCGCCATCGCCATGCTTGACCGTGTGGGAGAAAAATTCGCCAGGGCTAAAATCATCAAAAAGACGGCGCCCATAATCCCAGGGCAGGCGAAAGCGAGAGGAACTCGCCTTCCGGTGAGGCTTCTTTTCATAAGCGGGCGGGCGCATGGGAAAAACGAGGGGCGTCTCATTAGCCGAATAGAGGAGACTTTGCGAGAGTCAGGATCACTAGACCTTGCGCCTGCTGATGTCGCCTACTTTTTGCTCAAGCGCAACGGCGACCTTGCGCCAGAGTCGCTCCCGCTTTCAGAGTTGCAATCGGCGGCTGTCGCCACCAGGTCAGATTTCATCATCATGCTTTCCATCTACAACAAGAAAAAACCGGCTGTGATAAAACTAACCGTCCTGGATAAATCAGGTTACAGGCTTTTAACCGAATCTTTCACATGGGATGGAGGAGCGGTTTAAGGGAACCTCTAAAAACGTATACGCCTGTCACCGGTTTTTTTTTGATATTATTCATCATCTGATTAAGGAAACAACCAGCTTGAGACTATCGAAATTTTATCTGCCTACTTTAAAAGAAGTCCCCGCCGAAGCGGAGATCGCAAGCCACCGGCTTATGCTCCGCGCCGGGATCATCCGCAAACTGTCAGCCGGTGTCTATACCATGCTCCCTCTGGGAGTGAAAGTTATCCGTAAGATCGAAGCGATAGTCCGGGAGGAGATGGACAGGGCGGGCGCCCTGGAGGTTTATATGCCGTCGATCCAGCCAGCCGAGCTGTGGCGCGAGTCGGGCCGGTGGGAGATGTATGGCAAGGAGCTTCTTCGGATAAACGACAGGAGCGGCAGGGAGTTTTGCTATGGCCCCACCCATGAAGAAGTAGTGACAGACCTTGTGCGCGGTGAGATAAGATCATATAAAAACCTGCCGTTAAACCTGTACCAGATACAGACCAAGTTCCGCGACGAGATACGCCCCCGGTTTGGCGTCATGCGGGCGCGGGAGTTTTCCATGAAAGACGCATACAGTTTCGACGCGGACGACGAGGGCGTTGAAAAAAGCTACTCGCTGATGAAAAAAGCGTATAACGCGATCTTCACACGGCTGAACCTGAAATTCCGCGCCGTGGAGGCGGACACGGGCCAGATCGGCGGGGCGTTCTCGCACGAGTTCATGGCGCTGGCGGAATCGGGCGAGGATCTGATCGCCTACTGCGATAAATGCGAATACGCCGCCAACGTCGATAAGGTGGAGACGAAAGCGCCTGAGGCGTCAAGCGGTGATATGGGGCGATTAGAAGATGTCGCCACGCCCGGAATGGGAAGTATCGAGGAGGTTTCTGATTTTCTTGAAATGCCATCCTCATCTTTTATAAAAACCCTCGTTTACAAGACTGACCTTGAGGAGAAAGAGTTTATAGCCGTCCTTTGCCGGGGCGACCACGAGATAAACGAAACAAAGCTTGCAAGAGCGCTGGACTGCAACGAAGTCGAGCTGGCCGACGCAGATGACGTAGAGCGGATAACCGGCGCTCCTGTCGGGTTCGCAGGCCCGATAGGGCTTAAAATCCCCATAATAGCCGATCATGCCCTCACATCGTTACCAAACGGAGTGACCGGCGCCAATAAAGCGGACACTCATACAAAAAACGTGAACCCGTCCCGCGATTTCCCGCACGCCCAATTCGCCGACATAAGAGAGGCGGTTGTAGACGACCCCTGCCCCCGGTGTGAGACCGGCCTTCTCAAGATGGCAAGAGGCATAGAAGTGGGGCATATCTTCAAGCTGGGCGTCAAATATTCCGAGGCTATGGACGCGACGTTCCTCGACAGGGAGGGGAAGGAAAAACCGATGATAATGGGATGCTACGGTATGGGAATCGCCCGCACAGCCGCCACAGCGATCGAGCAGAGCCACGATGAGAACGGGATCATATGGCCGGTCGCCATCGCGCCGTTCAAAGTAATCGTCCTGCCGCTCAATATCAAAGACGAGGAGATAACCGGCGCGGCGGAGAAGATATACGAAGGGCTGGGCAAGGCTGGATATGAGCCGATCTATGACGACCGGAGCGCGCGCCCTGGAGTGAAATTCAACGACGCTGATCTGGTCGGGTTCCCTGTGCAGGTGATTGTCGGCAAGAAGGGGCTCAAAGAAGGTGTGGCGGAAATTAAAGTCCGTTTGACCGGCCAGCGTGACACCGCGCCATTAGACGAAGTTGTCTCCAAAGTAGGCGGATTGCTGGACGAGCTGGCCAAAAGCTGATCCTTTTACAAATGGCTAAATCTCCATTAGTCTCCGTCATCCTTCCCGCCAGAAATTGCGGCCCGTACCTTAAAGAAGCCGTAGATTCTGTTTTAACCCAGACTTTTGAAAACTTCGAGATACTGGTGATAGACGACGGATCGGATGACGGCAGTATCGAAACTCTGGGCAGGGACGATCACCGGCTGAAAGTCATTGTAAACCCCGGCTGTGGCCTCGTCGATGCGTTGAACGCAGGCTGTAAGGCGGCGTCCGGCCAATATCTGGCCAGGATGGACGGAGACGATATATGCCACCCGTCCCGCCTTGAGCTACAGGTAGATTTTTTACACAACAACCCGCGAATCGGCGTCACAGCCACCCAGGTGGAGGTGATCGGCGACGGCGGCCCGGCGGAAGGATACCGCCTCTATGAAGCGTGGATCAACTCTGTTCTGACGCCTGCCGATATAAGGCGCGAGATTTATATAGAAAGCCCCCTTCCCCACCCCACAGTAATGATGCGCGCCGAAGTTTTTCAAAAACTGGGCGGATACCGGGATATGGGATGGCCGGAGGATTACGATCTGTGGCTAAGAGCCAACGAGGCTGGCGTATCAATGGGGAAAGTTGGCCGTAAGCTTTTAAAATGGCGCGATTCCGATTCGAGATTGTCTAAAAAGGATGAAAGATACTCCCGCAAAAACTTCATGCGGGTAAAGGCGCATTTCCTCGCCAGGGCGATGGCGAAAAAAACGAGGCCCATAATATGGGGCGCGGGAAAAACCGGAGGATTATTAGCCAGGCTTCTCAACCACGAAGGGGCGGAAATCTCCGGTTTTATCGATATAAACCGGCGGAAAATCGGGCGAGTCAAGGCGGGCAAGCCTGTCTTCGGCCCGGACAAAGCGCGACAGATCGATGACGCTCTGATATTGGTGGCTGTAGCTTCGAGAGGGGCGCGCGATACGATCCGGGATTTTTTGAACGATTGCGGAAAAGTCGAGGGGATAGATTACTACTGCGTCGTCTGACCTTGCGCCAGTCACGCATGGGGGCAAGACCCTCACGGCTAGTCCATTGGCGCCACACAGCCCAAGCATTCCATTCCGTCGTCCTGAGCCTTTAGTCCTGAGCGTAGCCGAAGGATCAGGCGAAGGATCCTGCCTTTTTCTTTTGTCATTGCTAGCGCGTGACGGCGTAGAACGCGAGATCCTTCGGTTCCCTCAGGACGACATGGCGGGAGGCTTGGGGCTCACATTATGTCACCCCGCGCTTGATGCGGTATTTTGCGCCAGCCATTATGGCTGTGCCAGTCGTTAGACCATGCCAGTCACTACGACTGTGCCAGTCATTAGACTGTGCCAGTCACTACGACTGCGCCCGTCACGGGCAAGCCCGTGACGGACGGGAACCTGATTATTTCCCCTCCTTACTGAGGAGGGGTGGCTGGGCCGCGCCCAGACGGGGTGGTGTTCTATTAAATAAAAACAATTGAACACCCCCTCGGCTTCGCTTCTGCTCAGCCACTCCCCCTCGAAAAGGGGGAGAGATTTTGTGCGCCAATCACTACGACTGCGCCAGTCACTACGACTGTGCCAGTCATTAGACTGTGCCAGTCACTACGACTGCGCCAGTCACGGGCAAGCCCGTGACGGACGGGAACCTGATTATTTCCCCTCCTTACTGAGGAGGGGTGGCTGGGCCACGCCCAGACGGGGTGGTGTTCAATAACAAAAGGCAGGGTCCTTCGGTTCCCTCAGGACGACAGGATGGGAAGCTTGGGCTATACGCCCCACGGTGTCACCCCTGGCTTTGATCTGGTATATCATTTATCTCTTTTTTCGCGGCGTCTATCTACGTCGTCGTTCACCGCGCTGATAGCCCTTGCGATAATACCGCTGTTTTCATCCAGTAGTTTTTTGGAGAGGCGGGCTGTGAAAGCCAGCGCAATTAAAGCCTCCCAGCCAGCCATATGATGAAGCCAAAGGGAAGCCTTGCCTGTGTCGTAAGCCGCGCCAAGAATCGGGACAGCCAGAAACGAAATTATGGAGACCATTATCCATGGAAAAAGAGATGCTTTAAATTTTTTGGTTCGGTAATAATCCTCTGGGGCCACAAGTTTTTCGACAGCGGCGTTTTTCACAATTGAGCCTGTGGAGATAAAATAGAACATCAAGATGGCAAGACTTAAAATAGCCGAAAGAGAAGAGAGAACCCCGGCGAGAGCATGGGCGGGAAAAAGGCCGGGAATGGCGCCGGTTAGGTAGCCGAGACCGAGCACAGCCAGGATAAAGGCCAGGTTAAAAACCTGGTACAGATAGAGAAATTTCGCCATCTAATCGTCTCTTTTTCTCAACAAGGTTCATACTCATTTTGATAAATCCGCCCACATGATATAAAGTGCTCGATATCGGACTTCCGATGGGGGTTATAACGAAATTCCTATTAAAACACACGGGATAATGGACGACCTAAAAACATTACGCGATAAAATCGATAAAATCGACGAAAAGATTGTAAAACTGCTGAACCGGCGGGCTGGTTTCGGCAGGAAAATCGCCGAGGTCAAAAACAAAACCTCTACTCCCGTCTTCCTCCCCGCCCGCGAGAAAGCGATCCTCGACCGCATAGAAAAACTCAACTGCGGCCCCCTGTCCAACGATTCTGTCGGTCATGTGTTCCGCGAAATTTTCTCGGCGACCCGTTCAGTTGAAAAAGCCATGAAAGTGGCGTGCCTGGGCCCGGCCGGATCGTTTTCGCATCTGGCGGCCATCAATTATTTCGGGTCATCCACCAAACAGGTTTTAAAAGCCAGCTTTGACGCGGTTTTCTCCGATGTAGAGCGAGGGATAGTAGACTACGGGTTGGCGCCTATCGAAAACACAATAGAGGGAACTGTGGGGCAGACGCTCGATCTTTTAATCGACTCCCCGGTGAAAATTTTCGCCGAAACGTATTACGAAATACATCTGAACCTTTTATCAAAAGCCTCGAAACCAGAAAAGATCAAAACCTTGTTCACCCACTACATGCCGCTTGGGCAGTGCCGGGGATGGATAAGCCGGAACCTGCCCAAAGCGAGGATTATTGAAACGTCATCGTCGGCTGAAGCGGCGATAAAAGCCAAAAAGAGCGCTACGGCGGGCGCCATAGGGGCATATGAAGCGGCGCGGATTTACGGGCTTAATATACTGGCCGAAAAAATCGAGGAGCGACCGGGCAACCAGACCCGTTTTCTCGTCATCTCCACGAAAGAGGCGCCTGAGGCCGGGGCGGATAAAACGTCCATATTGTTTTCGATAAACGACGAGTCTGGCGCGCTCCATAAAATCTTGCGCCCTTTCGCCGCCAAAAAACTGAACCTTTCGAAAATCCAGTCGCGCCCCGGCCCGGAAGGGAAATGGGAGTATGTTTTTTTCGTCGACTTCGATGGGAGTCAACAAAGCCCGGAGGCTGTCTGGGTGTTCAAACAGATAAAACCTCAGACACTGTTTTTTAAATCTCTCGGATCGTATCCCTCAGGCAGGCCTGTAAAGTGACTGGAGTAAGCGCCCTGCCTTGCAAGTCCAGCTACTTTAGTGAAGATTAAATCGATGAAACCTCTGTTCGAGCGGGTTGTAATAGCAGGCGTAGGATTGATAGGCGGGTCGCTTGCGCTGGCGGGGAAAAAAGCGGGAATTTTTAAGACGGTTGTGGGGCTGGGCCGAGGGAAAGCCAACCTCGATAAAGCGCTCACACTTGGTGTGGTGGATGAAGTCACGACAAATTTAAGCCTAGCGGTCGCAGGCTCCGATCTGTTTTTCGCGGCTGTCCCTGTCGAGTCTGTAATCGATGTCTGCCTTAAAGCGGCGGACGGCATGAAAACAGGTGGAATTATCACGGACGGCGGCTCTGTAAAAAAGGAGATAGTCGAACAGCTATCGAAGCGCCTCCCCTCTTCCGTCCGGTTTGTGGGAGGGCACCCTGTGGCAGGCTCGGAAAAATCTGGCTCCGGGTCTGCAAACGCGGCTCTTTATAAAAACAGATACACCATACTCACTCCCACCGACCACACCGATCCGCAGGCTGTCGATCTCGTCCGGGATATGTGGAAAGCCGTCGGCTCCGAGGTTGTGGCGATGGGGCCGGATGAGCACGACAAGACCATGGCAATGATAAGCCACCTGCCCCATTTCGCCGCCTACGCGCTGGTTGACGCCACCGTCAAAGCCGACAGCGCAGGCAGTATGCGAAGATTCGTGGCAGGCGGATTCAGGGACACGACCAGGATAGCTGGTAGCGACCCCGAAATGTGGCGCGACATTTTTTCCATGAATAAAGAGCGGCTGATGGAATCGATCAATCTGTTCGAGGGAAGCCTGTCTGAACTTAAAGAGATGGTGGAACAAGATAATTTCGACGGTCTGAAAGCCAGGCTTGAGGAGATCAGATCAACGCGCCTTAAAATGGACGACCATTGCGAATGATTTCCAGAGATGAGCCCATTTGATGGTCAATGGTTTTAACCGGATAAATGGAGCTTATTAGAAAAAACTTTTAGATTAAATGGTGATTTATAGATTTTGCATAGTGGCGAAAATGCCGGTTATTATCATTCTGAGAAGTCTCGGACGAAGAATAATCTTTCCCCTCGAAAGGGGGGGGGAAGATGATAGTTCAAAAGGTTTTTGACAGTTTGTAAAATAAATGCTGGATTTAAGCAAGTTTCCCGACAATTTCATAGTCGCCATCGATGGCCCGGCCGGATCGGGTAAATCGACGCTGGCAAAGCGCGTGGCCGAAAAGATCGGCGGCGTGATGATAGACACCGGCGCCATGTACAGGGCGGTGACAGCAAAGGCCCTTGACCTGAGCCTCGATCCGGCGGACGAAAAAGCGGTGGGCAAGATCGCCGAATCGATAACGATAGAATTCCAAAGGGACGGCCATGCCCAGAGAATAATCGTTGATGGGGCCGATTACACAGCGAGGATAAGAGACAAAGACGTAAACGAGCGCGTATCGGAGGTTGCCACATATCCCTCCGTCCGCCAGCGGATGGTGGCCCTGCAAAGGGAAATGGGAAAAACAGGCCGGATCGTGATGGAGGGAAGGGATATAGGAAGCAACGTGTTCCCGGACGCCAGATTCAAGTTTTTCCTCGTCGCAGACGAGAAAGTGAGAGCCCAAAGGCGTATGCTTGAGATGAACCGGGCTGGAATAGAAGCGTCCCTTGCGCAGGTGATGGAAAATATCAAAGCGAGGGATAAAACAGACAGCGAGCGAAAAGACGCTCCGCTCATAAAGCCGCCTGGAGCCGTGGAAATCGACACAGGTCATTTGAATATTGACGAGGTATTGGCAAGAATGATACAGTTCCTCGTTTCAGGTGGTGGGCAAGCCGCCTGACGCGTCCCCTTGTCCGGGCCGTGAAAACCGAAGAAGGAAGGAACCGTAATAATTTGAGTAGAGTAAAACAAGACGATTATATCGACGAAGATCAGGTCGATGACAATTCTGATACGATCGGTCAGGACGCTGTTGAGAAAAGCGAGTTCGAAACCCTTATCAACGAAAGTCTTCTTTCCTTCAAACAGGGAGAAATCACCACAGGCACCATAGTCAGGAAAATCGGCGATCTGGTGGTTGTGGATATTGGTTTTAAAAGCGAAGGCGTAATCCAGATCAGCGAGTTTGGCAGGCTTGCCGCCAACCTTGAGGTTGGTGACCAGGTAGACGTGCTCCTTGAGAAAAACGAAGACGCCGAAGGAAGGGTTGTCCTGTCCAAAGAGAAGGCGGACAAGATCCGTGTCTGGGAGAAGATGGCCAAAAAATATGAAGATGACGAGATCATAGAAGGCGTTGTCATATCGAAAATCAAAGGCGGAGTGACGGTGGACATCGGTCTTAAGGCTTTCCTTCCCGGCTCCCAGATCGACCTCAGGCCGATCAAGAATCTCGACAGGCTAATCGGAGAGGCTTTCAAATTTAAAATCATCAAGATGAACAAAAAGCGGGGAAACATTGTCTTGTCCCGCAGGATATTGCTCGAAGAAGAGCGCAAAATAAACAAAGAAAGCACACTGGCCCAACTCCAGGAGGGATCCATGGTGGAGGGCATCGTAAAGAACATCACCGATTATGGAGCGTTTATCGACCTGGGCGGAATCGACGGGCTTTTGCATATTACCGATATGTCGTGGGGCCGCGTGAACCACCCTTCCGAAATATTCTCCATTGGCGACACGGTTAATGTCATGGTCTTAAAATTCGACAAAGAGACCGAGCGTGTCTCGCTGGGTCTCAAACAGACCACCCCCGATCCGTGGAGCGTCGCAAAGGAAAAATACAAGCCAGAGACACAGGTTACAGGGAAAGTCGTCTCCATAACAGATTACGGCGCGTTCGTAGAGCTAGAAGAGGGGATCGAAGGCCTCGTACACATTTCGGAAATGACCTGGAACAAGCATATTCGCCATCCAGCCAAGCTTGTCACCATAGACGAAATGGTAGAAGCGGTTGTGCTGGCGATCGACACAGAAAAGAAACGCATTTCGCTTGGCATGAAGCAGTTGGGCGAAAACCCGTGGGAAAGCATAGAGGGGAAATATCCGGTAAACACCATCGTCGAGGGCAGGGTCCGGAACGTGGCGGAATTCGGAGCCTTCGTGGAGCTGGAGGAAGGCGTGGACGGCCTTATTCATGTCTCCGACATGAGCTGGGTGCAGAAAATCAGGCACCCGTCCGAGATCCTGAAAAAAAGAGACAAGGTGCGGTGCATCGTTCTGAATATCGATAAAGACTCCGAAAGGCTTTCTCTGGGGCTCAAACAGCTTGAGAAAGATCCATGGGACGATGTCGAGGAAAAATATCCTGTAGGCTCCGAGGTGAAATGCAAAGTGGTGAAGATCACGAATTTTGGCGCTTTCGCCGAGATTGAAAACGGCATAGAAGGCCTCATCCACGTATCCCAGCTATCCACAAATAAAGTCGTGAATCCACGCACGGCAGTGCGGGCGGATCAGAAAGTAACGGCCAAAGTTATCAAAGTCGATTTGCCGAACCGCAAAATAGGGCTTTCTGTCAAAGCTTTCCTCGAAGGGCTATCCCCTGATGATGTAGAGCGCGAGTTGCGCGTCATGGAGGAAAACGCGGCGATACAAGATGATGAGCAAAGCGCCCCGGAAAAGGAGGCCGACCATGATGAATCAGCCCCCGACGCTACCGGCGTCCCCGACGCTACCGGCGCCCCCGACGAGGCGGCGGTCTCTGATAAACCGACGGAGACAACCACAGAAAAAGAAAACGAGACAGCAGAAGATAATTCGTAAAGCCTATTTTTCTTTTTTTCCTGGCGCTCAAAAACTAGGGGTATTGCGATGGCCCACACCAAAAGCAGGTTCTGGTCGGCGTTTCTTATTCTTTTTTTCCTGGCGGTCGGCGGCGGCCTTTTTATAGCGGCCATAGCCTATCTTTTTTTTCCATCCGACGACGGAATCCTGGCGACGACCCTATCAAGCAATAAAATCGCTATCGTCAGGATCAAAGGCGTGATTCTCGATAGTGAACACACAATAAATCAGATTCGGCGATGGACAAAGGACGAAGATGTCAAGGCCATCATTCTGCGCATCAACAGCCCCGGCGGCGCGGTGGCCCCTTCCCAGGAGATTTACAGCGAAGTGATAAAAGCGTCAAAGAAAAAGCCGTTGATAACCTCCATGGGAACCGTGGCCGCGTCCGGCGGATATTACATCGCCGCCGCCAGCGCGCGTATAATAGCCGATCCTGGAACCCTTACCGGCTCAATAGGCGTGATAATGATGTTCTCCAATTTTCAGAAACTCATGGATAAAATAGGGCTCGAATCAGTAGTTTTAAAAAGTGGAAAGTTTAAAGACACCGGCTCGCCCTACAGGCCTTTTACCAAAGAAGACCGGGAACTACTGCAAGGGGTTATCAAAAGTATCTATACCCAGTTTGTCACCGACGTGGCCAGCGGACGAAACATGGATATCGATGATGTGCGCAAGCTGGCGGATGGGCGCGTTTATACAGGAGAGCAGGCTCTGGAAAACGGACTTGTAGACCAGCTTGGAACCATGCGGGACGCTATCGACATCGCGGCGAAAATGGCTGATATGAAAGCCGAGCCTGTGATTGTCGAGGACAAAGGAGAGCCTGGCTTTTTAAAGTGGCTGTTGGGCGATGAGTTGGACATGAAAATTCCGGGAACAGCAGGCCTGTCCAGCGGCGTTTACTATCTGTGGCCCTCCTGGTAATCAAGGTAACCCCTAACAATTTATTTTCTACTGTAAATAAGTGAACCGTCAATCCACTTTCCTCGTTTTTCTTTTTGCTCTCACCTGTTTCAGAATCGCCTATTCAGGCTGGTTCGAGCTTTCTTTAGACGAGGCCTACTACTGGATATGGTCGCAGAGCCTCGATTTCAGTTACTACGACCATCCGCCTATGGTCGCCTACATGATAGCTCTGTCCGGTTTACTGGGCGAGTCGGAGCGTTTCGTCCGGGCGCCGGCCGTTTTGTGCGCGACTGGCGTCACCTGGATCACATACATCCTCGCCTCCGACATCTTCGGAAACCGGAGAACCGGATTTTTAACAGCGCTGTTATTGAACATCACGCTTATCTTCGGCGTCGGTTCGCTTATGACAACCCCGGACGCGCCTCTTTCGCTTTTCTGGATGTTATCGCTCTATTTCGGATACAAAATTGTTGACACTCAAAAACCGGCCTACTGGTGGGCGCTGGGGCTGTCTTTCGGGCTGGCTCTGATTTCAAAATATAACGCCGCCCTCTTCGCCCCGGCTTTTCTTGCCTTTCTTCTCATTTCCAGAGAGAACCGGCGCTGGCTTTTCCGCCCACAGCCGTACCTCGCCTTCGCTCTTTCCATCATGGTGTTCGCCCCGGTCATATACTGGAACTATCTAAACGATTGGGTATCGTTCCGGTTCCAGCTCTCCCATGGGCTAAACCCGGACTCACAAGGCGCCATTATCAACGCTGTCGAATTCTGGGGCGGACAGGTGGCGCTGTACGGTCTGTTTCTCTTTTTCTTTATTATCGCATCGTCCATAGGCATCGGTCGGCTTGGAGTCAAACTCAAAAGAGACGATTTTGTTTACCTTAGCGTCATGTCCGTATCGTTGCTCGCTTTTTTCTTTGTAAACAGTTTTATGAAAAGGATGGAGGGCAACTGGGCGGTCGTCGCCTATTTTTCAGCCATCGCTGTAACGCCCGGATTCATAGCGCTATGGGCAGACAGGACGCTGACTGCTAAAAGAGAGTGGGTCGTTTACGGTTACCGCGCATCGGCTGTCCTGGCCGTTTTATTAATCGTATACGCTCATATCCAGATAGTTGAGCCTGTTTTACCGATGCCGCAAAAATACGAGATATCGAGGCGAATCTACGGGTGGCGCATGCTGGCCCACGAGACGGACAAACGATTAAAACCACTTAAACAAGGCGCGTTCATACTGGCGAACCGCTACCAGATATCGACCCTGCTAACGTACTATACGTCTGGCCATGTGGAAAGCTACATCACCAACGGCAAAGGCCGTTTCGGGTATTTAGGCTCGGTTACGCGCCTGATCGGCGAGGACGCGGTATATGTCACAGAGACCGGCCGCTCCGACCTTTCGCGCATATCTGGTTATTTTGAAAAAACAGAGCCTGCCGGAAAATTGCGGATCGTAAGACAGGGCGAGCTGATCCGCGAATTCAGGTTTTTTAAATGCTTCAACTACAAAGGCGGACTCATTGAAATTTAAAATGTTACAATCTACATTTAATTTTGCGAATCTGGATTAATGAGCGGTAAAGGCCCGATTGTCGTTACAGGTTTTAAAGGATGCGGCAAATCGAAGATAGGAAAAGCGTTGGCCGGGCGGTTGGGCCTCGATTTTTTCGATACCGATACGATGATCGAAGAGATGCACCGGGAGCGGACACAGCAAGACCTCGATTTTCGAGGCATCTACACCGAGCATGGCAGTGAGTATTTCGAATCGCTGGAGATTGAGGTTTTAAAAAGGAGCTCCGTAAAAAAAACCGCCTGCGTGATATCGTTCGGCGGAGGATCGTTGATAAAAGCGGACGAGGCTGGCCTTCTGATGGAAAACGCCGTTTTTGTCTATATCACGGTCGAAGACGATCTGCTTTTCGACCGGATAATCGCAAACGGGATACCGGCCTTTTTTGACAAGGAAAACCCGCGCGGCTCTTTTGACCGGCTTATGCTTGAACGGACTCCGGTTTATGAGAAATACGCGGATATAACCGTGGACAACACCGGTAGACCTGCGGACAAAGTAGTAGACGAAATCGTGGAGCGGCTCAAAGCAAAGGGGTAAGTTACAATGGTCAATCAGAACCCTTCGTAGAGCTTGTGCTGAGCGAAGCGAATGTACTCAGGATGAATGTTTTTTCAAAACAAGAAAAAACATGAGCTCCACGAAGAATTTGTTCTCCCCCTTGTGTTTTTTCCTGATATCGAAAAAACGCTTGAGGGGGGGAGGACAAAGGTGGAGGTGGAGGTGGTGGCACGGCCACACCGAAATATGCACCCTCTCCGCCTGGGCGTGGCCCAGCCACCCCCTCCCGTCGAGGGAGGGGAAAAAGCTCAATTAGCATAGCCGCAACAATATTTTCGCTTTACGCCATTGGCAAAACACCTTAACCTTCAATAATATTAATCGTCACAAAAAATAGAAAAATGGCTGGCAGTTCGTTCGGTAAGCAGTTTCGGATAACCACGTGGGGCGAATCCCACGGCCCCGCCATAGGTGTGGTCATTGACGGCTGTCCTTCTGGAATAAAAATCTCTGAAGAGGCGATCCAGACCCAGCTCGACCGCAGACGGCCCGGCCAGAGTTATATCTCCACAAAAAGGAGCGAGCCTGATGCAGCCGAAATATTATCCGGCGTCTTTGAGGGAATAACAACCGGAGCGCCTATCCAGATATTGATAAAAAACAGAAACGCCGACTCCAAAGCGTATGACAACATAATAAATGTTTTCCGTCCCGGCCACGCCGACTATACATACACCCGCAAATACGGCCAGAGGGATCACCGGGGCGGAGGCCGGGCTTCGGCCAGGGAAACGGCGTGCAGGGTGGCTGGCGGCGCGGTGGCCCGCGAATTTTTAAGCGGGAAAGGGATCGATGTATTCGCCCATGTGATACAGATTGCGGATGTTCACGCGAAAAGTTTCGACCGCTCGATGATAGAGTCGAACGATGTCCGGTGCGCCGACGCGGACGCGGCGGAGAAAATGATAGACAAAATTTTGGACGCAAGAAAAAACCGGGATTCGGTGGGGGGCATTATCGAAATCCGCGCCGAAGGTGTCCCCACAGGATTGGGCGAGCCTGTGTTCGACAAGTTCAACGCCGATCTGGCCAAAGCGCTGATGTCTGTTAACGCCGTTAAAGGTGTGGAGATAGGCGCCGGGTTCGCCGTCGCGTCGATGTACGGCTCGGAAAACAACGACCAGATGCGGATCGAAAACAAAAAGCCGGTTTTTGTCTCCAACAACTCAGGAGGGATAGACGGAGGAATCACAAACGGAAACGTCATCGTCGCCCGGATCGCCGTCAAACCTACCCCGTCCATTCTTAAGGAGCAGAAGACTATCGACAATGACAACAAAGAGGCGATCATAAAAGTGGAGGGACGCCACGACCCGTGTGTGCTTCCAAGAGCGGTTCCGGTGGCCGAAGCGATGACCCTCGTAACGATAGCCGACCACCTGTTGAGAAACCGCGCCGCGCAGGCGTAGTGTTTTGGTGACTTGGCGCCTGCAAAAAAACCGATCCAACCGGGAAGGATAGCCGAATAGCTATGGAAAAAGCGCCCCTACTGCCATTTGGTCCCGCTCCCGACCCGCCGGAACCTTCGAAAAACTCTGGCCATTGCGATCCTGCGCCCCAAAGAAGAATACTCTTTTTCGACCTGGAGACAAAAAAGAGCGCGGAGGAAGTCGGAGGATGGGGCAATGTCCATCTGATGGAGCTTGCGGTCGGCGTCGTATACGATTCGCAAGAGAAAAAATATATCCGCTATTGGGAGAAGGACGTAAACCGTCTCGTGGAAAAACTCCTTTCCGCCGACCTTGTGATCGGGTTCAATCATGTATGGTTCGATTATGGAGTTCTCAAAGGATATACAGATATCGACCTTGCCAGACAAACCAAATCGTTCGACATCTTGTCGGATATCAGAAAACGGCTCGGATACAGGCTCAGTCTCAACCATCTGGCCCAGGAGACTTTAAACAAACAAAAAACCGCAGACGGGCTGGTGTCTCTTCAATGGTGGAAAGAGGGAAAACATGAGCAGGTGGCCGATTATTGTGAAATGGACGTGACTATCACCAAAGAGCTGTTCGAGTTCGGCCTTGAAAAAGGGCGCCTTTTGTACCGGACGAAAAACGGTGAGTCTGTCCGGTTAAACCTCGATTGGGATCTCGACACGATCATCGCTGACGCCGCAAAAGAGTCGGCGCAAACAAAACGGCGGATAAAGTTTTAAATGACTATGAAAACCGTCGCGATCATTCCGGCCGGGGGGGCGGGCAAAAGGTTTAATAAAGATAAAGCTGGTACAAAAAAACAGTTCATCGAGCTTGGCGGTATGCCGATTCTGGCGCGCACTCTTGTTACCGTGTCAAAAGCGCCGCAGATCGGCGAGATCATCGTTGTGGCGCCCAATAGCGAGATCGAATATACGAGGATGGAAATTGTGAAAAAATACAATATTCCAAAAGTCTCCGCAATTGTCGGGGGAGGCGCCACACGGCAGGAATCGATGATGATCGGCCTGGGACATGCGCCGGACGACGCGGAGCTGGTTGTTGTCCACGATGGCGTCCGCCCATTTGTCACATTAAAAATGATTGACGACGTAATTAAAGCGGCCGGAGAGTCAGGCGCCGCCATAACCGCGATCCGCCCCTTTGATACGGTTAAAACCGTGAATGGGGGATATGTTCAAAACACTCTGAAGCGTGACGGTATCGCGCTGGCCCAGACTCCTCAATGCTTCAGATACGACATCCTGAAAAACGCCGTCAACAAAGCTAGAGCCGAAAATTTTACCGGAACGGACGAGGCTGGCCTGGTGGAGCGGCTCGGCGTTAAGGCGCGGCTGGTGGATGGATCGACGACCAACATAAAAATCACATCGCCAGAAGACCTGAAACAGGCAGAGGCGATTCTCGCTCTTGATACCAGTAAATAGCAAACCTGCTGTATCTTTTAATTTACTATGGGTGGCTATTAATTATTACGCTTTTCTCTTGGCAATGTGCAGGTCGATAAGCTTGTACCTTGTTTTATACCCAGTTATATTCTCTCCTCTGTTTGGCGCCGTAATTGCCCCCTCCAGTAGTCAACAGATAATAACCGCTACGAAGCAATGGCGCCGAAATGGAGATTGACATGAGAATAACAGAAAAAACAAAAGATTATTTAAGATTGGCCTTAAGCTCGCTTTTCCTGCTGGCGCTGATTTCGCTGTTGATGGCATGTGGAGGAAGCGGGGCCGGAGGCGCATTTGGCGCGTCGGACGGAGGAAACACCGTATCTGGCCGGATGGCTCTATCCGGCGCCTCCACAGCCCGCACTTTGGCGGCCACGACCACCGCCGCCACGGCCACCACGAGCAAGGCATATACGACCGCGACGGTTCAGCTTGTGGACTCTGTCGGCAATGTTGTTTACGAGACGACCACTGACGAGAATGGAAAATTCGAGTTTAACAATGTCACCGCAGGCGATTACACGATGGTGGTAATCGACATCAAAACCGGCGAGGCTATGACCCAGGTTAGCGTGTCACTGCTTGAAGGCGATGATGTGAGTCTTGAAGGTGTAATTGACAAGGCGAAAACGGAATGGACGATCAATTTCATATCGAACGATGAGGATTCATCGGACCTTCTGGAGAACGACGAGCAGATGGACAATGCGAAAATACTCGCCAAAGCATCCGGCCTTACTTTAGATGAAGTGATAGATATGCGTCTTTCCGGAATGGGCTGGGGCGAAATCGCCAAACAGCTGGGAGTAGACCCCGGCGCCCTGGGTCTTGATAACGACGAAGCATTTGAAACGGAGCAGACCACCGGCTCTTCTGGCGCCAGCGTCGGGTCGAGCATGGACGACGGTGAAGACAAGTCTGACGATCAAGGCGAATCCAACGATCATGGCTATCAAAGCAAACCTGCCAACAACGGTGGCTCTGCCAGCAGTGGCGAGCATGATGACGACAAAGAAGACGACTAGGCGCAAAAGCCCCTCTCCTCGCCTGATTAAAGGCGTCGGGAGGGCTTTTGTGTATCTGTTCTGAGCGGGATTGCTAATCCCACGCTTTCCATGAGAAAAATTCACGAAGGCGCCTTTTGGCCCTGCTGGTGATAAAAGGCGCGAGCTTTCCTTTTTCCCACGCGATACGCATGAACAGGCCGATTTTTTTTCTTGGAGGAGTGATTCGACTATTCCGGGGAATCATCTTTATCGCCTTTTTACTACATACAGAAACGCAGGCTCCGCATCCAAGACAAACAGACTGTCTCACCTGGGCTCTACGGTCTGAAGGAGTGTCAAAGCTCACATCTTTGGCAAGACCGATCGCTTTTGCGTTACAGGCCGCCATGCAGGCGCCGCAATAGTCGCAAAGCGCGGGATCTATCGCGGCCATAAACCCGCTCTTGGCGATTCCATCGTAATATCCCATGTGAACCCCGTGCATCAGCTCGCAACAACACCCGCAACAGTTGCACACAAAAGACGGTTTTTCCCTGACGTTGTCTGTGATGTGGGTGAGGTTTAACGACCGGGCGCGCTCTAAAATCGCCAGAAGCTCTTCGACGCTCTTTTCTTTGGCGAACCCTCTTCTAGAAAGAAACTTCGCGCCTGTTCCTAAAGAGACGCACATCCCGTCCACGGGGGCTCCTCGCTTGCATTTCCTGCCCATATGCTCTTTTTTATGCCGACAGTAGCAGTAGGAGACAGCTCCGAAACCTGAATTTTTAATGATATCGCGCGCGTTTTCATAGCTTGTTATCTCTGATGTCACAGGGACGGTGTCGTCGTAGACCAGTGAACGGGTAAGCTGTGTTTTATTTCCGAAAAACTCGTTCGCCTCTCCGTTTTCCGAAGCGTCGGAAAGATATTCCGTCATCAGGCGGGCCAGTTTGTCCATCGGCAGATCCGACCTGTTTTTCATGAAAGTAAACTCCATGAACCCGATAAAACCTGGCATTAGAAGATAGTATGTCGTCCCCGCATATGGCAGATCCATAACCAGCCCTTTGTCGGCCATCGATTCAAGGATGGTTAAAAGCTCCTGCCTCGCAACGCCGGTAAGCCGGGCAAGCTCGGCCAGGGTCGCCTCCTCCAGCGGAAACCTGGAGGCGACATACGCTTCTTTCTCACTAAAAAGAAACGATAGAATCTCCCGTAATTTAGGGTTATCGACAAGGCCGATCGGATATTTGTTCAGCCGGTCGATAAGCGGCGCCAGGTCATTTTTAGAACCGGCTATATGCCCCATTTTCTATTCCATTAAAACGTGTTGAAGGTTTCTGTTAAAACCTCAAAATCAATTATCGGCCCCGTCAACAGCATACCGCATCTTTCTTACCAAACAAGGACGCGCGCATCATGGAATACGCGCACCCAACGCCGCTATCGACCTTGATGGCTTCGGGCGCGCAATTAAGCGCGCAGGCCCCGCACTCCATGCAGTTATCGTGATGGACGATCCTGACCACGCGCTCACCCGGCGCGAAGACTGCGTGGGGGCAGGCATAAACGCACATAAGGCAGTTCACGCATTTATCCGGATCGTATCTCAACGTGTTGATAGTAGATTCAGCGATCATTCACACTCCTCCAAAAACCTGGATCAATGTTAGCGAGACGGCCAAAACAAGACCGGCCCCGAACATCTTCGCCATGACCGGGAAATAATCGAATATCTCTTTTTTAACTCCGCTGGGAGAGGCGAACGTGGTCGATCCTGTGAAGTTAAGCGCAAGAAAAGCGGTCAATGGGGGCAGAGCGATCATATAAAAAATCGTTTCTCCGAGCCTTGCCCACATGGGCGCGCCGACTCTGGTGAAGTATGCTGTAAGAGCGAACGGCGCCGCCACCGCAAAAGCCCCCATAAAAAAACCTTTGCCGGAAAAACTTCGCCCCGGCAGGATGGGTAGCAAGATCGGAAACAAAACCGTACCGGCCAACACCGCGCCAAGAATTCCAAACGAAGCCATCGGGCCGAGCAGAAAGTAAAAAACCAGCATAACGAAAGCTGTCGGCGCCACTATGTAAACAAGCTCCAGCGGTACAAGAGCAAGCCTGTCTTTTAAAGGAAAAAAAACCTGGCGCATACGCTCGTCCGCTTCGCCGTTTTTCAGATACTCCGGCAGATCGGCCGCCCGGACAGGGCCGAACTCGGCTCTGAATCCAGATTTCTTTTTCACTAAACGCGCCGCGATTCCAGGCCCCGAAAGCTGTGGAAGAATCAGCCTGCGGTGGCTCACCACATCTTTAAGCGATACCGCTTCGATTCTGGATATAAGCTCGTTCGCGTTAAAGGTTCCTTTTCCGGCGGCGCACCAGACATTTACGCCGAACGTGTCGAGAACCAGGATATAGGCGCTTATCCCTTCCAGCGCCGAACGGAGCGCGTCGAAGCTCAAAGTGTAATTTGCGGTGACGAAAACCTGCGAGCCGCCGTCTGGCGCCCCTATGGCGTAAAGACCCGGCTCCACCGTATGCCCCATCCGGTTTATCCCGATGCGCGCCTTTATATGATCCCACCGGTTTTTCAAGGAGACGTGGCTGTCTGTCTTCTTTATATACGGGCGGTTCGCTGTTTCTTTTGTAATGGTGTTTTGCATATCAGCCTCATACCGCCGGTTAGTCTATGCGTATTTCCCGGCTAGCCAAAGATATTTATGGATAAGCCTATGAGCGCGAGCAGAGCGGTGGCGGCGAGCAAAACGCTGGCGGTTATTACCACCCAGGAAGGAACCACATCAATATCGAGGCGCTTTATTCGTAAATGAAAATGCCTGTATCGCCAGGCGGCCAGAAGGAAAGCTATCGCGCTAAACAGAATAAATAATGTCGCAATCACCAGTAATATCCAGAACGGCATTTCCTCTCTTAAAAATTTAAGGACGCCAAGTCCCGCGATAAATAATGCAAGGCCTGTCCTGATCCATGCTTGATAAGTCCTTTCGTTGGCGAGAACCGTTCGATCCAGCGCAAGGGTGTTGCTGTCTGGGGCGAGGCTTTGTGTCTCTTTTGTAGAGGGGCGGTTTGCTATATCTTTTTTAACAGCGAAAGATTCAGAGCTCATAAAATATCCGTTATATTCTTTAGCGTTATCTTACTACTTTAACTTTCGTATATGGGCGACATCCTGCATATGGGGAAACTGGTTGAACGGCCCGGAGGGGAGATGAAGTAAAGACTAGAACTTGCGTAAAAGACCGATAACCACCCCCTGGATCGTCACTTGATCCGCCGGCGCCATGATCGGCTCCATCGAAGAATTGGCCGGTTGGAGGCGGACGAGATCGTTTTCACGATAAAACTTCTTCAATGTGGCGCCTTCCCTGTTTATCAACGCGACCACCGTTTCGCCGTCGTTTGCGTGTTGACGCTCGTCCACTATCACAAAGTCGCCATCGTTGATGCCTTCTTCTATCATCGAATCGCCTTTGACCTTGAGCACATATGTGCGGTTTCTCCCAAGCATGTCGCCGGGAATAGAGACGCTCTCTTCGAAAGGATAGGTTTCAAGGGGCAAGCCTGCGGCTATGTAACCTAGCAGGGGAACCTCAAAAGACGACTCGCTTTCGGCCTCGCGGGGAATCAACTCTATGGCCCTGCTCATATTTCTAAGCCGCCTTATCAGCCCTTTGGCCTCCAGGTTGGTAAGATGCTTGTGAACAGTGGCCGGAGACGAAAGGCCGAAATGCTCCCCTATCTCGACAATACTGGGCGCGTAGCCCTTATCGTCTATAAATGAAACGATAAAGTCGTAAATGTATTTCTGCCGTTTTGTAAGATGCATCGTTTTTTCCTTACCTATAGCTTATCGGACAAGTATAGGCGAAAACAAAACGAAAAACAACTGTTTTTTTCGCTAAATTTTCTTATCACCGTCAAATCAATTCCCCCTTTAAACCTGTATGTCCCTGGCTTTTATCTGTTTACGATCTAATGCTAGCATTGTTCTATCTCTTAAACAGGTTTTTACTACAGCAGGTATATTTTTTGTGGTATAAACGCTAATGTTTGAAACCATCCATCTGTTAGCTTCGACAGCCTGGCCGATTATAGCGGCTGGCGCTTTTCCCGGATGAAAGGGGGTTATGCTTGAGATGGTATAGAAGCCTTACACTTGGTATGCGCTTTATTATTATTATAGGCGCCATAATATCCTTTTTCTCGCTTGTTAACATCGCCTGGTTTTACAAAATACAGCAAAATCTCGTTTTTGAGGAGTCCCGGTCTTTCTCGGAAGGAATAGCCGACTCCGTTTTAAATTCCCTTAACTCGATGATGCATACAGACACGATTGATGAACGCCAGCTGTTTTTGAAACTGATGAGCGCCACGACTAAAGGGCTTGAAGAAATAAGGGTGTTTAGAAGCGCTTCTGTGATAGAGCAATTTGGCGATGGGTTCCCTGGGGAAAAACCTCAGGATCAGGTGGAAAACGATGTACTGAGAACGGGCAAGCCCCATTACAAGATAATAGACAAAAAAGGTAAGCGGTATTTCAGGGCCGTGACTCCATTTATCATCTCCGAAAACCGGGGAGGCCTCATAAACTGCCTCGACTGCCATGATGGTGAAGTGGGCGATGTAAATGGCGCTGTTAACATGCTAATATCGCTGGAGGAGAAAGACGCCGAGCTTAAAAAAGAGATCATCGAAATATCCCTGTTTTTCATGATCCAGCTGGCGCTTGTGTTCGGCCTGCTGATAGTTGTCACCAACCGCTCTGTAAGCTCGGTCTTGCGGCGCATTGTCGAAGAGTTAAACGAAAGCTCCTCAAAACTGGGTAGCGCGTCCGACCGCATGGACGACGCAAGCCGGGCGATGGCCGAATCCACCACCGAGCAGGCGGCTTCCCTGGAGGAGACAACGGCGACTTTATCCTCGCTGTCAGAATCCGCCGGTCAGAACGCCCTGGACGCTAAATCGGCCAACGGCCTGATGGAAGAGGTAAACCAGAGTGTGTCTGAAGGCATCGAGAGGATGGAAAAGACGACCGGCGCCATGCGATCCATATCGGAAAACTCCGTGGAGATATCCAAGATACTTAAAGTTATCGAGGAGATAGCCTTTCAGACAAACCTGCTGGCGCTAAACGCGGCGGTAGAGGCGGCGCGAGCCGGAGAGCATGGAAAAGGATTCGCCGTGGTGGCTGAAGAGGTAAGGAACCTGGCTCAACGATCGGCTACCGCCGCCAAAGATACGGCCACTTTGATAGAAACTTCTGAACGGTCTTCGAAAGAGGGGACTCAGTTTGTGAAACAGGTCGGCGAGTCGCTTAAAACGATTTCAGAAATGGCCGACAAGGTGGGCGGTTCGGTTCGGGCTATCTCGGAAAAAAGCGGTGAGCAGGCGCAAGGGGTGCGGCAGATCGAAACGGCCGCAAACCAGATGGATCAAATAACTCAGCAAAATGCGTCCCGGGCCGAGCAAAGCGCAGGCGATATTCGCGATTTGACCGCTCAGGCGCAGGCTCTGCGCCAGGTAATCAGCAAGCTTGAGGTTGTTATCCAGGGAGAGCCGTAGAGAGGCCGCCCATAGATAACCGGTCTCTTGCGCCTTAAAGAAGAGGCATGGTTCTATCGGCGAAACTTATATCAGCGCGCTCTTGAGTAGGAAATCTCATCTCCAGCGTAGATAGCGTCAACACTCCTGGTTATAAACGCGGCGCTGGTGCTATCCTGGATAGAGATGATCTTCGCTTTTCCAATAAGCTTGGGAATGCCTTTTACTTTTTTCCCATCCTTGCGGATCACATTCCTGCTGTCGATTATATCAAAAACATCCCCAGGCTCCACACCGGTGGATTCGCCAACATCGAAAAACACTACGTCTCCTGTAGCATACCCTTTCTTCGGGTCTTTGCTGGCCACCAGATACCCATCTATCTCCTTGTCGGCGACAGGCCTGTCAGGGTCGAGGGAGGGGATATCGGCTTTGGTGTACAGGCGCACCTTGTCACCACGCTCGATGGCGTTGTATGAGCGAATAACCCTCGCTTTGGAGATGTCCATGTTTACTTCCGTCAGCTCGATGACACCGTTGATGAGAACTTTAAAACCCATATCCGCGCCTGTTATCGGATGCTTTATGTTAGGGCGCGCGGCGTTATACACAATGTATCGGGCGCCAGCGCTGGCTCCATCCGCCTCGCCAATGTTTATATAAACGGTATCTTCGATACTGAATGAGCCCTGGCCGCTCGGCTCGCCATCGATCAACTCTCCGTCATAATCGAGGGATTTACTCATGTAACCGGCAGTCTCATACATCTGGGGATAAGTAAGCGGCTCTTGTTTGGACGGATCGTTAAAAAACTGATCGTTGAGCGAATCTCTCGTCAAATCTCTGCCCATAACCAGCTCCTTTTGGGCGAGAGGATCTTCTTTCGTCACTTCTTCGGGTTCTGCTTGCGCCGGCTCGTTTTCCTTTTCGGCTTTGGCGCCTTTTTCTCCGGGCCGCATGTCGTCATCATAACCACCCCCGACAAACCAGGACTCCAGCGTCAGGCCGCTTTGAGCCAGGGACGGACTAACCGTTACCGCCCATATAACGGCGGCGAAGAACAATACTTTCCATTTATCAGCTTTTATCTTTTCCATCTAACTATCCTCTGACATTTCTTTGTCGTTTTTATCGACTTTTTCAAGTTCCCGCCTGGCCGTTGACGCGGCGACACTTGAAGGATACTTGTCTATCACCTCTCTTAAAACCTTTTTTCCTTCCGGAAAAAGGTTAAGCTTTATTTTGCAAAACGCCAGCTTAAGCATGGCGTCTGGCGTCTTAAGGCTTGCCGGATAACGCATCAGCGTCTTTTTGAACTCGATGGCGGCCCTGTCGTAGTTTTTCTGGCTGTAAAACGCCTCGCCCAGCCAGTATTGCGCGTTCGGGGTAAGATGCGACGTTCGATAGCGGCGGACGAAATAACTGAACCGGGCGGCGGCGCCGGAATATTCTCCACTGTTAAACATATCCATCGCCTGCTTATACATTTTGTTATCGTCAAGGTTTTTAAACTTTTGGCCTATAGGAGCCTGCGCGCCGCTCGACGCCAGAACTATATTGGACGGAGGAGAGGGAGGGGCGTTGTTGATACCGGCCCCGGTTTGCGGCGGCGCTTTTGATTCGACTGTTTTTTGCGGTCTTTCGTCTTTAACCTGAATATTTTTCTTTTCCGGCTCTGATACGGTTTTCTCTGGAGGCGCCTCGCTCTTTAACGCCTTGCCGACAGGCTCACTCTTATCTGAAACAGAATTATCTTTGACAGATTTATCGGAAACGGCTTTCAAATGCTCTTTTAATATCGACAGATCGTTGCTCATGTCGGAGATTTTCAAGCCGAGTTCGGCTGTCTGCTTTTGTAGCGCCCAGACATTCTCTTTAAGCGCGGACAGGTCGTCCGCGCTTTTTTTAGGCGATTCAACGGAGGCGCATCCGGCTCCGGCTGTCAGGATCAGAATTATGACGTAAAAACAGAGACGCCGGGTTCGTTCTGTAAACACAACACCAGTGTATTTCATAAAAGTTACAGGTAATTTACACTAATTATATTCAATTAATTACCATTGGTCAAGATTTTTATCCCTGCTCATTGCAGTACCAGTAGCCCATCGTCCTGGCTACCAAAAATAACGGTGGAGCCGACTAATGCAGGAGAGGAGAAAACAGGGGAGCCAGAGTCATAATCCCATTTTTTGGCGCCAGTCATAGCATCCACAGCATATAGCTTCCCGTCATCTGAGCCGATATATACGGCCTTCCCAGCCACAGATGGTGAAGACAGAAGGCTGTCGTCCGCCTCGAATCTCCATTTTCTCTTGCCGTTTTTCGCTTCCAGAGCATACATAAACCCATCCTTACCGCCAAAGAAAACAGAGCCGTATGCGAAAGCCGGAGAAGAGCGGATCCAGTCGCCTGTTTTATATTTCCACTTGAGCTTGCCAGTTTGGACATCCAGCGCATAAAGGTGGCCGTCATCGCTCCCGAAATAAAGCCTTGAGCCATCAATGGCCGGTGACGAGGCTACGGCGTCACCCGTTTTAAATTTCCATTTCATTTTGCCGGTAACGGCGTCAACGGCGTAAAAATACTCATCGTAACTTCCAAAATAGACTACAGACCCTGCGACCGCAGGAGAAGATTCGATTCCCCCCCCGGTTTTAAACTTCCATTTGCGTGATCCTGTGCGAGCGTCCAGCGCGTAAAGAGAACCGTCTCCGCTTCCGAAAAAAACCGTCGATCCGGCGATGGCTGGAGATGAAAACAGTTTGCCTTCGGTCTTATATTCCCATTTCAACTTTCCGGTCGCGGCGTACACAGAGTAAAAATTATTGTCGTCGCTTCCGAAAAATACCGCGTCTCCCGCTATCGTTGGAGATGAGAGGATACGGCCTCGCGTCGCAAATCTCCATTTTCTCCTGCCGCTTTTCAAAGCCACCGCGTAAAGGCCCCCGTCGTCGCTTCCGAAATATACTACGCCTCCGGCGAATGCGGGAGAGGAGAGAACCGAATCTTCTGTTTTAAATTTCCATTTCAGACCGCTCAACTTGCCGAGGCCCCCCGCTCCTTTATAAAAACCGGAGCGCGATACGCCGCCACGGAACATCGCTCCCGGCTTGACAGGCGCCATAGGTCTGCTTGTCTGTTTCGGAGCTGTCGCTGTCTGTTTCGGAGCTGTCGCTGTCTGTTTCGGAGCTGTCGCTGTCTGTTTGTCATCTGCCGGTTTTTTATAAAACTTCCAGCCGAAATAACCGGCCCCGGCCAGAACAAGAAAAGCCAGCGCAACCACTAAACCTGCCTTCGATCTTTTCTTTTGTGGCGCTACAGGCGCATCCATAATAGTCGCGTCGGCGATTGTCCCCTCAAACTGGTCGAATCCAGCGCTGTCGCCCGCTTCCTTCCCAGCAAAGGCAAGTTTCACATCCAGCGCCGATTTGTATCTATCCTTCGGCTCTTTGGCGAGACAACGCATGATGACTTTTTCCACGTTTTCCGGAACCGAAGGGGCCACCTCACGCAAAGGCGACGGGGTTTCTG
>UOGA01000035.1_pt1 | contig 29036 bp, 26 predicted proteins | sample 1989841 | NCBI WGS metagenome assembly UOGA01 (sample SAMEA4712198, study PRJEB27164) | hydrothermal vent metagenome | biome: marine basaltic hydrothermal vent biome; feature: marine hydrothermal vent; material: mineral | place: Pacific Ocean | collected 2011-06-14/2011-07-23 | depth 1691 m | reverse complement strand
AGCGTTTCCTTGCTTTTTTCTTCTTCGTGCTGCTTGCCATGATTTTCTCCGTTTATTCGTTCAATATATTATCTCGATAATTGAATCAAACAGTTTACGTAAGACAGACCAGCAAAACAAGGAAAAAAAGTGTCATGCCGCTCGTACCCTCGCGTGCCCCGTAAGGGTATTAGGGTGGATTTAGTCCGGCATGACAAAGTGACGGGATTGCTTCACTACGTTCGCAATGACAACGGGTATCGCCATCCTACCTAGCTCCAGCGGACGTTTTCCCGTTGCTCAAGCCGTCTGCCACACCTTGACCTAAATTGAAAGCGCCGGCTATCAATGCAATCGCCGTTATCACCGTTTCCGCTATCTCAGGAGCAAGCCCCAGCTGGGTTGCCATTATCACCGACGCAATAGACGATATCGTTGTCCATAGTTTTTTACTTTTCATTATATAATCTCCTTTTCACCAATTAATCTGGCTTCCGCCAGCTCTACTGTTTTCAAAAGTTCGTGGTTTTTGTACCAGCGCTCTATTACATTTTCTACCTGCGCGGATGTCATTTCGCTTATTTCATCAATTCGAAGTCCAGCGGTGATTTGGAAATGAGGGCGCTCACGAAACCTCTCCCAACGGCCGGACCACTCGAACCCCACAGCTTCGCCAAGCCGCCCCACCCTCTCCCACAAGACATCGTCGTCCCAAATCGCTTTGCCGTTGACCAAAGGAACAATATCTCTTGCGACTCTGTATTGATGAAACGATTTTCCGGGACGAGCATATGTCACTATACGCCCAGGTTCCGTTCTTCCAATTTCATATAACCTGGCCTGCTCTTTTTCGGAGCGGTAGGTGCAATAGTCGATTATCTCTATCCCGTCATAGCGGCAGAGGTCTATATGCGCCATAGCGGCTCGGGCGACCGCAGGAACAAGGTCGGAAACTAAACGTGAAGCCATAATTACCTTACGACTTGTCTGCCGAACAAGGCCGAGTGGACACCATTTTCTGAGAAAACAGGAAAAACGTTACCTGCGGATACAGCCGCCGCATATAACAAAGCAGGATTGATACCAGTGTCAAACATCGTGAACGGCTCGCGTGTTATCTGCGCTATTTCGATATCGGAAAGAAGAGTGTTGAAGGGGTAGAAATATTTATAGACCGCATCGTTTGCGTAATATTGGTTGTGCCTACCGCCTATATTCATCGTCTCGCCTGTCGGCATTGTGAATGCTGTAGTATTTGTCGCTTCCAGAACACCGTCGATGTAGTATTTTCGTACGTTTACATCGGCGTCCCACGTGAAAGCCACAGTGTGATATGCGCCATCCCATATATTTGTAGCTATCCCTGAAACAAGCATGGCGGCGCTATTAAGTTGAAAATATAGCTGGGCATCGCTGTTATTTCTATATATGCGAAAAGCGTCTTGAGTAGGATAAGATCCGCAAATGTGAGCATAACTAATAACACCGACTGTTTTAAAGCAACATACAATCGCTCCCTGATTTCCAAGATCGGCGTTATAGTCAATGTCTGTTGTGATTTTGCTATCTGTTGACGTTGTCGGATTGTTAAGCCTTACACCCTCATCCTGCCAATAACTATTTGCGTTGAAATTTCCCTGAAACCCACCCGGCGCATAAATCTTGTTTCCTGTAAACTCGTTCATTAAAAACGGGGCTACAAGATTCCGCGCAAACGGATGTGAGAGATTTAGCTGTATTCCACGTGCGGGTTTAAGCACTCTGATATCTCCACGTTTGATGTTTAGCAGTCACGGTTATTGTGTCTGTAGCGCCGCTGGCATAGCAATAAAGTCTAAATTGGGCTACGTCTTTAACAACGAAACTCACCTGATTCGGATCGGTCGCGTTGTCTATCGTGAATTTGTGAATCGGTGTATCGTCCCAGTTTGTTCCGTCAAGACTTGCCTGCACTTCAACAACAAGATTGTCCGTTGGGGTTACAGGAAAATCAGCGTCAATAGTAACGTGCGCCCCTTCATAGCCGTTTGTTTCGAGATCAACAGCGGTCGATGCGCTTCCGGTGGTGACGGCCACTGCGCTCATGATTGCAGTTTCAGTGGCCCATGTTTTACTTATAATTGCCATATTTTACTCCTTACATTTTGAAAAATCGTTTTGTGGTTCCAGCGGTTCCGCCGACGGTCGCCGTGATATAGATGTTGTAACTTTTTCCTTCTTCAAATCCGTTCGCGGCGGTAAGCTGGATTTGCTCGGAATAGAAGCCCGTGGTGTTCGTCGAGTCAAGCAAGGCCATTGACCCTGTTAGTATTGGTGTCGCTGTTTCATCCTCATATACCCTGTAGGTCGGGGCGGAGTCTGCGTCTGTGGCCGCTCCTGTCGACGGGTTGTGCGTATTCACGCTGAACGTATAAAAGTCGTCTATCTTGTAATCTTTCACTCCCAGTTCCCTCCAAAGCGCGGCTGTGGCTGTGTTGTCAAGGCAAATGTAAATCCTGTCGTCAGTTGTATCGATCCATAAAGACCCTACGCTATAGCCAGCTCCGGAGTCGTCTGTCGCGACTGGCGCTATCGTTGCGGAAAAGTTGTACTTAAGGTTGGACGTCGCCCCGCCATTAATTAACGGCACGCCGCTGTAGGCCGACACATCCGCTTCAAGCCCGCCACGTTCGTGGAGAAGCGTTCCCGCATTCACATCCGAAGCGCTATGGTTATGGGCTATTGGAGTTCTTGCGTCAGACAATCTTGCGTCGTCTCCCTCACATGCGGTGTTGGCGATGGCGCCATATACTTGCTGGGAGCCTGAAAGCTTGCTCGATCCGTCCAGCCCTGCGTAACCGCTGGCGGAGTTTTTATTGACCGTATTCTCATGCCCGGAATGCGGAGAGGCGGCGTCAATATGCGTGTCGATCTGTCCGTGTGTGTTCGATCCCGCTCCCGATATATTGTCGTGAACTATGTTCGCCTCTGTGATATCGATATCGACTTCGTTATTGGCTGTGTCATCGGTGACCGAGACCTTGTTCGACCCCGCGTTGATATTTTTAAACTCAAGGTTGACGCCTGTTTTCTGTTTGAACAGACCAACACCGAAAGCCCCCACGTTCGACACGGTATTAGTTTCACCGCCACCGGTTGCGGTGTCGAATTCAAGGCCGTCTTCCGTCGCCTTGACCTTGGGATATTTCCCGCCCTGCCCCGTATATGAAGCCGGAGTATCGGTAAGGTTGGTAAACGCTCCGCCCGCCGTGTCGGCTATTGTAGCTATTGGATTGCCCGCGCTTGGGCTGTTTGCGGCGGCAAGGGCCGCGTCCTCGTTCGATGTCAGGTGTTTTGTCTCGTCCTGGGCATGGACGCTGAACGCGCTCCACTCACCAGGAGCTATATTCTGGCTGGACACATAAAGGTCGGCGAAATTTATAGAGCCCGATCCTGTGGAAAGGTATGCGCGGAACCTCGTGTAGCCATAAGCGTCCGCCGGGCTTACGTTGTAGTATGTCGTCCCGACAAGCTGATCGTTTGGCGTAAGCGAAACAGACGCCTGCCCGTTTGTATCGGTGACAGCGCTTATCACTCCCGCCACCTGCGCGTTTGTCGCCTGCTCGTAGCCCGCCGTATTTTTACCCCTGGCGTCCACCAGGGTAAATGTGATTGTGGCGTTGGCGAGAGGTGTGGCGCCGTCCGGCTTATATAAAGGGCCTACATTTATAGTCCTTGGTGTGACCATTCTTTACTCCTGTGATGGATTGTTTAAGATATCTTCGATCCGGCGAAGCTTGTCGACACTTCGGCGCCATCGATATCCCGGCTTGCGCCAGATTCCTGATAGGCGTAGATTTCAACGAAATCGGTTGTTCCGTTCATATCTACAATGGAGGTGATTGATACAGAGATCGATCCTGTCCCGGGCGACCCTTGCGTCACGGCGCGATATGCCGATCCGTTTTTATAAATTGAAATGAGGGCCTGCCCCAAATCGGCGAAACTTGTCCATGTAATATGAGCGGTAATAAAATATTTCCCAGCAACTTTTGGCGAGAATCGGCTTGTTGAAATGTCAAAAGCGTTAGCGGTATCGTAATTCTCTGTTGGGTATGTAACGAGTGTCCATGTCCCGGAGCCGATCCCAACCTGGCTAGCTCCATTTTTATGCGCGGAAAACGATGGGTTAACCATGGCTGTAAATCCTAACCCCTGGTTGAAGTAAATGGAGGAGGAGGAAACAACGAACCCGATCATCGGCTCATCATTGGCCTGGGTAGTAGTCACCGTCCCTGAAGCGGAAAGGTAGACGAATCTGTCTCCTGCCCCGAACGACCAGCTCACGCTCTGCGCCTTGCCTTCCATCACAACTGGAACCAGGTTCCCGGCAATCACATTCGATGTCACCATGCAAAGCGGATCGCCGAATGTATACGTTGCGCTTGTGGCTTTATATGCTTTTTTAGCGCCGAACCCGTCGTCCAGTATCACCGCCACATCCCCGTCGCTCATGTTCTCTGCCACGGATATCTGGTAGAGAATAGTTGGCTCGTCAAGCTTGCCTATAACATCGTTGTACCATACGTCCCAGTTGTCTGTTGAGCCGGACGTTATTTTTGTAAGGCTTCTGTTAGGTGTAATTCCCTGTATCGGCATTTTAATTCTCCGTTAAATGCTTGTATGACAGCGCGAACGTGTATAACGCTTTATAAATGTCATTGCGAGGAACGACGCGGCAATCCTGTTTCTCTAAATTGTCATCCCGTGCTTGACACGGGATCTCGTGTTTTAACGAGTGAGATGCCGGATCGAGTCCGGCATGACAAAGTGATGGGATCGTCACACGTCGTTTACAGCAATGACAATTTTGGTTGTTTGTTAGTAGCATTCCTAATTTTCCAAAATCTGACCGGAGCCAAACGGCCCCTGACCTAAAGGTATTTGTCCAAATCCTCGCCGCGCTTTTGAATATCTCTGCGCATTGACTGTTATGCTCGCCACTTTTCCAAAAGCCAGATGACCAGGGTCGACTTCCACCGAGACGACCCGCATCTTTGTGTTCGTAAGCTCGTCCATATCGGCTGTCACCTGTAAAATATCGTTCGGCTCCAGCGCTATGGCGGACCCTAAAGGAAACGACATCATGTAATAGTCGTTAAGCTCGGCGTTTGCGTTGAGGATGTCGAGCGCGCGATCTTCCGCCGCCTCCCTGGTCATTGCGGCGCCAAGGTCCTCCACATAGCGTTTCACTCCGTATGTATCCACAGAGCCGCTATTGGCAATCGTCACAGATCTGTTTTCTCCATCCTCGTCGATATAGCGTACCGTCACTTCATTGACTACCGCTTCTGGCGCGGATCTTAACCGCTGTATCATCGGCAAGCCGTTTCCATCCGCCAGCATGTTGTCTTGATTTATATTGGCTACGCCGCCCGTGGGAGGCGCCGGGTTGAAGTTGTCCCTGGAATCAGATTTTTTAACGAGGTCGTATTTACCTGTCGAAAAGTTTTTCTTAAGCTCGGTATTGGACTCGCGTGTAACAGTTCGGACGAATCTGCATATCGACTGCTGTTTATCGATCCTGTATTTAAGGTCTGGCAACGAGGAGTCGTCGAATCCTGAACCAACGTCATTTGACGGTATGATGGAGCTTAATATCTCACCCGCTTTCGATGAGGAATTTCCTATAAGCGCCGTGACGCGAGGCCCTTTCAAGGTCGTCTCAACTGGTTCGAACTGTATCTCAAGCTCCGCCGTTAATACAATGAGGCTATTTGTAAAAGGCCATGCGGTTCCGCTCACCCACGCTTTCATGGAGTCTGCGAATCCGCCGTATGTTTTAAGATGGTTGAGCGCATCGGTTGTCACATCTTTCGACAGCTCGTACATATCCCAGAAACGCGGGTCGGGGCTTGTGGCGGTGTATGGGAACCCGTCGTTGTTTTCCCATATTTCATACTCGACACCACGCTGGTTTTTTACAACCCAAAACCCTTGCGACGCGATGCCGGAGCCTGAGTCCAGCTCCGTGATATTGAAGCTGTATTGATTTCCGAAAAGCTCCAGGTTGAATGTCCCTGTAGAATATTCAAGCCCGGTGTATTTCATCACAAACCGTACAGCGGCCACTCTGGCGCCAAGGTGAGGATAGTTAATAGAATTTTTGAGCCCAAGTCTCGACGAAGCGGGAGCGCCTCCTCCAGACGCCGGAATGGCGAAGTCGCCTAAAATACACGGATTCAAACCTGCCTGAAATCCATACGGATAGTTAGCGGTAAGCTGTGTTGGCCGAAGCCAGGTATCTCCGCTCGTAAAAGTGTTATCCACGGCGGTATATTTGATGTTCAAAAACTCAGGGTTGCCCACCTTCCCTTCCATGGCGCCGCGCTCGCCGCGTAGCCACACTATTCCAAACGAATCATCCTTCTTCATATCAGAGGAATTTACCTCCGCCCCATTGACGTATACGCGATCTATAAACGATCCCGCTCGCCCGGGGTTATATCCGTCTCTCGAATTTCCGGTATCGGCAACGCCGTGAAAAAACTGGTATGGCGCCCCACGGGCAGGCTCATCGCTAGCAAATGGCCCTTCGTTGGTATCGTTCGACTTCGGCCATAAAAGCTCGGTCGCAGGAGAGAAAAGCGGCGATGTCCCTTTTAGCGGTGTCGGCACATAATATTTACCGTTTGCAACCTGGCTGTCGATCCTGTATTCCCAGCTCAGGTCGTTGCGCTGTGTCGGAGCCGCCTTGATTGTAAATCGCCAGTCGCCTATATACATGTCGCATGGCGCAGGGTATGGGTTTGCCTCGTTGTTGTCCCCGCTTTTGGGAAATGACACGACGATAACTTCCGCGCCAAGCGCCGGGTCAAACAATTCGTCCGGACCTGTAACCTCCCCCACCCGTTCCGGAGCTGTCAGAGCTGTTCCTTCACACAAGACGTTAGCGCCGAACACCATCGGTTTAAAATCGCCGATTTGTTTTTCCGGCAAGGCGCCCCATTGATAACGCGTATATCGACCATTTAGAAGGGCGCCCCAGGGGCAATCGTCATCGGCCCATTCACCTTCCTTCGTCACGATATCCAGCGGGCATATGGCTGGAGTAATTTCTGTGGAGAGTTCCGGCGTTCCCGACAGAATCGGCAGAAGATCGTTTAAATCGTTTCCGGAAGGCTCGGTCAATCCGGCGTTGTTCAGCCACATATAAAAAGTCGCTGTCGACGCTGAAAGATCGTATTTACGAAAATACCAGCTTAGGCTTTTCATGCCGCTTCCCAAAGCTTGCGGTCTGTTATCCAGCTCCACCGTCACGTCGGAGACTTTCGTTTCATACTCCGACGGATCGAAAAACCTGTCGATAACGCCCCACTGTGTCACGAGAGGCTTCCAGCTTTGGCCCCACAGCGTGATTGGCTGGTCGGCAAGATAGAGCGTCGTGTCGCCGGATGTTGAAACAAGGTCGAGTTTCAAAAGCCATACCGGCTGCTTTACAGTGCTTTGTAATGCGCTATCTAAAGCCGCGCTGAAAGTTTTCATATCGACACCACCACCATCACGATCGGCGCAAGACTCCACCTCTCATGACCTTCGAAGCGTGACTCCACAATGTCGGAGAGAAACCGCACCTTGTATATCGTTCCGTCAGTATGGCGATATTCAAACTGTTCGCCGCCGACATCGTTGAAAAACCCTGTCCCGTCAGGAGCGGCAAAAGAATCTCTCTCCGCGTCTGTCAGGAGGCTATATGAAATCGAAAACGTTCTTTCATTCAAAGGCGAGGTATGCCGAATGAATTGTCCTGCGGCGGTTCGCGCGTTTGCCTCGAACCTTCTCGACACAGTTGCGCTATCGTCGGCGACCGGCCATTTTGATGGCGAAAACGTATACGTCGCGGAAGCAAAAGCGGGATACGCCATCTGCGGTTTAATGAGGTTGTTCATAGCTCAAGCGCCTTCCTACCCGATCTTGCGATGTAGCGGCGCAGTTCCGGTAAAAGCCGTTTTCGGACATAGTTTCGTTGCGCGTATATGGAGCCTGAATCGATTGATCCAAACACGTTATTATCGGAATCGACGATAGAAACATCACGCGTCTCCTGATTTTTTTCGGAATTGCTATTTTTCGTATCCATAAGCCACTCCTAATCCTCATCCGCAAAAGATGTGCGGTATAAAGCTCTGTAGACTGTCATTTCTCCTGATGAGCCGACTAACATCTCTTCCTCAATGGTAAGCGGTGTGATGGCAAGCCCCAGGTCGTTGTTGTTCAGTAATGCCCGTGTCGACTCCATCATGCCGTACGCTATCCGCCTGCGGCTTTTTTCCGATTCCAGGCTTAAAGACGCGTGCAACAGTGAAAAGGTCATACCTCTCTCCAACATCGGAGCTTTCGCCTGATTGAATTTTGAACCGAGAAAAGTAACAAGCAGAGCGGGTGGGATCACGTCCGGACTTTTTCCGCTCGCCAGCGCCCGCTCAAGGTCGCCACTGTGCGAGTCCAGCGTTATCACGTCGCCACCCCGCTCGCGGGTCAATGGCATGAGCGCTTTTATGATCGCGTCTTCGATATCTTTTATGCTATAGCTCATCCGGTCACATATCCTTTAACAGGTCTCGTGAGAAACGACGCTCCGAAGCGGTGAACGTTACGCTGTTGGAAGAATCGCTCGACGGAGCGGGTTCGGCTATGGCCCCTTCAAGCGTCGCCTCACCTTCCGCTATCTTTCCAAGGTACTTCAGCGCGCCAAGCTCGGCCTCTTTCCATACAGCCGACTCAACCGACCTGAACCTATGGAGGTATAAGATCGCAAGCGTTGCGGAAATATCCACAATCACGTTCGGAACAGGATTCATCGGCACGAAGTAGACCTCACCGACGAACGAATTAATCATCGCGTCCGCCTCCTGTATCGCCCTGTCGACCTTGTCCGTATCAATAGCGCCAGACGCTCCGGTATCGGTAAGCTGTACAAGCTTCGTCTCGTCGATTTTCTTTTTCAATTCGTCAATGTTGCTGTATGCCATTTACATCTCCGTTATTAAGTGTCATTGCGAACGTAGTGAAAGTGACTCGCAAATTTTCGACCTTCGTTATTGCAAGAAGCGTTAGCTCGGCAATCCCGTTTTTCCAAATTGTCATCCAGCGCCCGACACGGGATCTCGTTGTTTAATGAGTAAGATGCCGGATCGAGTCCGGCATGACAAAGTGACGGGATCGCCACGCTACGCTCGCGATGACATTAAATTGATCGCGCTTACGCGCCGCCTGTGGAGCCGAAAATCATGTGCGGCAGGCCATAGCCTATTGCGCCGCGATAATCTACGCCGTAGATAAACTCTTTTCTCATGAATACGTTTTCGTCGTCATAGTTATCCATCGCAACGAATTGCGCCTCTTTACGCATCTGCAGGATGAACGGCTTGACGGGTTTATGAAGGCACGCGAGAAACCAGTACGTAGGATTGGTGGCAAGCTCCGGCGCCACGATAACATCCGCCGTGTTCTTCCACACATTAGATTCACCGTTGGTCGTAAGATCGGCGCGGACGATATCGAGCGCCTCTTTTTCAAGTTGAGGCGGAACAACCATGTGTGATGGAGTAAGGCGCATCGGCCTGCCCTCTTCGTTGACGAGACTCATCATGTTTTGACGGGCGGTCTCGTATGCTGTCGCGGTAAGAACGTCGGCGCTGGTGTTCGACCATGCGCTCTGGGAGCCATTTGGATGGTCGGCCGCAAAAAAGTTTTTCCCGTCGAACCCTGCAGTGGTGAACCCGTCCGCCATCATGCTGAATATCAGCTCGTCCGGATGCTGCTTTGCGTTTTCACCAAGCTGGGAAAAAAGCGGAGCGTACACCCCGATATTGTCGTCCTCGATATCGTTCCTGTCGACGGCCACTGTCGCCTCAAAATCGCGGTTTTTAATCACGAATCCGTCACGGGCCAGGTCTTTAACAGAGCGGTCGCCGACCCATTCTTTTAACCCGGGGAACGCGCCGAGCCATCGATACTCCTCCTGCTTTGTTTTGGAATCGACCCGCATGGCAAGGTCGCCGCTGTACGTGGTGGCCGCTTCGTACGCTTTGGCGAAAACGGTTTTATACCCGCGCATCGTCTCGCTCAATGTGGAGCGGTTTATCACCGGCCCCAGCAGGAAGGGCATAAACCCAAGCGTCTGATCATCCGTTGGCTGACCAAAAAATACGGCGACAGCCGCGATAACGAAAAATATCATGTAGATTGCAAAAGTCATTTTGTATTTACCTTTCTATAGTTGGTTTTGTTTTATTGCTTGTCATTGAGGGGTGCGTAAGCGACGCGGCAATTCCTCACACCCATTGTCATTGCGAACGTAGTGAAGCAATCCCGTGGGAAGTATTTCGATACGCGAAGATCAATTTCCTCCCAACGGGATTGCCGCGTTTCCCTTCGGTCACTCACAATGACATTTTTATCCCCTCACCGCGCCGAGTATGTCTACATACACCGATGTCGCCGACGCCACTTCCGCAACTTTGCCGCACTTTATGTGACGAAGCTGAATATTGTCGGACTGGTCGGAGCCAGGGAGCGAAGCCTGGGTCACTGTCGCTAAAATTTGCGAGCCGTCAGTAGCTGTTAATGTATAGTCGCCATTCGACGATACGGTGACAGCAGAACCTCCGCCCCAGCTCAAGGTGGTTCCTGTGTTCGTATACTGGAGCGCGCGTGTTCCGCCACGGCTTGTCGGGATACGTTTCAACGCAACTCCTGTGACGTTTGAGGGCTGGGCCACAATCCCTTTGCCCACAGTGTTGTCGTCTACTATATAGGCGTTCTCGTTCACGTCCGCCTGTGTCATGGCGGAAGTCGTAAATTCAAACACACCCTCACGATGCCCCTCAACGCTGACGGCTCCGTTTGCGCCGGAGGAGTTGTCGCCGCGAGAATCCGCTTTTCCCGCAAATGTCTGTGTAGCGTCGTCAGCCGCCGTTACCGCATACCCGCTGGAATTGAGGCACACAAGCGCTCCTGCGTATACAACAGTGGTTGCGGCCACAGGCTGGGAAAACAAGGTCCCATCTTTTCGTATCGATTTTCTGTCCGCTGTAAGGTTAGCCACGTTTCTTTTTCCTTTCCGTAAATATTGTTTTATCTGTCTGTTCGCAAGATGTGTTTATCGACCATATTTCAGGTAGTCGCATTCATTGATGTTTAAGAGGGCGCAAACCGCCGCTTCATCTTCGGTAAGCTTCGAGACTGGCTTCGCTGACGCTTTGGTTATTGCGTCTCCCAAAGGAACCATCGGGCCGCTGTTTGCTATGAACAAACGTAAAGATTCAGGATTTAAGCTTGCAAGGTTTCTGGCCCATGCTTTCTGGCTTGGGCGAAGCTTGCCCGCCATTACGGCGTCGTTGATCATCCGCTCCACTCCTTCGTCGCGTCCTGCGGCGGATTCTTTTGCGAGGCTCTCTATTTTTTCGATGATCTCTTCATTAGTGGCCTCAGGAGTAAGCCCCAGCAGAGCCAGAGTATCGCCGAGCATGGAGGCAAGGGCTGGCGCTATCTCTTTTTCGTTAAGAACTGTTTCAACCGCCGCAATGATTTCCGAGTTCTCGGCCTCCTTATCCAGCCCCAATTTTTCTTTTAAAGTTTCAGTCAATTCTTTTTCTTCCATATTTATCTCCTGTGTTGGCAGTTGGTTTACAAGGGGCGGCATAACGTGGATGTTAGGATTGTTGGTAAGCCCCAGGTTTAAAAGGCCGGTGATTTTTCCGTCGATCGATTCGAATACCGGCGACAGGAAACGATACTCTTTTGATTCGATCAGTTTTTTCGCCTGGTCGGTCCATTCGATGACAGCTTCAATACCATTTTCGGCGATCCGCGCCGTTTTTGTTTTCACCCATCCCGCGGCGCGGGCGGTTCCGCATTCTTTCATCGACTCGTGCCGGTAGTCGACAACGATATCCCTGCCCCACCGCTCAAACTGGTTTAAAATCAGCTCGACGGCTTTTTCGTCGATGACCTGTTTTCCCATCGGATGGGCAAACTCGCCAATCGGCGCTATCAATGTAGGCTCATCTGAAAGTGTCGGTGTCATAATCCGCTCTCCCTTATTGTTTTAGTAACGGCGCGTCGAGATCGCCCAAAAGCTTTACGCCAGTGATTTCCGCCGCCACACGGGCAGGCACTTTTGCGCCGAGGTCCAGAAGTTTTTTCAGCTGTTCGAGTTTCCCGTCGGTCTCGCCATAGGTCGAAAGGCTTGTCACAACTTTCGGATAACGCTTTCGCTCTCCAAAATTGAAATCGACAAGGGGACGGATAAGGTCCGCGTTGAGCGTCTCGTCCAGCGCCATGGAGTCGAACGCCGCGATGTCCGCCCGCACACGGTCATGCACTTGCCCAAGTGAATACGCGCCTTTTTCTGAAGCTTCGGTCGTCAACGTCTGGCCCAAAATACGTTTCGATTTTTGACGGTTAAAATATTCCGCCGCTTCCTTGAAAAGCGTATGGTTGCCGGTTACGGCGGACTGTATAAACTCTATGGTCGTATCGTCAGAGATAACCGCCGCCGCATCGGACCCCAAATTGGAGACTGCGTTTTTCAACACTTCGCGCGCCTTGTCGTCCGCCGTGTTTTTGTATTTGCCGAGGCGAAGCGGGATGCCGTAGAGATCCATGAACGTAAGCCAATCTTTCATCGTAAAGTTGGTAAAAAGATAGCTCCACGCCACTCCACGATAAAGCCCCGCTTTGAGGCAATTTCCATTACCGCCATGATGACGGTGGAAAATAAACTTGTCCCGTGGCAGGGACATCGCTTCACCTGAATCCAGAGCGCGATAACCCGGGAAATCAAGGAGCATTGATGGGTCGTTTTGATCGACAAAATCGAAATGCTTCTGGGAGCGTGGCAGAACATCCTTGACCGTCACCATCCCGCAGGACACATCCCATATAATCTCCGCGATGGAGAAACCGTGCGACACGGCCGTCATCAGGGATGTGAGAGTCTCGCGCATTCTCGGTATCCCTTCGAACACCTCACGGACAAAGTCGGCGATCATGACATCCTCCGCATCGTCCGACGCGGAGATTACGGTTCTTTCTTTGGACACGACCGCAAGTTTCCTTGTCTGCGTGACAGCTCCCAGGTGAAGGTCTTTCTCCTCCATCTCGTCGAACAGGGTCATCGCGTCTGTAACATCGCCCATGTCGAGGCTCGACAGTATCGACGACAACCTCGCAGGGGTCAGGTTACGCGATGCGCCTCCGGCAAGATATGCGGGAGACTTTGTGAGGATGATCTCGCCTTCCCTCGGTTTTCTCATTAACATGTCTTTCCTTTCATTTAAAGAAATGTCGCCGGGCTTAATCCGGCATCCCGTGAGGCTAACAACGAGATCCCGGGCCGGTGTCCGGCATGACAGTTGTGTTCGCTTTTATTGACAATCATCAAAACGCTATCCTCCCTCTCTTAACCAAGGGCTCGTATGAAAGTTGTGAAGCGCCGGAGCCTCTAGCCGCCTCCACAGCCAGAAGCAACGCCCACGCCATATCCGCATGGCTCCCCCCCGCTCGTTCCGCATGAAACAGAACGGAGCCGCTATCGGAGACGACCTCACGGATTGACGCAAGCTCTCCTAAAAGGACGCGCTCGGCGGGTATGGTTATTCTTTTGTCGGAGAAAAGGTTATATCCACCTGCGATCATCATCTCTTTCGACTTTCGCGTAAAAGAAACGCCGCGCGCCACTCCCGGATACGCTCGCTCCATCCTTTCGGCCATATCCATGCCGATACCGTTTGAGTCCATCGCAAGGGCTGATACGCCATGCCGCAGAATCGCGTCGAGAGCTTTGCGCTGAACTGAGAAAGTCGCGTCACGCATGGAAATTGCCATGCGGACTTCGAACCTTTCCCCCACCCTGTCGAGTATCACAAGAGCCGCCTGATCTTTCTTCCTGCCAGGATCGTATCCGGCGAAAAACGTTCCGCGCCGCGCTCTTTTAAGCCATTGCAGATCGAGCGTCGTCGGTGGGCGTTCAATTTTGCGGAACAAAAGAGTGGTCTCGCTCGACCTTCCATACTCAGCTTCAGCGCATGCCATCAATAGTTCCATCGGAAACGCGGCGTTTTCCATCTCCACAAATTCAAGCTCAGACTCCTGCCTGAAAGCTTTCTCCGGCATCGACGCGTATATAGTTTTAAATGTTTCAACGCCAAACCGCTCCACCCTAGAAGCAGTAGTCATAGACTTAGCTTCAATCGACGCGGTTTCCACATCGACGCATAACGCGGATGAGAGCCACCACGGAACCTCGTACCGCTGGAATAATGGATAGGCGCCACGGCTGATATCGTGAAACACGCCTCCTTTGCCGAGCGGAGTCGACTCTATGGTGAGCCTGTGATCGTCGCTCCTAGCCGTGACGTGCAACGCGCCTTCGTAGATCGCTTTTGAATTGAGACAATGCGGAAGCTCCGATATGCCGACATCCCCTCCCCTGCCTCTTGGAGCTTTCGCCGCAAGTGAGCGAAGCGTAGAACGCCTGCCTGATGAATCGGTAAAAGAGATTTCGTCCCGCGATCTTGTTACCCTTTTCAACCGCCATCGCGAAGGCAACGAATCGTACAGTTCGTCGGCATAGTCTATCTTCCCTCTCGCCTCTTCACGATTCATGCTCACAAAAACGCCGGAATATCGAGGGATGGTTTGCGAACGTATGAACATTTTCGCGGTCATGATCCACGAGCCGCCAACCCTCCTGGCCTTAAGGATGGAGGTAAGCTTTGCGCCTGCCGACAGATAACTTTTCTGCCAGGGGTCGAGCCGCACAGGAGCGTCGTCCACTTTTAGCATCGCTTCCGTAAAGTTCGACGGGTCAGCCAGAAAGTCCAGTAACCGCGACATTTCGGGGCGCTCCTTTGCCATTTCCGCCCGCCCGTTTATATCCGACGATTTTTGCAAGGCGTTCGATCTCATTTCGTTCCTTTTCAATTTCGTTAACGTTTTCTTTCCCATATTTTTGTTCCGCCCATTTGACAAGCGGCTTTCGCAATTTTTTGATTTTTTCGCGCAGAGGTTTTTCCGCGATGTCCAAAAGCCTGTCAAAACTTTCCGCCATGACTTTCGCGGAATGAATGGCAAGGTCGCCGTTCACACTGGAAGTGGATTCATGTTTATGTTTGGCGAGCCGCGCGCTTCTATATGACATGTCGATCTTTAACACCTGCTCCATCGTCATCGTGATTAGCGGGTCGGCGGCGTCGGCGTAGCGGCGGAGGATATCTCTATACACAGCCTGTTCAAGAGCGGCGGCCATGTCGTCCACTTCGACTCCGTCTTTTACCTTTTGTAAAAACTCCTGGACAAGTAAAGCGCCTTCCCGCTTCGCCCCATACTTAACGTTCCGCTCCGACGCGATCCGCTCCATCTCTTTCTGGACGAGGCTTTTCGTCACCGGTTTTTCGTATGACACCTGTTCCCACACGGTTGTCCAGTCGATTCCGTTCAACACGCCGTGGCGTATTGTGGCTTTCTGGTTGTCGGTCAGTTGCGATGGGTGGTTGCTACTCATTGCCACTCACTCCATGGTCGGAAACGCTTCCTTCCAGAAGATCCATGCCGAGAGCCGTTATACGTGCGAAATGGACAATGTCGAAACGCATCTGATGAGTTTTCATTTCCACCAGTTTTTTTTCGGACAGGTACCAGATATGAAACCTGACCTGGTCGATAAGGACGGTTCCCATGCCAAGCTCTCTTAGCTCCGCCACGATTTCGTCATCACCGTTGAAGCTGTCTGGATAGAGACGAAGAAACGCCAGGATTGCGCGCCGAATCTCCTTTTTTGCGGACAAACCCGCAAGCTCATGATCTGAAGGCAATATACCGCGGTCTTTTATCGCGCCTTCGGCCATATCCACTCCAAGGGCGGTGACGCTTGCCAAAACACCCCCCTCGCGTGATTTACCGGAAGTAACAACATAGCCTTTCTTTTCCAGGTAGGTGAAGCAGTCCTTCACTTTTTCTATATCGACAGATGGGTAGCGCTCTTTTAAAATAGAGGCGAGCCCTCTGTCCGATTGTGGAAAAAGGTAGAGGTCGTAAAGAACCGTGAGTATCTGTTTTCGCAAGCTTCTTGCCTGCGCAGGTTGTTTTATGGCTCCCATCTCAGTCCTTCACTCCGTTAGAGATAATATGTTTGTGGATGGTTTCTATTTTTTCGTTCATATTTATGGAGAGCAGACGAAACTCGTGCCTGCTGACACATTCCCGTCTCAGGCTTTCCATCTTTTCGTCATGCTCACGCTCAAGCTTCGCGATTTCGTCACGACGTTCCGAGGCCGCGTTCTCAATACAAACGCCAAGCTCCTTGATGTCTGTTCGCGACTCGTCGACAAGATCGCGGAAGTTGCGCTCTATCCTGTATTTCGTATCGCCGACAATGGTCGCCATCTCCGATTGAAGCGCAGAGACCTTTTTTGCGTTGTCGTCGATTTTGTTTTCAACAGCATTGACAGCCTTTTTCAACAGCGCGATAAGAGCGCTCCAGGCCAATCCTGTTACCAGTAACAGAAGCCTTGGGTCGTCAAGAATATGGGTTTGAGTCATTGTGAGGCCTCGCTGTCATCGCAAACCGAAGGAAGTGAAATATGGAAGGTAAAAGATAATGCCGGCTCGGATTCAGTCCGCTGGGCTATGGCGTTGTTCATAAGGCGGGGAACCGGCGGGAGCCCTGACAGGCAGGATCCGGGGAGAGGAGCCTTCCCGGACAAAGCGTCCTGAAACCGAGCCGAAACATCCATCTTCTTTAAACCTCCATCGTTTTTCTATATCAACCCGGATGGCCGTTTTGTCCTGCGCGCGGCCAACTACCGGCCATACCGGGCTTTTGTTTCGGCCCGCTCTTAATCTCGGCGGCGCCGACAACAATGCGATGATACGAGGAGGTTCTCGAAAGTTAAACGACAGGTGGAGCAGAAGGAGAAGGTGTTAGATTTGAAAAAGAATTAACGGAAAAGAAAAGCCCCCGGACAAAATAAATTTGCCCAGGGGCCGTCCTCAGAAAACTATTAGATCAATACTAGAATGCGATTGTAATCGTTATTATATCATTGTATCCACCAGCGCCCTGAGTGTTTTTAATAACGGGAAGGCGACCAAAAACAGAGGTGGTCTGTACGGAACCGCTGCCCGTATTTTTTACCGGTTCATTGATATCCCACAAATTGGAGCGATTGGGGTCCTCATACAGGTAATAGGGCAGATAGTTCATACTGCCGTCTCTTAGCCTTCTGAAGGGTCCGCTTGTATAGACGCCGCCATTCAAAATTATGGCGTAATTTTCTCCATTATTGGCTATGACTTCGATATCCGCCTTACTGTCGACCCTGGATAAGCCAGAGGTAAGATTTCCGAAATCAAGAGCCTCGGCTGAATTTAAAATTATGTTTGGCATAACTGTGGCCTTGACGTTCATGGAGGCGGATAACGCGTCCGCTAACACCTGTTTTGGCAGGCAGAAGATAACGAGCGCCGCTATCATGAAAAAAGGTAAACCTTTTATTTTGAAATTCCCCATCATTTCGACCCCTGCAACCCCGTCTTTTTTCTCATCAAATACTTCTTTCATACGATTATAGCTACAAAATCCGGGCCGAAATGGGAAAAAAACATCGATAAAAACGGCAAATTTAAATCACAATAATTCAATACATTTCGCAGCCGTGTTTTTTAATATGAATAATAAGTTCCCGATTTTAATGTGAACGGAGTCAAATTATTGTTTTCCTTCTCATTTGCGGGAATGATATGTTTTCATAAATGAGAAATATCTCAAAACAGATGTATTTGCCGAAACCGATTTAACGGGCTCAAATTACTATAAATATCGTCTGTTTATGTACGTTTCTGTTATAGTTCAAAGCTGTTTAATTTCAAGCTAACCTGTCATTATTAAACCGCGCTAATAATCGAGCTTCAAAAATAAAAGACACATTTAAAACATATAGATATGAACAACGTCAGAAAAATCGATCTTAAAGGGATGACCTCCGCGCAGATGGTGGAGTGGATTGCGTCCATAGGCGAAAAACCGTTTCGGGCAAAACAGATTCGGCAATGGATTTTTCAGCATGGAATTTCAGACTTCGAGCAAATGACAAACCTTTCCAAGACGCTAAGGGATAGATTGAACAGTTGCGCGTATGTCACCAATATTAACGAAGCAAGCCGGCAGGTATCACGCGACGGAACGATAAAGCTCCTGTTCAAGCTGTGGGATGGATTGACGATAGAGAGTGTCTGGATACCGGATGGAGATCGAGGGACATTATGCGTGTCGACACAGGTGGGGTGCAAGCTTGGATGCAAATTTTGCCTTACGGGTGATTCCGGATTTACACGAAATCTTGACGCGGGAGAGATCGTGGACCAGCTTATGCAAGCGAGGAAAAGCCTCAAAGTGACGAACATCGTGTTTATGGGAATGGGCGAGCCTCTCGACAATTATGAAAACGTTTTGCAAACGCTACGTATTTTCACCGAGCAGGATACCGCCCTTCTCGGCGCGCGAAAGATAACCCTGTCGACCGCGGGAGTGGCTCCGGGCATCGCTCAACTCGCCAATGATTTTCCTAAAATAAAACTTGCGGTGTCGCTTAACGCGGCGGACGACCAAACCAGAAGCAAGATCATGCCGATAAATAAAAAATATCCTTTGGCAAAGCTTGTGGCGGCGCTGAAGAAATGGCCTCTTCCCGCGGGAAGGCTGATTACTTTTGAATATGTGCTTCTGTCGGGTGTCAACGACTCTGATGAAGACGCCCGCAAGCTGGTTAGGTTTGCCGGAAAGCTGCCGTGCAAGATAAACCTGATCCCATACAACCCCTGCCCGCATCTATCGTTTAAAAGGCCGGACAAGAAACGGATCGCCAGATTCAGTAAAATATTGACCGATTCAGGGCTTATGGCTTTCCCGCGTGATAGCCGTGGAGCGGATATCCTGGCAGCCTGCGGTCAGCTTCGCGGAGTTGTGGAGAACGCGGTTTAATGCGATGTCATTCTGAAGCCATCGGCTGAAGAATCTCGTCAACTGGAAACAGAGATCCTTCGACTTCGCTCAGGATGACAAAGGGCGCTCTGAGTGACAGAAATCTCTTGTTATGCCGCGCGTACCCTCGCATGCTCCACAAGGTATTAGGGTGGATTTAGTCCGGCATCTCAATTGTTAATGACGGGATCCCGGCTCGAGGGCCGGGATGACATAGTATTGGAAGTATTGTTGAGATCCTTCGCCTTCGCTCAGAATGACAAAGGGTGTCATTGCGAGGAGGTGGCGCGGCCACGCCAAGTCAACGACGCGGCAATCTCGCCGGGAAAAGTATGATAAACGCAGACCGCGCTTCCTCCAACGGGATCGCCACGGTCATTTCATTCCCTCGCGATGATATTTGGGAGGCGCTCTACCTCTTGCTATAAATTTCTTCGATCTTTTCTGCGTAGAGTTCCACGATAGGTTTACGTCTGGTTTTCAATGTGGGAGTGAGCAACCCGTTCTCCACCGCCCATACATCTGTTGTAAGCAGGACGCTTTTAATTTTCGCGTACGCAGGCATATCCTTGAGCCTTTCATTTATAAGGCCGAGCGCATGATCCAAAACTTTTTTATCGTCAAGCGCGTCTTCGCTATCCGGATCAAGCCCATACTCCTGCGCCAGAGCCTGCCAGTTCTCCAAGTTCAACTGCGCTATCAGGATCAGGCATGGTTGTCCTTCTCCCACCACGACTGCGTTGTCAAAAAGACCTATGGACGCCAGCCTGTTTTCAATATCGGAAGGCGGCACTTTTTTACCATTGGACATGACTATTATCTGCTTTAGCCTATCGGTGATATATAGTCTTCCGTCTTCAAGCTTGCCGATATCTCCCGTATGAAGCCATCCGTCGGCGTCGATCATTTCCCTGGTCGCTTCCTCGTTCTTCCAGTAGCCGAGCATGACAGACTGGCTTTTTGTCAATATTTCCCCGTTGTCGTCGATCTTTACATCGATACCGGGCAGTGGCGGTCCTATGCTTGCCGGGTCGTTATTATCCACCCTGTTGACGCTTATCACAGGACTGGTCTCCGTCAACCCGTACCCTTGCAGAAGTTGCATCCCCAGCCCAATAAAAAGCCGCGCCGCGTCGAAAGACAATGGAGCGCCCCCGGCGATTGCGATACGCAAACGACCTCCGAAACCGTCCATCACCTTTTTCCCCACCATTGCGTTCAAAAGCGGCCACAATAGCAAAGACGGGCTCCACCCTCCCCTTTTTTGCCGATACAGAAAATTTTTCCAGCCGACATCAACAGCCGTATTAAAAATCGCTCTTTTAAATGACGACTCATCCTTAAGTTTGCCGTGTATCTTGTCAAATATTCTCTGGTAAATGAGAGGCACTGATATGAGCATGGTCGGCCTGATGATTTTAAGATCTTCGGCAAGTTGTTTTACAGACCTGGCGAAGGCGACAGTGGAGCCGCACATCATGGGGAGATAATACCCTATGGTGCGCTCCAGCGTGTGGCACAGCGGCAGGAAGGAAAGGAAGGTGTCCTCTGGAAACACCTCGACGCTTCGCGCCCCGGAGTATGCGTCCGAAACAATATTACGATGGCTCAACATCACACCTTTGGGAGGGCCTGTTGTGCCGGATGTATATACGATTGTAGCGAGGTCGTCCGGATTCATGTCGTATGGCTCAATGCAAAACTTTCCCTCCGGCAGCCAACGGTCAAGAAACTTTACACGACTGTCACTGACGTGTTTATCGGACGGGTTTACAATAACAACCCTGGTCACCGTTTCGAGTTTGTCATGAACCTCTTCCAACGCTTCCCATGCCTCAATATTTTCCAGCGCCAAAACTTTCGCGCCGGAATTGTTAAGGATATACGCTATATTGCCGGGGTTATCGTTGATATATAACGGGACAACGACAAGACCGGACGCCAAAGCCCCTTGATCGAAAAACATCCATTGCATGCAGTTGCGCATTATTATCGCCACCCTCTCTCCGGGCGCGATGTTTTCTCTTTTCAGCGCCACGCGCCATTTGGCGACTTCGGCGGAAACTTCCTTCCAGCTTTTCTCTATCCAGATTCCCTTGCTCTCGTCGTATTGTTTGTACGCTATGGAATCAGGCGATTTTTTAACTCGCTCGATAAACAGGCCGGACAAGGTCTCCGCTTTGGCTGGTGTAATATAATCGGTCCCGCTCATAATTTCCCCCACCATTCATCCGCTTTGAAACGATCGCCATATTTTTCTTCGAGCTTTTTCAATTTTTCCACAATCTTCTCAGCTCCGGTATCCGCAATATATTTCATCGGCCCTCCGCGGAACGGCGCAAAACCGGCTCCGAAAATCATGCCGGCGTCAAGCAGGTCGTTATCCTCCACAATCTCATCTCGCAAACATGCGACGGACTCGTTTAAAAACCGCATAATGAGCCTATCCTCGATTTCACCATCGCCGATAGAGCTTACAGTGGTTTCGGGTATCACAGGTTTACCATTTTTATATTCATAAAAACCTTTGCCCGATTTTTTTCCAAGATTTCCGGCCTCCACAAGTTTTTTAAGGTTGTCCGGCACATCCGACCCTATCCTCTCCGCGAATATATTCGCAACATGCAGGCAGATATCGAGCCCCACGGTATCGGCTAAAAGTATCGGCCCCATCGGCATGCCAAAACGTGTGGCGGCGTCGTCGATCTTTTTGGCGGGAATGTTCTCGCCAAGCATCACAACCCCCTCCATAAGATATGGCATAAGAATTCTGTTTACCAGGAACCCAGGCTCGCTCTTTACCGGAAGCGGCAGTTTACCGATCTGATGAACGTATGAAACCGCGTGGGAAAAGGTCTCGTCGGAAGTCGACCGGCCACGCACAACTTCTACAAGCATCATTTTGGCGACTGGATTGAAAAAATGAACGCCGACAAGCCTGGCCGGGTTTGTCATCACGCCTGCGATTTCTTCCAGCGGTATGCTCGACGTGTTTGTGGCTATAAACGCGTCCGATTTAAGCTTAGGCTCGATCTCTTTCAGAAGGTTTTGCTTCACGGTCACATCTTCGAAAACAGCCTCCACAACGAGATCGGCTTTTGCGATACCTTCACCCTTAACATCCGGTATTAGCCTGTCCATAGCGGCCTGAACCGCCCTTTTATCTTTAAGACGTTTTTTGAACAGGGCGTGAGCGCGCTTGATCGCGGGAGCCAGATATTTAGCCTCGCGATCCTGCAACGTCACCTTAATCCCTCGAAGAGCCGACCATGCGGCGATATCGCCACCCATGATACCGGCGCCGATCACATGGATATGCTTGAAGCTTGTCCCTGATTTTTTCCCTATCGACTTTAGTTTTTCCTGCAAAAAGAAAGCCCGTATAAGGTTTTGCGCCGTCGCCTCCGTTATCAGGTTCGATATAGACTTCGCCTCCTCGTCAAGCATTCGCTTGTCGTCGCCAGAGTGGTTCCTCCACAAATCAATAAGGGCAAATGGCGCAGGGTAGTGCGATGCGCTAACTTTTTTCTTAACCTTCCTGGTTATCAAATTGGCCACAATCTGACGGCCCAATATTTTCTCCACTACCTTTTTCCAGTTGACAGGCTTTTTATCTATTAGTGGCTTTTTTATCAACATCCTTGCCGCGTTTTCCAAAGCTCTTCGCGGTACCGCCATATCTATAAGACCAAGCTTTTTGGCGGCGCGGGCGCTCATCCTTCTGCCGGTCAGCATCATATCAAGCCCGTCGATCCCCCCTAGCAGACGTGTCGCCCGCATTGTCCCGCCAAATCCCGGATGTATGCCGAGCAATACTTCCGGCAAGGCGAGCCTCGTCTTCTGGTCGTCCACAGCGATTCTTCGTTTACACGCGAGGGCAAGCTCCATTCCTCCGCCAAGACAATATCCATTTATCGCCGCAACAGTCGGGAACGAAAGAGCTTCGAGCTTGTCGAAAATCGATTGAACGTTTTTGACAACGGAATATGCCTGGTCAGAGCTTGCCATCTCGGCAAACTCTTTAATATTCGCCCCGGCGATAAAACCGTTTTCCTTGGCGGAAATGATAACGAGCCCAATCGGATTTTCAGACCTGATATCGTCGATACAAAGGTTGAACTCCTCCAGAACGTCGCTTGCCAGGATATTCGTGGAGCTATCCGCCCTGTCGAAGTGGAGCCAGATGATATTGTCATCGTCCTTTTCGATCCGCCAATGTTTGAATTTGTTGTGTGTCATAGTGTCAATCTCTTTCGACCATCATGGCGCCGCCTTGCCCGCCACCAATACACAAGGAGGCCATCGCCCTTTTGGCCTTTTTCTGATTTAAAATATCCAGCGAATGCAAGATAAGCCTTGCCCCGGTCGCCCCAACAGGATGCCCCATGCTTATGGCGCCGCCGTCGATGTTAAGTTTCGATCTGTCGATCTCTCCGGGGAACCATGTGGTCTTAAGCTCTTTGCGGAAAAAGTTTTTGTCCCCCCACGCCGCAAGACAGCCCAACACCTGTGCGGCGAACGCTTCGTTTATCTCCCAATAATCTATATCATCGGCTTTAAGCTTGTGACGTTTCATTATAGGAGCCATGGCGTACACCGGCCCAAGACCCATCACGGATGGATCCAGTCCGGCCCATTGCGAATCGACAATCCTTCCCAAAACTTCAAGATTATGCTTTTTAACCGCCTTTTCGCTGGCCAATATCAAAAGCGCGGCCCCATCGGTTATTTGCGCGCTGTTGCCTGCTGTCACACTTCCAACAACGCGATCGAAAAACGGCTTTAGTTTTGCGAGCGCTTCCATGGTGGTTTCACGTCGCAGGCCGTCATCGCTTTCATACACTTTTCCTTTCTCGTCGAACATCGGCCTAAGCTTGGTAAAGTGGCCGTTATCGATGGCGTCCGCCAGCCGTTGATGGCTTTCCATCGAAAATTCATCCATCCTCTCGCGGCTGATGTTGAACCTGTATGCAAGCTCTTCGGCCGTCTGCCCCATCGAAAGGCCGACTATAGGGTCGGTCAACCCATGGATAAGACCGATCACAGGTTTTAAAAAACCCGGGCGGAACTTCATCAACGTTTGCAATTTTTTCCCCACATCCGCCTTGCCAGACATCGACGAGAGCCAGTCCTGCATTTTAGGGTCCACCAATACATGCGCATGGCTCATCGCCTCCGTTCCGCCAGCCAATACAAGGTCAGACCGGCCTGTGGCGATGTTCAGCGCGGCTGAGTCCAAAGCCTGCATGCCGGAAGCGCAGTTGCGCGCCACGGTGAAGGCGGGCACACTTTTACCGCAACCTATGCGTAGCGATATGACGCGGGCGATGTTGACCTCGTCAACACCAGTGTTAACACAGCCGATTATCACTTCATCGAACTCTTCAGGAGAAAACGGCTGTCGAAGAAGTATTGGCTTTGCGCAGGCTACGGCCAGGTCTGAAGCCGTGAATGGCCCGCGCCTGCCCTTTACCTTTATAAACGGTGTCCTGCCGCCATCGACGACAAAAACAGGACGAAATTTTGAATTGGTCATGATGTCTTGCGTCGCTCCCAGTAATCCTTCGGAAAATCATCAACTGTGATGACTTCATACCTTGCATTCTCCGCCATAATGGCGGTTTCCTTCTCATCCTCGGTTATCACGCCGCAGCTTGCCGCTTCCTCGATGCGTGAGATACGGTCCAGTGATTTTACTTTACCGGCGCGGACAGCGGCCGATATTTTCTTTTCGATAGGCTCGGACGCTATCACGAGCGGAAGCGCGTCCTCTATCCTCCGCACCGGGTTGTCATGTTTTCTAGAAACGAATATGCCACGTGTCAACCTGGCCCTTGCGTCGCAAGGCTCCATGATTATCTTTGCGACTTTATGCCCAAGCCTGTCCTTTGGCGGCTTATATGGGCGCCCAAGAGGGAATATCACAATCCGCAACGGCCATGAAATATATTTCGGGCCGATATTGTCAAGGAAACCATCCAACCCTTGCTGGATTCTGTATAACGCGTCATCAAGCGACCATTTGAGCAGAGGTATATCCTCTTCCGGCCTGCCGTCGTCTTCGAATTTCTTTAAAGCGGCGCTTGCAAGGTAGAGATTACTTAAACAATCGGCCAAACGGCCCGAGAGCTTCTCTTTTCTCCGCAAATTTCCACCCAGCAACGCCATGGCGGAGTCTGATATGAACGCGAACGCGGAACTCATCCTGCCCAATTGCTGATAATATCGCCTCGTAACTCCACCCGTGGGCGATGGTAGAAGTATTCCTCCTGTAAGCCCGGAAACCATCGAACGAATCTTGTTACTTGCCACAAAACCGATATGGCCGAACAGCGCCTTGTCGAACTTTTTCGACGCCAGCTCTCGGTCGGTATCAACGGAGGCTTCCATTTCCTTAAATATGTATGGATGGGCGCGTATGATTCCTTGCCCGAAAATTATCAATGTGCGTGTCAATATGTTCGCGCCTTCCACAGTGATGCTAATCGGGATGCTTTGGTACACCCGCCCCATAAAGTTTCTCGGGCCTAGAGATATCGCCCCTCCACCCTGCACGTCCATCGCGTGATTTACGACAACACGCATCCGCTCCGTCAGGTTATATTTCAATATGGCCGATACAAGCGCAGGGGTCTCTCCTGTGTCTATGGCGGAGAGTGTGAGCAGACGCGCCGCGTCCATAATATACGCATTACCGGCAATGGGGGCCAGAGCCTCCTCCACACCTTCGAACTTGCCTACAGATATTCTGAATTGCTTGCGTATTCGCGAATATCCTCCGGTGGCCTGGCTTGCAAGCTTGGCGGCGGATACGCTTATGGCCGGAAGCGAGATACCACGGCCTATGGCAAGCCGCTCCATCAGCATATGCCAGCCATGCCCCGCCTGCTTCTCTCCGCCGATAATATTATCGACAGGGATAAACACATCCTTTCCTGTAACAGGACAATTGTAAAAGGGTATTCCAAGCGGGTCGTGCCGCATATCCGCTTTTATGCCCGGCAGCTTGGTGGGGATAAGAGCCACTGTGATACCAATATCCTCCTTGTCGCCAAGAAGATGATCCGGATCGAACAATCGGAACGCAAGCCCCATGATTGTTGAAACCGCCGCAAGCGTGATATAGCGTTTTTCCCAGTTTAGCTTTATGCCAATAACTTCCTTACCCTCGAACATGCCCTTGGTTACGACGCCGGAGCTTGTAATAGAGCTTGCGTCACTTCCTGCGCGAGGTTCTGTGAGGCCGAAGCATGGAATCTCCGATCCATCGGCAAGGCCGGGCAGATATTTATTTTTCTGCTCCTCGGTTCCGTAATGCATCAAAAGCTCGGCGGGCCCCAAAGAGTTCGGCACCATCACAGTCACACCGGCGGTGACGCTTCGGCTGGCGATTTTCATCACCACTTCGGAATGCCCCAACGCGGAGAAGTCCAGACCGCCATATTTTTTCGGGATAATCATTCCGAACAGTTTATTTTTCTTTATGAAGTCCCACGCCTCTTCAGGAAGATCGTGAAGATTTGCCGTGATATCGAAGTCGTCCAGCATTTCGCAGAACTCCTGAACCGGCCCATCAAGAAAAGCTTTCTCTTCTTTTGTAAGCTCAGGCTTTTTGAATCCGAGCAGTTTTTTCCATGCGGGCGCTCCGCTGAAAAGCTCTCCTTCCCACCACACAGTTCCAGCTTCCAAAGCTTCACGCTCCGTTTGCGATATCGGAGGCATCAGTTTTCTGAACAGACGCAAGGCATGGTCGCTTATCAATATCCGGCGAAGCGGGAAGATATTGAGTGGAATTGCGATAATCAGGAAAAATATCCAGATAACCGAGACGCCAAGAGTTCCGCTTAAGCCAGCCCACATCCATAACAGGGCGATAGCGGCGATGACCGCCGTAGAGATGAGTAAAGATATGCGAAAATAAGAAAGGACGATCACAACAACAACCGCCACAACGAGGAAGAGCAAAAAGCCCATTTTTACACCTTTTCTCAAGGCAAAATATAATAAACTCTCTACTTATAATATATGCTTATTAGACGCCAGGCAATTGTATATTTGTCGAAAATATTTACCATGCTAGATTTTATTCAGCGCCCTGGGATTGAATAAGCTGTTGTCTTGTGAGGAGTGATAACGACCGTGGCGATCCCGATGCATTATGTCATCCCGGACTTGGTCCGGGATCCGGTCGCCAGAATTGAGATGCCGGACTAAATCCGGCATGACAAAGTGACGGGGATTGCCGCATCGCTATCACTCCATCGAGATGACACTTTGCGGATGAACTCTTACAAGGAATGAATTTGAAACTATTTAAATTAACGGTCGCTCTGCTCTGCATGACCGTGGCTCTTTTAGCGTCTAGCGCTTTCGCTTTTGAGCTTACAGGAAATGTTTCTGTTGAAACCACTTTATTCCCAAAATCTCCCCTGTACCCCGGGCAGGAACACAACAGCGGAGCGGCGGCATTACAACCGGAGCTATATCACGAGTTCAAAGACGGCTCCTCCATCATAGCGGTACCTTTTTTAAGAGTGGACAGCGCGGATAATGAGAGAACGCATTTCGACCTGCGCGAACTTAACTACCTTTATGTGGCGGATTGGTGGGAAGCGCGGATCGGAATCGGAAGAGTGTTCTGGGGAGTAACGGAATCCGTTCACCTCGTTGATATCGTAAACCAGACAGATTTTGTGGAATCTTTCGACGGTGACGATAAACTTGGCCAGCCGATGATTAGCCTTTCGCTTCCGACTTCGTCGGGAACACTCGATCTTTTCCTGTTGCCATATTTCCGCGAACGAACGTTCAGCGGTAAAGGGGGACGGTTGCGTCCAGACATGTTGATTGACACGGATAACGCGACATATGAAAGTGGAAACAAAGAGCGGAATGTAGATTATGCGGCGCGATATAGCGTCTCTATCGGTGAATGGGATATTGGTGTATCCCATTTTTACGGAACGGGGCGCGAGCCTTCATTCAACCTCGGTTTTGACGCCATCGGAGCCCCTGTGTTGATTCCACACTACGTAATCATCAACCAGACAGGGCTCGATGTACAGCTTGTCACCGGAAGCTTTTTGTGGAAACTCGAAGCGATATACAGAACCGGGCAGGGCGACTCTTTCACAGCCTCCGCTTCCGGGTTCGAATACACGTACGTCGGTCTGCTCGACACTTCATGGGATATCGGCCTGCTGGCGGAATGGATTCAAGACGACCGGGTTAATAACGCGACGACAATTTTTCGTAAAGCTATGATGATCGGGGCAAGGTTGACCCCTAACGACGCCGAGGGAACCGAAATGCTGTTGGGAATGTATCAAGACATGGATCATTCCTCGACTCTTTTCAGAATAGAGGCGAGCCGCCGTATAGACTCACGGTTCAAGGCTTTTCTTGAAATTGGCGCGTTCACCAATATGGACAGCTCAGACCTTCTCTACCAGGTTCGCAACGACGGATACCTGAAAGTTCAGTTAATGTATTATCTGTAGCTTTTTGATACATATACAAGACGAATTAATGATGCTAAACCTCCCCGATAATTGTATAATGTGAATACGTATCTGTTCTGACTTTGTTCACCAGTAGTGCATTGGAGAAGTAACCATGCCTTCCGTCAATCGGCTCCAGCTCGGGAAAATTATGATCGTCGACGACGAGCCACAAAATGTTTCTTCATACGAACGTCTCCTGAAGTTTGAAGGCTTCAATAATATCGCAAGCATCACGGACCCTGCCAAGGCTGTTGATCTTTATAAAGAGTTTAAGCCTGATATTGTTCTGCTCGACCTCGATATGCCGTATTTGAACGGTCTTGAAGTAATGGCGCAGCTAAATAAAATCGAGACCGAATCTTATATCCCTGTGCTTGTTATTACGGCGAGGCAGGAGGATAAGTGCGTGATAAAGGCTCTTGAGGCCGGGGCGAGAGATTATGTAATGAAGCCTTTCAACAACGTGGAGCTCCTCAACAGGATAAAGAATATACTGGAGGTGAGAATGCTCCACAAGGATGTGCAAC
>UOGA01000200.1_pt1 | contig 30514 bp, 30 predicted proteins | sample 1989841 | NCBI WGS metagenome assembly UOGA01 (sample SAMEA4712198, study PRJEB27164) | hydrothermal vent metagenome | biome: marine basaltic hydrothermal vent biome; feature: marine hydrothermal vent; material: mineral | place: Pacific Ocean | collected 2011-06-14/2011-07-23 | depth 1691 m | reverse complement strand
CGTTAAGCGCTTTTATCGCTGAATCGGCTTCGGAATTATCCATCTCGACAAAGCCGAACCCGCGGGAGCGACCTGTTTCGCGGTCAGTTATCAACCGAAGTGAATTTACGGTTCCATGTTCTTCAAAAAGATCACGCAATTCGGTTTCCGTGACAGCAAAGGCGAGATTGCCTACAAAAATATTCATAGTCGTTTTTAGTCCTTAATAGTAAAATGTTTGGGCTCTGGATCAGGTTAATATGACCGCTGGCTGTGTACCAAGTCTTGGAAAGAAAATATGAGGCGGGTAAATCGCATCTGTTTCAGCCAAAATTCAGCATATAATTGCTAACGAAGCAATAATAGCGCTTTTTAGGAGAATGTCCAGTTATTGTTTCATCTGGAAATTCCAATACTCATTTCCGTATCTGACTTTCACCCGTTTTTAGTTATATAAACGCATATGAATCAGGCTATTCCGGCATAGAAACCGTTACAACAATAATCGTGGCGTTTAATCTCATTAATTAATGCCAGATATTGGCGCGCCCGGCAGGATTCGAACCTGCGGCCTTCGGAACCGGAATCCGACACTCTATCCAGCTGAGCTACGGGCGCATCGCGACTTTGAAGTGTAGCACATGGCAGGTGTGCGCAAAACCGGCAAGTCAGGAGCCCATCGCAAGTTTCTGGATCGGTTTTTTTACTATGTCCAGAATTCGGATAAGTGATTCGCCGAACCTTGAATAGTAAACTTTGTAAAGAAGAGCCTTTTTTGATGATCTGCCTTTGTATACGTTATACGCAAAGTTACGATAGCACTTGAGAATTTCCTCTCTTGGGAAATCAGGCATCACAAGCGGCGTGTCGGTTCTGGAAATAAAACCTTCTTCTTCAAGTTGTTCTGGTTTAAGAAAGCCGTCCCTAATGGAGACATCGTAAAGCCCTGTGCCGGGATATGGATTGAAAATATAGCATACGAGGCTGTCCGGATTAAGCTCCCTGTTAAGCTTAATGGTTTCCTGATGCAGGGCTTTTGTCTCGTGCGGGAAACCGACGATGTTGTACGACTTTGTTTTTAAGCCGGCTTTTTTCGCATCCTGAAACGCTTTGATGATCTTATCGTTCGTCATTTTCCTGTTTAACACCTTGCGGCGAAGCTCAACGCTTCCTGACTCAATCCCCATAGCAACGCGTGTGCAACCTGCGTCCGCCAGAAATTCAAAGGTTTCAGGGTTAGAGCTTTCAACACGCGTCGTCACTTCAAAAGGAAGCCCTATCTCACGCTTGTACGCTTCGCAAAAAGCCTTTACGTATTTTCTGTCGATCGTGAAAACGTCGTCGGCGAAAAATATCGACTTCACCTTATATTGCGATATAACCTGTTTAATCTCCGCAATACCGTTCTCCACGCTCCGGAACCGCACATATTTGCCTTCCTGCTGTTTGCCCATGGCAGGGCTGCCGCAATAGCTGCATTGATACGGGCATCCGCGAGACAGCATGAATGTGGCGCGGTCATAGTCGGAATCTATAATCTGCTGGAAATCGAAAAGCGCCCGATCACCGAAAGGAATATTGTCCAGCTCGGAAACAAAACAGCTCTGATGGTTCCGGATAATGGAGCCGTCCTCTTTTTTTATCCATAACCCTGGTATGTTCTGGTGAGATTCACCCTCCGAAAGAGCTGTAACAAGGTCGAGCAAAGGTTTTTCTCCCTCGCCGATGCAGATAGCGTCCAGCCCGTCTGTAAGCTCCAGACATTTTGGATATAACGAGGGGTGCGTCCCACCTGCGATCTGTAAAATCCCACGGCCTTTTATAAGCGTGGTAAGCTTCCCGACATTGCCTATCTGGGTGGAATCGGAAGTGTATCCAATTACATCCGGCTTAAAACGTTCCACATGCTTAACGAAACCTTCCGGGTCCCATTTGTCGAACATATAGTGCAGCTCGGTGGTATGTCCCGCGTTTTTAAGAACAGACGATAGAATACCCAGCCCGAAATGGTAGCTACGCGCCCCACCCTTCACATTGATATCTGTGTATACAAGTAAAATTTTCATAAATATGTACTAACCTAAGTCTCCACCCGCCGAATGTATGCCTGTTCTTGCCCTCATTGATTGTAGCTTTAGTCCGTTTATATTACAACTTAAGGCGCCTTTCGGTGGTGCATGGTTTGAAATTTGATTCTATTGAGTTTCAATTGTGGAGATTCTTCGTCGCATACGCTCCTCAGAATGACACCGTGTATGATAGGGGCGACTCGCGAACCAACCTCTGTCATCCTGAGCCGTAGGCGAAGGATCTCAACAATAGAAAAAATTAAGCTGACACAACCCTCTCTTTCACTATTGACACACAGCATGATTGGAACGGATACTCGACCTTATGGCTAAAAGAAAAAAACCGGTCATCGGCATATCGGCGGACAGTAATCAGGGCAGGGAACATGATCTGGTTGACTACAAAGGGGATACCGTTCTTTGGCTGAAAAAAAGCTATACGGACGCCGTCGAGAAATCTGGCGCCACGCCTGTAATATTGCCGATTGTCAAGGCGAAGGGGACGATTGACGCATATCTTTCTCTTATCGACGGCATCATTCTTTCCGGAGGACATTTCGATATTGACCCGAAGCTTTTCGGAGAAAAACCTCTGCCACAGTGCGGTCCGTTAAAACCGGACAGAACGTTGATGGAGATCGCGCTGTTCAAAAAAGCGCGCAAAATGGGAATGCCGATACTTGGAATTTGCGGCGGTATGCAGGCAATAAACGTCGGGCTAGGCGGAACATTGTTTCAGCATATACCCGCTCAGGTTCCCAACGCGTTGAAACATGAGCAGAAACCTAAGCCAACCAAACCAAGCCATAACGTTATCTTGGCAAAAGGCTCAATATTAAAACGTATAGCGGGAAAAGATACGCTGAAGGTCAACTCAACGCATCATCAGAGCGTAAAAGATTTAGGCCGCGGCCTTACCGCATGCGCCAGGGCCAAAGACGGAGTCATAGAAGCGTTGGAGCCTGTCGACGACAAAGACTCTTTTATCGTAGGCGTTCAGTGGCATCCGGAACAGCTTTTCGATAGCGACCCTTTCAGCCGAAAGCTTTTTAAAAGGTTTGTCGCATCCTGCGGCAAATATCTGGACAGCGATAAATAATCACTCGGCGGTTCCGCGTTCCTGCTGTAAAAGCTTATCCAGATCCGCCAGATGTTTACGCTCCTCATCCGCCAGAAATTCGCAAAGATCGCGAAACTCTCCTGCGCGCAGAAAAAGCGCGAAAGCTTCGTAGATTTCCAGCAATGCTTTCTCCCGTCCCATGGCATGAAGCACAATCTCTTCCACTGTTGAATCGGGGCCGATTTTTAGATTCTTTATCGAATCATCGACTTCCTGAACGGGCGACCTGGAAAACTTCTTTGGCAAAGGATCATGGGCTTCAACCTTTTCCGCAATACCTGCAAGCATCTGTCGATGATCGAGCTCTTCCTGCGCCAGATTCATTAGCAAAACTTTGGCTTTGTGGTTTAAAACAGTCCCTGCGGCGTCCAGATATGTTTTCGCTGCATTTTGCTCTATTTCCATGGCAAACTCCAGAATATCTAGTTCCGTCATTTCGCCTTGAGATTTATTTCCCATGTTGCGTTAATTCACTCCGATAAACGAGTAGCTGGTTAGTTTGACTATTTATTGTTGAGATCCTTCGACTACGCTCAGGATGACATAAGAATCTCAGCCCTAACTTAATAAACAAGAAACAGTATACTTTTCAAGTATACCAACTTTGCGTTTAAAATATATCTTTACGGCAACTAAATAATAATTCAAATGAAAGTCTTTATAACAGGCGCCACAGGTTTTGTAGGCGGCCATATGCTCTCCTCTCTGCGAGGCGCCGGTCATTCCATACATGCGCTAGTCCGCCCCGGCTCGGAAAGTAAACTCCCATTTCTTGAAGGGGTTACAGTTATATATGGAGATATCGCAGACCCGAATGTGTGGGCCGCCAAGCTAAAGGGCATGGACGCCATTATCCACCTTGTCGGAATCATACGCGAATTTCCACGGGAAGGGGCGACGTTTGAACGCATGCATTTCGAAGCGACGCGTAACATCCTGGACGCCACCAAGCAAAACTCTGTGAAGAGATATGTTCATATGAGCGCAAACGGAGTCTCAGAAGAGGGGGTCTCCGAATATCAGACCACCAAACGCCGTGCGGAAAAGCTTGTGGAGGAAAGCGGGCTTTCGTGGACGATATTCCGTCCATCTGTAATCTTCGGCGATTCGGGAGACAAGATGGAATTTACCCGTGAGCTTGCCACGATAATTTCAAAGGCGCCGGTCATGCCGATATTCGGCGACGGAGCGTACCAGATGGAGCCTGTGGCGGTGGAGGATGTGGCCGCCTGTTTTGTCAACGCGCTGACCGAACCGCAATCTGAAAACCGTATATTTCACCTTGGCGGAGGAACGCCGTTATCTTACTACGACGTTGTGCAGACTATCGGTAAGGCTGTCGGCAAAGTCCGCACGAAAACCGTAAACGTACCATTCGGGATGGTAAAACCTGTTGCGGCATTGATGGGCGGTTTCAAATTCTTCCCGGTGACTGTCGATCAGCTAAACATGTTAAGACAAGGGAATGTCTGCCCTGAGCACGATTTCAAGGAAGTGTTTGGGTTAAAGTCGAAACCGTTTACTTATAAGAATCTGGAGTATTTGGGGGAGATGTTTAGGAAGTAACTCGATTTATATTTAACTAACTCTTATCCGAAATGGTAAGCCTTGCGACGGCGCGTTGAATCTTGGTTTCGTAATAGCTGCGTTTTTCGCTATCGCCCGGCAGTTCGTTTAGTTTTGCTTCCGCTTTTTCTCTTGCAAGCCTTGCCCGCTCCGCATCGATTTCGTTGGCGTCCTCGCATGTCCTTGCAAGGACGATAACTTTTTCCTGCGTCACCTCAACGAACCCTGCGGAAACGGCATATCTTCGCGGCATGCCGCCTTCTTCGAACCCGACGATTCCCGGCCTCATGGTCGTGAAAAAAGGCGTGTGACCCGCCAATACGCCAAACTCGCCTTCCGCTCCCGGCAACGTGACGATATCGACGGTGGTGTCGACCACCATCCCGGTCGGTGTCACTATCTGAAGGTTTACAGCTTCGCCGCTAAGTTCTTCCGCCACTCTATTTATTTACCCTTCTTCATTTTCTCATATCGCTCGTATACCTCGTCGAGGTTCCCCGCCATATAGAAAGCCTGCTCCGGTATTTCGTCGCATTCGCCGGAGATAAGCTTTTTGAACCCGGCGATTGTCTCCTTGATCGACACATAGCGCCCCGGCGTCCCCGTAAAACCTTCCGCTACGAAGAATGGTTGCGACAGGAACCTTTGCACTTTTCTCGCCCTCGCCACGATCTCCTTGTCCTCCTCGGTAAGCTCCTCCATGCCGAGGATGGCGATAATGTCCTGAAGCTCTTTATACCTTTGAAGTATTGTCTGTGTGCCACGCGCTATTTCATAGTGCTCTGTGCCTATGATCGCTGGATCGAGAATTCGCGACGTGGAGTCGAGCGGGTCGACAGCTGGATATATCCCAAGCTCAGATATACGTCTCGACAAAACAGTAGTGGCGTCAAGATGGGCGAACGTAGTCGCCGGAGCCGGATCTGTCAGGTCATCCGCTGGCACGTAGACCGCCTGCACCGATGTGATAGACCCTTTTTTAGTAGAGGTTATGCGCTCTTGAAGGTTTCCCATCTCCGTAGCGAGCGTCGGCTGATATCCGACCGCCGACGGCATCCTGCCAAGCAATGCGGAGACTTCTGAGCCCGCCTGCGAAAACCGGAATATGTTATCGACGAACAGGAGCACGTCCTGACCTTCCATATCACGAAAATATTCGGCGACGGTAAGCCCTGTTAGCCCAACGCGAAGCCGCGCTCCCGGAGGTTCTGTCATCTGCCCATAAACAAGCGCGGTCTTCTCCAAAACGCCGCCTTCTTTCATCTCGTGATACAGGTCGTTGCCCTCACGGGTACGTTCACCAACACCAGCAAAAACGGAGTAGCCACTGTGCTCCGTGGCAATGTTTCGTATAAGCTCCATGATAAGAACTGTCTTCCCGACACCGGCTCCGCCGAACAGGCCGGTCTTGCCTCCTTTAAGATATGGCTCCAGAAGGTCGATGACCTTAATGCCTGTCTCCAGCGGCTCCGCTGTTGTCGACTGGTCGACAAGCAAAGGCGCTTCGCGGTGTATCGGCCACCGCTCCTTGGCGTTAACAGGGCCACAGTTATCCACCGGTTCCCCGATAACGTTTATCACGCGGCCCAACACTTCCTTTCCTACAGGTGTAGTGATCGGCTCGCCTGTGTCAACGGCATCCATCCCACGCATAAGCCCGTCAGTGGACTCCATCGCCACCGCCCGGACGGTGTTCTCCCCCAGATGCTGCGCGACTTCAGCGATTATTGCTTTGCCATCTTCAAAGGTAATGCGAAGCGCATTAAATATATGTGGCAGTTCACCCGGCGGAAACTCCACGTCGAGAACCGGCCCGATTATCTGTTTTATTCGTCCTGTCGCGCCCTGTATCGTCGTAGTCATCGGCTTTTTATCCTCCAATTCAAATTGCGCTTAACCCTCAAGAGCGTCCGCTCCGGTCACCACTTCGATAAGCTCAGTGGTAATGGCGGCTTGACGCGCCCTGTTATATACGAGGGTCAGCCCCTCTATCATTTCTTTAGCGTTTTTAGTAGCGGCGTCCATTGCTGTCATCCGGGAGCCGTTCTCCGAAGCGGCCGATTCCAGCAACGCCTGGAATATCTGATTTTCCATGTATCGCTTTAGCATTCCGTCCAGCGCCACCTCGGCGGAGGGCTCATACTCGTAATCGACCGGCCTTTTTTCCTCCTCCACCGAAGGAAGAGCCGTCGGCAGTAACGAAACAGTCTGTGGCTCCTGCACGACAACGTTCTTGAACTTATTGTAGACCATGTAAACCTGATCGACTTTTTCTTCCATGAACATTGTAGCGACAACTTCCGCTATTTTCTGCGCAAGAGATATGTCCAGGTTCTTTCCGTACTCAAGAAATTGATCTACAACCGCGTATGGCCGACGGCGGAAAAAGTCCACACCCTTTTTGCCAACAACGATAATAGAAATACCCTTATCTTCATTTTCATCCAATATCTCAACAGCCGCCTTGAAAACATTGCTGTTGAACGGCCCGCACAATCCTTTATCGCCAGACATAACCAGGATAAGGATGTTTTTAACCTCACGCCTTGTGAGCATGGGATGCGCTTGCGGGTCCACTCTCATAGAAAGGCTCTCCATCACTTCCATCACTTTTTCAGCGTAAGGCCTCGCCGCAGTCACAGCGTCCTGCGCCCGTCGCAATTTCGCGGCCGCCACAAGCTTCATGGCGCGTGTAATCTGTTGCGTATTGGTAACAGATGTTATGCGGCGTTTTATATCTTTAAGGTTTGGCATTTATGCTATTTTTCAAACCGCTCTTTAAATTCGTTTATTGCTTTAACAAGCTCCTTGTCGATAGAGTCGGTTATCTCTTTCTCCTTTAATATCCCGGAACTTACCTGCGGATATTTAGACTCCATAAAGGATAAAAACTCCTGCTCGAATTTGGACAGCGACGCCACCGGCAAGTCGTCCAGATGTCCGTTAACACCGCAGTAAATAATCAATACCTGTTTCTCTATCGCCATCGGGGCGTATTGCCCCTGCTTTAATATCTCCACCAGACGTTCGCCTCGATGCAATTGCGCCTGGGTAGCTTCGTCAAGGTCGGAGCCAAACGCGGCAAACGCGGCAAGCTCCCTGTATTGCGCCAGATCGAGCCGCAACCTTCCGGCCACCTGTTTTGTCGCCTTAAGCTGGGCCGCGCCGCCAACACGGGATACCGAAATACCGACGTTGATGGCTGGACGGACACCGGAATAGAACAGGTCCGACTCCAGGAACATCTGTCCATCGGTAATTGAGATGACGTTTGTCGGAATATATGCGGAAACATCGCCCGCCTGGGTTTCGATTATCGGCAAAGCGGTAAACGACCCTGCGCCAAGCTCGTCGTTGAGTTTACAAGATCGCTCCAAAAGACGGCTATGACAGTAGAAAACGTCGCCGGGATACGCTTCACGACCTGGAGGACGTCGCAAAAGAAGCGATAGCTGCCTATACGCCGCCGCCTGTTTTGATAGATCATCGTAAACAATAAGGGCGTGTTTGCCGTTGTCGCGGAACCATTCGCCTATGGCGCATCCCGCGTATGCCGCCATGTATTGAAGCGGGGCGGGCTCCGACGCGGAAGCGGAAACGATGGTCGTATATTCCATCGCGCCCTTTTCCTCTAATATCTTGACCACATTGGCGACATTAGATCTTTTCTGCCCGATGGCGACATAGATGCAATGCACGTCCAGGCCTTTTTGATTGATGATTGTATCAATGGCGATGGCTGTCTTACCTGTTTGCCTGTCGCCGATGATTAGCTCACGCTGACCACGGCCGATGGGTATCATTGCGTCGATCGCCTTGATACCCGTTTGCAACGGCTCATGAACTGATTTTCTATCAATGACGCCGGGCGCAATCTTTTCTATCGGGCCGAACTGTTTTGCGTTAATCGGCCCCTTGCCGTCGATCGGTTCCCCAATAGCGTCCACCACGCGCCCCATAAGCTCCATACCGACTGGAACTTCGAAAATTCGACCGGTTCTTTTTACTTCGTCGCCTTCCGAAATACCTATATCGCTCCCCAAAAGAACGGCTCCGACATTGTCCTCTTCAAGGTTCAACGCCATCCCGATCACTCCTCCGGGGAATTCAAGCATCTCGCCAGCCATGCAGTTTTCCAGCCCGTAAAGACGCGCTATACCATCTCCGACGGAGATAACCGTTCCGACTTCCTTTAACTCCAGTTGACGCTCGAAACCTTCAATCCGTTGTTTTATAATCGAGCTGATTTCTTCCGCTTTTATCGCCATTTTAGCCCTTCACTTTTCAGTTAATTCCAACTTGTAACGTTTTAAGCTGATTCTTCACACTACCATCGCTAACGGAGCTACCTATCTTGGTCACAATGCCTCCGATGAGCGACCGGTCCACTTTCATATCTACAACCGCTTTTTTCCCAGTCAACGCCGTAAGCTTTTCTCCCAGCGCCGCCATCTCGTCCTCGGAAAGCTCCATGGCGCTGGTAACCTCCACGCGCACACGGCCAAGTGTTTCGAACACAAGTTTCTCGAACTCTTCGGCTATCTGTTTTAAAATATTAATACGTCCGTTCGTCAAAACAAGCAACAAAGCTTTCAGCGTCCCTTGCGTTACGCCGATTTTCGCTCCGATATCTTCCAGAACATTCTTTTTGACAGACAAAGGAATAGCCGGGTTGAGCATTATTGTGCGCAATTGCTTGTTCTCTTCGAATATCTCCGCAACGCCGTCCAGTTCTTTGCGGATGTTGTCCAGCAAAGGTCCCTCACCGAGAGACTCGGCAAACGCTTTTGCGTATCGGCTCGCTATTGCGGTTTCCTTCAATTTTTATTCTCCATTTTGGAAAGATATTCCCCGACGAGCCTTTTCTGATCGTCCGACCCTAAATTATTTTTCAATATCTCCTCGGCCATGTTGATCGCGGCGATAGTGGTTTCTTTCCGAAGTTTTTCCTTGGCCTGATGCGCTTCGAGGGCAATGCGCTCCGACGCTTTTTCTACAATCTGCTTGGCGACATGTTCAGCTTGTTCGATCATATTCTTTTTGATCATTTCACCTTCAGCAAGCGCTTCCGATCGAATCTTTTCCGCCTCGACCTCCATCTCCTTTATTTTCACCATATAATCTTTAAGGCTCTTCTCTGCTTTTTCTCTCGCCTTTTCCAGAGAATCAAACCTTTCCGCGATAAGCTCCGACCTCTTCTGAAAAATAGGCTTGCCGAATTTAATGATGCCCCACAGGACTACGCTCAGAAAAATTACCGAGTTGACAATTCTTCCTCCATCTCTCGCCCAGCTCCATTCTGTGGCCAGCGGCAGGCCGGAGGCTTGAGCGGGGATAGCGTATAAAACCACAATCACCAGGGTGACAAAACCAAACAGAATCGTCATGATCCCGGGAGCTTTTACTGTATTCATACAGACCTCCCCAGGATTTTTTCCGCCAAGGACCCGGCAAGACTTTTTACATCTTTTGAAAGCTTCGCAGACGCCCTCTCCACTTCATCGCCAATCTCTTGGGTCGCCTGGTCGATCTCCTTTTTTACCTGAGCCCTTGCTTTCTCATGTAGCAAAACCGCGGATTCCTGCGCCTCTTTACGGGCGGACGCCGTAATCTCCGCAGACTCGTGACGTATCGCAATTATTTTATTGTCATATTCCGCAGTGGCGTCGTCCAGCTTTTTGGCGGAGAGATGAGCGCGTTCGTCCATCTCCTTGAATTTCAATTCCCGCTCGTCAACATGTTTTAAGACAGGCTTGAATACAAAACGGTTTAAAAACCAGAGCATTACGAAGAAGTTGATCGCCTGAATGCCCAGTGTAAAATCTATATCAATCATAAAACCTTCACGACTTTATTTATTCTCATTTTATTCTTCAATTTCCGCTAAAAACATTATCGAACTCGCGAAAAAAGAGGTTTCTCACAGAAGATTCTTCGCTTGAAAAAAGTGAAGTGTAATCCTTTTCTTACAACATTTCAATGGGCAATAACGCTTATAAAGCTTTAACCCCAAATAGACTTTGCAATAATGGGGTGAGCGACGGGATTTGAACCCGCGACCACCGGAACCACAATCCAGCGCTCTACCAACTGAGCTACGCCCACCACAGGAAAGGAAAGATTAAATCACTGTTGCAGGCGGAGAATCAACCTGAAATTTGGAAAAACAGCACAGGAGCCCATTTTAGGCATATATTGCGCGTTTAAGGGCAAAATCTTCTTTTTCACTGATCGAAATATTCTTCACCGGTTTTTTTTGGGATCGCATTCTTTGGCTCATTGCGCAAGTTTGGAGCCCAGTAGCGGAGCTTTGCCCTTTAAAAGGGGGTTGCAACCGTTTGTTTGATTGCAAACCGCCAATCCGAAAAAATGTCTTCACCCATAAAAACTACCGCAATAATAGGAAAAGGAAGGTTATTTACCGCCTGTCCCCCATAATCCTCAGCAACATCAGGAATAGGTTGATGAAATCGAGATAAAGGGTCAGGGCGCCTAGTATGGCCTCCTTGGTGTCTTCCTCGGTCCCCTCGTTGCCGATGATGTTCATCTGTTTGATCTTCTGGGTGTCATAAGCTGTCAGCCCAACGAAAATAAGCACTCCGGCGTATGTGGTGAGCCAGTATATCGCTGGACTCTGGAGCCATATGTTGACGAGCGAAGCTATGATTATCCCGATAAGCCCCATAAAAAGGAAGCTTCCCCAGGATGTAAGGTCTTTTTTCGTCGTATACCCGTAGAAACTCATGGCTGCGAATGTGCCGGAGGTTACGAGGAACGCGCTTGCGATAGAGCTGGTGGTATATATAACAAAGATGGATGAAAGCGTAAGCCCTGTAAGAGCCGCATATCCCATGAACACCGTCATGGCGGTCATCTGCGACATCTGCATCACCCTGGAGGCAAGCCAGAACACAAGCCCAAGCTGAGCTATCACAAGCCCGATCATCAGGAATGGTGTGCCGAAAATTATCTGCAGGAGAGCTTCATCCGAGGCCACTATCCAGGCAACAAGCCCCGTGATCCCCAGCCCTGCGGTCATCCAGTTGTAGACCTTCACCATAAAACGTCGCTGTTCGGCGTCTATCGCACTGGGGCTATATCCAGCGCGAACATTCTGTCCACTGTTAGGTATATTCATCCGATTAAACATTATTTTTTAAGTCTCCTATTAGCAAAACTGGAGAATTGATTTTCCCCGTTTTTGCCACTACCCTAATTTTCACGTTTCCTGGTGTATAAAGTCAAGATAAAGTGAAGAGCCGCCGCCTAATAGACAAAAAGTCCAGCTTTGCTTTATGGAATTATTATAAAATGCTGTAACCTAAAGTACAGCTGATAGAGTAAAATAGTCAGTTATTGTGAGGCCTCATGAAATTAGTAAATATCGTTGTTGAGCAACATGGAGATAATATTTTCATCGCTTACCCTGTAGGTGTGGACGCAGTGATCGTAGGTCAAGGCGAAACAGAAGAGACGGCCGCAGACGACGCGGTAAACGCCCTTGAATACCACCAAAACGTATTCGGCCATGACGGGATGAAATACCTGCCGATTGAGGTTACCCTGACGGAGGTGGAAACGACATGAGCGGAAACAATCTGCCGGAAAACCCGCCCAGAAAACTGGTTGTCAAAACTCTTGTTAAGCTTAAGTTGTCGACTTTAAGAAAAGACGAATATGTTTGCATGCAGTTAGAAGGGCCAAACGGGATGGTCAATGTCACGTTCACCGGTCAGCCGATGCTAAAAAAACAGGCGTTGGCGCACATTCTTCGCCGTTTGCATATCTCTGATAAAACTTTCATGGAAAACTATAACCAAATTTGATTATCATTCTGGTCAAATGGATACCTTGAAAGTTTTAAAACTGCGACCCGACGCCCATGCGCCGGAACGGGCGAACGGCGACGATTTGGGATATGACCTTTTTGCGGTGGAACAGGTCCTGATACCGAAAGGAGCCATGCGCCCTGTGAAAACAGGCGTTGCGCTACAGTTTCCATCAGGGTGGGGCGCTATTATAAAAGATCGCTCCTCGATGGCGATGAAACGGCTGATAACATCGGCCGGTGTTATCGATTGCGGTTATCGTGGAGAGATAGTTGTTCTATTGACAAACCTTTCCAACGATGACGTGACTATCGAACAGGACAGTAAAATCGCCCAGCTTGTGCCGACACCTGTTACGGACTGGGAAATGTTTGTGGTCGATGAGCTAGATGATACCGAACGGGGCAAAGGTGGATTTGGGTCGTCCGGCTCCAGCAAATAATTTTATACATTAAACCAAAACGCTATCACACTCCGACAAGCTTTGATGTGATATTATATTTAGATATTGTTACCTTTTTAAAAACGTAGAAATGGCGCTGGATAAATTCAAAGAAGAGTGTGGGGTATTCGCCGTCTACGGACATAAGGAGGCGGCCAACCTTACATATCTCGGACTGTACGCCTTGCAACACCGTGGGCAGGAGTCCGCCGGTATCGTATCATCCGACGGCATCAGGCATCACGCCGAAATCGGAATGGGACTGGTTTCCGAGATTTTTAACGAAGATAAAATCGCCGGCCTTAAAGGAACCATGTCCATCGGGCATAACCGTTATTCCACACAGGGCGAAACCCAGCTCCGCAACGCGCAGCCAATGGCTATAGAATATTTTCACGGGCCATTAGCGCTTGCCCATAATGGCAACCTGGTCAACGCCCCCGTCATCCGCAGGGAGCTGGAAGAAGAAGGCTCGATTTTCCGGTCGACCATGGACTCGGAAGTCATCATTCACCTCATCGCCAAAAGTAAAGAAAAAAGACTTCAGGATCGTGTAATTGAAGCGCTTGAGCGAGTCGAGGGGGCTTTTTCGCTGGCGATAATGAGCCCCAACGAGCTTATAGTCGCTTGTGATCCCCACGGGTTCAGGCCGCTAGCCATGGCAAGGCTTGGAAGCTCATACATCTTCGCGTCGGAGACATGCGCTTTCGATCTTATTGACGCGACATTCGTTAGAGAAGTGGAGCCCGGCGAGGTGATAATAATAAATAACGAAGGACACACCAGCCTTTTTCCTTTCAAAAAAGAGCCCAAAAAACATTGCATTTTTGAGTTCATTTATTTCGCCAGACCAGATTCCAGAATATTCGGCGCAAACGTTCAGCATGTGCGGCAAAAGCTCGGCCAGGCGCTTGCCAAGGAACAGCCAGTGGCCGCCGATTGCGTAGTTCCGGTGCCGGACTCCGGCGTTGTGGCGGCGCTTGGATATGCGAAAGAATCTGGAATTCCATATGAAAAAGGAATCATCCGAAACCATTATGTGGGGCGGACGTTTATCGAGCCGTTGCAGGCGATTCGCCACTTCGGGGTCAAGATCAAGCTAAACCCGGTGCGCCAGATAATGAAAGACAAAAGCGTCGTGCTTGTGGATGACTCCATCGTACGAGGAACAACATCCCGAAAGCTTGTAAAAATGGCCCGTGATGCGGGGGCGAGAGAAGTTCATATGCGTATTTCATCGCCACCAGCCACTCATCCCTGTTTTTATGGAATCGATACGCCAGCCCGGACAGACCTCATCGCATCCACTTACAGCGTTGAGGAAGTAAGGGAATTTATCGGGGCGGATTCTCTTGCCTACCTTTCCATCGAAGGGTTAACACAAGCTGTTGAAGGAAAGAAAAACGATTTTTGTATAGCGTGTTTCAATGGCGAATACCCGGTAGCCACGCCTCCGCTAGAAAGTCAGCTTGCATTGTTGGAGGGACATTCGGTTTCTGACAAAAAGGAAACAACTGTTATAAGCGCGGAAAATCCCGCTCCGATTCTTAAATAAGCTTCAACATTTGACTCTGGATATTTTCACTCCAGCAAAAAATATCCTCCCCCTTACATCAGTAATAAGGGGGAGGAAAACCGTCCGAATCGACACAAATAATCCGGATCGTGTTGTGGCCAAATAATAATTGATATTCGATTCAAGATTAAATTGCGGCTCTGTTGAGACGCTGACACCCTCCGCAAAACCTACGTTTACCGGAGAAAAGTCATTAACCTTCGCCTTGCGCACAACTGTTACAAAGTAAGTTTAAAGCACCAATAGCGCCAAGTATGCCTTGCGGGAACATTTCAAGTTAACTTATTGATTAATCAAACCTAAGTTTTCAAAAAAAACCGTCAAAACCCTAGGCGCGACACAAGAGATGTGCACAAAAAGATAAAAAACGAGACTAAACCTAACACATTTCAGATGTCAGTTAACGCCAACCAGCAGGGTGGCCGGAAGGCTAAAGGAAATAACCTCGAACTGCGTTGGCGGTAGAAACCTAGTTAGTAGAAATCCTCATCAGCTAGACTGACCCGAAGTCTTCATCGAGGATATCGATAAGTTCATTGAAGGGGGCCTCTTTCTGTTCCCCTGAGACCATATCGCGCAGGGTGGCCGCGTCTTTGGCCAGCTCATCTTCACCAATTATGAGGGTGAACCGGGACTGAGACCTGTCCGCTTTACGCATCTGGCTTTTTATAGACCCGCCACCGAATCCTCTTTCCACCTTGTAACCATATGAGCGCAATCGATGCGATAGCTCAAAAGCTTTCATTTGCGCTTCATGGTTCATCGTCACAATATAAATATCCGGAGCGTCGTCCTCGATTTCATTTACTTCTGATTCACCGAAGAGACTTATCAACCTTTCCACACCAAGAGCAAACCCCATGGCGGGAGTAGGCGGTCCGCCAAACTGTTCCACCAGAGAATCATATCGCCCACCGCCAGCTACAGAGTTCTGCGCTCCCAGTTTTTCTGAGACCACCTCGAATGCGGTTCTGGTGTAATAATCGAGTCCTCGCGCAAGCTTAAGATCCATCACAACCGGCAGCTCAAGGTCCAGCAAAGGTTTTCTGACACTATCGAGATGAGCGCGGCAGTCATCGCACCAGTATTTATCTATCGTTGGAGCCTCAGCCGCAACCGCCTGGCATCCAGGAGATTTACAATCAAGCGCGCGTAGCGGGTTTTTCTCTATCCTCGCATTGCATAGGTCACATAGCGAACCGATCCGCTCTTTTAAAAAGTTATAAAGCGCCTCACGATAAGAAGGCCTGCAGTTGGGGCAACCAAGAGAATTCAGCTTGATCTTGAGGCTTTTGATATTCAGCTCGATAAAAAGGTCCATGACCATAATAATCATTTCCGCGTCCACCGCAGGATCGTCCGAGCCAAACACTTCGGCCCCTATCTGGTGGAACTGACGGAACCTGCCCGCCTGGGGGCGCTCCGCCCGGAACATCGGCCCCATGTAAAAAAGCTTTTTGACACCTGGCGGATTGTACAGCTTGTGCTCGATATAAGCCCGAACAACAGGCGCCGTACCCTCTGGCCTTAATGTCAGCGACTCGCCGCCACGGTCAGTAAACGTATACATTTCTTTTTCAACGATATCCGATGTTTCACCTATTGATCTTTTGAACACATCGGTCTTTTCAAAAATCGGGACACGTATCTCCTGAAAATTGTAAAGGTCAAATATCTCCATAGCCGAATCTTCCACACGGCGCCATTGTGGCGCGGTTTCCGGGAGAATATCCTTCACACCCTTTACGCTTTGGATAGCGTTTTTATTTTTCACTGTTTTAAAAAACCCTCACAATATACAAAAAATTTCTCTTTGTTACTTTCACCTGCTTAAAAACCCGGAAAATAATTCTACCGCGAATCAGGGTACCTTTCTTTTTCTATTATTTCCAGAAGCTTGGGCAATATCTCTCCGGATGGGCCGAGAAGTGTAGCGTCCGCCATGCCGGATATAGGCGTGTTCTCCAGGTTTATCTCTATAACCAAGGCTCCGTTCCTTTTCGCCATGCCGGCAAGGCTCGCCGCCGGTTGCACAACAGAAGACGTGCCCGCCACAATAAAAAGATCACAACTTTCCGCCGCATTGAACGATCGCATCAAAACTTCCTCTTCCAGAGACTCGCCGAACCACACAATATGCGGACGTAGCATCCCCCCGCATTTTTCGCATTTCGGCGGAATCTCGTATAGGGGCGTCTCCCTGTTCTCCGCCACGGTCCCTTCCTTGAGACACCGCATATGCCATATGTTGCCATGCATCTCCACAGGATCGCTCGAGCCGGCCATCCTGTGGAGTCCGTCAACGTTCTGGGTTATTAAGGTAAAGTTATCGAACAGCTTTTCGAATTTCGCCAGCGCCATATGCCCCGGGTTCGGCGATAAAGGCTCTATCAACGATCTGCGCCAGTCGTACCATCGCCATACAAGCTCAGGATCACGGTTGAAAGCTTCCGGCGTAGCCAGCTCTTCGGCCCTGTAGTTGTTCCATAGCCCTTCCTCGCCACGAAAAGTCGGCACGCCAGACTCAGCGGATACGCCAGCGCCGGTAAGCGCAGTCACATTTTTTGCGCCGGTTATCGCTTTTATGATTTCATCAGGCAGATCGATCATTTTTTCACCAATCCCAACCAGGTTAACTTACCAGTTTTGATAATACAGCGTCCGGCGCAGCGCACAAATCTTTTGTTCATTGAAAGTTTGACGCATATGAGGCGCGAAAAAATTTATTTACGGATAAATCGTAACTCACCCTTGCCATGATGTCGGCGCTCTGATACATTCTTATGAGACTTACGGTTGGATCTTTAAGTTAGTCCGGAGAGGCTAATAAGATTGCCGAAAGCGGGGTTATGTTGCTGTTTAAACATATGCCACGCAAAACTTGCCTCCCGGACCTGTCCAGACATAAGTTTCATTGAAAGCGTCAACATTATTATTTATGGGGTTAAAGCTTTGCCTAAACAGACTGGCGCCAGCCGAAACAGACGTAAGGATGACAAAAGCGTTATCCTGACGGCGCTTAAAATGCGGCAGACCATAACCAGGATGGCGCATGAGGTTGTGGAAAAAAATCGTGACCTTGATGATTTCGTTTTCCTTGGGATAGTCACAAGAGGCAGCGTTCTGGCAAGCCGTCTGGCAAAAGAAGTAAAAAGGATATCGAAAGTCGATATACCTGTCGGCGCGCTTGATCCCACTCTTTATCGCGATGATTTCCAAAGCCATGGCGCCGTGCTGAAGGAGGCCAAGACGACCGATATCCCATTCTCGATAGAAGGGAAAACCGTCCTTCTTGTTGACGATGTTCTTTTCACAGGAAGAACAATCAACGCGGCCATAACCCATCTTTTCGACCTTGGCAGGCCGAGGCAGGTACAGCTTGCCGTTTTCATTGATCGCGGGCATAGAGAGCTTCCCATCCGGCCAGATTATTGCGGAAAAAATCTGCCAACCCAGTACGTAGAAAAAATAAGAGTGCGGTTCAAGGAATGCGACGGCAAAGACATAGTGCTAAGCGGCACAGAAGATGGCGGCAATGACAGCGACTGAGGAGAAAACAGAAACTGTCCGCCATATACTTTCCATGGCCGATCTGCCACGGGATGGCATCATGAACCTGCTTAAAACAGCGAATATGATGAAAGAAATTTCCGAACGGGAAGTGAAAAAAATCCCGACACTGAGAGGCCGGACCGTTATCAACTGTTTCCTGGAGCCATCGACAAGGACCAGGACAAGCTTTGAAATAGCAGGCAAACGCCTCTCCGCCGATGTCATAAACATCAGCGCCTCCGGCTCTTCGCTTACCAAGGGAGAATCGCTAAAAGATATGGCCAATAACCTGATGGCGATGAAGCCTGACCTGATGGTTATCAGAACCCCTAACTCCGGGGCTCCGATGCAGATTGCGCGATGGGTCGATTGTCCGGTGGTAAACGCGGGTGACGGCAGGCACGAGCATCCAAGCCAAAGCCTGCTTGATCTTATGACTATCAAAGAACATAAAAATAAGCTTGAAGGTTTAAATGTGGCCATAGTAGGAGATATCCTCAACAGTCGGGTCGCCCGCTCCAACCTTCTGGCGATGAAAGCGCTCGGCATGAATGTCACTATTTGCGGCCCGGCGACGTTACTGCCACAAAACGCTGAAAATATGGCGGACAGGGTAACCACTTCCCTTGAAGACGCAGTGGCGGGAGCGGAGGTCGTCATGATGCTTCGCATACAGGCCGAACGGTTAACAGGCGCAAGCTTCCCTAACCTGCGTGAATACTCACGCCTGTTCTGTCTCACACCTGAAATAATGAAAAAAACGGCAAAGGACGTGATGGTCATGCATCCGGGGCCTATCAACCGCGGAGTGGAAATATCGCCTGAGGTGGCGGACGGGCCGTGGTCAGTGATACTCGACCAGGTGACAAACGGGGTGGCTGTGCGAATGGCGATTCTTTATCTATTACTTGGAGGAGGCCTCGGGAGCGAGGCGGAATAGCGAAATCAATATGGGCGATGTGCTGATAAAAAACGGCAGGGTCATTGATCCGGCCAACTCTGTCGATGGTGTGATGGACGTGTTGGTCTCCAAAGGAAAAATCGCCAAGGTGGCCAAAAAGATCAACGCTTCCGCATCTAATGTTATCGACGCTAAAGGCAAATGGGTAACACCCGGCCTGATCGACATACATGTTCATCTGCGGGAGCCGGGGTTTGAGTATAAGGAGACGATAGAGACAGGCTCGCAATCAGCGGCGGCTGGCGGGTTTACATCCATAGCCTGTATGGCGAACACATACCCGGTCAACGACAACGCTTCTGTAACGGAGCGGATAATCGATATTGCAAGGCAACAGGCGGTTGTGAACGTATACGTCATAGGCGCGGTGACAAAAGGGCTTGACGGCAAGGAACTTGCCGATATTGGGGAGATGGCGGAAAAAGGTATCGTGGCTCTGTCGGACGACGGCAAGTGCGTTATGGACGCAGGGCTAATGCGAAGCGCTATGGAATACGCCTCCATGTTCAACCTTCCGATAATAGAACACGCCGAGGATTGCAATCTGGCGAGAAATGGCGTGATGAACGAAGGCGCGGTCTCTTCCGCGCTTGGGCTTGCAGGCCAGCCCAAAGCCACGGAAGACGCCATCGTGGCAAGAGATATCGCCCTGGCGGAATATCTCGGCGCCCACATACATATCGCCCATGTATCGTCAGCCAATTCAGTCACGCTTATTCGTGAAGCGAAAAAGCGAGGTGTGAACATAACCGCTGAGGTAACACCACACCATTTCACTATTACAGACGAAACATGCTTAGGCTATAACACAAACGCAAAGATGGCCCCTCCTTTAAGAGAGCAAGCCGACATGGCGAAACTGAGGGCAGGATTGAAAAACGGCTCTATCGACTGCATAGCCACAGACCACGCGCCGCATGACGTGTCTGAAAAAGAGGTCGAGTTCGACCATGCGGCGTTCGGGATAGTGGGGCTGGAGACGGCGATACCATTAAGCCTTGCGCTGGTTAGAGATGGTGTATTAACGCCTTTAAAACTTATCGAAACCATGACCGTCAATCCCGCTAAAATTATCGGGATCGACCGTGGGACCTTGTCGGCAGGCGCGGTTGCCGATGTTACGATTATCGATCCTGACTCTGAATGGACTGTAGATCCCGCCAAATTCAAAACCAAAGGAAAAAATACACCTTTCGCGGGGATGCGCGTTCAAGGAAAAGTGAATATGACAATGGTTAAAGGCAAAGTGGTTTACGAAGAAAAATCATGAGGAGACTATAATGTCCGTTGTAGGAAGCGAAAGTAAAAAGCATTTCAATATAAAGGAAGTGGAGGAGTTTCGCGAAGACGCTTTCACACGGGTATCCCTTTTTGATACAGGCGACCTGCGCTTCAACATGTATTGCATAATACCGGGGCAGGAAAACTCGCTTCATAAACATCCCGGCTCGGATGAGATTCTCTACTTCACGCAAGGGACTGGCGAGTGTGTTATTGGCGATGAAACATATCAGGTGAAACCGGGCGATGTTGTTCTCTGCCCGAAAGACGCTCCCCATTCGATACGCAACACCGGCGACTCGGAAAACATGGTGTGCGTATTGGCTCAGGCCCCGCTACCATGCGAGCACGTTTACGTAAAGTGAAGAAAGTTCAACTATGACCACCTGTTACCTTGTGATGGCTGATGGGCGCGTGTTTAAAGGAAAACCTTTGGGCGCAGTCGGGGAGACTTCCGGCGAAGTTGTGTTCAACACTTCGATGGCCGGATATCAGGAAATCCTCACCGACCCTTCATACAAGGGGCAGATCATCACCATGACCAATCCGCTTATTGGAAACTATGGCGTTAACGACGAGGATGTGGAATCGCGATCAGTTTTTGCCGAGGGGTTTATCGTAAAAGAGGAAAGCGCGATAGCGTCCAACTGGCGAAAAAACGGTTCGCTTGGCGATTACCTACGCGATAAAAACATCGTGGGGATACAAGGGATAGACACACGGGCGCTTACCAGGCATATACGCAAACACGGCGCCATGCCGGGTATCATAAGCTCTGTTTCCGATGACGTTGAAGACCTTAAATCACGCGCGGCAAAACTTTACGGCACGGATGGTATCGACCTTGTGGCGGAAGTGACGTGCGATAGTCCATACAAGTGGAACGAGGGGTTGTGGGAACTTGGGAAAGGGTTTAAACCCGCCGATGCAAAACCAAAGTTTAAAGTGGTTGCTATCGACCTTGGTATCAAGAGGAACATAGCGCGGCATCTTGTTAATATCGGGTGCGAGGTTGATGTGGTTCCCGCCGGAGCGTCTGCGGAAGAAATATTATCCAAAAAACCGGACGGGATTTTTTTAAGCAACGGTCCTGGGGATCCCGCAGCAGCGTCATACGTTGCGGAGACAATCGCCAAGCTTGTCGGCCAAAAACCGATTTTCGGTATCTGCCTTGGGCATCAGATGTTATCGCTGGCGCTCGGCGCAAAGACGTATAAGCTAAAATTCGGTCATCACGGCGGTAACCAGCCTGTGATGGACCTTAAAACCGGCAAGGTAGAGATCACCGCACAAAACCATAACTACGCTGTCGATACCGACACGTTGCCCGATCATGTTGAAGTAACACACATAAACCTGAACGATAAAACGGTTGAAGGAATAAAGTCGAACAAGATGAAACTTTTCTCTGTGCAGTATCATCCGGAGGCATCTCCCGGCCCGCATGAAGCGGAATATTTGTTTGGGAGATTTGCGGAATTGATGGGGGGAAGTTGTTGAGATCCTTCACGCTACGCGTTCAGGATGACAGACGACGCCAGAATATAACCATGGGGTGTCATTCTGAGCAAAGCGAAGAATCTCAACAAATAATCATTTATGGATAAATGGTTTTATGTCTACATAATGACCAATAAAAATGACACTGTTCTATACACTGGCGTGACAAATAATCTTGAAAGAAGAGTTTACGAACATAAAAACAAGCTTAGTGAAGGTTTTACAGAAAAATATAATGTTACAAAGCTGGTTTACTACGAAAGTACTAAAAACGCTTTATCGGCCATTGGCAGAGAAAAACAGATAAAAGGCTGGGTGCGAAAAAAGAAAGTTAGTTTGATTGAAGAGGTAAACCCTGACTGGGAAGATTTAAGCGAAAAATTCAGATGAATATTTTTTAGTTGTTGAGATCCTTCACGCTACGCGTTCAGGATGACAGGCGGCGCCTAAGTATAACCGCAGGGTGTTATTGTACCCATGGGGTGTCATTCTGAGCAAAGCGAAGAATCTCTGTTGAGGACATTCATTCATGATGGCGGATATGGCTTAACATAGCTAACCGGTTGTCATTCTGAACGGAGTGAAGAATCTCAACAATTTGCTTGGTGAGCATCGAGTTACTTGGTGAGCATCGAGTTAATAGAGACGTGCAAGAAAAAATACTGACGATACTAGACTTTTTTAGAGAATAAATGCCAAAAAGAACTGACATAAACAAAATACTGATAATCGGCGCGGGGCCGATAGTGATCGGGCAGGCGTGCGAATTTGACTATTCCGGAACGCAGGCATGCAAGGCGCTAAAAGAAGAAGGGTTCGAGGTGTGTCTGGTCAACTCCAATCCGGCGACGATCATGACGGACCCGGAGATGGCCGACCGCACATATATAGAGCCGCTCACAAAAGATTCTGTAGCAAAGATCATAGAGCGTGAACGGCCGGACGCCATTCTCCCAACAGTGGGCGGGCAGACGGCGCTGAATATCGCAGTGGAGCTTGCTGAAGCCGGCGTACTGGAAAAATATGGTGTGGAGCTTATTGGCGCGAAACTCGACGCGATAAAAAAAGCGGAGGACCGAGAGCTTTTTAAAGAAGCGATGCTCAAAATCGGGCTACAGGTTCCACAGTCCGCGCTGGCGCACAATATAGAAGAGGCGCGTGACGCGTTGCAGACCATTGGGTTGCCGGCGATTATCCGTCCCGCATTCACCCTCGGCGGGTTTGGCGGACATGTGGCCGTCACCGAAAAGGAGTATGAGGAATATTGCAGATTCGGCATTTCGGCAAGCCCTGTGTCGCAGATACTTGTAGAACGCTCCATCGCAGGATGGAAAGAGTTCGAGCTTGAGGTCATGCGCGATCTCAACGACAACGTGGTGATCATCTGCTCGATAGAAAACCTCGACCCGATGGGTATACACACAGGCGACTCGATCACCGTCGCCCCGGCGCAGACGCTGACCGATCGCGAATACCAGATCATGCGTGACGCGTCTCTTGCGATCATACGCGAAATCGGCGTGGACACCGGCGGGTCGAATATACAGTTCGCGTTAAACCCGGACGACGGCCAGCTAATGATTATCGAGATGAACCCGCGAGTCTCCCGTTCATCGGCGCTGGCGTCGAAAGCGACCGGGTTCCCGATAGCGAAGATCGCCGCGAAACTCGCCATTGGTTATACGCTGGACGAAATCAGAAATGACATTACTCAGGTCACCCCGGCGTCGTTCGAACCGTCGATAGATTACTGCGTTGTGAAAATCCCACGGTTCGCGTTCGAAAAATTCCCGAAAGCGGATAACCTTCTGGGCTCGCAGATGAAATCTGTGGGCGAGGTAATGAGCATTGGCCGAACGTTCAAGGAATCGTTGCAGAAAGCGATACGGTCGCTCGAAGTCGGCTCGTTCGGTTTCGATGAAATTGGACGGGTGACAAACGAACAAATTGAGAAGGAGCTTGCGAACCCTTCGTCGGAGAGGCTGTGGCATGTGGGAGAAGCGCTACGGCGCGGCTGGACGATCGAAAGAGTTCACGGGATTACAAAAATCGATCTTTGGTTCCTGCATAACATAAAAGAAATCATTGACACCGAAATGGAGATTGCAAACAACGGCATTGCGGACGATGAAAGACTGCGCGAACTTAAAGCGTTAGGATTTGCGGACCGGCGGCTTGCCACACTGACCAAAACCGCTGAAAAAGAAATAAGACGCCGAAGATTATCGGCAAACATCAAGCCTGTGTTTAAACGGGTAGACACATGCGCCGCCGAGTTTGAGGCTTTGACCCCTTACCTTTACTCTACGTATGAAGAGGAGTGCGAGTCTGAGCCGACCGACAGGAAAAAAATCATGATCCTGGGCGGCGGGCCAAACAGGATAGGACAAGGGATAGAGTTCGACTACTGTTGCGTCCATGGAGCGCTAGGGCTGAAAAAGGATGGTTACGAAACCATAATGGTCAACTGCAACCCTGAGACCGTTTCAACCGACTATGACACGTCAGACAGACTCTATTTCGAGCCTTTGACGTTTGAGGACGTAATGTCGATCATCGACATTGAGAAACCATACGGCATCATCGTCCAGTTCGGCGGGCAGACGCCTTTGAACCTGGCGAGGGCTTTAGAGGAGGCCGGAGCGCCTATTATCGGCACCAGCCCGGACTCCATAGACCGGGCCGAAGACAGGGAAAGCTTCAAGGCTCTGCTGGATAAGCTTGGACTTAAGCAACCTTCCAACGGAACCGTGACAAGCTCTGCCGAAGCGCTTAAGGTGGCGGCGCGTATCAGCTATCCTGTGGTTGTGCGCCCTTCATATGTGCTTGGAGGACGGGCCATGGAGATCGTCTATGACGATGAAGCGCTTTCTTACTACATGCTAAACGCCGTAAAGGCGTCGCCGGACCATCCTGTGCTGATAGACAAGTTCCTTAACGCGGCGACAGAACTGGACGTGGACGCTATCTGCGACGGTGAGACGGTTGTGATCGGTGGAGTGATGGAGCATATCGAGGAAGCCGGGGTTCATTCCGGCGATTCCGCCTGCTCCCTGCCGCCGCGCTCAATCAGCGATGAGCTTTTGGAGGAGGTAAAACGGCAGACCAAGGAGCTTGCCCTGGAGCTTGAAACCATCGGGCTTATCAATATCCAGTTTGCTATACAGGAAAATGAAATCTTTGTGCTGGAGGTAAACCCGAGGGCGTCGAGAACGGCGCCATTTGTGTCAAAAACCATTGGCCTGCCGTTACCACAGCTTGCCGCCAGAGTCATGGGCGGAAAAAAACTTTCCGAGCTTGGATTCACAGAAGAGGCGAAATATACCCATGTGGCGGTAAAAGAGTCTGTCTTCCCGTTTATCAAGTTCCCAAACGTAGACACCGTCCTTGGCCCGGAGATGAAATCCACAGGAGAAGTGATGGGGCTCGACCTGACATTCGGCCGTTCGTTCAACAAGGCGTCCATGGCGGCCGGTTACAATCTTCCTGTTTCCGGCGCGGCGTTTATATCGGTAATAGACGCGGATAAGAAAAGGGCGGTAGAAGTCGCCAGAAGACTCAGCTCTCTCGGATTTTCGCTGATGGCCACAAGTGGAACCGCGACAGCGTTGCAGGAAGCCGGTCTGGATGTGGAGTTTGTCCATAAGGTTGGCGAAGGGACGCCAACAAGCGTGGAGATGATCGCTGAAGAAAAGGTGGACCTTGTAATCAACACTACCTTCGGGAAAAAATCGTTGCAGGATTCGTATACCATACGGCGCACGGCGCTCACCAAAAATGTGCCGTATCAGACTACTATCGAAGGAGCCGAGGCCACCGTTACCGCTATAGAGTCCAGCAAAAAAGGCGATATGCAAGTTATGTCGTTGCAAGAATATTTTGAAACGCCGGCAAAGTAGGCTCCGTAAATTTTCTCATTCGCGTTATAATCAAATGTGTCTCAATTACTCTACTTTAAACAGCGAAACCCGTCCGATCTGATAGAAAGGCATATAACGTGAAGTGGTTGTTATCCTTATATATTATTGTTATTTCCCTCTCGTTCACAGTCGCAAACGCCGCCGGGGCAACAGCTCCGGAATGGCTCGGCAATACGTATGGCACAGTCCTCTCCGAAGACTGGATGAACGTAAAGTTTGGCGGCCAGAAAATGGGGTTTTCATACAGCAAGATTGAACAGGGGGATAACGGCTATCGCATCATAAGCAGGGCGGTGGTGCGCCTGGAAATAATGGGCGCCATGCAGGACATGTCTTTTTCACGTAGCTACTATCTGGACAAAAACAGAAACGTGATAGGTTTCATTTCCCTCATGAAGACGATGAATCAGCGCCAACAGACATTAGGCGTCATAGAAAACGGCTCTGTACATATGAAAATAACAGGAGCGGGAGGGACCAGCGCCGTAACCAAAAAAATATCGCCGGGAGTCCAGTTTGCCGAAACAATGGGGTTTGCCATAGCGGACAAACTGAAAGTCGGCTTCAAAGCGACGATTCCCGTCTTCATCGTGGAGCTTCGGGCGAACAATACGATGGATATAGAAATTGTCGGGCAAAAAACAATACAGGTTGATAACAAACCGACACAGGTTTTTGTTGCGAATATTACCTTGCAGGGATTCAAAAGCAAAAGCTATATCACCTCCAGTGGTGTGATAGTGCGCGAGGAGCAAAGCCTTATGGGCATTGTTTCTGAAAAGACCGATGGAGATAACGCCATTTCCTTCCCGGCTTCAGGTTCCGTGCCGATTTCAAGCTTGATAACTTTCAGCCTGATCAAGCCGGACAAGTCTTTGCCAGGTCATTCATCCATCAGGGAATTGAAGCTTGACATAACAGGGATAAAAAATCCGGCGTCATTACCGGGAGATGAAAGACAGGTAAAAGGCTCGCCTGAATGGATCAAAGACCTTGCAGGGAAACGGCGGCTCGTAATTCCGTTAACTATCAAGCGGAAACAACCCGGCAAAAGTGTCCCTATTTCAAAAGCTTATAAAGGCGATTCGGGAAGCGTTATGCCTACCCCGGAAATCCAGTCGGAAAACAAAATGATCAAGCGTGAGGCGAAAAAAATCGTGGGGGACGAAAAAGACGCCTGGGAAGCGGCAAAAAAAATAAACCGCTGGGTATTCTCAAACGTGAAGAAAAAGCTGGTGGACTCGTTTACCGCGGTCGACACCTTGCTGGCGATGGAGGGAGAGTGTCAAAGTCATACGAACCTTTTCGCCGCGTTGGGAAGAAGCGTGGGGTTACCTGTCAAAGTGGCGTCAGGGATTGTTTACTCGTCTGAAAACGAAGGGTTTTTGTATCACGCGTGGCCGGAGGTATACGTAGGGGAATGGGTGGCCATGGACCCTACGTTAGGACAGGATGTGGCCGACGCCACCCATATCAAGCTTGCGGAGGGAGGCGTTGAAAGCCAGCTCCAGCTGGTGCGCTTTATCGGCAAGTTGAATATTACAATAAATTCATATTCCAAATAATCTATTGGACTGGTTTTGCATTAATGGTAGGTTATCCTCTTTCCAGTTTTCTTTGGGTAGATAAATAGTGGATTGCATAGTCCGGATAAACGATATACTCGGGGGGGATTTCTTTTATCTCTCCTTAGAGCCGATAACTCCTATCGATAATATCAAGCCTGGCCAGTTCTTTATGGTTCGCTGCTCACATTCGGCCGATCCATTCCTGCGCAGGCCTATGAGCGTAGCCGATTTTGAAAAGGACGGGTCGCGTTTTGGGCTGATCGTGCAGGCGGTCGGAAGGGGAACACATCTGCTGTCTACGCTTGTTCCGTGGGACAGGGTGGATGTACTCGGCCCATTCGGCACAAACTTCGAGGCTCCGCAAGACGCAAAATCGATATGGACGGTGGCCGGTGGGTCTGGCGTGGCGCCATTCCTTGGGCTTATAGAAAGCTCCAAGCCTGGAGATATAGACTACACAGTATTCCTGGGAGCCAGAGAGGCTGAGCTATTGCTGTTCGAAGAGCGTTTTAGCGGTTGTGGAGCCGATGTGGTGAGCGCTACCGAAGATGGCTCAAAAGGATATCACGGGTTGGTGACTGATCCGCTGACCGATAAACTAAACAAAGGCTTAAAGCCAGACGTAATATTTACATGCGGCCCAAGCCCGATGATGCGCGCCGTGGCCAGGATCGCCGCGGAACGGGAAATTCAATGTTTCGTCTCTCTGGAAAATAAAATGGCGTGCGGTTTTGGGGCGTGCGTTGGATGTGTTGCCCTTGCCCATGGCGAAAATAAATATATAACTGTTTGCAGCAGAGGTCCGGTATTCGACGCTACAGAGGTGGAAATCTGAAAATGAACGTAAACCTTAAAAATAAAATAGCCGGAATAGAATTTGAGAGCCCTATCCTTGGAGCCTCTGGAACATTTGGCTATGGTTTACTTTACGACAGGTTCTACGACATTTCAGCCATTGGCGGGTTTGTGACCAAAGGCCTCTCGCTTGAGCCAAGGCCCGGCAACCCGGCGCCAAGAATATGTGAGACACCAGGCGGAATGCTGAACGCAATCGGATTGCAAAATATCGGGTTCCAAAAGTTTACCCAGCAGAAAATGCCAAAGCTTAGGGGGCGAAGCGTTAAAGTCATAGCGAATTTCTTCGGCGATACCATTGAGGAATACAGGGATTTGGCGGCTCTCCTTGGGGAAGTGGAAGGCTTAAGCGGGCTTGAGATGAACATTTCATGCCCCAACCGCAATAAAAGGGGGGAAATTTTTGGCGCGAGCCTGAAAACCACCGAACAAGTGGTTAAAACCTGCCGGGAGGCTACTAATATGCCACTTATAGTAAAACTTTCGCCAAATGTGGCCGATATCGCCGCTTTTGCAAAAGTGTGCGAGGATAACGGCGCGGATGGCCTTAGCATCATCAATACGATATCGGGTATGGCTATTGACATACATACCAGAAAACCCGTTCTTGCGAATATCATGGGAGGATTAAGCGGCCCCGCCATCAAGCCTATAGCTTTGCGGATGGTGTGGCAGTGCTACAAGGCCGTTAAAATACCTATTTTCGGCATTGGTGGCGTCAGTAATACCCAGGATGTTGTGGAATTTTTTCTTGCGGGAGCTTCGGCAGTGCAGATAGGCTCCATGAATTTTGTTGAGCCTGACATTTGCAAACAGGTAGTCGACGGCCTTCCGGAGCTTCTGGACTCTATGGGAGTTTCAGACTATCGTGAGATTATAGGAGCGGCGCATTGACCAACTTTCGATTTCTTTTGCCTTTAGCGCCCTATTTGCTGTATAAGTTTACACAGGGAAACAAAAGATAGAAACGCGGTCAGCGTCAGTCAACAGTTTTCGATCAGATTAAGATTCCTTAACCATTTAATGATCCATTTCTAAATGGCGGCGTTAAATTTACAGAGCAAAATAGTGGGTTCTATTTTCCGCCATTAATTCGGAAAACAGAGGGGCGTCAGCAACTAATAGTTTTTATTAATGAGGTATATCAAAATTGAAACGGCGTAAACAGCCACTGAAAAGCAAACCACGGCGTCCCTCAACCGGCAGAGGGCGACCTTCGGCTCTAAATGACAACGTGCCGAAAATGGACGACAAACACATGGGCATTCCCAAAATGACAATAGAAGAGCGCAAGGCCGCCCAGCTTGCTAAATGGCGCAAGGAGCTTGGTCTCGACGAGGAGAGTTAGTTTTTCGCTAACGACCAGGTATTTTGCGACGGGGGAATATAGAAACTCCACCGATCCCAATTTTTTGTAGCTCCTTGGTTTGGTAAAAAATTATTTGCCTGAATAATAGCTGAGATTCTTTGTCGCGCAAGCTCCTCAGAATGACAACCACGCATAGTAGGCGCGGTTCGCGACCACCCTATGTCATCCTGAACCTTCGGTGAAGGATCTCAACAATAGAAAAATTCAAACGAAGGCGCCACCCGATTTCTCAGCGTGGGCACGGGCTTCGACAAAACGTTTCGGAAAACGTCAGGCGCCAGTCTTAATCCCGATCAAATCCTTCTGGAGCCACGACCACTGTTATCTCCCCTTTAACGCTATGACGTGACTCAAGCTCCGAAATAACCTCGTCAATTTCACCCCTGATAAATTCCTCAAACTTTTTCGTAAGTTCGCGGGCTATACATATTTTCCTGGGGCCGGTGATTTCCAAAATCTTTTGCAACGTTTTGACAATACGTTTCGGCGACTCGAAAAAAAGGATGGTTCTCCGTTCCTCCCTCCAGGACTCAAACATCGCCTTTCGCCCTTTTTTACGTGGCAAAAAACCTTCGAAAATAAAACGGTTGGATGGAAATCCGGAAGCCGCTACGGCGAGTATCGGGGCGGTGGCTCCAGGTATCGGGATGACTGCAACATTCTCTTTTATTGCGGCTTTAACAAGAGCCGCGCCAGGATCGCTGATTCCTGGAGATCCGGCGTCTGATACAAGGGCCACGGTTTTCCCTTTTAACATCTCTTTTATCAGCGTTGAAGTAGCCCGCTCTATGTTATGGGCGTGATATGGCTCCAGCCTCCTCTTTGGCTTGACATCATGACGATCCAGCAACGTCCTTGTATGGCGGGTATCCTCTGCGGCTATGATATCGGCTGATTTGAGCGTTTCAATGGCGCGCAAGGTTATAT
>UOGA01000277.1_pt1 | contig 30560 bp, 28 predicted proteins | sample 1989841 | NCBI WGS metagenome assembly UOGA01 (sample SAMEA4712198, study PRJEB27164) | hydrothermal vent metagenome | biome: marine basaltic hydrothermal vent biome; feature: marine hydrothermal vent; material: mineral | place: Pacific Ocean | collected 2011-06-14/2011-07-23 | depth 1691 m | reverse complement strand
GTTGAAAAAAGCGCTTGATGACTGCCAGAAAGTGGCCGGGTCAAAGGCCACCACGCTTATCACAGGTGAATCAGGCACAGGCAAGGAATTGTTTGCGCGGCTTATCCACGACCTGTCTCCAAGAAAAGATAAACCGATGGTAGTGGTTAACTGCGGCGCGCTACCTGAAACGCTTCTGGAAAGAGAGCTGTTTGGCCATGAAAAAGGAGCGTTTACCGGAGCCGACGATCAAAAACTTGGCTTGTTTGAAGCGGCGGACTCGGGAACAATATTTTTAGACGAAATAGGCGAAACCAGCCAAGCCATGCAGGTGAAGTTGTTGCGGGTGTTGCAGGAGGGCGCTTTTACAAGGGTTGGCGGACAGAAAACTATTAATATCGATGTCAGGGTCGTAGCGGCGACTAATAAAGACCTGGACAAAATTGTTCATAAAGGAGAGTTCCGTAAGGACCTCTATTACAGGCTTAACGTTGTTCATATCAATCTGCCGTCGTTAAGGGACCGGCGGGAAGATATCACTTTGCTGGCGGAAAGCTTCCTGCGCAGAATAGCGCGAGACCTGAACCGACTTTTTAAAGGCTTCACGCCTGAGGCGATCAATGCCCTTAAAATCTATTCATGGCCCGGCAATATCAGGCAGCTTGAGAATGCGGTTGAGCGCGCGATTATCATGAGCGATTCCGACAGGATCCGTCTTGAAGACCTGCCTCCGGAAATCACCGAGATTAAAACAAACGATATTCAGATCGGACGATCCTTAAAAGACGCCCAAGAGCATTTCAAAAAGAACTTTATATTGCAATCACTCTCCCTGTGTGGAGGCAATAAAACGAAAACCGCGAAAATACTCGATATCCAGCGCACATATCTTAGCAGGCTAATTAAAGAACTCAATATCGAGGCGTAGCGGCGTCCTCTATAACTCTTTCTGGAGCGGAAAAAATGGAGGGTTGGCCGCTAATTGTTTTAGGGATCGCTTTAGCGGTCATCATCGCGAGCCGCATGCGTTCAGATACAAGAATGTCATCTCCTGAAAATTTCTCACAAGCGGATATTGGTCAACTGCGGTCGTCAGATCATAATGGTGTCTTCAACATTAAGGTGGTGGCTGTTGAGTTCGATGAGGTTGGCCCTGTTATATATGTCAACGGTGAGTTTCGAAACATGGACGAGCGGCTGGAAATCGATATTGTGTCTGCGGAAATATCGATCGGTATCCAGGAGGAAATGTTTCTCTCTTTCGACCCAGGTGTGGAAGATCGCTCCAGCGGTTCTCGAATTGGCGGCCTTGTCAGCTTCATATCTCCCGTTTCGCTGGAGCCGTATGAAAAAGGAATGTTCCGAGCACCGCTTTTCTCTCCAGACAGGGAAGAGCGGATGAACGAAATCGTGGAGAGGCTCGACTTATCGGCGATCAGAATGGTGGAGAAGTTCGACATGGAATTCGGCGAATATTCGCTTGAAGGAAAATCGTTCGAGCGGCTTTCTCATGATTTTGTTCATGACCGCGTTATACAGGAAATTCGCCGCGAAATAGAAAATGAATTTATTTGGCGGGCGGGCGATGCGAACATAACCCTGAATTATTTAACAGTTGACGACGAGCTTGTCGAATCCGTTCATACGAAGCTCTATATAACCCAAAGCGATGTAGAAACGCTACGCAATAACATCGATATTTTAATAGTAAATTCTCTACGTCAGGAGCTGGAGATCAGCCTTGGCGCGTACAATTCCGTAGTGTATGAACGGTAACCTGTTTACACAGATATGGTGAAAATTCTTTCTTGTTATGATTAAATATACCGCTATGCAAAATAAGTTTTCCGCTGTTAGCCTGTGCGCTCTTCTTGCAATAATGCTCATCGTCGCTCCACAACAAGGGCTGGCCCAGAAAAAAAAGGATAAGAAAAAGGGGCGCCCCCCAGCGGTGGTGGAGCTTGCCACTGTGATCGAAAGGAACATTTCCGCTTCTATAAACCTGACAGGCGCCGTGCAAGCCCTCACAGAAAGCGTGGTCGCCGCCGAGGTTAACGGCAGGGTGATAAAGTTCAGTAAAAAAGAGGGGGACGAGGTCAAACGCAACGAAACCGTGGCTTTACTGGATAGAACATCATACCGGATAATATTGCGGGGGGCGAAAGGACAGCTTGTAAAAGCCGAAATAGCGCTCGAACGGGCGCGCCTTGCGGCCAAACGCGCAAAAGAGCTTTTCGAGCAAAAGATCGCCTCTGAAGAAGTGGAGCAAAATGCCGAACTTGATGTGAAAATGGCGGAAGCCGAGATCATGCTACGAAAGGCCGATCTTGAGCAGGCGGAATATAATCTGGCTCGATGCGAGGTTAGGGCTCCGTACAACGGGTTTGTCGCCCGTAAACTTACAGATGTCGGGAACTGGGTAAACGACGGTGACGGCCTGTTTGAAATAATAGACATCCATAGGATTGAAGTCGTAGTGGAAGCGCCGGAGCGTTATCTGCGTGAGTTCAGCATGGGCAGAGAGGCGCAAGTGACGCTCGACGCTTATCCTGGAAAGACTTTTAAAGGGAAAATCGCCGCCGTTTCCCCGAAAGCCGACCTTAAAAGCCGGACGTTCCGTGTAAAGGTAGGTATGGACAATCCGAATAGCGCGATAAAGGCTGGCATGCTGGCGCGCGTTACCGTGACGACCAGCGAACAAAAGGACGTCGTGCTAATTCCTCGGGACGCTATAGTGTGGAGAGCGCGAAGGGCGATGGTATTCACCGTAAATGAAGGAAAGGCAAAGAGCGCCATCGTTACCATCGGCAGGCAACAGGGCGCCTTTGTGGAAGCTTCTGGCGCTATAAAGCGAGGGATGAAGCTTATCGTTACCGGCAACGAAATCTTGCGCGACGGTTCCCCCGTTAATGTAGTCGGTGAAAAAAGCTATAAGTAGATACCATGAAAAAATTGATTATGATTACCGCGCTTGCGGCGAGTTTGTTATTATCCTTTCCCAATGTATCAACCTCCAGCGGAATGATGGGTGGTGGGATGATGGAAAAAATGCCCAAGAGGGGGGTCAACCCTGAAGATCTTCCGGACGCCAACTCCACTGAGGCCAAGACATACTCAAAATTCTGCTCCCAATGCCATCCAATACCAAGTCCAATGCGCAACTCCGCCAAGAATTGGCAAGCTTTGGTCGACCGGATGGATACAAGAATGAAGAGGATGAGCCGCATGGGTGGCGGAATGATGGGCTGGATGATGGGCAGGCGACGCGTGGTTGCAATGTCATCTTCCGAAAAAAAAATGATAATACGATACCTTCAAGACAACGCTTTGAAGGTATTTGACAAGTCGACACTATCGTCTCTTGATACGATGGGGTATGACGCTTTTGAGAAGGTATGCTCACAATGTCATGATTTGCCCGACCCTTCGATATTTACAAAGTTTGAGTGGCCGCAAGTAATACGAAAAATGATAAGCAACATGAAAGAAATGGAAGTGGCGCCGCCATCCGCTGATGAGAAAAAGGCGATACTCGAATTCTTACAAAACAACGCAAAAAACTGACACCGAATATCGCAACGAAGATATCAAAAATGATATATGTGGATAATACGCTTCGCAATAGATAATCCTGTCAAAGTCACAGTCGCGGTCCTTTTCCTTGTGATATTCGGCGGGTTGTCGCTCACTACCATCCCTATCCAGATGAAGCCAACCGTGGACAAGCCGGAAATACGTATCAACACAACCTACCCAGGCGCCGCGCCTCAGGAAGTGGAGGAGCAGATCACCATTCCCATGGAGGAAAAGCTTCAGGCTGTGGAAGGGTTGCAAAGGATTACGTCCGATTCGAAAGAGGGCCGGTCCAACATCGAGCTTGAATTCGAGTGGGGGGTGAACAAGGATATAGCTCTCATCGACATCATCAAACGCCTTGCCAGGGTAAAAGACCTGCCGGATGAGGCTGATGAGCCAATCATATTCGCTGGAACCAGCTCCGAGCGCAGGCCTATCTACTGGGCTTCCTTCAGAGGGTCGATGCAGGTCGACAGGATGCGCCAGTTCGCCAAGGATTTTGTCGTGCCCAGGATAGAGAGAATCGAGGGTGTGGCGGAAGTGCGTGTGTTTGGCGGCGAGGAACGCGAAGTGCGTGTTGTGCTCGATTTCGAGGCGCTTGGCGCGAGAGGTTTGACTGTTCAGAACGTGATAACCGCTTTAGCCCGCGAAAACATGAACGTGCGAGGCGGGCACATCGACATAGGTAAACGGAAGTATCTGGTCCGCACTGTCGGGCTGTTTAAAACAGTTAAGGATATCGAGGCTGTAATTATCGCCAAGGATAAAAACGGCGGCTCTGTATATGTGCGTGACGTGGCCAAGGTACATGACGCTTTCAAGGATCGCACGTCGATGGTGCGCATAATGGGCCATCCCGCCGTGGCTTTCGGCATCGTGAAAAAAACCGGCGCGAACACGATCAAAGTAGTGGAAACACTCGAGGCTACCTTTAAGCAGATGAACCTGGAGATGAAGGGCAAGGGTGTCGCTATCTATGAAAGTTACGACTCGAGCGATTATATATGGGAGTCGATAGGCTTCGTTACGTCGAACCTTGGGTACGGAGCCATTCTGGCCATAGTGGTAATGATATTGTTTTTAAAATCGTTTCGCAGCACGCTGGCCATCGGCGCGGCGATACCGATTGTGGCGCTCTCAGGGTTTATCCTGTTAAACGTTTTCGGCAGGACTTTGAACATCATCTCTTTGGCGGGCATGGCTTTCGCCGTCGGAATGGTGGTGGACAACGCTATCGTCGTGCTTGAAAACATATATCGCCACCTGCAGATGGGCAAGAAAAGGATGGTAGCCGCATTCGACGGAACTGTGGAGGTATGGGGCGCTGTTTTGGCCTCCACATTGACTACTCTCGCCGTGTTCATACCGATCATTTTTATTCAGGAAGAGGCGGGACAACTTTTCAAGGATATCGCTATCGCAATATCATGCTCCGTTGCGGTATCGCTTCTGGTTTCGGTTACGGTTATTCCGACACTTGCCGCGAGGTTTCTTGGTGTCGGTTCGCTTGAAGTCAAAAAAGGGTTTGGCCCATGGGCGGCGGTGAATATATCCGGGGCGACGGTGAAAAACTTCTTTGTAAAAATAACGACCTGGCTTTGCGGCGCCTCTTTCGTAAAAAGAGCGGTGATCGCGCTTGGTATCGCGGCGCTGGCGGCGGCCACCATACCGTTGGCTCCGAAAATGGAGTATCTGCCGAAGGGAAACAGAAACCTTATATTTATCGCCTTTACGCCGCATGTCGGCAGCAACCTTGAGACGGCGCGAAAATATTCGGACGCTGTGGCGGACAAGGTCATCCAGATGCCGGAAGTGAAATATATGTTCCATGTCGTATCGTCACGGTTCAATGGTATCGGCGTGCGTGTGAAGGATGAATATAGGATGGATATGGCGAATGTCGCTGGCAAGATAAATAAAACGATTGCAGGCTCCCCCGGATTCAAATTTGTGCGAGCGTTTCAAAGCTCGCTTTTCTCCCGTATCATGGGGTCGGACATGGAGATAGAAATCCGTGGAAAGGAACTAGACAGAATAGCCGAATATTCAGCACAGATACAAAAACAGCTATACGGTGTGGAAGGGGTCTCATACGTCCGTTCAAACCTTGAGCAAGGAAACCCAGAGCTACGCGTAACTATCGACAGGGAACGGGTGGCGGACCTTCAGCTTTCGGTAAAGGATATCTCGGAAGTGGTCGAAGCGCTCGTGGCCGGGAAAAAAGCGACACTGTTCAAGGTCGGCGGAGAAGAGATAGACATAGTCGTCAAAGGTGTGGAGGAAAAAATCGTAGACGCAAGCTCGCTTGAAGAAGTGACTGTATCCAGCGTCAATGGAGCCGGCATAAGGCTGGACTCCGTGGCGAAGGTTGTGGAAACCGTCGGGCCGACGCAGATCAACCATATCGAGATGGACAGGTCGATAACCCTTAAGGTGACAAAAGCCAAGAATAAACCGCTTCAGGCAATGGTCGAAGCGATAAACGAAAAAGTCCTCGATCCGCTCCGCAAAAAAATGGATTTGGGCTATATAATATCCATCTCCGGCCACGCGAAAGATCTGGAGACAACAGCGGCGGCGTTGTCCACCTCGTTCCTGCTTGCGATAGTTATCATCTACCTTCTGTTGTCGGCGCTCTACGAGTCCTTCCTCTACCCATTGTTAATCATGTTCACGGTGCCGCTTTCCGCTTCCGGGGCTTTGCTTGGTGTGGTTGTCACGGGCTCTCGTCTCGACGTGCTTACAATGCTCGGCTTTATCATCCTTGCCGGGATAGTGGTCAACAACGCGATACTTCTCATCCATCAGGCGATCCGCAACAGACGCGAATATAATATGGATGAACGGGAAGCGATAATCGAATCGGTAAAAGCGCGTATCAGGCCGATATTCATGAGCTCTATCACGACGGTGCTAGGCATGCTTCCGCTTGTTGTGCGTGGTGGAGCGGGATCGGAGCTATATTCCGGGCTGGCGGCGGCTATCGTGGGAGGACTTACGATATCGACAATTTTCACGCTTGTTCTCGTTCCGACACTATATCTGTTGCTGGCGGATGTCAGGGGCTTATGGCAACCAAAGCGCTAAAAGACGCGTACGACAAAAAATTCTTCAAATACCTGACAAGCGAAATTCAAGTTTCATATCAGGCGTTTGACGCAAAAAGATTCACGAAGCTCATATTCAGCCCGGACTGGGATTCTCTTGAGCTAAAACAGAGAATAAGGCGTATCACTCATTGCCTGCGGGAAACGCTTCCAGCAAGCTACAATAAATCTTTGAACATTCTCCTGGATATAGCGCCGAGATTTGGACCGGATAGCGCTCCAGCGCTGATTGGATTTGAACCGATGATCTTTCCCGATTTTGTTGAAGTCTATGGGTTGAACGATTGGGATTGCGCGGTCATGGCGCTTGAGGAGTTCACCAAATATTCCAGCTCCGAATTTGCAGTTCGCCCTATGATTATTAATAACAGTCGCAAAATGATGAAACAGATGGGGCAATGGGCCGAGCATGAGAACCATCATGTCCGCCGATTATCCAGCGAAGGATGCCGCCCCCGGCTACCTTGGGCGATGGCGCTACCTGAATTTAAAAAAGACCCAACGCCCATCATGCCTATTTTGAATAAATTAAAAAATGACAGCCATGAGTATGTCCGGCGGAGCGTCGCCAACAACTTAAACGATATTTCAAAAGACAATCCTGACCTTACGTTGAAAACAGCAAAAAAATGGCATGGAAAAGGAGGTAGCGTCGACCGGGTCGTGAAACACGCCTGCCGTACATTGCTCAAAAAAGGGAACCATGACGCTATGGCTCTTTTCGGGTTTCATAAATCATCATCTGTCACAATACGAAACCTGAATACTCGTAAGCTTCCCATACGCATTGGAGACAATCTTACTTTTTCATTTAAGCTGATTGTAAAGAAGGGGGCTTCCCGCAAAATCCGCATTGAATACTGCATCGGCTATGTAAAGGCTAACGGAAGCTTGTCGGGCAAAGTGTTTAAAATCACAGAAAAAGAATTTGACAAGGGTGAAACCGAATTTATCAAAACCCATTCGTTTAAGGAAATGTCCACACGAAAACATTATCCGGGGAAACATGAGCTTTCTATCATTATCAATGGCTGCGAAACGGCCATAACAGAGTTCCCCGTTAAACGTTAGGGCGCCTTTATATATGCGGCGGAATGTTAAGCACGTTTCCAAATCAATGCGGGCTGTCAAAGCGGCGGACACATCGCCAGAGATAGCTCTTCGCAAAGCTCTCTGGGCTAAGGGGTTGCGTTACCGTCTTCACGTCGCAAAACTTCCCGGCAAGCCGGATATAGTTTTCAGCTTGGCAAAAGTCGCGGTATTCGTCGACGGCGATTACTGGCATGGCAACCAGTGGCGATTGCGCGGTTTTAAAAGCCTGGAAGAACAGCTTGCCGAGGTTCACAACCGCACCTACTGGGAAAAGAAAATTAAAGGGAACATGGAGCGGGACAAAAAAAATAACGCGCTATTACGCAAAGCCGGATGGAAAGTCGTGAGAGTGTGGGAGAGCGATATCAAAAGAAGGCCAGCAACGGCTGTCGAGCGGATCGTAAAAGCGGTTGAGAGCCGTATAATAAAAAGCTAGTTGATGAGATCCTTCACCTTTGGCTCAGGATGACATTTCGCTATCATTCTGAGGAGTTTATGCGACGAAGCTGGTTTCAAACACGAAGTGAATCTCCACAATGCTTGACGTACATAAATTTTTCGTGCGATAGTTAAACGAACCTGACAAGAGATTGATATAGTGAATTATCCTGGCCCACAAACGATTACGCCCAAGACGCTGCGTCACGCCAAAATAGCGGAATCGGGTGGACAAGCCTTGCGATTTGCAGACTTGTTTTGCGGCATCGGCGGGTTTCATCTGGCGGCTACCTCTCTCGGCATGGAATGTGTCTATGCCTGTGATATCGACGACAACGCGCGCCGCGCATATGAGCATAATTTCGGCTTTCAACCGGATGGTGATATCACGAAAATCAAACCCAGCAATATACCGGATCACGACATTCTTTTCGCCGGGTTCCCATGCCAGCCGTTTTCGATAATTGGCAATAGGAAAGGGTTTAGCGATATCCGTGGAACGCTCTTTTTTGAAATAGTGAAAATATTAGAAGCAAAAAAGCCGCAGATGGTCCTGCTGGAAAACGTAAAACAACTGGTGGGGCATGATAAAGGCCGCACTTTGAAAAGAATTATCGAAGCGCTTGACGACCTTGGATACTCGCCGGAATGGAAAGTCCTTAACGCGCTCAACTTCGGCCTGCCGCAAAAACGTGAGCGTGTTCTTATAGCGGGTTCGCTTTCGGATGGGTTTAAGATGCAGTGGCCCGAAACAAAGGTCGAGATGAAACCTCTTGTGAAAATACTGGAACGAAAACCTGACGATAAACATTACGTCAGCGAAAGAATCAAACAGAAACGTCGTGAAGCGCACAAGAGCCAGCACAAACCGGCCATATGGCACGAGAACAAATCCGGCAATATTTCGAGCTACCCATACTCCTGCGCGCTTCGCGCCGGGGCGTCGTATAACTACCTTCTGGTGGACGGGAAAAGACGGCTGACACCACGGGAAATGTTGCGACTGCAAGGTTTCCCCGATTCATTTGAGATCGTATGTCCAGACACTCAAACCCGCAAACAGGCCGGTAACTCCGTCCCGGCGCCGATGATAACAGCCACCTTAGAAAAAATGGTTGATGAGCAGTTACGACAAAATAAAACCAAGACTTTGCGGCAAAGGAACGTCGCGTAGCTCAGCCTTGAGACTTTGGAGAATTCCCCGATTAGGTTGTTACCGCTGTTGCGTCTTCTTTCCGATAAAAACCTTCAGTTGTTGAGATAACTCACTTCATTCAGGCTGACTAAAGTTGTTATTCCGAGGAACTTATGAGACGAGAATCCCAACTATAATTAAGGTATAATGTTTCCGCTTTATTAAAGGTATGGAGATTTAATGTTGAAATTACGCCCTGAAGATATTCAGGTGATGAAAGATCATGCCGAACGTGATTTTCCGAACGAATGTTGCGGCGTGATAATAGGCGATCATGACGACCCGTCGAACAACGAAGTCCGCCCCTGCGCGAATATACAGCAAGAGCTGAAGGAAAAAGACCCGGAGCGTTACAGCCGCGACGCGGACACCGGATATTACCTGGACCCGAAAGACCTTATGAAGGCGATGAAAGACGCGTCTAAACGTGGTCTCGACATTGCGGGCTTTTATCATTCTCATCCAAATCACGACGCCTATTGGTCTGAGGAAGACCAGCGCGCGGCTATGTGGGGAGGGGCCGACGAGCCTTCATATCCGGACGCATGCCATGTTGTCATCTCCATCCGCAACGGCGTAGCCAAGGAGGCGGCCGGATTCAAATGGAGTAATGAGGAAAAAATGTATAAGCGCTACGATATAAAGCTATGAGCCTGTCCAAAGTAGTCGAGGCTAATAACGTCTGCGTAAGTTTTCGCGGACACAAGGCGCTGGACAACCTCACCCTTTTCATAGAGGCTGGCAGGTTCACCGGACTCATCGGCCCGAACGGCGCGGGAAAGACAACGTTTATCCGAATATTGCTCGGCCTTACCAAGCCTGATTCCGGAGAGATAAAAGTATTCGGCCATCCTCCTGGCGAAGCGCACAGCCTGATAAGCTATGTTCCTCAGACCAGCGTTCACAACAGCGCTTTTCCTATCTCCGCGAAAGACGTCGTCATGATGGGGCGCAACAGCGTCATCGGTATCGGAAGATTCCCTAAAAAAGCAGACCATGTGGCCGTTGCGGACGCCATGGAAAGAGTGGGGGTAACCGACTTAGCGGAAAAAAGATTCGGGGCGTTATCCGGCGGTCAGAGACAAAAAATCCTCATTGCAAGAGCGCTTGCCAGCAAGCCACGTCTTTTGCTTCTGGATGAGCCTACAACAGGGGTGGATGTAGTTTCGCAAGACAGCTTCTACGCCCTGTTGCACAGCATGATCAAGGAGCTGAATATGACAATAGTTCTGGTCAGCCACGACATCGGCGTTATAACGAGCCATGTGGACGATCTTATTTGTATAAACCAGAAAGTCTTCTGTCACGGCCAGCCTGCGGATGTGCTTACAGACGGAGTGATAGGGCAGGCGTACGGTTGTGAAGCGGAAATCCTGATGCACGGTCATTCCGTGCCCCACCGTCTTGTGGGTCATCACGACCATAGCGAGGAGCGCGGAAATGATGCTTGAAATGCTTTCCCACGGCTTTATGGCAAGAGCTTTGGGGGCAGGGCTGATCATCGGAGTTTTGCTGGCGCTTCTTTCAGTCCCTGTGGTATTAAAAAAGCTTTCGTTTATGGGCATGGGTGTTGCCCATTCCGCATTTGGCGGAGTCGCTATCGGCGCGCTTCTGGGTGTGGACATTACATATTCAACTTTTATATTTTCCACCGTTGTCGCGCTTTGCATAGGATGGCTTTCGAGGCGGGGAAATATTCACGAAGATGTGAGTGTCGGCATTGTGTTCGCCGTGTCAATGGCCATAGGCGTTGTCTGCCTTGGTCTTATGGAAGGATATTATATCGACCTTTTTTCATATCTTTTCGGATCAATACTGGCCGTTTCCAATGGCGACCTGATTCTTGCCGCCATCGTTTTTGTCATTATCACCTTACTGCTTATAGCTTTTTCCAAAGAGTTTCTCGTTTATTGCTTCGACGAGGAATGGGCGCGCGTCAGTGGGGTGAACGTCGACAGGCTTCAAGACCTTCTGCTCGTTATGATAGCTTGGGCCGTAGTAGTTTCTATCAAGCTTCTCGGCATTGTTCTGGTTTCCGCGCTTTTGGTAATACCCGGAGCGGTCGGTTATCTGCTGGCTGAAAATTACCGGAAACAGTACCTGATCTCCATCGCCACCGCCGTTCTGTCGACTGTTGCCGGCCTGTCGCTTTCTTACAGGCTCAACATTGCGTCCGGCGCCACGATAGTCCTCTCCGCCGCTTTCATTTTTCTTTGCGCGGCGGTTTTGTCGCCCAAAAAGAATTGATAACGGGCTGAACGCTTTTAATTGAGGCGTCGGACTAAATCCACCTGGGATCCCGCGTCATAACCCTTTGGGTCACGCAAGCGCGCGATGACAATGTTGCGCGAGACCACGGCTCGAAAGGCGGGTAACAGCTATTCAGAATCGTCTTTGTCGGAGTTGTTCAAATCGCCGGTATCGATTTCGTATATTGGTTTGATATGCTCCGCCTCGGTATCGCGCAGTTTTAATACACGCCTCATGCAGAACACAGACAGGCCGATGATAAACGCCCAGCTTACCGTTATCATGAACCACCCGCCTGCGGACATTACACAATTCTCCTTGCCATTATTCTACCTCTTTTTTCCCGGCCTTGCCGTTCCACGCCACTTCAACGGCGATAATGAGAGCGATTATAAAAGCGACCATGCAAACCAATGTGCCTACCCCGTAATAGAAATTCGGATCGGACGGGTTTGGCAGGTTTTTCCCGGAGCTTTGATACATCCATACGCCAAGAATGATTAAAAGGTAAGACGGTGTAACGTATTTAATGATGAATTTAAAAATTTTCGGGACGCGGATATCGGCGCCGTGATGAAGTTTTTCGAACCCTTTGTCGATCCCGAATATCCAGCCGAAAATAATCACCTCACCAGTTGCAAAAAGGACAATGGCAAAAGTGCCGGCCCAGAAATCCATCAGGTCGAGAACTCCTTTATCAAGAAAAAATATCGCAGGTTGAGCGGCGATAAAAGAGAAAATTCCAAGTATGGAGACAGACTTTTTACGGCTGAGTTTGAACTCGTCCTCCAAAAAGGCGATGCCGGGCTGAAGCATGGATATAGAGCTTGTAACACCGGCAAGGAAAAGCAGGAAAAACCAGAAAAACGCCAAAAGGGCGGTAAGCGGCATTTGCTCGAACACCATCGGCATGGTGATAAAACCAAGATTGAACGCGCCTCCATTGGCTATTTCCTCAATCCCCACAGGGCCGAAAAAAACAAAAGCCGCCGGTATGGCGATCGAAGCGCCAATGATGACTTCCACAAACTCGTTAATGGAAATGGACGAGAGGCTTGAAAGCGCGACGTCGTCGTTGTCACGCAGATAGCTTGCGTATGTAATGATGAGACCGAGCCCGACTGATGTTGTAAAAAATATTTGTCCCGCCGCCGCAAGCCATACTTTGGAATCTGTAAGGCTGGAAAAATCCGGGTTCCACAAAAATCCCAGGCCGTTGCCGATGCTCCAATCCGGTTTGGCAATATCTGGCGCGCCAAGCGTGAGGACACGGAACATGATAATCACGCCCATGATAACGAGTATCGGCATGGCGATCTTGCATATAGTTTCGATCCCTTTGGCAAGCCCTCGATAAATAAAGAAAAAGTTCACGAAAAACGTGATGAGGAAAAAAAAGTAAGCCACCCCTATTCCGGAAAACCACCGGTTATCGGCAAGCCCCTGGTAGCCTGAAAGGAATCCCTTCATCTCGTTCGTGTCCGCCGCCGCTCCCAATGAGCCGGATAGCGCAAACCATGCATAGGCGAGACACCACGATTCTATGTAAACATAATAAAAATAGATCATCAGGGGGATGAATATGCCGAGAACACCAAAATAGCGGGAGAAACGGCTGTCCCAGAAAACGTTCAGGATCCCCGGGCCGGAGCCATGGCCTTTTCCACCAGCCGCGCGGCCCATTGTCCACTCCACCCAGCAAAGCGGTATCCCTAAAAGCAAAAGGGCGACTATATATGGGATCATAAAGGCGCCACCGCCGTTTTGGGCCGCCTGGACAGGGAATCGCAGAAAGTTGCCAAGTCCCACGGCGGACCCTGCGACGGCAAGGATTATTCCTAAGCGTGTGCCCCAGTTTTCACGTGGCATCAGTTTGTTTTGCTTACTGTTTCAAAGAAAGAAATGGGTCGAATAAATGATGACAGCGACTATACCTTGCTCTCATCCTTAAAACGCCGGATTACTTTATCATTTTTGCGGCAATGCCCGCAAGGATGCCGCCGCGACATTCCGGGCCACATATGTGGCGAAGAATCCTTGTAAAGTGAAATTGCTTTTCAGAGCAGGCCGGCGGCGTCAATATATCTGTCACAATCCGGGCAAAAAACTTTTCCGGGATTATCCACACTTTCGATACAGTCGCCATGTACAAGCTCGTTGTCATCCATATGTATCCCCACAAACACAAATCGCTCGTTTGCGATCCAGAACATGGCTTCCTTATCCGTCAATATCGCAAACTGCGTAAGCTCGGTCAAAAATTCCCTGAATGATTCGAAACGCGTGACGATTTCTTTTTTCCCGGCGGCTGAAGCGTTGCGCAAATCCGGAGACATTTTGAGAATATGGTCTAGAATGGACAAGCTTTTTCTATCGAGAGGATTAAACTTAACGTCCACTATAGCCATGGCGGAATCCGTTTTCTTAATATGCGCCACATTCCCGGTGGCGGCGATATTATCCTCAATATAACTTATCAGGGTCAGCATGACTTCCGAATCGACCAATGAATCATCCAGGCTCTCAGCTTCGATTATCATGGCGCTGGAGTCCTTTGTCAGCTCAATACTGGCGCCATCTTTTGAAAGAATTTCAGTGCGTCCAGCTATTTTTAAAAATTTTCCACCAGAGTTTATAAACCCTTTAGCGTAAATTTTAAGAGCGATTTTGGCGTATTTCCTGCGTTCTTCCAATATCTTCAAGCCTTCACTGGTTCAGTTCGTTAATAGTTTTTCGTATCTATTATGTTACAATAAAAACTGGAAATATTTCTGTGGTTTACAGGGTAAATGGAAAAAATTCTTATCGTAGACGATGATCCAAATATAGCTCTTCTCATCGAAATGACTCTCGACAGGGTACCGGAGTTTGAGATTCAAACCGCCAGCAATGGTGAAATGGCTTTGGAAAAAATCGCAAATGACAATCCCGATCTAGTTTTGCTCGACATCATGATGCCAGGTATTGACGGGTTTGAGGTATGTAAAAGGATAAAGGAGGACGAAAATACAAAGTTTATCCCCGTGATAATGATTTCGGCAAAACGTGAGATGAACGATAAGCTTCATGGCATGAAAATTGGGGCAAACGATTATATTACAAAGCCTTTTAATCCAGAGGAGCTGGTTACCAGAGTAAAGGTACATCTTCGTATCAAGGCTCTGGAGAAAGACCTGTCGTCCAAAAAGGAGCTGGAAGCCGCGCTCAAGATGTCTATAACGCTGCAACACGAGATCAACAACCCCCTTACAGGGATTATAGGAAATATCGAACTTCTAAAAGACTGGGAGAATATGCCGCCGCAAGAGGTAAACCAGTCTATGAGCGATGTTCTTTCGCTTTCACTCAGAATAAAAGATATCGTCCACCAACTAAGCAAACTGTCGAGTGTCGTTCCTACAACATATGTCGAAGGCAGCGAAATGATTGATATCGACAAGTCGGCAAATGGCATAACACCCGGCGCCAAAAAAAATCACCTCAATTAAATCCTTCCTTCCCTGTTTTTCTTGCCTTGATCCGTAAACCATTCCACGGTTAAATATCCTCTTGATTTCCATAAACCCTTTGGAGGAAAGATGAAGCGACGCGAATTTCTTGGCAAAACAGGCTTGGTTACCGTGGCGGCGTCCGCTGGCGTCATATCTGGCGCTCCGGCTGTTCATGCGGCCAAAAGGTTCCGCTGGAAAATGGTCACCACCTGGCCTCCAAAGTTTCCTGTGCTTCAGACCGGCGCGGAAGAGTTCGCCAAAAAGGTTAAAAAAATGAGCGGAGGACGCTTGTCCATACGGGTATTTGCCGGAGGAGAGCTTATCCCGGCTTTAGGTGTATTTGACGCTGTGAGCCAGGGTACAGTGGAAATGGGGCATGGCGCGGCGTACTACTGGTCCGGCAAGGTACCGGAAGCGCAGTTTTTCACTTCCGCTCCGTTCGGGTTCACCGCCCAGCAGATGAACGCATGGATGTATTACGGCGGCGGACTTAACCTGTGGCGTGAAGTCTATGCAAGCTTCAATCTTGTCCCCTTCCCCGCAGCCAACACCGGAGTCCAGATGGGCGGCTGGTTCAACAAAAAAATCAATGGTCTCGCCGACCTTAAGGGATTGAAAATGCGTATCCCCGGACTCGGCGGCAAGGTCATGGGAAAAGCGGGAGTCAACGTCGTGTTGCTTCCCGGCGGAGAGCTTTATACGGCGCTGGAACGCGGAGTTCTCGACGCGCTGGAATGGGTCGGCCCATATCACGACCTTAAGATGGGGTTCTACCGCGCCGCGAAATATTACTATTATCCCGGCTGGCACGAGCCCGGCTCCTGCCTTGAGCTTATGATAAATAAAAAAGCATGGGCCAAGCTACCTAAAGATTTGCAGCAGATAGTCTCTTCGGCGGCGGCGGAGGCGAACCTTTTGACGCTGGCGGAGCTGGACGCGAAAAACGGCGCGGCGCTGAATGAGCTTATGACCAAATATAAGGTAAAAGTTCATAAATACCCCGACGACGTTATAAAAGAGCTACATAAGCTGGCGACCGAAACGTATGAGGAGCTTGCCGCCAGCAACAAGAAAATCAAACAGGTATACGATGCTTTCCGCAAGTTCGCAGGGCAGGTGGAGCCATGGACAGCTATGAGCGAGCGAGCGTATATGGAGGCTAAAAACCTGTGAATTATTTTTCACGATAACTTGCCACAAGTGTAATTAAATTATATATAATTCGATAATATGTTTTTATGATTTTTGCAATCTCTGTCAGGGAATACAAACCCGGATTTATTTATACGTTCTGAGTTGTATATGAGTGGTTCTACATCCAAATTAAGGAGATAGCTGTAATGGCTGAGATTACTTTAAAAGGAAATTCTATCAACACATGTGGCGACCTTCCGGCGATAGGCTCCGACGCGCCAGACTTTTGCCTGACAAAAACTGATCTTTCGGATGTGAGCTTGAAAGATTACGCCGGAAAAACCGTTATCCTGAACATTTTTCCCAGTCTCGACACGGCGGTTTGCGCCAACTCAGTGCGGAAATTTAATGAAAAGGCGAGCAAGCTCGACAACACGGTAGTCCTGTGTATTTCGAACGACCTTCCTTTCGCTCACAAACGTTTCTGCGAGAGCGAGGGAATCGAGAACGTGACCAACCTTTCCGAACTTCGCGGCAGGGATTTTGGCGAAAGCTACGGCGTAAGGATTTCCGACGGCCCGTTAGCTGGCGTTCTTTCCCGTGCGATTGTCGTTGTCGACGAAAACGGCAAAGTCGTCTACACAGAGCAGGTTCCGGAAATCACCCAGGAGCCTAACTACGACGCGGCCTTAGCGGCAAAAGCTTAAGTTTATTTTTTAGATTTTTCACCCGCGGTCTTTTTCATAGGGCCGCGGGTTTTTTATTTGGGTTTAAGTTTAAAACTGACGATAACCCTTCGGGTCACGCGCGCTCAGAATGACAACAAATCCCCCTCTCCCTTGAGGGGAGAGGGCTGGGGTGAGGGTGGATAATGTCATCCCGCGCTTGACGCGGGATCCCGTCGCCACAATTGAGATGCCGGATCAAGTCCGGCATGACAAAAAGTTGTCATTCTGAGGAGCTATGCGACGAAGAATCTCGCATAAGAAAAAGTGTTGAGATTCTTCACTTCGTTCAGAATGACAATTGCCCGTTTTTCACTTCCCTATACAAAACTCACTAAAAATCTTATCCAACACCTGTTCGTCGAAAGCTTTGCCGGTCAGGCGTTCCAACGCTTCTTTCGCGTCGGCTAAATCGGCGGCGATAAACTCACGGCTCATGCCGTTGTTCAGCGCGTCTATTCCGCGGTCGACAGAAGTTGTCATCGCCTTCGTTAAACTATTTTTTCTTTAACTCTTTCATTAGTTTTCGATAGCCCTCAGCATCGCCATACTCTTCGAAATCCTGATATAGCGCATGTGGATGTTTTACGCGATGGGCATGTTTTATAGGGCACCAATATTTTTCTGTTCTGGCCACAATCTCCCTTAGATACCCGGCCAAACCTGTCCCATAACCACAGTATACGCAGTTAATCTTTTCGTAAAAATTCAGGTACTCAAGATGATGTCTATCTACCACTATAAAATCCGACCGTGGAACCTTTTTAATACCATAAACCGGAAAGCATATTGCCTGGTATAGCGTTACACAAATATCAATGAATACAAGCGGAACGATCATAGCATAAATCACAGGAGCTGTTAGAACCACATACGGGCTGGCTTCTATCACATAGCGAAAGAATGTTTTCTTCAGCTTGCGGTGATATTCGATAATGCTTTGCTCAAAAAATACCTTGTTTTCACGGAAGTGATACTGCAGCTTTTCAGCGGCCAGGTTTATCTCTTTTTCCAGATCCTCCTCAAGGTCCTTTATTTTCTGATAGATCGCCTTAATTTGTGTATTCATGGAAGGTTTCCTTCTTCTGGTAAGTGTTTCGCCGTAAAACAATGAAAAGGCAGAGGGCCTTTAAACTGTAAATAGAATATAGCCCAAACTTGAGGTTGCAGGCGACAAAAAACGGGGACGACTTTTACGTCATCCCCGTGTATCAAGCAATGTTTACGAAATAAGGTTACCGTCTGTCGCTGCCAATGGTCTCTTCAGGATAGGCGTGAATATTGTGGATAGAAAGGTCGCTCCCCCGAACCTCATCCTCCTCGGAAAGACGCAAGCCCAGAGTTGACTCTATAATGGTGTAAACAATGAACCCGGCCGCAAGCGCTATCGCTATGCCTATGAGCGTGCCGACAAGCTGCGATATGAAGCTTACGTCACCGATGCCGCCGAACATTTTAAGCCCGAATATACCGCAGGCTATCCCGCCCCATGCTCCGCAAAGTCCATGTAACGGCCATACGCCAAGCACGTCGTCTATTTTCAATCTCTCCTGTTCCCACTCAAAACCTTTGACAAATATGACACCGGCCACCGCCCCGACGACAAGAGCGCCAAGCGGATGAAACTGGTCTGACCCTGAGCAGACCGCCACAAGGCCCGCCAGGGCGCCATTGTGAACAAATCCTGGGTCGAGCCGGGATATGACCAGCGCCGAGATAAGGCCACCTACCATCGCCATCAATGAATTTACCGCTACGAGACCTGTTATGCCGGAAATTTCTTGCGCGCTCATCACGTTAAACCCGAACCAACCGATACACAGCATCCAGGAGCCTAGCGCCAGCATCGGTATGTTGCTTACCGGGATGGCATGTGATTTCCCGTTTATCCATCGGCCAACTCTCGGCCCAAGCTTGATGACCGCCACCAGGGCTATCCAACCACCCATGGCGTGTACGACCACAGACCCCGCATAGTCATGAAACGGCGCGCCTCCCAAGTTGGCAAGCCATGAGCCTTCCTGTCCAAGCGAAGTAAACCTGCCCCACACCATACTCTCAAATAATGGGTATACAAACGCCACGCATAATGCGCCAGCCAACACTTGCGGCCAGAAGCGCATTCTCTCGGCTATACCGCCGGAGATTATCGCGGGTACAGCGGCGGCAAAAGTCATCAGGAAAAAATATTTTGCAAGATCATAGCCGCGTGTCGTTCCAACGATATCTTCAGCGGATGAAAGGAACATCATTCCATACGCCAGGGGAAAGCCTATCAGGAAATAAATAATTGTAGAAAATCCAAAGTCAGACAATATCTTGACCAGCGCGTTGATCTGGTTCTTCTTGCGAACAGTGCCAAGTTCAAGAAAAGCGAATCCGCCGTGCATGGCAAACACCATCACCGCGCCCAGCATTATAAAAAGAACGTCTACGCCGTTTTTAAGCTCAGTAGTTTCCATCACCATGCTCCCTCATTACATGATTGTTTTAAATACGGTTTTAGAATTCTAGATAATGGCGGATGGTCAGATAGCGCCCTCACCGCGTTCGCCAGTGCGGATGCGAACCGTTTCCTCGACAGGGATAACGAATATTTTGCCGTCACCAATTTTGCCCATGGAAGCGGCCTTGACAATTTTTTCAATAGCGGATTCCACGATATCATCCGGCACCACGACCTCGATTTTTGTCTTCGGCAGGAAATCGACAACGTATTCAGCGCCGCGATATGTTTCCGTGTGCCCTTTTTGCCGGCCAAACCCTTTAACTTCGGTTACGGTCATGCCCTGGGCGCCAATGGAAGAAAGCGCTTCTTTAACCTCTTCTAGTTTAAACGGCTTGATAATCGCTTCTATTTTTTTCATGTACAAAATCCTCCTAACCCTAAGAATTGGGAAACCCTCAATCGAATGACCTTGCAATAGGGATAAGAGCTCGTTACCTTGCGGGTGTCCGCTCGGCGCGATTTCCTCCCCAAGCGCAATTGGCCAATAGTACCTTCTTTCACCTCGTTGGACAAATATTTTCGCCTCAAGGTAGTGTCTCAGCTAGCCGTGATTAATTGGGAACAAAACTCATGGTATAATTTGAAAATATTCATTTCACAAGGCAGAACCTGTGATCATTGGAGTTCCTAAAGAAATCAAGGCGGATGAATATCGCGTCGCCATAACCCCGGCTGGAGTCCGACAGCTTACCCTTGCGGGCCATAGCGCTCTGATAGAGCGTGGCGCGGGAATCGGCTCCGGGATTCTGGATGCTGAGTTCGAATCGGAGGGCGCAAAAATGACAGGCTCCGCCGAGGAGGCGTGGTCCGCCGAAATCGTGGTAAAAGTAAAAGAGCCTGTTGAGCCAGAGTATGAATACCTTCGCGATGGCCTTGTCCTATACACTTTCCTTCACCTTGCCGCGGCGCCTGATCTTGCGGCTATGCTTATGGAAAGCGGAACTGTGGCGATCGGTTATGAAACCGTTCAGGACAAGATAAATGGAGCTCTTCCCCTGCTGATTCCGATGAGTGAAGTGGCCGGGAGAATGGCCGTGCAGGCTGGGGCCAAATATCTTGAAAAAGAACATGGCGGTAGAGGGGTGTTGCTTGGAGGCGTGCCTGGAGTGGAGCCGGGCAAGGTGGTTATATTGGGCGGAGGCGTTGTGGGGTTTAACGCCGCCAAAATAGCCGTGGGGTTTGGAGCCAGGACGTTGGCTCTGGATACATCGTTACCGAAATTGCGGGTGATCGACGATATTTTTGACGGAAGGGTGGAGACTTTATATTCAAACAGCCACAACATACTGCAGGCGATACGGGAGGCGGACCTTGTAATAGGCGCGGTGTTGCTTCCTGGAGCGAAGACCCCGTGGCTTGTTACAAAAGGTTTGCTAAGCGAGATGAAGCCTGGCTCTGTGATCGTTGACGTGTCGGTCGACCAAGGGGGATGCGTGGAGACGAGCAGACCGACAAGTCATTCCGACCCTGTGTTCGTCGTAGATTCAATCACCCATTATTGCGTCGCCAACATGCCGGGAGCCGTGCCGCGGACTTCGACAATGGCCCTGTCCAACGCGACATTCCCCGGATTGCTGGAGCTTGCGGAAAAAGGGGTGGAAAGAACCATGAAAGAAAATTACAGTATGAGAATGGGGCTTAACGTAGCGGAGGGAAATGTGACACACCAGAAAGTGGCGGAAGCCCTGAACATGCCATACAAATTTCCTGAGGAGTGGAAATAAAAAGTTAAACAGGCGTTAGCCTGCCCAATAAAACGCTTCGGTTTTTTGCCCCTGTGATAGACGATAAATCCAGCCTTACACCGTTATCAGCGTAAAACGCCAGCAATGCTATCAACGAGCCTTCCACAAGCTGGCACGGGACGCCAAGTTGATCGGATCGAACAACTTCCATAGTTTTCGGAAGGATAGACTCTATCCTCTTAAGCAGATAGCGGTTCTTCGCCCCGCCGCCGCAGATAACAAGCCTGTCGGTAGACTTTCCAGACTTTTCTAGCTTCGTGATTTCGCCTGCGATCGTCCTTGCCGTAAGCTCTGTAAACGTCGCTACAACGCTGGCGTTTAATCTTGATTTCGATAGCCCCGCCCATTTTATGAATGATTCGCCAAAAGTCTCGCGTCCGGTCGATTTAGGAGAGCGACGCTTAAAATATGGGTGCGCAAGGAATCGTTTTAAAAGTTTTTCATCCACCGTTCCTGATGCGGCGATACGCCCGCCTCTGTCATACATGCCTTTTCTCATGCGGTTTACCGCAAGGTCAATAAGCATATTCCCCGGGCCGGTATCGTATGCTATGAGCTTTGAAAGATCAGTGGCTCCAGCCGGAATATGCGTGATATTCGCGATCCCTCCAATGTTGACGACAGAAATGTTTCTTCGTTTATCGCCGAAAAGGGGTGAGTGAACTATTGGAGCAAGTGGAGCGCCCTCACCGTCATTGGCCATATCCGCTGAGCGAAAATCGCTCCAGACAGAAGCGCCTGTCTTTGCCGCTATCACAGCGCCATCGCCGATTTGCAGTGTTGCATGAGCTTTTGGAGCGTGCCATATGGTCTGACCGTGTGATCCTATTATTTTAACTTTCCTGCCTTTCAACTCAGGATGAGCCATAACTTTTATCGCGGATTTCGCGAACACTTCGGCAACGGCGACATTTAGCTCGCACACTTCTCCAAGAGAGTTGGAGCTTGCGCTTAACGATATCAAACGATTTTTTAGTGACGTGGAATAAGCCATTTTTGCGCTGGCAAGAATACGGATACGCGGGAGCTTTTTCGTTATCCGGATATCACAAGCCACAGCGTCTACACCATCCATAGATGTGCCGGACATAAGGCCGATTATTATCGCCAATTTTTTTATTTATTTCGTTTGTTTCGGCTTTTGAATTCTTTTTTAACGAAGGCCATAAGTTTAGGATCGGTCATAAGGTCGTAAGCGGTCATAGCCATAGCCTTTGTCATCCCAAGCATCATATCAGCGCCTTTCTTCGACATTACGGCTTTTAGAAAATTGCGGGAGTGGTTGATATCCTCCCTGCCTCCAACAGCAAACTCCGGATGCAATGTGGGAATCACACGGCTCAGGTTTCCAATATCGGACGACCCAATCTCTTCGGCTTCTCCAAAAGACTCCTCTTCAACCCCGGATAGTTTCATGTTCTCACGAAACGCTTCTCCCATAGGGTAGCTTGGGTAAAACGGTTCGTATTCGTGCCCCATCTTTTTTATTTTCACTTTACATTCCGCCGATTTGGCCGCGCCTCTAGCGCAGTTTTTCACTTTCTCTACCAATTCACGAAAATAGTCGGAGCTTAAAGCGCGGACGAAAAATCGCATGACGGCTTTTTCCGGAATAATATTTGGCGCGTCGCCACCATGGGTGAAGACTCCGTGAATCCTCGCTTCGTCGCGGGTCTGCTGGCGCAAAGCGGAAACGGCGTTATAGAAAAGAACAGCCGCGTCAAGAGCGTTTATACCCTGGTCAGGGAACGCCGCCGCGTGCGCCGCTTTTCCGATAAAAGTAAATTCCATATCCGAGATGGCGTACATCCTGGCGACCACCCTTGTCTTGTTACTGGGATGAATCATCAGCGCCGCATCGACGCGTCGGTAGGCTCCCTTTTCTATCATCTTAACTTTTCCCCCGCCACCCTCCTCGGCAGGTGAGCCGATAACGAGCAACGAGCCTGGATGATCCGGAAGCGCTTGAGCCAGCGCCGCCGCCGCGACACAAGCCGCCGCCGCTATCATGCTGTGGCCACAGGCGTGGCCTATTTCCGGCAGGGCGTCATATTCCGCAAGGATCGCGACCTTAGGCCCGGACGAGTCATTTTTATGCGTCGCCATGAATGCCGTTTCAAGATCCGCCACATTTTGCTTTACCGCAAACCCTTTGGATTTCAAGTAATCGGTTACAAGGGATGTAGCGAAAGTCTCCTCATAGCAAAGCTCCGGACGGTCGAATATAGTTTTGTTTATCGATGTTAAATCGGCTTTCAGCCCGTCTACCGCCTTCGCTATTTTTCTTTTTATCGCCACACTCATATTTTTTAAGAGCCTTGTTAAAGGTTTCTCAGGATACGTATATAACTTAGCTCAGGTGGGATGTCCTGATCTTCGCAGTAATTGTGCTCGGCAAGAATCTTAAGATCGTCCAAAGCTCGTTTATCCCCTTCCACTATAACTGTTTTTTCGCCGGAGTCCGCCAGCATTCCTCCGGCTTGAAGAAGCTCCAGGACCGAGCGGCAATCGAACTTTTCGTCATTAACCAGCATGGACACATCTGTGCCGTGTTCCTGAACGACAAGCGATACATAAGTGGCCGGACGCGCATGGAAACCCTGGGGTTTTGGTATTGGAAGCTCGTATTTTATCGGTTTGACAAAAGATGACAATATCCGCTCGGCGACCTTGTTTCCATCGTTCAGATACTTGCCGCAGAACTTGAGGCCGTAATCCATGATGGACGCAAATAGCTGGTCATCGTTGACCATCTCTGAGATTTTGGCTTTAACATCGCTCTGCCTGATATTATTTTCGTGTCGTTCGTAAAAGTGCACCAACCATTTTAAAGCTTCAAACAGATGCATCGGAATGGCTGTCAACCCTCTCAGTGTGGAGATATGCTCTTTCGACTCAAGCGGCCCACCCCTGATATAAGTGTCATACTCGCTCTGGAGATTGTGCAGTTTTATCTCCATATCGGTCATTATCGTCTCGTTGATCTTGCTGGGGATGATGTCGTCCAAAGTTGATTTTTTGGTTTTTCGGTCAAGCTGGCTCTGCTTGAAGTGTTTTGCGATTTTACGATACGACTGGGCGATGGATATCATCCGCTCTTCCTCGTCGCTGACACCTTCACCAGTTATAGTGTATGGAAGTTGAGGTGTTATTTTAAGCCGCCATTCTTCTGTAGGAATAGGGGTTACCTGAAAATCCACCCCGTGGGATTTAACCTCCTCAGTCATGGCGTCAAAAAACTTCAGCTTGACTTGCGTAAAATACTCCAGCGTCTCATCGGTTTTATCTTGAAAATCGCGCTTGAGATGATCGCTATCGCCGCTGAAATAATCGGAATATCTATCCAGAATATGATAAAGCTGAAATCCGGCCAGGGCGAAGTTCCTGACACAGGCTACAAGCTCCGCAAAATAGAGCCAGCGCAGGTTTGAACGGGCGCCATGATCATCCAGAAAGCCTTCGAGCCTGTCCGCCTCCTGTAACAAGGTGAAATAATACGGCTTGTTGACGACCATATTCTCATCTTTTAACACACTCAGCAACGCCAACAGGTTTTGTGACTTGGCCTGAACCAGTACGAGGAAAGCTTCCTCGCTTATGATTGGAGTGAGAGATCGGGCTGTTTCCACTTTTCGCTCGTGTATGACCGCGGAGAACTGGTGGGATCCGATTAGTGTAAAGAGACGGTCTTTTTCCTGCGAGCGCGATGTTTGAGCTTAACGCTTCGCAGATGACGTTTTCGTTTTTGTTTATTTTTTGAACGAGCCATAATTATTCAATCTCTCTCTGGTTGTAAAGCCTATATATTTTCAAATAATATCCAATGAATAGAAACTAGTCAACCTGTGCCAGACAACGGTAGCGCAAGGCTTATAGAAGGCCCAAAATTATTTTCAGATCATCTTCGTCAAACAGAATACCACCACCTACGAGGAATGTCCGGTATTTTTCATTCAGCAGCTCATCACCGCCCATATATAGATAAATATATTTTTGCAGGTTAAATTTGAGCTGAACCTTCAACTGTGGATCCGGCGCCTCGTCGTTATATCCTGACAGATTGAAAATATCGGTCGACAGCGCAACCCTGTCATCAAACATATGATAGCTCACTCCCGCTCCGGCGGAAGATTCCATAATCCCCCCACGGATGCTAATATCGGAATAGCGTTTCGCAATCATTATGGTGTACAACAGGTTTCTCAAGGGATTGTCGCTTTTATCCTCTTCAGCCATCCGCGAGTCCTCCGATATTTCCAAAAGGTAATACTTGTCCTCTCTCGGCTGCATTCTGAATGTAAAGAAAGCTTTCGTATCATTTATATCTGTCTGTGCCTCCCCACGGAGCCCAAGCTGGATCCGTAATGTTTCCATTCTGTTTAAAAACTTGCGGGCGCCAACCAAAGTATTGTTCAGGTTTGTGTAAACAGCGTCGTTGGTGATAAGCTTGCCAACCGTCCCCTCGCCACGTTCCACCTTGCTAGCCACATTTTCTATCGACTGGCTCATTTTCTTCACAGAATCCATTACCTCGCCCAGCTTGGTCGACGCCGCCGCAACGCTGTCCAAGGTAATTTTCAGGTTTTTCCTGTTTTCTTTGATAACACCTTTAAACTCGCCGGACACATCTTTTATGTTAGCGATTCCGGCTGTGAGATTATCCTTGTTATTTTCTATAACCTCCAGCAAATCGGCGGATAGTTTTGCCAGATTCCGGGAAATTTCCGGAGCGTTTTTCGCAAACTCGCCTGATATGTCAGAAAGGTTTCCGAGCGTCACTCTCAACGCGTTTCTGTTTTCGGCCAAAACAGCTTTCATGTTTGCCGATGCGTCTTCAATATTATCCAAAATATTTTTTAGCGCATTTTCGCTTTCCATAGTGCCAAACACATTACGTATAGAATGTGTCACCACCTGGATGTCATCCAAAGCCAACGACAGTTTTCTCGCGATATCACTGATATCCGTCCCCTCCTCCACGCGGGAGATTTCCTCTCCGTCTTTCAGCAAGGGGGCGTCCGGCGTTCCCTGTACCAGCTCTATATATTTTTCGCCCAGCAGTCCAAAGGTCCTGATGGTAGCCACGGAATTGCGGCGGATATCAGCCGTGCGCGTCAGCTTGATTGTTACAAGGGCATACCCGTCTTTCAGGGTTATGTTGTCTACATATCCTATTTCCACGCCTGACAGGTTTACCTTGGAACGCAGATCAATTCCGGCGACGGATTGAAACTTGGCGTGGATACTCATATGCTCTTCATCGCCAAACATAGGCACTCCCACGGTGCGGAACGACATGTATACAAGCGCGACCACGGCCACTATGGTAAGTAGCCCAACCTTTGTTTCAGCCGTAAAAACTTTCACGCCCTACACGCCCGCCATATAATAATTTTCATAAGTTGTTTCCCTGGCATACCTTATCTTCCCTGGATCGCTTCAGTCTGCCGAATAATTTTACCAATGTAGCAGAATTCCGCAACCTCGGGCTTTTCTGAAAATAAAACTTCCTCCGGCGTTCCCACCGCGATAAACTTGCCTTGATACAGCATGGCTATCCTGTCGGCGATTTTATTTGCCGAGACCATGTCGTGAGTGATTGTAACCGCTGTAGTTCCTATTTTTTTCTGAAGCGACACAATAAGCTCGTTTATCTGGTCGCACATCACAGGGTCCAGACCTGTCGTAGGCTCATCATACAGGATTATTTCCGGATCCATTGCAATAGCGCGGGCTAGCCCGGCCCTTTTTTTCATACCGCCGGAAAGCTCCGCGGGTTTTAAATTTTCTACTCCTTGCAAACCGACAAGCTCAAGCTTTTCCGTAACGATCTTCTCGATATCTCGTTTCGATTTATTAGTATGCTCCCTTAACGCAAAACCGACGTTTTCACCGATTGTCAGCGAGTCGAAAAGAGCGGCTCCCTGGAATAGCATCCCAAACTTGCGACGCAACTGATCAAGCTCTTTTTCGTTTAGCTTGGCGACATCCTGGCCGTTTACCAGCGCCTTGCCTGCATCCGGCGTCAACAGACCAATCATATGCTTTATCAACACGGACTTGCCAGAGCCCGAACCGCCGATAATTACCATTGACTCGCCTCTCCGTATCGAAAGACTCGCCCCGTCAAGCACAACTTTGTCCCCGAACGATTTGTGAATGTCTATAACTTCGATTATGAGATCTTCCGTCATCATACGCCTCCGCCAAACAGCATCGCCGTCATAATGTAGTCGACAATAAGTATCATGATGCACGAAATCACCACAGACCTTGTAGTGGCGGCGCCAACCCCTTCGGCCCCTCCTTTGGTGTAAAACCCCTGGTAACAGCAGACGACCGCGATAATCGCTCCAAAAACAACAGATTTTATGAGGCCGGAGAAGATGTCTTTGAGCTCTAAAAATTCGAACGTCTTTTTCATATAGACGACAGGATTCGAGTCGAGAACGCCAACGCCTATACCGGCTCCGCCCAATATTCCAACCGCGTCGGAAACGATGACGAGAACAGGCATCATAAGAACAGCGGCGATGAAGCGAGGGACCACCAGATACTTTATCGGGTTGGCCGAAAGAGTGTACAGGGCGTCTATCTGCTCTGTAACCTGCATCGTGCCTATCTCCGCAGCCATGGCCGAGCCAGCCCGACCCGCCACCATAAGACCGGTTAACACACATCCCAGTTCACGGGTCATGGAAAGAGCCACAACGGTGCCAACCATACTTTCCGCCCCAAACCTGTGGAATCCCTCATAACTTTGCAGCGCAAGGACACCGCCGGTGGATAACGCCGTGATCGCCACAACCGGAAGAGAATTAAATCCTATCTCCTCCATCTGCTCGAAAATGGCCCTCAAACGCAGTGGAGGTCTGGCTATCCAGCGCAGAATCTGCCATGCGAAAAGTGTGGATTTACCAGTCGCCTCGGCGATCCATATCATGAGAGATCCGAGGTTCGAGACAATCGGAATAGAGGTTTTCAAGTTGTCATCTCCGAAAACGGTCTTCAGGTTATGATTTAGGCCGGTCTACCTTCTCAACTTTGCCAGAACGGATATAAACACGTGTCGCGCGCTGCCCTATTCCGCAGAGTATTTCGTACGATATTGTTTTTGCAAGCCGAGCCAGTTCCACAGCTTTCACAGCCGCTTTTTTATCTTCGCCTATCAAAGTTACCACGTCTCCCGTTTTTGCATTAGCGTAGGTAACATCAAATAAGCAGTTATCCATGCAGATAATACCAATCTGTCTTATTTTTCCGCCATTAATGATAGCATGCGCTTTGTTGGAAAAGCTCCTGGAATATCCATCGGCGTAGCCTGCGCAGACTACCGCTACCTTGCATTTGCGAGGAGCCACCCATGTCATTTCATAGGAGACAGGCGTACCCTTCAGAAGGCGACGCGCAATCATGATCCTGGCCCGCAGACTTAAAACAGGTTTTAGCCCCACGTCTCTTCCCCCAAATTCCTGGATTCCATATACGCCAATGCCCGGTCTTACCATATCGTATCTGGCCTTGGGGTGGAGAAAAACAGCGGCGGTGTTGGCCGCATGCCTCGCTGGAAGGGAAAAGCCCGAAGCCCGGATGGAAGAGAGAATATCATCGAAAATTTTGATTTGCACAGGAGCATAGCCTTTGCGCTTGTTCGAATCAGCCAGATGTGTCATCACACCGACTATGGCCGTTTTCTTCATGCTTGCGGCTTTTTTGTACAACTCGACAGCATTTTCAGGATCCGCGCCTAGCCTTGTCATCCCTGTATTTATTTTCAGGTGTATGGAGACAGGAGACCTCGCAGCTTTCGCCACCAACATTTTAACTTGGTCTATGGAGCTTACGACAACTTCAAGCTTGTGGCGAACCACTTGGGCCGCCTGTTCGGCAAAAACTCCGTCGAGAACCAGCGCCCTTCCCTTGTAACCGGCCTTGCGAAGCTCAAGAGCCTCATCTACCGTACCGACAGACAACCCGGCTACATCACTGCGTGAGCCGATCTCATTTGCCAGAGCCGCGGCGCCATGCCCGTATGCGTTCGCTTTTATCACCGGAAGCATGGGAACCGAGGCTCTCTTGCCGAGCAAATCAAGGTTCGAATGCATACGGTCCAGATCAATCTCCGCGTAGACCGGATAATGGAGCTTTACCATAATTTATTTACCGCATGAAGTGAGCGGCTTCCACGGTAACGCCCAAAAGACGTTGCCAGCGTTTCGCTAAAACTGTTCTTCAAACTCCACATATCCAGCCGGATCAGCGGCCGCAAGGTCTTCAAATCTGGTAAAGTCTTTGAGGAATGCAAGTTTCACTACTCCTGTCGGGCCATTTCGCTGCTTGCCGATGATTATCTCCGCTTTACCCTGCGCCTCCGGTTTGTCCCTGTCGTAAAATTCTTCACGGTAAACAAACATCACCACATCAGCGTCCTGTTCGATACTGCCGGATTCGCGAAGGTCTGCAAGCTGAGGCCTTTTCCCTTCTCTATCCTCAACTTTGCGAGACAGTTGTGAAATGGCGATAACCGGGACATGAAGCTCCTTGGCCAGCTGTTTTAACGATCTTGTGATTTCGGAAACCTCCAGCGTTCTGGACTCCACCCGTCCGCGCGCGCTCATAAGTTGCAGATAATCCACGACGATCAGGTCGAGTCGTCCATGCTCATTTTTAAGTCTCCTCGCTTTGGCGCGTATATCCAGAGCTGTCTGAAAAGCTGTGTCGTCTATAAAAATCGAGGCGGCGTGGAGACGGCCCGCCGCCGCGGAAAGCTTGGGCCAGTCACTCTGGGCCAGAAAACCGGTTCTCATTTTATTGCCAGATACCTTCGCCTCGGAGCAGAGCATGCGAAGCGCGAGCTGTTCCGCGTTCATCTCAAGGGAAAACACAGCCACCACAGCTTCATCGTTATCGCTGGCCGCGTTTTGCACAATGTTCATGGCCAAAGCGGTTTTCCCCATAGACGGACGGCCTGCGACTATAATCAGGTCGGAAGGTTGAAGCCCTGCGGTTTTCTCGTCCAGGTCTTTGTATCCTGTAGTGACACCGGTGATAAGGCTCTTGTTATCATAAAGCCTTGCCACGGTCTCCATTCCGTTATTGATTACGGTTTTCATCGGTAACCAACCTGTACGAGCGCGCTCCTGTGAAATCTCGAGAACCATCTGTTCAACCCTGTCGAGAAGAGTCTCAACGTCCTCAGAATCCTCAAAAGCCAAAGAGCCGACCTCGCCCGCCACTGTTATAAGCTTGCGCAATATCGCCTTTTCCCGAACCACTTTTGCGTGAACACGAATATTGGCCGCAGTGGGAACTATGTCTG
>UOGA01000123.1_pt1 | contig 33548 bp, 24 predicted proteins | sample 1989841 | NCBI WGS metagenome assembly UOGA01 (sample SAMEA4712198, study PRJEB27164) | hydrothermal vent metagenome | biome: marine basaltic hydrothermal vent biome; feature: marine hydrothermal vent; material: mineral | place: Pacific Ocean | collected 2011-06-14/2011-07-23 | depth 1691 m | reverse complement strand
GCGGGCCGCTGGGCGGCGATCAACAGATCGGAGCGAGAATAGCCGAGCACCAGATAGAGATTGTAATTTTCCTCTGGGATCCGCTGATGTCGCATCCGCACGAGCCGGATATTTACGCCTTGCAGAGGATAGCCACCACTTATAACGTCGTGCTGGCCTGCGACCGGTCAACGGCGGATTTCATCATCTCCAGCCCGTTGATGAACGATGAATATGAAAAGGTGGTCATAGATTTTGAAAAGCAAAGATTGAAGCGGGCGGAGAAATTGATTGAGACAATGTAGCCTGTCGCTCACCGTATAACGCGCCCTGCGAGCGCTGGCGCCGGTTAAAACAAGTGAAAATAATTATGGATCCCGACAACCTTATACGTTCAAGAATAAAAAAAGTAGCGGCGTATAAGGTCGATCAGACGCCCTGCCCCGTCCTGCTCGACAACAAAGAGTCGCCCTACCCCCTGCCGAACAAGCTTATGGAGCAGGTCTGGGTAATCATGTCGGGAACCGAGCTGAACCGCTACCCGGAGATGGAGGCTGAATATCTTAAATCCGCCATCGCGGAAAAACAAGGCGCGTCTGAAAACGAAATTCTTTTAGGGAACGGGTCGGACGAGATCATACAGACGCTTATAATATCGCTTTGCGATCCCGGATCGAAAATCCTCGTCCCCTCCCCCACTTTTTCCATGTACAAAAATATCGCCTTTTACCTGAACGTCGATACAATCGAGGCGCCGCTCAATGACGACTGGAGCCTCGACATCGGCGCCACAATATCGCTTATCAAACAGACCGCGCCCAAAATAGTTTTTATCGCATCGCCCAACAACCCGACGGGCTTTAAATATTCCCGCGCGGATATCGACGCCGTTATCGACCAGGCGCCCGGCCTTGTCGTGATAGACGAGGCGTATATAGATTACTCAAAAGAGCCGGTCGGCCTGCTATACAAAGACAGGCCGAATGTCGCTATCATGCGCACTTTGTCGAAAGCGGGACTGGCCGCCTTAAGGCTAGGCTACTTGATGGCCGACGAGAGACTGACCGCGCAGGTGGACAAGGTGAGGCTTCCCTACAACATAAACTCCGTGAGCCAGGCCGTCGCCACCGAAGTTGTAAAAAGCTGGGACTTGCTTACTCCCATGTTCGACGCTGTGATAAAAGAGCGCGAGCGGGTTTTCGGTGAGCTAAGAGCCATCGACGGCGTTACTCCCTGTCCGTCAACAGCCAACTTCACGCTGATGAAGATAGATGACGGCGCCGGGGATGTGTATGACCGGCTGATAAAAGCTGGAGTAAGAGTGCGCCGGTTCAAAGGCCACGAACGCCTCGATGGCTATTTGCAGGCGACGGTGGGAACGCCGGATGAGAACAAGCAGTTTCTATCCGCTCTGCGCTCGTCTGTATAAAATAATTCGCCGTGAAAAAGTTTACAACATGCCCGTCCTGCGGCGCCGATGTGGCCGAGTGGAAAAATCCGAAACTGACGGTCGATATCATCATCGAAGTGGGGGACAAAATCGTCCTTATCGAACGCGGCCATGAGCCTTTCGGGTTTGCGCTACCGGGAGGGTTTGTCGATTACGGCGAATCGTTGGAGAGAGCCGCCATCCGGGAGGCGAAAGAAGAGACGGGACTGGATATAAAACTTGAACGGCAACTTGGCGCCTACTCCGATCCAGAAAGAGACCCGCGCCAGCACAATGTGTCTGTAGTGTTCGTCGCCACGGCCGAGGGAACGCCCAAAGGAGGAGACGACGCCAAGAGCGCCGCGCTTTTTAGAAAAGACAACATACCTTCGCTTGCGTTCGACCACGAAAAGATTCTGGCAGATTACTACGCCGGGAAAACAAGATAACCTTTTATTTTTTCTGAACGCCGCCCCGTTACGCCTGTGGCTCTGCTACAGCAGGCGCCTTACCGCCCCAGGTTGGCGTCGCTTTCCGCCTGTTCAAGGGATATGACCTCTTGTTTTTGCGGATTCCAGAGCGGCGATATTTCGCGAATTGTGTTTATGATCCTCGGCAGGTGGCTCATAACGTAGTCCACGTCTTCTTTTGTGTTGCCGCTCCCGAAAGAAAAGCGAAGGCTTCCGTGGATGATCTCGTGAGGAATGCCCATCGCCATAAGAACATGCGACGGGTCGAGCGAGCCGGACGAGCATGCCGACCCGGTAGAGATGGCGATTCCCACCATATCGAGGTTTATAAGGAGCGCCTCGCCTTCCACGCATTCAAAGCTCATGTTCAGCGTGCCGGGCGTCCGCTCGGTCGGATGGCCATTGAGTTTGACGAAGGGAATCTCGTCGGTTATTCTTTTTTGCAGGTCGTCGCGCAAAGATTTGACATGCTTGATGTATGCGTCCATATTCGCCATGCCGATCTCGACCGCCTTGGCGAAGCCGATGATCCCGGCCACGTTCTCCGTCCCGGCGCGCTTGCTTCGTTCGTGGTGTCCACCATGAGCAAGAGGATGGATTTTCGTCCCTTTCCGAATATAAAGAGCGCCGACGCCTTTGGCCGCATATATCTTGTGGCCGGAGACCGACATCATGTCCACACCCAGATCGTTAACGCTTAAGGGGATTTTACAGAAAGTCTGCACAGCGTCGGTGTGCATTAAAGCGCCCCGCTCTTTCACGATTTCGGCGATTTTTTTGACCGGCTGGATAGACCCGACTTCGCTGTTGCCGTGCATGATAGATACGATGATAGTCTCGTCATCTATCGCCTCGCGCACTGCCTCCGGATCGACAACGGCGTCGGAGTCTACTTCCACTATCGTCGTCTTGTAACCGTTTTTTGAAAGATATTTCGCGACTTCAAGAATCGCCGGATGCTCGATGGTCGATGTTATGATCCGCCCCCCGTTCGGCCCTTTGGCGAAGGCCGCCCCTTTAACGGCCAGGTTGTCCGCCTCTGTGCCGCCGCTGGTAAAATAGACCTCCGAAGGATCGGCCCCCATGGCCTCGGCCACGGTTTCCCTCGCCTCCGATATCTTCGCTTTTACTGCGCGGCCAAACTGATGGACGGACGACGGGTTGCCATATTCGTTCTGAAAAAAAGGAAGCATCGCCTCCAAAACTTCTGGATAGACGGGGGCGGTGGCGTTATGATCCAGATATACTCGGCGTAATTCGTTCATACCAGTGTCTCCATTATCTATATCCGTCGAACAGGCCGACGGCGGGTTGCTTTATATTATAGCTTTTTTTTCAAACGCGCCATTGCTCAATCCTCGTGTCGGCGGCGGGCCGGGCCATATACGCCCAGGAGGAGCCCTGTCCGGATTTGCGGCGGTATTCGATTTTTACCGAGGCTCCGTTGTCTCCTTTGCAATAACGGGCCACTATCTGGCCTATATCGGACAGATGTTGTTTCCCGAAAGAGCCTTTGGCGACGGCCAGCGGGCCTTTTACATCCTCGTCTGCGGGATGGAAGAAAAAATCATCATCTCCGGCCATTTTCTCCAGCCTGTCGTTTTCGGCTTCATCCCTTCCCACAATCAGCTTGAGATCATCGGAAAGGCGGAAATGGCGGCCAACACGAAGAAGCCTCGCGTCTTTCACATCAGCCGTCCCGTCATGATCCAGAAGATCGCGCATCCTGCCGGCGAAATGCTGATCCGTCAAAAGACATCCGCCGGAGGAGCAGAGGTTTTCGGTTACGCCGAAATCCTCCTTGAATATCCGTATCTGCTCTTTTCTGGAGCGGCCCTGTATCGCCAACATCTTTTCCCTATCTATGATTCCGCTCAGCTCCGCTTCGGTGGGGGGAAGGAGCTTTGCGCTGAGTGGTTTCACCACTTTGCCGGAAAGGCCGGATTGTTTTTCGATAAGCCTCATCGTGTTGGAGTTTTGCGACATCGGCCTTTGCCCCACCACTTCGCCGGTGAATATAAAAGCCGCCCCCACCTCCTCCATCACTTCTTTCGCTCTTTTAAAGATCATGATCCGGCAATCTACGCACGGGTTCATGTTCTTGCCATACCCATATTTGGGGTTTCGCACCATCTCTATGTATTCTTTCCCCATAAACTCCACCCTGACCCGTATCCCCAACTCGTCGCCCAGCCGCTTCGCCTCGTTTTTGCACCCGTGGTCTTTTCTGGTGCATGTGCAAAAAGGGCTGGAGAAATTCAGGGCTGTAACGTCGAACCCCAGCGAGATCATTATCCTGGTCGCCAGCGCGCTGTCCATTCCTCCGGAAAGAAGGCTCAGGGCTTTAACTTTCATCTTATTGCGCTCCGTCAGTAAAGAATTTCAATGTAGGCCTGATCGCGAAGCCGCTTTATCCACGCGGTCCGTTTCCTCTGATAACGCTTGTTATAAAGTTTTGACCTGATTTTATCGGCGACTTTATCGAATTCAATCGGTTTCGCCTCCACCCTTTCGGTCACTTTTATCAGGTGCAGGCCGAATGGTGTGTGGATCGGCCCGCCAATTTCGCCCTGCTTCAAAGAAAACGCCACAACCTCCATGTCTGGAAGCATCTTTCCTCTTTTGAACCAGCCAAGATCGCCGCCGTGCTTGGCGGCGGGGTCGTTTGAATATTCGCGCGCAAGCTGGGCGAAGTCGGCTCCAGAGTCTATCTTCCTTTTTATCGATCTGATTTTTTCCTCCGCACTGCTCTTTTGCATGGAGTCGGAGTCCCTGGTCAGGGTGAGAACTATATGGCTCACCCTGATTTTCTCCTCCGACATGAATTCGGCCATATTCTGGTGGTAATAATCTTTTACCTCATCTTTGGAGACATTCACACCGGAAACCTCGAAGTTGGTCACACGCCGAATCAGCATCTGTTTTTTGAGGTTCTCCTTGTACTTACCCAGAGTTGTTCCTTGTTGCTTTAACGCCTTCTCAAGATCTTTGTCCGAAAACCGATTGCTGGTCTTGATATTCTCCACCGCTTTGTCGATCTCACTTTCCTTGATGGTGATAGCGGTCTGTTTTGCGTGGAAGGATATTACCTTTTCATCCACCATTATCTTGAGAACGTTCTCCGGCGTTATTCCTCCTTTAGGTGTAGGGATGGAGCCTTTGCTATTAAGGTCTTTCAACATCGCAAGCTCCCTTCGCAGATCGGTCAGCAAAATTATCTCGCCATTGACATTGGCGACAATACGGTTCGTTATCTCCCCGAACGCCGTAGCGTGAGCCAGGGCGACAAAAACCAGGCTCAGGAGGATATTTCTGATAGAACTTCCCGATTTATGGAAATCGTGTTTTTTTCCGTTAATTGTTTTATCCAATTTTTAAATTCCTTCTCTCTTTTTCTTTCCAGCAAAAGCTGGTTTATCCTGTCATGCGCCTCTTTATATTTCATGCCGCGCGGCTTTTCCTTTTTTACGACCTTGAACAGATGAAATCCGTATATCGATTCGATCACGCTGGAAATCTCGCCTTCCTTGAGGTCGAAAACCGCCGCCTCAAACTCCGGCGGCATCTGGCCCCTGCCAAAGAAACCAAGATCGCCTCCCACCATCGAATCGGGGCTTTGCGAATATTCCCTGGCTATTTTACCAAAGTCAGCGCCGCCCGTTAGTTTTTTCCGCACTCTCTCCGCCGTAGTCTCATCTTCAACCATTATCTGCATGGCGCGCACACGCTCCGGCCACTTGAATTGATCGGAGTTTTTTTTATAAAACTGTTTCACCTCTTTTTCGTCCACATTAATCTTCGAGTCGATTTCACGCTCCACAAGCTTTTTTGCTCTCAGGCTTTTTTTAACGCCCTTTTTCCACTCCTCGAAGTTCATCTCGTTTTTCGCCAGAACCAGGCCAAGCTTGGCCTGGTCGTATTCGCTCAAAAGGTTGCGTAATTCCAGCTCCAGTTCTTTTTCAGAGACCTCCACCCCCAGCTTCTCCGCTTCAAGATAGAGAAGCGATTCATCTATGAGGCGGTACAAAAGGGATTTTTTTACCCTCAGGTTATCCACCGCCGATTTCGCCTCCTCAAAGCGCAAGAGGTTCTTGTACCGGTTGAATTCTCTGTCGAGATCGCCAACGGTGATTTTGACGGAGCCCACAGTGGCCACTACATCGTTTGGACGCCCCGGCCTGGTTTCGACGCCATCTCTGGTCTCGAAATAGGCGCCGGAGCCAAACGCTACTAAACCGGCTAGACCGATTGCAAATAGGAGAGTCTTTTTCGGCATAGTTCGTTATCCGGATCGTATAAAAGCGCGTCTCTGTATAAAGCTATGGCCGCCTTCGTGTCGCCCCGTTTAAGCTCTTTTAACTGGGCGAGGTTGACACGCGCAGAGTTGTTTTTCTTATCCATGGCGATGGCCCTTTCAAGGCGCCGCTCCGCTTCACCGGTTTGTCCCAGGCCAAGCAGGCCGGCTCCCAGAGCGGCGTATCCATCGGAGCTTGCGATCATATCTATGATCGGCCCCAGCGCCTCCACAGCGGCCCGGTAATCGCGGCGGTTAAGATGGTTTTGCGTCGCCGTTATGACCATATGCCCAAGCTCAGGTTTTTCCTCCAGCCATTCTAACATCATATCGCAAGCCTGCCTGAATTTTCCGAGCGCTACTTCGTTTTGCCACTGCCCGAACAACGCATATGTGTAACCCGGAACCAGCCTCAAAGCCTGTTTGAAACATGGCTCCGCCTCTTCGTTCCTACCTTCGCTTAAAAGAAGAGCGGCCTTATTGTACCAGGCGGAGAATATGTCTTTCTGGACAGCGATAGCCCTGTCGAACAAATCCAGGGCCGCATCATAGTCGCCTTCGCGCCGCTCCACACCGGCAAGATTCACAAGAGCGTCGGCGTTTTTCGGATCGAGTTCTATAGCCTTCTCCAGATATTCGCGGGCTTTTAGATACTGTTTTAACTTGTAGTTGGCGTTGCCTATGTAATAAACCGGGTTTGAGTCTGCGGGATTTAGCTCCAGCGATTTCTCAAACGGCGCAAGGCACTCTTCGAAATCCCCCAGCTCGTGAAGCTGAAGGCCAAGCTCGAACCACGCTTTTGGATCTTCGGGGCGCTCCCAGACTTTGAGTTTGCAAAGCTCAAGATAGACTCGCTTCTTGCCATCCAAAAGCGCTCTGTCGCCCACTTTACCAAAATGATGAATAACAACCTGCGTCTTGACGTTGATCCACCTGCTCTCAGGATCGACGCAGTTTACGCTTTCGTGGACACGTCCTTCGTAGACGATATCCGGGCGGCGCCTGAAAAGACGTAAAGATAAATTCTCCGTATAAGCGGGAAACCGCCCCTCCATCTCCGGGTAGCGCCCTGTCACCGGTTTCCAGTTGTCATAACCTGCGCCATCGAGATAATGCCGCTGGGTCAGGAGATAGCCGTCAACCTTATCGTTCTTTATTAATTCAAGAATGGACTCATGGTCTGTTTGTGAAACCTTCTCATCGCCGTCCAGAATTAAAACCCATTCTGTATTGACATATTCAAGCGCCTCGTTTCTCGCCGCCGAAAAATCATCGATCCATTTATAATTGTACACACGGGCGCCAAGTTTCTCGGCCAGCTCCACCGTCCCGTCCGTCGAGCCGGTATCCACGATGACGATATCATCCACTAGGGGACGGACAGACTTAACGCAGGCAGAGAGGTTTGAAGCTTCGTTTTTCACTATCATGCAAAGCGTAAGATCCATCAAAGAGTCTCCACAAGCTTTTCTAAAAATCTGACCATGCCCGCCGATTTCTCCCGCCAGCCTTTGCCGTTCATTGTTATTTCAATCGCGCTGTCCGATACGAATTTAAACCTGTCGTCAGACTTTAAAGCCGAATCGGCGAGCTTTTCTGGCGCCAAGCCGGTGGCGGGGCTGAAAACAAGATACAGCCTTGAGCCGGTCACATCAACTTTCTCTATTTTCAGCTCTACCGCCAGCGCTTTTATCATCGCCACCGTAAGAAGCTTTTCCGTCTCTTCAGGCAAAGATCCGAACCTGTCGATCATCTCCTCTTTGATATCCACGATTTGATCCGAAGATGTGACCGACCCGACCCGGTTATAAAGATCGATACGTTGCGTAAGATCGGGGACATACTCTGGCGCTATCCTGCCTTTGAAGCTCAGGTTCATCGCAACCTCAACCTTCTCCTCCACCTTCTCGCCTTTAAGCTCACGGATCGTATTTTCCAGCATCTCGCAGTATGTATCGAAACCTACGGCGTTTATCTGGCCAGATTGCTGTGAGCCCAGAAGGTTGCCCGCGCCTCGAATCTCCATATCCTTTAGAGCCAGCCTCAGCCCGCTTCCAAGCTCGCTAAGCTCTTCTATGGCCTTTAACCGTTTGCGCGCCTGGCTGGTAAGCGCGGCGACCCCCGGCACAAGCATGTAACCGTATGCGCGATGACGGTCCCTGCCCACCCGTCCTCTCAGTTGATACAGCTGGGCAAGCCCGAAATGGTCTGCCCTGTTTACTATGATGGTGTTGGCCGAAGTGATATCCAGCCCCGATTCAATAATGGTTGTGCATACAAGAACGTCATATTTCCTGTCTACAAAATCGAGCATTACATCCTCAAGCTCTCTTTCCGGCATCTGCCCATGCGCGATGGCCACGCGAGCCTCTGGGACAAGTTTGCTTATGTAACTTGCTATGCTATGAATCGATTTCACCTTGTTGTGGACAAAGAACGCCTGCCCCCCCCTGTCCAACTCCCTCAATAAGGCTTCGCGTATCGTCTTGTCGGAGAATTTCATGATGAACGTGCGGATAGACTGGCGCTCCGGCGGAGGTGTCTCTATTATCGAAAGGTCTCTTATCCCCAGCATCGAGGTGTGAAGAGTGCGCGGTATGGGAGTCGCGGTCAGGGTGAGGACATCGACGCTGTGGCGCATGCTTCGAAGTTTTTCTTTATGCTTGACGCCGAACCTCTGCTCTTCGTCGATAATCACCAACCCCAGATTTTTGAAGCTGATATCTTTTTGAAGCAATCTGTGCGTGCCGATCAGAATGTCCACTTCGCCTGATGACGCCATCTCAACTATTTTTTTCTGCTCTTTTCTGGTTTTGAACCTGCTTAAAACATCGACGTTGACCGGAAACGCCTTGAACCTTTCGGAAAACGTCTGGTAATGCTGTTGCGCAAGAAGCGTGGTGGGAACCAGGACTGCCACCTGCCTACCATCGTAGGCGGCCTTAAAAGCGGCCCGCATGGCCACCTCGGTCTTGCCGTAACCCACGTCGCCGCATACGAGCCTGTCCATAGGCCTGCTTTTTTCCATGTCGGCCAATATATCGTTAATGGCGCCTGCTTGATCTTCGGTTTCGTCAAACTCGAACGTGTCGGCGAATTCGTTATGAAAAGCTGTCTCAGGGCTGAACGCCCATCCTTTGTCCAGCTTTCTGGCGGCGTACACCTTAAGAAGCTTATCGGCCATTTCAAGGAGGCTTTTCTTTACTTTGCCGACGGTTTTTCTCCATGTCACGCCCCCCATCCTGTCGAGGGGCGGCTCGCTGTCCGCTCCGCCTCCGGTAAACTTTCTGACAAACTCTATGCTGTGCAAGGGGACATAGAGTCTTTGCCTTTCGGCGTACTCGATCTCCAGGTACTCGTCGGTGTTGTCGGCTATAATCATCTCTTTTGCGCCAATGTAGCGCCCTATCCCATGGGCGCGATGCACTACAATGTCGCCGTTTTTAAGCTGTGACAGGCTGGCGCCGAAAGTTCGCGGACGCGATTTGCCCCGGCGCTGAACCTGGCGTATTTTGCCGAAGATTTCATCTTCTGTTATCAGCATCCATTTATCCGGCCCGATCACAAATCCTTCGGCTACTTTGCCGACGGTTATAAACAGATTGCCCTCAAAAAGAGACGGCTGGCTCTTTGAAAGCTGATCGAGTAAAGAGGCCCACTCGTCCGGCTCAAGCCGTCTTGCGCCAAGCTCGTTGTCTTTAAGCGTCTTGTCCAGCTTCTCCGCCCCTTTTTCGGTCGCTGTAGCCATCACTATTGAAAAACCGTCTTCCACTTTTTTGCGCGCGTCATCGATGAACGAGCCGATATCTCCTTTGTACCGGCGCGGCGCGCTGGTGGAGATTACGAAAGACGATTCATCTTCTTCAGATACGGCCAGCTCGCAAAGGTTCAGCAATGTCTTTTTATCGATTATCTCTGTTAACTCCCCTTCGGCGAGAAAAAGCTGATCCGGCTCCGGGACAGGCTCCTGGCTTAATGTCGTTTCCGAATATTTGTCTTTGATAAGGCTGTAGAATTTCTCACGGTGAGAGTTTAAATTATCTGGCTCGTCGAGGATCAGGGCCGCCGAGCCGGGTAGATAATCGAAAAGAGAATGGGTCTCTCCGTAGAAAAGCGGCAGAAATTTTTCTATGCCGCTGAAAAACACTCTCGATTTGAGCAACTCCGCAATACGCCCCCCCGTCCCTTCGCTGACTCCAAGGTTTTCGAGCAGGCGCGTATATCCGGACGATAACGTCTCAAGACTCACTCCTTCGTAAAAGACCTCCCTGAACGGAAGAAAAGTGTACGACCCGACTGCTTTTTTAGACCTCTGGTTGTAAGGATTGAAAAGCCGGATCGACTCCACCGTGTCGCCGTCGAACTCCACTCTTACCGGATAAGCGCCTGCGCCGTCGTAAATATCGACAATATTGCCCCGTACCGAAAATTCACCCCGCTCCTCGGCGAGCCCGACGCGCCTGTAGCCATGCTCGACCAGATGGTCAGACAACGGCTCAATATCCATCTTATCGTCCCGCTCTATTTTCAACCGGGATTTACTTAAGACATCACGCGGGATAGTTTTCCTGGCTATCGCCTCTACCGCCGTGACAAGGATAAAATTCTTTTTGCTTTCCAGAACTTGCGTTAACGCCAGCAGACGCTGGCCCGATATCTGCGGATAAGGCGACAGATTCTCATAGGGGAGAATCTCCCACGGTGGAAAATAAAACAGGGGTAACGTGTCTTCATCCTCTTCAACAGGCGGCATGAAAAACCTCAGCGTCTCGTAAAACTCCTCCGCTTGAGCCGCTTTGTCGCACACCACCACCAGAGGTCTGCCGATCCTGCGGGCAAGAGACGCGGTGAGCAGGCCCTTTACCGAAATTGTGAGCCCGTTGGCGGACACAGGGCCTTTACCCTGCTCGGCGTTGGCTAAAACTTTCTCAAGACCGTAAATCGATATCATGTTATTAAGGAAACCTCTCCATTAGCATGAGTGGCGACTCAAATGCTTAATTTGTCTAAATATAGTAAACTATGTTTGAATTATTATTATTATTTTGTCGTTGGAAACAATTAGATGTCGCTATCCGCTCTTCTGGAAAAAACCTTACAAAAAATTTCTCTGCTACCCGAATCAGAGCAGGATGTATTGGCCGATCTGCTCCACAAAGAGCTAGAATCGGAAAAACAATGGTCTAAAACCCTCAAAGAATCTCAAGGTCAACTTGAACAGTTGGCAGATGAGGCGTTGACAGAATTAAAAAAAGACCGCACTGAAGCGCTTGACACTGAGAAGTTGTGATTTCTCACACCACTCAACGCTTTCGCCAGGCGTACCAGGCGCTTCCCGATAATGTACGAAAACATGCCAAGGAAACCTATAAAATCTGGCAAACGGATCCCTATCGAAAAAGTCTGCGTTATAAGAAAGTCCATTCCAGTCGGCCAATATATTCCATACGTATTGGCTATAACTGGCGTGCGTTGGGAGTGAAGGAAAAAGATATTATGGTGTGGTTCTGGATAGGCTCCCATGAAAATTACAACAATTTAATCCGGAGGTTTTAATCAGCCCTGATTCAAACATTCAATGGAGTTTGTAAGCTCCGAAAGCAAGCATGTCTTTTTTTTTAATACTTTAGACCCCGTATTGGATTTACCCGGTATTGGCATTTTCTTACCTTTTAATTCATCTCTTCCATTCACAATATCCGAATCGCTAATGATCCAAAATCCTTTGGGATCAAATTGTTTATCCAAATACACAAGACACAATTCATCCCACCCTAGGTGAATTGGGGAAATCGTACAAGTTTTTGAATATCCTGAGACTGTCTTGATCTGTACTTTTTTTGTATTGGCGCCATTGTCTATTTCGATATCCCACCCTTTTTGGCTGTGGTTTGCATACTCGATCTTTGCATTTTTATTCTTACTTCTTAAATATATAAATGCGTAAAATTCCCCAATGACACCTGTTTTCTGATCGCCTTTAGGCAACCACTGCTCTGTCGCGCATTGAATGTCTTCAAGATTCTTGTATGCTTTTGCGTATTTGTTAATACTTTTAAGAATCGCTGACTCTTTCCGTTTTTGCATAGGGTTTTTCTCCAAGCTTATACAATTACCTTAAAACAACTGTTATTATAACCCTCCCTTGAAACTCTGATTAAATTCCTCCACAATTAAAACTATGCGAATTGGCGAAATTAAAATCAAATCGCGGGCCGTCATGGCGCCGATAGCGGGAATCACCGACAGGCCTTTTCGCGCCCTGGTCATGGAATTCGGCGCAGGGATGGTCACATCCGAGCTTTTAAGCGCAAACGCCCTTGTCCGTGAATCGGAGAAGACAACCAGGATGCTACCACAGCCGGGAGAGCCGAAGCCGGTGGCGGCCCAGATTTTCGGCGGCGAGCCGGATATTTTGATGGAAGCCGCGAAGATAGTGGACGAAACCGATTGCGACATCATCGACCTGAACTTCGGTTGCCCTGTCAAAAAAGTCACAAAAACAGGCGGGGGCGCCGCCCTTCTTACAGACATCAAAAAAGCGGAGCGGATCACAGCCGTTGTATCAAAGGCGGTAAAAAAACCGGTGACCGTGAAAATACGGACAGGCTGGGATAAAAAAAGCGTGAACGCCGTCGAAATGGCGAAATCTCTGGAGGGCGCGGGAGCGTCAGCCATAACAGTGCATGGCCGATACGCCTCGCAGGGCTATTCGGGCCTTGCGGACTGGGAGCTTATTTCAAAAGTGGCGGAAAGTGTGGATATCCCTGTCATCGGCAACGGAGATATTAAAACTGTCGAACAAGCGGCGCGCCTGCTTGAATCGTCCGGGTGCGCGTTCGTGATGATAGGAAGAGGGGCGCTCGGCGCGCCCTGGATATTCCGGCAGTTTAACGAATATAACAGCGCCGGGAGCTTTGGAAAAATAACCGCCGTGGAAATGGAAACTGTTATACTGCGGCATCTCGACATGATGACCGTCTATTACGGAGAGCGAAGAGCCGTCAGAAAAATAAGAACGCTGATCGGCTATTACACTAAAGGAATAAAGGGCGGCGCGAGGTTTCGCGAGGCGGCCAATAAAACTGCGGATAAAAATTCTTTAAAAAGGCTTATAACCGGCTTTTTAGCCCAAAACGGCGAAGCGATCTTAACTTAAGGTTTTTTATGAATAAAGAAATTTTCAGGGAATACGATATCAGGGAAATTGTGCAAGATGATCTGACCCCGGAAGCGGTCGAAAATTATGAATAAAGAAATTTTCAGGGAATACTATATCAGGGGAATTATGCAAGATGATCTGACCCCGGAAGTGGTCGAAAATTATGAATAAAGAAATTTTCAGGGAATACGATATCAGGGGAGTTGTGAAAGATGACCTGACCCCGGAAGTGGTCGAAAATATCGGGCGCGCTTTCGGGACAGTGGTTAGGCGGGACGGCGGCGAAAAAGTGACGATAGGGCACGACGCCCGCGAATCTTGCGGCGAACTTCTTAAAAACCTTTCAAAAGGAATCATGGACGCGGGAATAGATGTAATCAGCATCGGCCTCGTACCGACTCCTCTTCTCTATTTTTCACTGTACCATTTGAAACCGGACGGCGGCGTGATGATAACCGGCTCTCATAATCCGCCGGAGTTTAACGGATTCAAGCTCAACCTGGGTAAAAGCTCGATTTTCGGCGACGGTATACGGAAGCTTGCCGACATGATAGAGCGAGAGGATTTCGAATCGGGCGCAGGCTCAATGTCGGAGGCGGATGTCATCGAAGATTACCTGAATATGGTCAAAGAAAAAATCTCACTAAAACGGGGTATGAAGATCGTAATCGACTCTGGCAACGGATGCGGCGGGATTTTCGCCCCGTCTCTCATGCGCGACCTGGGGTGCGAGGTGGTAGAGCTATTTTGCGATGTGGACGGCTCTTTTCCGAACCATCACCCGGATCCGACGGTTCCTGACAACCTTAAAGACCTTATCGCCAAGGTCAAACAGACGGGCGCCGAGGCAGGGTTCGCCTATGACGGCGACGCCGACCGGATAGGGGTGGTGGATGAAAAAGGCGGGATTTTATTCGGGGATCAGCTGTTGATGATCTTCGCCAGGGAGATCCTCGGCCGCAAACCAGGCTCAGCCATCGTCTACGACGTCAAATGCTCGCAAAACCTTGAAGACGATATAAAAAAACGGGGTGGCAGGCCCCTTATAAACGCTACGGGCCATTCGCTTATAAAGGCGCGCCTCTCGAAAGAGAAAGCCGAGTTGGCAGGCGAGATGAGCGCCCACATTTTCTTCAAGGATGGATATTTCGGCTATGACGACGCCATTTTCGCCACCGCAAGGTTTCTGAAAATCATGTCTGAGACCGGCATGAAAGTCTCAGAATTCCTGGCCGATACGCCAACTGTTTTTAATACCCCTGAAATCAGGATCGATTGCCCGGATAATGTAAAATTCGACCTTGTATCAGACATCACAAAATACTTTAAAAACTCATACGAAGTGGTTGATATTGATGGCGCCAGAGTCAATTTCGGCGATGGCTGGGGATTGATCCGCGCTTCGAACACCCAGCCTGTCCTGGTGCTTCGTTTCGAGGCCCAAAGCGAGGCGAGGCTTGGGGAGATAAAGAAAATCATCTATGACAAGCTCAGCTCTTACCCGTCCCAGAAAGGGATGGTCATGCCCTAGATACGTGATGTATACCACCCGATCAGATTGGGAAGAATTCCTAGAGCATAGAAAAAGCAAAAGCGCCATCTTCGCCCTGCTTGTCATATTGGGCTTTACTGTAATCGTCATCAGACTGTGGCACCTGCAGATCATCCAGCATTCCGCCCTCTCCGACAGGGCGGAGAACAACCGGATACGCCAGGTGACGCTCGACGGGAGGCGCGGCAAAATTCTGGACCGTAACGGCGACGCGCTGGTAGATTCGCGTCCGTCGTTCCAGCTTTCGGTAATCCCTGAGGATCTGGAAAACCCGAAAAAGACTCTTGAACTTCTAAACAAGCGTGTTGAGTTTGATATGGACGAAAAACTCAAGGAGATAAAAAAAGCCCGCTCTTTCGAGTCGGTGGTGATAAAACGGGACATTACCCGCGAACAAGTGGCGTTCGCAGAGGAGCGCAGGCTCGATCTGCCAGGTGTCCATCTGGAAATAAAGGCTATAAGGAACTACATCCACAACGATATCGCCAGCCACCTCCTTGGGTATCTGAGCATAATCACTCCTAAACAACTCGCTAAAGACACAGAATCTGTCTATTCACGTAACGATTTTGTGGGCCAATATGGAATCGAGAAAAAGTATGAAAAAGAGCTCAGGGGCCGTAAAGGCTTAAAAAGAATTGAAGTTGACGCCACGGGAAGACAGTTAAAGCTTTTGGGGCAGGAGCCGTCTAAAAGCGGAGAAGACCTGCGTATAACTATCGATTTCAAGACTCAGGCCGCCGCGGAAAAAGCGTTCGAGGGAAAAATGGGAGCCGCCATGGCTATTGATCCGGATACGGGAGAAATCCTGGCCTACGTCAGCAAGCCGTCGTTCGATCCGAACACGTTTGCTCTTGGGATAACGTCGAAGGACTGGAAATCGCTTATAAAAGACAAATTTCATCCGTTGCAAAACAGGCTGTCCCAGGGCCAGTACCCACCAGGATCGACTTTCAAGATCGTGGTCGCCGCCGCCGCGCTTGAGGAGGGGATCATCAACGAGAGCTCTACGTTTTATTGTCCCGGTCATTTCAGGCTGGGCAGAAGGACGTACCGGTGCTGGAAAAGAGGAGGGCATGGCTCGATGACCGTTCGGGACGCCCTTATACAGTCATGCGATGTTTTCTTCTACAACGCAGGTTTAAAACTGGGGATAAATAAAATCGCGCGCTACGCCAACATCTTCGGCCTGGGGCGTTATCCAAAAATCAACCTTGGCCCTGAGAAAAAGGGTCTTATACCAACAACCCAGTGGAAGAAAAAATATCGCAAAGAGCCATGGATTAAAGGAGAGACAGTCTCATGCTCCATCGGCCAGGGTTTCGTCCTCACCACGCCGGCGCAACAGGCCAGAATGATAGCCGCAGTGGCCAACGGGGGGACTCTGGCGCCCCTCCGGATAATCCCCGGCCGGAAAAATAAAAACGAGAGCGATTCAGGCCGCGAGCCTATGAATATCTCACCTGACACCATCCGGATAATCCGCGAGGCGCTAAGGGGGGTGGTGGCGGCCCCTCATGGAACAGCGTGGAGATTGCGTAACGGTTCATACTCTTACGCCGGAAAAACCGGCACTTCGCAGGTTATCCAGATGAAGAAGGATAATCCTGTGGAAAACAAGGATATGGAGCTCAGGTTCCGAGACCATGCGTGGTTCGTCTCTTTCGCGCCTTACGATGCCCCTAAAATAGCGGTCGCCGTAATCGTAGAGCACGGGGGACACGGAGGCGAGGCGGCGGCGCCTATAGCCCAGCGGATAATGGACGCCTACCTTGACGGTATTGAGAAAACCGGAGTTGAAAAACGGATCGGAGCCGACAATAGCCACCCTGTGACGGAGAATATTCACTGATGAGCCAGGGCGAATATCTGGAGCGCGGTTTCTGGCGTAATTTTGACACGACACTGCTTGCGATCACCATTTTGCTTTGCGCTTTTGGAGTCATCTCCATATACAGCGCCAACCTCCAGAGCGACTCTCCATTCTTGCACGGGCTCTACATTCGCCAGATATACTGGATCGGAATCTCGCTGATGGTTATGGGCGCCGTCACTTTAATTGATTACCGGTTTATCGAAAGAATGGCCTATCCCCTTTATTTCGCCGGTGTCATTACACTTGTAAGCGTAAACTATTCAGGCCGGATCATCGGCGGCTCGCAAAGATGGATTTCGATGTACGGCTTCAACCTCCAGCCGTCGGAGCTGATGAAGATCATCGTGATTATATTTGTCGCCAGAATTTTTGACGATATGCGAAAAGAGGGAAACCTCGGCGCGCGCGACCTTATAAAACCGTTCGTTCTCGTGTCGATACCGTTCCTGATCGTCGCCAAACAGCCAGACCTTGGAACCGCCGTTATCTACATGATCCTTTTCGCAAGTATAGCTTTTTTTAACGGTATCAGCCGCAAACTGCTTTTAAAAGCGACCGGGGCGCTGGCCCTTCTCGCTCCGGCGTTCTGGTTTCTCTTAAAACCGTATCAAAAAGAGCGGATATTGGGCATTCTTAACCCGGAAGCCGACCCCATGGGGCATGGCTACCATATAATCCAGTCGAAAATCGCCATCGGCTCCGGGGGCATGTGGGGAAAAGGAATTTTCGAGGGAACCCAAAGCAAGCTTAATTTCCTGCCGGCCAAACACACCGATTTTATTTTTTCGGTATTCGCCGAAGAGATGGGGTTTGTCGGATCGCTGGTTTTAATCACTATCTTCTTTCTGTTTATAATGCGATTTATCGAAGTGGTTCTCCACGCAAACGACAAGTTCGGATCGCTGGTTGTAGTCGGAATTATGAGCATGATAGCTTTCAATTTTTTCTATAATATCGGGATGACTCTCGGACTTTTTCCTATCGTGGGCATTCCCCTCCCCTTCATCTCATACGGCGGCTCGTCGCTATTAACCAACTTCATCGGCGTGGGACTGGCCCTGAACGTCTCGCTGGGCAGGTACAGGGTTGAGTAGGATCGAAAAAGAGAGGTTCGGGCGGATTTTAGAATCGGTCAGGCGCCCCTCGTCATATCTGGGAACAGAGCTAAACTCGTCTCATAAAGACCCCTCGAAAGTAAAAGGCTCTATCGCCCTTGTCTTTCCCGACCTGTACGAGATCGGCATGTCCCATCTCGGCCTTAAAATACTCTACGGCATTATAAACGCCGAATCTGATCTGGCCGCCGAAAGAGCGTTCGCCCCCGACGAAGATTTCGCGACAGCGATCCGCAAAGAAGGCGCGCCGCTGATGTCCCTGGAATCTAAAAAACCGCTTAAAGAATTTGACGTTGTAGGGTTTACCATTCCATACGAGCTTTCTTACACAACCATCCTCTGGATTCTCGACCTTGCAAACATCTCTTTAAGATCGGATGAGCGCAAAGACGACGCCCCTATAGTGGTCGGGGGCGGCGCGGGTGTATATAATCCAGAGCCGATCGCTTCTTTTTTCGACGTTTTCGCGCTGGGAGACGGAGAGGAGCTTACGCTTTTAATTCTTCGTGAAGTTTTGCGCTCAAAAAACGATGGGAGAAAAGCGACCCTGGAGCGGCTCGCCAAAATCCCCGGCCTGTATGTCCCTTCCCTTTTTGACGTGAAATATAAACCGGGCGGAGAAATAGAGAAAATCTTTCCGGTATACGACTGGATTGAGAATCCCTCCCGCGTGACCTTGCCCGATCTTGCCGATTCGGTCTTCCCGGTAAAGATGGTCGTCCCTTTCGGCAAACCGGTGCAAGACCGGCTCAACGTCGAGATCGACAGGGGGTGCACCCAGGGTTGCAGGTTTTGCCAGGCCGGATCCACCTACAGACCGGCGCGGGAGAGGAGCCCGGAGGAGGTAATCAGAATTTTCGGGGAAGCTTTAAAAAACACCGGCTATTCGGACATATCCCTCACCTCGCTTAGCGCCGGTGACTACTCGAAAATAGACACGCTTTTAGCGGGCCTCATGGACAGATACGAGGGTGAGCGCGTATCGGTCTCCCTGCCATCGATGAGACCGGCGAGCGTCACCGCGCAGATAGTGGAGCAGTTAGGAAAATCGCGCCGATCCGGATTTACCATAGCTGTCGAAGCGGGAACAACGAGGCTTCGAAATGCGCTAAACAAAAAAGTGACCGATGAGGAGATTATCGATACGGCAAGCCGCCTGCTTTTAGCCGGGTGGCGATCTTTGAAACTATATTTTATGATCGGCCTGCCCACAGAAACCGGCCAGGACATCGAGGCGATCTACGCCCTTGCTCTGCGTCTCGACAAACTGAAAATAGAAAAGCGACGGTTTAACAATATCACCATAAGCGTCTCCAACTTCGTCCCGAAAGCCCATACGGCGTTTCAATGGACAGGACAAGACACCATCGAAAACCTCCGCGCCAAAAAAGAAGCGCTTTTTGAAATGATACGACCGAACAAAAGGCTGAAGTTCAAGTGGAGCGATGCGGAGGCGAGCCATCTCGAAGCCGTCTTCGCAAGAGGCGACAGGCGCCTTGGCAGTGTGCTGGAGACAGCTTACAAGATGGGGCGGAGGCTCGACGCATGGACAGAGCGGTTCGACTTCGGGCAATGGATTCAAGCGTTCGCCAAAGCCGGTATCGACCCGTCGTTTTACGCGAACCGCGATTTTGGCGATGACGAGACCCTGCCGTGGGAGCATATTCAAACAGGGCTTACCAAAAAATACTTTTTGGAAGAGCTTGCCCTGGCCCGCAAAGGGGAGCTGACCGCCGATTGTAAATTGGGCAAGTGCCTGACATGCGGTATCGACCCTAAAACCTGTTTTACGCCGTATGAGTCGCCACAGGCCAGTACCACACCAGAAAAAAAGAGACATACAGGAGAGAGATTCAAGTTGCGTCTTGCGTTCCGCAAAGTTGAAAACGCAAAATTCTTTTCTCAGCTCGAAGTTCAATCCATCTTCCAGCGCGCTTTGCGGGTAGTCAATGCGCCATTGGCCTATTCGGAAGGGTATTCACCCCATCCAAAAATATCTTTCGGGCCCGCCCTGCCTGTCGGCGTTGAAAGCGAGGATGAAATGCTCGACCTGGAGCTTACCCGTTGGGTGGATATGGAATTGTTTATAGAGAATATCAACCGGGCGCTTCCCGACGGCTTTCAATTCATCACCGCCCGCTCTATACCATTAAATGAAAAATCGATATCGTCCTCGATTGAAAGCTCCGATTTCACGCTTACCGTCGATGAAAGCCTCGATCCTGACGCTCTGCTTTCCGCTGTGACCGCTTTTAACAACAATCAATCTGTTGTTGTCCAAAGAACGCCGGGCGGGAAGAATATCGATGTACGGCTCCTGGTAGATAAAATCGTTTTCGACAAGCAAACCCGCGCGCTAAAGTATAAAACATCAATCGCGGATAAACCTGCCGTTCGGCCAAACGAGTTGATATCGGCTATTTTAAAAGACTGTGAATCGAGTGTCGTAAGGAGCGTCCGGAAGCTGAAAACCCATATGAAACATTAGAGGCTCCCCAAGCTTTTCATACAACCCGCCGCCAGAGCGCTTTTTCTCCAAAATTTTAATAACTTCAGCATCCCCCGAAAAAGGGGTATTGACATTTACACTATTTAGTTATAATATTACTATCATTTGGCAGGAAGTTAATAATTGGGGGCGCTTGAGATTTGGCGCCCGGATAAACGGGGTTTTGAAGGGCCGGATGATAAAAGCAAAGAGCGCCGATAGCATGTTTGGCAAGGTCGTCGAGTTCTTACAGACGACTCCTTTGCCTGCCAGCATTGTTTCCAAATCGGGAGAAATAATCTTTCTCAACCAGCGGATGCTGGATATCGTTAACCTTAACGAAAACAGCCGAGTTTATAAATGCTCCTGGCTGATAGAAAAGGGTAGCGGCTCGTGCCCCGATTGCGCCGAAGCGCCGGTTCTTGCGGGAAGATGCTTTGTAACACGCGAAAACTCCGACGTTACTCTGTTGACGGCGATAAGAGTGGAGCAGGCTCATAACGCTCTTGTGCGCCTCTATTCAAACGGCGCGTCGCTTTCCCCGAATGAAGCGGAAATACACGCGAACCGTCTCTTGAAAATAGCCTCTCCTGATATAGCGAACGGGGAGGAGGAGAGACCTCACGATTTTAACAGCGACTGGTTATGCGGCGCCTCTTTGTGGCGGATAGTCCAGAATGTGATCGAGTCATACAATACTCATCCGATGAAAGTTGAAAACCGGGTTGAAAAAACAGTTAGTGTTAAAGCGACAAATCCCATGCTGGTAGGCCGGACAATTTCAAAAATTCTTTTTGAGCTGTATGCGATGAAAAACCAGGGCCCCGTAACGATCAAAAACCTGAGACCAGATTTGCCCCCCGCCTCAGCCAACGATCATGTGATTAGTTTCACCGCCAAAAGCTCGAAATCTTTTGGGAAAGGCCGATCCAGCGAGCTGACTGCTATCAGTTTAAGGCTCAAACTGTTTTGCGGCCACCTTATACAGGCGACCGGCTATCACTTCCCGGAGCCGTCTTTGTTTCAGCGCGACGGTTTCCTGAATATCCATCTACCTGTTCCTGATCTCCTTGAACCTACCGACAACCAGTTTTCGGGCTTCTCCAATGGCCCGTCATCCTCGCTGTCATCCAGAGAACAAGAGATCGTGGATATGGCTCGCGCCGGTTATGACAACAACGCGATATCAGCGAGCCTCGGCATAACTCACGCTACGGTAAAACAACACCTCAAAGCGATTTACCGGAAGCTGGATGTCAATAACCGGATTGAGCTTATCTTCAGATAATATCGTTCACTCCCCTCTCGCGCTCGCAAGGTTACATATCCACCCATGTTTCTGTATAATGTCCAGGTTACATAGCCCTATACCGTTAAACATATTCATGGCCGATCCAGATGACAGGAGATAAGTCGCTTCGCAAACTCCCTTCCGTAGACCGGATTGTCGGCCTCGCCTCCTGCAAAAGCCTGATAGATTATTACGGCAGGACAAGAGTGGTCGGCGCCACAAGGAAACTTCTGGACGGTATAAGAAACGAAATTCTATCCGCTGGAAACGGTGAAGATTACGCTTTCAAAAGCGATGAAGACTTGATGAGCGCCCTGTCGTCACAACTAAAGGAAAGTTCCAAACCGCTCCTTAAAAAAGTCATAAACTGCTCCGGAGTAATCATACATACCAACCTTGGCCGCTCGATGCTGGCCGAAACAGCGGGCAAGGCGGCCATGGACACAGCAGTCTCGTGCGTGAACCTCGAATACAGCCTTAAGGAAGGTGAAAGAGGAGAGAGGGACGACATTCTGGAGGGGTTGATAACCGGGCTTACGGGAGCCGAGGCCGCAACCGTGGTCAACAACAACGCGGCGGCGGTTCTTCTTGTGTTAAACACCTTGTCGGACGGAAAAGAGACTATCGTCTCCAGAGGCGAGCTGATAGAAATCGGCGGATCGTTCCGGCTCCCGGAGATCATGGCTAAAAGCGGCTCTGTTTTAAAAGAAGTGGGAACTACCAACAGGACTCATCTTTCAGATTACGAAAACGCCATTAACCAAAACACCGCCCTTATTCTGAGCGTTCACACAAGCAATTACCGAATAATCGGATTCACTTCAAAGCCGGAGCTTGCCGAGCTTAAATCTCTGGCGAAATCGAAATCGCTTCCTCTCATGGTCGATCTTGGCGCAGGAGCCGTTATCGATCTTGAGCGACTGGGATTAAAAGGAGAGCCGACCATCGCCCAGACCCTCGATAACGGAGCGGATGTGGTGACGATATCTGGCGATAAACTTCTGGGCGGCCCGCAGGCGGGCATTATCGCAGGAGACGCCGATATCATTGCCAGGATAAGAAAAAATCCTTTAAAAAGAGCGTTGCGCCTCGACAAAATGACCATAAGCGCGCTGGAGGCGACTTTAAGAATATATCAGAATCCGGATGAGGCTGTCTCTGTCATACCCACCCTTCGCCATCTGGGTAAACCGGTCGAAACTATACGGGCCGTCGCAGGCAAGGCGGTCGAAATTTTAAAAGAGGAGTTCGGAAGGGACGCGGAGGTTTTCGCCGTAGACGACATCTGCCGGGCCGGGAGCGGATCGCTTCCGGAAGTGGACATCCCCTCCGTATCGGTAGTTGTAAAGCATCGGACGATGAGCCCGGACGAGACCAAACAATGGTTTCGCTCCCTCAATCCGCCGATAATCGGCAGGGTTGAAAGCGGCATGTTCCGCCTGGATATGAGATGCGTCGATGACGCAGAGCAGATAAGGCCACGAAAAGAATCATAGTATATTAAGTAGCTGGTTTAGCTTTTTATCTTTATCGGGAGGCAAGATATGAAACGCCGTGATTTTTTCAAATCCGCAGGATTAACAGCCGTAGCCGGTCTCGGTTTTCCCGGCGAGAGCGTGTCGCGGGCGCAGTCAGCCTCCATAAAAAAATATGGCGTTCTCGGCGGTACCGGCCTCAAGATAGGCGACATTTCATTCGGATGCGGCGATCTTTCATCCCCCTCCCTCGTTGCCCGCGCCGTAGACATGGGTGTGAATTATTTCGACACCGCCCCGGACTACGGCCCGTCGGAGATGACCCTCGGCAAGTTTATTAAACAATCGCCCGGTATGCGCGGCAAGATGCATATCGCTTCCAAATTTTGCGCTAAAGGCGGTTATCCCAGCCACCTTCGGGCCAACGATCCCCAAAGCGAGTATATAAGCGTAGTCGAGGGAAGCCTCAAAAGAATGAACACAGACTACCTCGACGTTGTTTTCGTCCATGCCATGGGCGAGAAAAGCAGAGGATATGAAGAGCGTCTTTTCTCTGAAAATATGTTAAACGCTTTTGAGAAACTGAAAAAAGCTGGCAAAGCGCGGTTCCTCGCCGTGTCGTCCCACGGGCCGAACAGGATGGAGGAGCTGATGATGAAGGCTGTAAAGTCGGGACATTACGACATAATCCAGCCAGCCCACAATTTTATGAAATTCCCCAACACGCCTGAAGTCATAAAAGAGGCTGGCAAAAGGAACGTTGGCGTCATCGCCATGAAAACATTGGCGGGCGCCAAGGAGATGGGTCTGGATCCAAAAGGCGAGCCTTTCGCCCATGCGGCTTTCAAATGGGTTTTGAAAAATCCCAACATAGCAGGTTTAATTGTCACCATCAGCAATGCGCGAGACCTCGCCCATTATGTAGAGGCTTCGGGACAACCTTACAACAAAAAATCGCAGAGAACTCTTGACCGGTACAAACTGGCCTATTCTGAAGAATATTGCCGGACAGGTTGCGGCGAATGTCTCTCCGCCTGCCCTGATAATGTAAATGTCGCGTCCGTTCTGCGCCAGGAGATGTATTTTTCCGATTATCATCAGGAGAAGCGGGCGATGGAAAGCTATTGTGCCATGGCTCCAAATGCGTCCAACTGCTCCGCCTGCGCCGGGGCCGTCGGGGCGCCTTGCGAAGCCGCCTGCCCCTATGGCCTGCCGATCAGAAAGCTTATGGAAAAGGCAAACGAGCTATTATCATTTCAGACATGATGACAAGAGCTTTTTTATTGGCTCTTCTCCCGGTCATAGCCCTGGCTATATATATCGACGGTCAGAAATATAACCCGGAAGTCTTCGAATTTACCAGGGCTTCTGAAAGCTCTCTTGTGAAAGTTTTTCCACTGGTGTCCAAAACTCTGGCCCGCGACAGACAGGTTCGTCTTTACACTAAAGAAAACCTTTACGAATATGTGGATGGACACGCCGAATTTTTTATCACATCCGGGTTCAAATCTCTGGCGGTGTCCGGGTATCAGGGCAATAAAGAAAAAACTGACGATCCTCCGGTTGTGGCGGAAATATATGACATGGGATCGCCCGAAGGCGCGCTTGGCGTAATCAGCAAGGAAGCCATGGGACTTAATACTTTCGACGGCGCCTGGTTTATCGGTTACAAGTCGGGCAATTCGGTGATGTTTATAAAAGGCCCCTACTATGTGAAACTGAACATCTTCATTAAAGATGGTATGAAGACGCTTAACGCTCTCGCCAAAGATATTTCAGACAACATCGGAGAGATTAAAACCGAGCTTCCCCAGTTTGCGAAGTTCCCGGAGGCTGGGGGCGTGAAAGGAAGCGGGGGTTACGTCAGCGGTAACTATATGGGCCTCGATTTTATGGCCAACGTTTTCACGTGCAAATATAAAAGAGATGGTAAAGAATTCACCGCGTTTCTTGTCGCGCCGGAAAATAACAAGCGGTTCTTGTCGCGAATGCTTTCGTTTTACGATGAGACTGGAGTTCAGGTCGATTCGTTTTTAATAGACTCGGCGAAAGTATGGGAAATTCAGGACAAATATGAAGGTGTGTGGAGCATGGCGAGAATCGGCTCGGAGTTTATCGGTGTGACCGGACTTGAACAAAACGACGACAGACTCGCTTTCTTGAAGGAAATAGTCGCCAAAGGCAGTGAAAAATGACTTCGAAAATTAAAGAGACTCAAAAAGAGATATTAAACCGGCGCCAGTTCCTCAACCGGATGGGCGCGCTGGGAGCAGGCGCTGTCGGCGCCTCGGCCCTCACCTGGGCTATGTACAGCGACGATCCTGTGCTTCACACGCCGGAGAAAATTTATACACTACCTGATTTCAGGGTCGATCCCGGCGCCAACTATCCAAAAATGGTTATCGCTCATGGCGCCGATCCTGACGTGATGGTAAAAGCCGCAGTGGAGAGGCTGGGCGGGATAGAAAAGTTTATCCGCCCCGGCGACAAGGTTGTCATAAAACCGAACGTCGCATGGGATCGCCTGCCGGAGCAGGCGGCCAACACCAACCCGCTGGTTGTGTCAGCCGTCGTCAAACTCGTCGTTTCGGCCCGGCCTTCGTCCATTACGGTCACCGATGTTTCGCTAAACGATCCATACCGCAGTTTCTCACGTTCGGGGATAGAGGAGGCGTCAATAAAAGCCGGAGCGAAAGTGTGGATACCTGGCGATAACGATTTTAAAGTGACCAACCTCAACGGCTCCTTGTTGAAAAAATGGCTGGTCAGCCGGGCGTTCCTGTCAGCCGACAAGGTGATAAACGTCCCGATCATTAAACACCACTCCCTGAGTAAATGCACGCTGGCGCAGAAGAACTGGTACGGCATCCTGGGCGGACGGCGCAACCAGCTTCATCAGGACATCCATACATCCATCGCCGATCTCGCCCAGGCCATGCGCCCCACCCTGACGGTCATGGATGGGACACGGGTGTTGATGACAAACGGGCCGACGGGAGGATCGCTTAACGACGTTGAGGCTCATAACACTATCATCGCAGGACTGGACGAGGTTGCCATCGACGCCTACTCCATGTCTATTCTTGGCGTCAACCCGGATGAAGTTAAATTCATGGCGATGTCGCAAAAAAGAGGGCTGGGAGTCATCGACTGGAAATCGATCCGCCATGACGAATTGAGTGTATGAGATGAGCGGCGAAACCAAGATAAAAAACAGCGCAGGCTCCGGCGGACTGCTGGCTCTAAAAAACATCCGGCGCGTATGGTCGCTGTTTTTTATAATTTTATTTTTCTTTTTTATTCTAATCACCGATTTTCGCAACCTGAAGGGTTACGAGACCGGCCTGTTTCTGGAGCTAAATCCGCTCGTTTGGCTTTCCGGTCTTTTAAGCGGATGGACGGTTTACAAAGGATTGGCGCTCGCGCTTTTTATAATCGTCCCGACTTTTTTCTTTGGCCGGTTTTTCTGCTCGTGGATATGCCCGTTGGGAATTATGAGCCAGTGGGCAAGCAGACTGCTGGTCAGGCGAAGGCCGACGGACGATTACACGATAAACGAGTACAGACCGGTCTACCGGTTTAAATATTATCTTCTTACCGCTCTTTTGATCCTGGCCGCTCTCGGCTCGTTGCAGATAGGTCTGTTCGACCCTATAGCGATGGTCTACAGGGCGTTTATAGTCTCGGTTTTACCGGCGGTCGATTTTTACACAAGCGCTGTTTATGTCAGGCCTCATATATTTCTGGGCGGTATCTTCATAAGCCTCCTTTTCCTTGCTGTGATACTCGCCAACAGGTTTATCACGAGGCTATGGTGCAGGATGATCTGCCCGCTTGGCGCCATGCTCGGCCTTATGTCGGCGTGGGCGCCGTTTCGCATAAGGCGCGATGTCGATAAATGCACCGACTGTAACAAGTGCCTGCGCGCCTGCCAGGGCGCGTCCGATCCACAGGGAAAACACCGCGTAACCGAATGCGTGGCCTGCATGAACTGTATCGCCGATTGCCCGGAGGACGCTTTAAGTTTCGGCCTTCCGGCGAAAGCAAGCAGTGCGGCGGCGCAGTTCGATATCAACCGGCGGCGTCTTCTGGAAACCGCTACCGCCAGCCTTATTCTTTTCCCGATGCTCAAAAGCTCTATTACAGGCGAGACTTCGGCGCAGGCGGCGGTGATCCGCCCTCCCGGCTCGCTAAACGAGCCTGACTTTCTGCGGCGTTGCATAAAATGCTCTATGTGCATGCGCGTCTGCCCCACCAATGCGCTCCAGCCTGCCTTGCTCGAAGGTGGGCTGGAGGGATTGTGGTCTCCTGTCATAGTAAACAAGATCGGATACTGCGAGTTCCACTGCGTACTGTGCGGCCAGGTATGCCCGACCGGAGCCATCGCCGAAATCACGGTTAAGCAAAAAGTGGGAACGCCTGAGATAAAACCGGTAAAACTGGGGACGGCGTTTTTCGACAGGGGCCGGTGCCTTCCCTGGGCGATGAACGTCGAGTGCATAGTATGCCAGGAGGTCTGCCCCACATCGCCCAAAGCCATATGGCTCAAAGAAAAACAGGTTGTTCAAAGAGACTCTTCGGTCAGAAAGCTCAAACTCCCCTATGTTGACGCCAAACTATGCGTCGGATGCGGTATCTGCGAAAACAAATGCCCCGTGCGCGACCGCGCCGCCATTCGCGTCACGTCCGTCGGTGAGACCCGCTCGAAAACCAACAGGATGATCCTGGAGAAATGATCCTTCTATAATTTTCTGTCACCCGCGCGTCTTAATAATTTTCGCCTTTCCAGGACCCGGCGTATCGCAAGACCGAGATCGCGGGAAAGAACCGGTTTCAAAATATATTCACGCGCTCCAGCGGCTTTGGCTTTCTCAGGAGTCATGCTTTTACCAAAACCGGTGCAAAGGATGACCGGCAGGCCGGGCCTGATTTCATGGAGCTTTGCGATAAGGACTGCGCCAGTCATGCCTGGCATAGTCTGGTCTGTTATGACAAGATCAAATTTATCCGGCCGGGTTTTAAAAATGTCCAGGGCGTCCTGGCCGTTTGCCGCGGTGGTGATCTCATACCCCAGCCGCTCCAGTGTCTGGCGTCCCATATTCAAAAGTTGCGCCTCATCATCAACGAACAGGATCGATTCATCGCCTTTGGGTATAAACTCAGACTCAGTGGATCGTCTTTCTTTTTTGCCCGCAGTTTGCGGAAAATATATGGTAAAAGTGGCCCCCTCGTCGGGCGCGCTGTAAACTGATATGGCCCCTCCATGGCTTGTTACAATTCCGTGAACAGTCGCAAGCCCAAGGCCGGTTCCCTCTCCGACAGGCTTCGTTGTGAAAAACGGATCGAAAATCTTGTCCATCGCTTTTTTCTCAATGCCGTAACCTGTGTCTGAGACTGTCAACTTAAGCCTTCTCTCCTCTTTAGCGTCCGTTTCCTGCGCGCTCAGCTTTATCGTAAGCTCCCCCCCTTTTTCTCTCATCGCATGCTCGGCGTTGGCGCAAAGGTTCAAAAGAACCTGCTGGATAAGGGTCGGATCCGCCAGCATCTTGCCTGAATCGGCGTCTACCGAATGATGAATCTCAATAGTTGAAGGAAGGGATGCCCGTACCAGTTTGATGGTCTGTGTGATAAGATGAGCCAGATCTACAGGACTCATCTCTCTTTCACCTCTGCGGGAAAAAGTGAGTATCTGCCTGACAATATCCTTCGCCCTGGAAGCGGCGTTCATAACTTCCGTAAGATTTTCATACGATACGCCTTCTTCTTTTGAATCGCTTATCGCAAGCTCCGTGTAACCGATTATCGCCGATAAAATATTGTTAAAATCATGAGCGATGCCGCCGGCCATAACACCGATGGCCTCCATCTTTTGCGATTGCCGGGACTGGCGCTCGAGTTGCGTCTCTCTGGTCACATCACGCTGAACGCAGATATAGTTGCCAACTTTCCCGGAAGAGTCGACGATAGGCGATATCGTTGTCTCCGCGTCATAAAAAGAGCCGTCTTTCTTTTTGTTAACCAGACGGCCACTCCATACCTCACGGTTAAGCAATTTATCCCACATTTTCTCGTAGAATTCTTTGCTCTGCTTGCCGCTACTGATTACCCTCGGTGTCTCACCTTTCGCTTGATCGGCTGAGAAGCCTGTAACCTTCTCAAACGCCGGGTTCACATATTCTATTTTTTCATCGCTGGCGGTGATTATAACCAGCTCCGCCGCCTGTTCGATCGCCGCCGACAAAAGCGTTCTTTCCTCCTCGACCAGTTTTTGTCCGGTGATGTCTTCATATGTCCCCAGGATGCCGATCACTTTGCCGTCCGGATCATGCAGAGGGACTTTATTTGTATTGACCCACAGGTCTTTTCCGTCGGCGCTCCGCTGTGTCTCCACGATATGGTATTCGGGCGCGTTTGCATCCATTACCCGGCGGTCACATTCCCTGTAAGAGTCGATTTCCTCTTTTTTCCACGGCATGTCGTAATCGGACTTTCCTACAATTTCCTCCGGCGCTCCGGCTCCTGCGGCTTTGGCGAAGTTTTTATTGCATCCTTTGTAAACCGAGTTAAAATCCTTCCAGAAAACATATTGGGGAATGTTATCCATAACCATCTGAAGCATCTCCCTAGATTCGCGAAGCGCGACTTCCGATTTCTTTCTCACCACGCCGATAGCGATTTCATCAGCCACAGTCCCCAGCGTATCGATTGTGACTTCTGATAATTCTTTTTTTGAAAATAAGGCTATAACCCCCACAAGCCTGTCTTCGACGACGAGCGGATGCCCGGCGAACGCTATAATTTTTTCACGCTTCGCCCACTGCCGATCGCTGACAGCAGGGTCTTCAGCGAACTTATTGGTAAAATGCGCTTTAAGCTTCTTTGCGATGGCGGTTATCTTCCCCGGATTCTCCAGTGAAAACCGGCTATGGCGCCCATCGAGGTTGGTGTATATTCCCGCGCTCGCCTTTAGCTCAAGGACTTTTTCGTTATCGTCGTATATCCAAATCCGCGCGAACGCGGCGTCCAGATGATCGACCATGTCCTGAACACACGACTGAAGAATGTCGCGGAGCGTTCCTCCTTTTGTAATCGATTTCCCTACCTGCGCCAGGAATTCCGCGTTCTTTATCCGCTTCGCTTTATCCTCCTCCGCGCTCATGCGCTCCATTTCAGAGGAAACCCGGTCGGCGAAAGCCAGGAGAGTCGATTCGATTATTTCTCTATTGGCCATCGGCCTGCTATGCATCAGGGCTATGACGCCAAGAGCCTCGCCAGACTTCCTGAAAAGCGGGGTTCCGCAGTAGCTTTCGGCGTTTATTTTCCGTAAAAACTCATCCTTTGGGAAAACCGCCGCTACGTTGGATGTATAAGATAAAATATTCTGACCAACTATTTTCTCACAAGGTGAGCCTTCAATTTCGTACTCAAAAGGATTCATCATCTTTCCGCGACCCCACCCGGCTATCACCTCGATTTTGTCCAGGTTTTCTCCGGCGAGCTTGCCGATTATGGCAAAATCCATTTCCAGACTTTCGGACAGGCGGCGGACCACTTTATCGAAAAATTCCTCTCCTGTGGCCGCCGGTAAACCGGTGGCTATGTTTCTTAGCGCGTCCTCTGCCTGTTTTCTCTCGGTGATATCGCGAACCACGCCTCTGTAGCCAATCAGATCCCCATCATCATTTACAATCGGCTCGCCGTTCGACTCGCAGATAACCGTATGGCCGTCCTTATGGATTTTCCGGCTTATAAGGTTCCTGATATGGCCTTTTAAGGAAACCAGATCCATCATGTTTTTTACGAACTCCTCCCGGTCATCGGGATGCGTAAACTCGTGGTAATACTTGCCTACTACTTCTTCCGGCTTGTAACCAAGCACTTTTTTCACGACAGGATTAGAGAAAGTATATCTCCCCTCGTTGTCGGCCTCCCATATCCAGTTTCCAGCGCTGTCGGCGACAGCTTTGAGGCGGCGCTCAGATTCTATTATCGCCTTGGCCCGCTCCATCTCCAAAAGGTCGCGCTTCATCGGCTTGTAAAACAATACGAAAAGAGTTGGGAACACGATAGCCGATAATAGAAGCGGGTCGGCGATTGCCAGCCATAAAGGGGGTATAGAAGGGCGAAGGAACCCGAACAACAGCATGATGATCGCTTCACCGGTAAAAACGGCGCCGACACAGATCAGCATCAGCCGGAGCGGGGAATGAATCGCCGTTGGAGCCTCTTTCTCGTTCTGAGGCTCTGATTTAACGGTTTTCCCAGGATTCACGCCGCTTGCCATAGAATCAAATGCGGATAATAACTCAAAATAGATGTAGAAGCTTATAAGGCATAACTATTTGTATATCCCTCCTATTTTGAAATGATAATATACAACAGACGCTTTGGGCAACGACCAAAACTACCCCCGGATTCGTTTGCTTGCGTCAAAAGACTCTATAAGTTACCATTTTTGATTCATTGTCTCCATAAAAGCTGGAAAATATCGGGCATAAAGATGAAAAACAGATACAAAGGGCCTCGCATCGAGCCGTCGAAAATAAGAAAGGGCATAGCCGTCGACGAGCTGGTGGAGCGATATTTCAGCGCGTACAACGCCGCCCGGCTTTCAGAGGCGTGCCGTATGCTGGAGAAAAATATTCTCGGCGAAGATACAATTACAGGCGTCTCGTTAAGCGGCGCCCTCACCCCAGCCGGGCTCGGCTCTTCGTCTATTGTAACGTGGATAGAAAACGGCTGGATCGATTACCTGGTATCGACCGGAGCCAACCTTTACCACGACCTTCATTTTGGCCTTGATCTTCCCCTGCACCGCTCTTCTCCTTTTGTGGACGATGTAAAACTACGAGAGCAAAAGCTGATCCGTATCTACGACATTATTTTTGATTTCGACGTGCTGGCTAAATCCGACCAATATGTATATCGCGTATTAAAAGAGCCTGAATTTAATAAAAAAATGGGAACGGCGGAGCTTCATTACAGGCTGGGCAAATATGTAGACGCTACGGAAAAACAGACCGGCTCGGAAGGGAGCACGATCCTGGCCGCCGCCTATCGTAACGCAGTCCCATGTTTTTGCCCCTCGCCCGGCGACTCCACCATAGGGCTTAACATCGCCGCCTTATCGTTTAACCATACTTTCCCTGAAATCGACATCACAAGAGACGTAAACGAGTCTACCGCGATAGCCTACGAAGCCAAGACAAAAGGGAAAAGCGCGGTACTGATATTCGGCGGCGGAAGCCCCAAAAATTTTCTGTTGCAGACAATACCGCAACTCGACGAAATACTGGAAATACACGTGACAGGACATGACTATTTCATCCAGATCACCGACGCGCGCCCCGATACCGGAGGCCTGTCGGGCGCCACGCCCCATGAGGCTGTAAGCTGGGGCAAGGTGGATCCGGATGGAGTCCCGGACACGGTTGTTTGCTATACGGACTGTTCCATTGCTATCCCTTTGATAACCTCGTACCTGCTGAACAGGAGAGAGCCTCTGGCGCCCAAACGGCTGTACGACAGAAAAGATGAGTTGTATGAAAAACTTGCGAAAAGATACCACGACAAACATGACACGCTCGATCATTCATGAATCCGCGTCTGTAAAGATTATATTTCTGCTACTTTTTGTTTTTACAGCGGTCGGATGCCAGGATCATCACTGGGTTGACTATGACAAGATGGGCCCTGTCGCCATACAGACAAAAACAGAGTCATCCAAGCAGGAAAAAATCATCCTGTCTGGAAAAGTAGAGCTGGATCCGGCGGAGCAGATTGACAGCTTCAAAGGCTTTACGCTTTACGTAATTGTCCGGTCAAATGGTAAAAACCCGATTCTCGCCGCCATAAAAGCTGTGAATGTAAAGTTCCCATACGCTTTTACTATAACGAAAAAAAACGTGATGTTTGGTGAGCCCGACCCGAAAGCCAACTACATGGTTCTGGCCAGGCTCGACTCGGACGGAAACCCGGACACAAAAAATAAAAATGATTTATCCGGCGACCACAACGGCGATCTTTCCATGGGGGCCGAAAACGTCAGCATCATGCTTGCAAGAAAAAAACAGTAGCGGTTAAAAACTGTAGACAAGCCCAAGATCGATATTGAAAACGTTGTAGGCGGCGTCTTTTGCGGAAAAGGCGTCCTGCCTGTCGTCTATTTTTGAATAGCGCGCCCTCCCGGTCGCATACATCGCTTTGCTGAAAAACCATGATACGCCAGGCTCGATATAAACCTTGCCCCTGCCGCCGTCGTACAGCGCGTCCCCCAGGCTGTAGCCATTTGCGCTAACAGATTTATACCCCAGCATGCCCATCAACCACAGTTTTCGGGAGCGCCTGTAGATGTTGTTTGCGAAGATCTCCCATGAGTTGTTGTTTGAATTACTAAGCTCCGCATTCAAAACGTCGC
>UOGA01000226.1_pt1 | contig 38649 bp, 37 predicted proteins | sample 1989841 | NCBI WGS metagenome assembly UOGA01 (sample SAMEA4712198, study PRJEB27164) | hydrothermal vent metagenome | biome: marine basaltic hydrothermal vent biome; feature: marine hydrothermal vent; material: mineral | place: Pacific Ocean | collected 2011-06-14/2011-07-23 | depth 1691 m | reverse complement strand
TGTAATCATAGGAGCTTTGAAAATTAGCGCGAGCCTTCCCAGCAGAAACGCAAACAGGAGGAGAAAACCAAGAGAGAGCGTGCTTTCCGCAAGAGGCTTAGGCGCAGTCGACACAGCCCCCATCATATGCACAACGTAGGTCAGGCCGACAAGGATCGCCAGAAGTAAAAGCTTGCGAACAATGATCATGAGTCATCCTCGCTCATGACGCGTCTTATCAAAAACGGAGCCGCTATTTCGTTGACGATTGTCGTCATAACTATTACACCGAAAACAAGCTTCGGCCCATCGCCTGGATAAACCAGCAGAAAGTTAAGCCCAATAGCTAACGCCAACACCCCTTGCGCGCAGAGAGCGAGCCCTGCTTTTTCAGGGAGAGCGTTTTCCTTCGAGAGACGCCGCGACACAAGGTCCACCGCCACCATCTTTATCAACAGCCTTAGCATTACTATCGCTCCAGCGGCGAACCATATCTTCAGATCAAAAGAACTCCACCACAACCCGGTGACTATCAGCATAATCACGTAAAAAGGTTTTTCGGTGGCGTACATCATTTTGAAAATCCTGTCGTCTGTCTTCAAAATGTTGGCCAGGATTATTCCTGTCAAAAGGCTCAGAAATAACGGAGAAAGGTTGAGATAAAACGCTATCCCGGCCACAAACACGATAAACCCTATAAAAACAGAAAGGTCTTCTTCATTTGACAGCCTGTCTCTTCCGAAATTAAGAAAAAGAATCGAAAGCGCAATAGCCATCAATATCGAATACAACAGAAGCCAGACTCCTTGTCTGGGCATGTACAACCCGCCTGACTCAGCCGGGAAAAAACAGAAAACAAGGCCGATCATTACAAGCGCGGGGGCGACATCCAGTGTCGCGACTATCCGAAGATTCCGCACCGCCCCTGCTCTTGACCGGGGAAGCGAAGGAGCTATCAAGCTTAACGCCGTAGGGGAGGAGATGGCTCCAGCGGCGGCGACTATACATGCCGAGGCAATAGATTCGGCTAATGGTAAATTGAACAAAACAAGCGCAAGGAAAAGAAAAAGCGTGAAAAGCCCCAACCAAACCAAAAGGAACTGAAACAACGTCAATTTTAAAATAGATCGGTCTACTTTAAGAATATCGGCCCATCTTAGCTGTGTGCCGAATATCAGCCCCGCCCAGCCAAGCCCCAACGCGATAAAAGGGTCAAGCTGTTCAAGCCGCTCTTCCCCGATTATGTTCAAACCAAGGGGACCTATGGCAAGCCCCAGAAGAATGAATTCCCAACCGGTAAGGAACATATCGCGCAGAACGGCCGGAAAACGTTCTTTTGAAAAAACAAAGCGGCCCCCCAGAAAACCGACCGCGATGATAATGATGACTATCCAGACCAAATTCAAATGGGCAAGCCTCCGCTGTTGTTGCGTAAAGCTGAACCGATCAGCCCGCTGTTGACAACCCTTTAACCTTGTTGACCGGCAGGGTAAACACTATGCCAGAGCTAGGCTCGGAAAACGAGGTATATACGCCTTCGATAAGCTCAATGGCCTTGTCTACAAGCTCAGAGTCCATAACCGAAAAAATCGTTACGTTAGTCTCCCGCGAGCCGCTGAACATTCCTTTGAAACCGGCAAAGATCGGGATATCCTGCGAAATTACTTTGCCCATGCCCTTGGTGTCTATAATCGTGCAACCGGTCACGCCTACTTCGATGAAAGCCGCCACAACATCCTCCACAGCTTCAGGCCGGTTGATAACACATATGAACAGTTCTTGCGGCATGGCGTCACCCATTGCAGAACGAGTCTATAAGGTCGAAAACCTCTTTTGCCGACCCGGTCGTAAGGAGCTTGTTCACAAGCTCTTTATTTTTAAGAATCCGCACAATAGAAGCCAGAAGTTGCAAATGCTCTCTTGGAGAGCGGTCGGAACCGACTATCATGAACACAAGCTTTACAGGTGCGTCGTCAATCGCATCGAAATCCACACCCTCCGGAGCCTGCCCTACCGCCACCAATGTGTTGTCGATATTCTCTCCGGACGCGTGCGGGATCGCCACCCCCCCACCAATTCCTGTGGAAGAAAGGGCTTCGCGCTCCATAAGTTTTTCCAGCAGAATGCTACGGCGATCTTCCGATATTTTTCCTTTATCAATCAGAAGAGCGACCATTTTTTCGCACATTTCATGTTTGTCGGCGGGTTTAAGCCCAACAGCTACCAGGTCTTCTGAAAAGTAATCTGTTATTTTCATATCTTTGCTAATGTAATGTTACCTGTCTTCATCGTCCGGCTGATTATCTTCTTCAAACGGGTCTTGAAAATCATCTTCGACATCACGCTTCAAGTAGTATCCTTCAATCAGAAAAAAAAACACGGCAGCGCCAAGAGCGACTATCAAAATGAATTGGACCACTTTACTCTTTCAGACTAATATAAATTTACTTAAACAAACCTTAACACTTCACCGTATGAGCGCCCAGAGCGCGAAAGTTATTTTTTTTGAACTTTATCATATTTGCCAACGGTTTTCCTCGCATTCGCGCATTTTTCGTACAGGATATTCACTAGCGACAAGTAAACCCGGAAAACTTGCTATTATCATACTAATAGATATAGGAATTGACTTTAATAACCCAAAAATTATAATTGACAGGTCTTGAATTATTTTTTCAATCCTGGGACTATGAAAACTAAAACTTCAGGCGGCAAAAACGAAAGCAAGCTCATAGAACTCACCCGCCAGCATAGCGAAGCTCTTACCGAATGCGTAATGGAGATATTCGCTTTGTACCATGTCAGCAAAACCTTGAATATTTCTTTGAGCATGGACGACATTTTCGGAGAAGCTGAAGAGCAGATGAAGGAGCTTCTGGACATCACCGAATTTTCAGTCATGCTCCTTGACAATGACACCAGTATTTTGTCCGTCTGGAAAGCAAGCAGCGCCCTTTACGAGGATATAAAAGAAATTACATTCAAGGTGGGGCAAGGAATATGCGGATTGGTGGCCGAAACAGGAGAGCCAATCACTGTCGGCGACACGGGTAAGGATAAAAGGTTTGTTTCTTACGGGGAGACCCAACAGAAAATCACTTCACTGTTCTCCGCTCCTCTAAAATCAAGGAACGGGAAAGTTATCGGCGTTTTCAATGTACATAAAGATGAGCCGTACGCTTTCAAGGAGCGAGACACCCTCATATATAACGCTGTGGCGACACATATAGCCCAGGCTGTTGAAAATTCCCAGTTGTACAACAAGACAAAGAATCAGGCTATTACAGAGGGGCTGACCAAACTTTATTCCAAACAATATTTCATGGAAGTGTTACAACATGAAATAAGCGACGCTAAAAGACGGAAAAGCAATTTTTCAGTATTGATGCTTGACGTGGATAACTTTAAAGCCATCAACGACACCTACGGTCACCCTGAAGGCGACGCTGTTTTGAAAAAAATAGCCAGTACGCTTAAGGAAAACACGCGAAAAGGAGATGTGCTTGCGCGGTATGGCGGGGATGAGATCATAGTTTTCCTTCGTGGAACGGATAGAAGCAAGGCCATGTATGTAGCTAACAAACTGCTGGATAATATTAGGGAAAACGTTAACGCTAATGGCGGCTCTTCAAAGGAGTCTAACGGCAAAATCACAATTTCCGCAGGGGTGGCTTGTTTCCCTGAAAGTGGCGACAACATAAATGATATTATTAAATCAGCGGACAAGGCTCTTTATGCCGCGAAAGACTTCGGACGAGATAGGGCTTGTCTTGCTCCAAAAAATTAGCGTTTCGTTTCATTATTGGCGTTCAGCCATATAAATCCTTCGCGAACGGTTAAAATCAAATGTACTTTCAGGACGTAATATTAAATCTGCAAAGCTTCTGGGCGGAGCGTGGCGCGTTGATACTCCAGCCGACCGATCTAGAAGTCGGCGCTGGCACTTTCAACCGTCACACGTTCCTGCGCGCATTGGGGCCGGAGCCCTGGGTTGCCGCATATGTGGAGCCATCGCGCAGGCCGACAGACGGGCGATATGGTGAAAACCCGAACAGGCTACAACATTACTACCAGTTCCAGGTCGTTTTAAAACCAAACCCTTTAAATACACAGGACTTATATCTCGAATCGCTCATGAGTCTCGGCGTCAAACCGGAAGAGCACGATATCAGGTTCGTGGAGGACGACTGGGAATCCCCCACCCTTGGCGCATGGGGCCTTGGCTGGGAGGTGTGGCTCGACGGAATGGAAGTGACACAGTTCACCTATTTCCAGCAGTGCGGCGGGATAGACCTGAAACCGATTACAGCGGAGCTTACCTACGGGCTGGAACGCATCACGATGTATCTTCAAGACGTAGACAATGTGTATGACCTGAAATGGGCGGACGGTGTGACCTATGGCGACGTGCATCATAGGGACGAGGTTGAGTTTTCCGACTATAACTTCAACCACGCCAATATCGACCTGCATGTTAAATGGTTCGATGAACAGGAACAGGAGGCGTTGCGGCTTATCGACGAGGGGCTTATCCTGCCGGCTTACGACTTCTGCTTAAAGTGCAGCCACACTTTCAACATGCTCGACGCCCGCAACGCGATATCGGTCACCGAAAGGACAAGGTACATAGGCCGTGTCCGCGCCATTGCGCGTAAGGTAGCGGAAGGTTACGTTGCGCTTAGGGAGGAGATGGGGTATCCGTTGCTTGTGGGGAAATAGAATATAATGGAAATCCTTCCCTGGTTAAACGGAATTAATTCCTTTGCCGTTATTATTGCGTCTGTTGTAGCAATTTGGGGAATTAATGCATGGAGAAGAGAGTTTGAATGGAAAAAAAAGCATGATCGGGCTGAAGAAACATTAACGCTTTTTTATCAAGCCAAGGTCCTGATTGCGGAAATCAGATATCCTCTTAGCAATGCGAAAGAAGGAAAAAATAGGAAGGCTTTACCAGATGAAACACCAGAGGAAAAACAGGCTCTTGACAGAGCAAACGTAGTTGTTGAACGTTACAACCAACGTAAAGAAGTATTCAGCAAAATTCACGCAATGAGATATCGTTTTATGGCTCTCTTTGGGAAAGACAAAGTAAAACCGTTTGATGAATTGTTCGAAATAATAAGTGAAATTCTCTTTGCAGCAGACTATCTAGGAAACTACGTATGGTCGAAACGAAACAGCGATTTTTCTGATCCTAATGAGTTGAAAGAATTTAATCAAGACCGTAGAGAGTATGAATCAATATTTTGGTTTCGTGGAAAGAATGACCCAATCTCCCCAAGGGTTGATGCTGTAATACAAGAAATAGAAAAAATTTGCGAACCAATATTGTTTTCGAAAAAATAATATTTAGCTTTTCGTGTGAAAAAGGCTTCCAATGGTCAGTCGAGAGCGAAGCGATCCTCGTACAACATTGTCATTGCGAGCGAAACGAAGTGAAGCGCGGCAATCTCGATGGAAGGGAAAAGACCGACTACGCCTATCCCACTTCTCCCCACGGGATTGCCACGTCGGCTTACAGCCTCCTCGCAATGACATAGTCGTGTGACGAGATCGACACCGAATCATATGAGGCTGGTTTACTGTAAAGCCTTTTTATAGGCTCTTTGTCTGTTCTGAAAATGCAAACCCTGTTTAATGCAAATAACAAATCAGCTTTTTTTCTTCGCCTTCGCCTTCCTTTTTCTCTTCCTGACCTCTTTCTGATAAAACGCCTCAAGCTCCTCAGGTTTCTCAAAAATAACGTCGTAAATCTCGCCATACTGCTCGCATTCGGGCGGGTTGTGGTCGCGGCAGATAGATGGACGGGTTTCGTATATCGAGCATCGGAAATTTTTGTCGAGATACATGCATTTGCCGAGCGTCAACGTGTACCAGCGCTTGTTACGGATAAAAACGTTTATGTTCTCAAACGAAACCTGCCATTTGAGGTTGTCCACGTCGAAGCGTGAACGGGGCCGCAATATCGGAGCTTCGATATCACTGCAACATTTCGCCGGACAGCCTTCACAATCTTTGACCGTCATTTTTGCGATCGCCATTTTCCTCCCCCTATACCAAAACGGCGATTATACGCCGTAGTAATCACGGTACCATTCTACAAATTTAGGTATGCCTGTTTCTATAGACGTAGATGGCTTGAACCCAAAATCTGTTTCTATCGCCTCTATATCGGCGGCGGTATCCTTCATATCCCCCTGTTGCATGGGCAACATCACCTTCTCCGCCTTCTTGCCCAGCGCGTTCTCAAGCGTCTCGATCATTTTCATCAGGTTTTCCGATTTGTTGTTGCCGATGTTATAAATACGATATGGCGCGAAGCTCGTCCCAGGCTCCGGGTTCTCGCCGTTCCAGGAAGGATCGCCTTCGGGAGCCTTGCCCATCACGCGGATGACGCCGTCCACAATATCAGCCACATATGTAAAGTCTCGCCTCATATCGCCATGGTTATAAACGTCGATAGATTTCCCCTCGATTATCGCCTTGGTAAATTTAAACAACGCCATATCCGGCCTGCCCCACGGGCCATAGACCGTGAAAAATCGAAGTCCTGTCGTTGGAAGACCATAAAGACTGCTGTATGAATGCGCCAGAAGCTCATTTGCCTTTTTCGTCGCCGCATATAGCGACACAGGGTGGTCCACGTTGTGCTTTTCAGAAAAGGGCATACTTCTGTTGGCCCCGTAAACGGAACTGGAAGAAGCGAACACGAGATGCTTGACGCCACTATGCCTGCATCCTTCCAAAATATTGGCGAACCCTAAAAGGTTGGAATTCACATAAGCCATGGGGTTCTCGACAGAATAGCGAACTCCCACCTGCGCGGCCAGATTGACCACCACGTCGAAACTGTCATGGGAAAAAAGCCCGTCTATCCCGTCCTTGTCGTCCAGCGAAAGCCGCTCGAACGCAAACGAAGGGTTTTCCTTGAGGATGGCAAGCCTGCTCTCCTTGAGCTTTACATCGTAATAATCGTTCAGGTTGTCGAGTCCCACAACATTAGAGCCATGCTCTAAAAGCTTTTGGCAAAGGTGAAACCCGATAAACCCCGCGGCCCCGGTCACCAATATTTTTTCCAAACCGTATCCTTATTAATTTTTTGTCGATATTATTGAAATTCGTATGGCTGGCTATTATAGCTTAAAGGTCGCCAAGGAAATCTTTTCTTTGCGCAAATTTATCAAGAAATGATATTTCCGCATGGAAGGTAAATAAAATGAAGAAAATCAGACCAGGGGGTCTTGCTGGTCGTAAATAGTCTGATATCGAATGGGGCGCACGCTTGGATATTGCGTCAAAGGGATAAGGAGCTGGTTGTGGACTCTAAGCCATTGCACATCAGGATTTAAATCCCGCAGTTTTCCATCCACCGGTGGTTTGGAATGCTCGTTTGGCTTATATACCACCATAAATTTCGCAACGCCGTAATTGCTTTTTTCGTGTATCAGGAATTTTTTCCGGAAATCCTCATTTCCATTTTTATGCTTTTCAATCTGATGGATGGCTTCTTTATCCAGTTTAATAAGCGTGCTTTTGGTTATACCTTTTTCCGAGATGGTTGTGATGGTTCTGCTTTCCGATGATGATACAAATACAGCGCTGTGGAACGAAGCCTGCCGCAAAAGTTGAGCCGCCAGCATGGCCGCGGTTCTGCGACCCGCCACAGTGTGGTGAAATGAAAAATACTCAAACAGTTTTTCGCCAAGCTCCTGGGCGTATTCATCGCCTTTCTCATACAGGTCCTTGGAAATATAGCGCAACTCTTTTGCCATGGCCTCTGCGGCGCTATCTATTAGCCAGTCAATCCGCACGTGAAAATGGCTGAGGGTAAACCGGTTTTTATGTTTCACAGAAGTGTCTCGTTGAATTAAAAGCGCGTAATCGACCGGCAGAAGTGTCCTTATAAGGTCGTAAAATTTGTTTGACTCAAAATATTTTTGTTGTTTCTGGAAACGGTCGGAGAATTTTGATCCGCCCAGGTTCAACTCCCCAAGGTTTTCCTTGGTTGTTTTATTGCTGTCAAAATAGCGTATATATTTTTTCATCTCCTGGGGGATGGAGCCTTCCGTAAAAATTATGATAAAGCTGTTCACCAGGGAATTTTCTTTTTCGTGCACTTTGGCGCGTGGTTTAAGCTCCCTTTTCTCCACAAAAGGAAATGGCTTTTTAGCTTTAAGAAAATTGTTGTAGGAATCTACAAGGGCGACATCTGTGAGATACTGCTGGAGTTCATCCCTTAGATATTGATAAAGAGCCCGAACTCTTTTTTCTTCACCGCTTAATTCGTTTACACTTAGCCACATCGTATATTAAAATCCGCATGAAACAGTAGTAACAGCTATAACTTATTAAATTTTAACATGTTCCAAAATATCTAACAAGGGCGGCAAACCGGAAAATATTAAAGCTATGGTTCCATGATTTACGTTACAATGCCGAGATGAAAAACTTTTTGCCCCACGCATCATGTTATGGCGCTTCTTGAGTCGAAAATAAGGAAGTCTTTAAAAAAGCTTCTTCCAAATCCGCTGCCGATGCGGGAGATTTTATCCCGTCTGGATGTGCCCCAGCCAAGCAGAGGTGAAGCCCGCCGCATAATACGTGGCTTGGCTAAATCTGGAGAATTAGTCCGGCTAAAAGGCGGCTATTACGGCCTGCCCGATAAAATGAACCTTATAACAGGCGTCATACAGGGACACCCGGAAAAGTTCGGGTTTCTGATCCCGGACGACCCGTCACAAAGCGATGTCTATCTTGCGGCGCGCAATTTCACAGAAGCGATGCACGGCGACAGGGTGGTGTGCAGGGTGGAGGATACCCGTTCTGACGGAAGACGGGGGGGAAGCGTAATACGGATACTGGAAAGAGCGCGGGACACTATTGTCGGCTCTTTTGAAGAAGTGCGCGGCGCCGGCTATGTCGTTCCGTTCGACCGCAAAATAACCCAGGATATGTTTATTCCACCGGGGGAAACCATGGGCGCGCGGCGGGATGACGCTGTCATAGCCAAAATAGTCGACTACCCGTCAAAGGCGAGCCGCTTCCTGGGACGGGTTATAAGAGTTCTCGGGGATAAAGAATCTCCGGCTGTGGAGATAGAGATAGCCGCGGCAAAACACAACCTGCGCACAAGGTTCCCGCGGGCGGCGGCAAAAGAGGTGGAAAAACTAAAACCACCGGCAGCAAAAGATTATAAAAAAAGGCTTGACCTGCGTGACAGGCCGATCGTGACAATAGACGGAGAAACCGCCAAAGACTTTGATGACGCTGTGGAGGTTGAAAGGTTAAAAAACGGGAAATGGATACTCAGCGTCCATATCGCGGATGTATCTCACTATGTCAAGGAAGGCTCGGCCCTGGATAAAGAGGCTGTCATGCGGGGTGTTTCCGTCTACTTCCCCGGAACGGTGATACCGATGCTCCCATTTACGTTGTCAAACGACCTTTGCTCGCTTAACCCCAAGGTCGACAGGCTGACGTTAAGCTGCGTTATGACCATCGACAAAAGCGGGAAAGTTGTCGACTACAAAATTGGCGAGTCCGTCATTCGCTCCGCAGAACGGATGACATACACCGATGTCGCCGCGATATTGGAGAAAAATGATCGAGCTACGATGAAACGGTATGACTCGCTTGTAGGCCATTTCCGCGACATGGAGGAGCTTGCGTCCATACTGAAGCGACGCAGAAACAAAAACGGAGCGATAGATTTCGATCTGCCGGAGCCTGAAATAATATTGGACGTCACTGGCAGGCCGGAAAACATTATCCTTGCCGAAAGGAACGTGGCGCACCGTATCATAGAGGAGTTTATGCTGACGGCAAACATGACTGTGGCGTCGCACATCCTCGATTCCGGACAGCCTGGCATTTACCGCATTCATGACAACCCGGACCCGCTCAAAATAGAGGCTTTCAAGGAGTTTGCGGAAGCGTTCGGTTTCCGTTTTAAAAAGTCTGAAAAAATCACTTCTAAAAAAATGCAGGAAATATTGGAATCCGTTTCCGGCAAGCCGCAGGAAAAGCTGATAACCCACGTCCTGCTGCGTTCCATGAAGCAGGCCAGGTATTCGACCAACAATATTGGCCATTTTGGCCTGGCGTTCGACCATTACACTCATTTTACAAGCCCGATACGCCGTTACCCGGACCTTATAGTACATCGCATTTTAAAAGACCTTATACAAAAGAAAAAACGGAACGCGCAGTGGGAGGACGTCCTGAAGGAGGTTGCGGATGCATGTTCTACACTGGAGCGCTCTGCCGATGAAGCGGAAAGAGATATTCTCAAGCTTCACCAGACAAGATATATGGCTGACCGTTTAGGGGAAGAGTTCGATGGAATTATTTCCGGCGTCACTGCTTTCGGTTTTTTTGTGGAGCTTATAGAGGCTCCGGTGGAAGGGCTTGTCCGGATTGCGTCCATCCATAACGACTATTATGTTTTTGACGAGAAAGCCCATGCGCTGATCGGCGACAGGACAAAAAAAACGTATCGACTGGGCGATAAAACGCGCATAAAAGTGGTAAACGTTTCTATCGAGCGACGCCAAATAGATTTCGAGCTGATATCGACAACCGGCGCCAAAAGCAAAAAAACGGCTCCAGCGAAAAAAGCCCGCACAGGAAAACAAAAGAAATCGTCGACAGCGAAAAAAGCCGGCCAAAAGAAACCAGGGATAGTGTCGCCGGGGAAAAGAACATCCCGAAAAAAACAGGCGAAACCGCCTAAAGCAGGCAAAAGGAAGAAGAGGTAATTTGCTCTTGACGTGTCCTACGATCCTTTTTAAACTCCTCAGTTCAGGTTAATATAGGAAAATTATGAACAAAACACGCTCGCTTTATCTTTTATCGATCATATTAGTCTCCGCTCTCATTACATCTGGTTGCGCGTCATCGGATAAAAAAAAGAGCGAAGCAGTCAAATCCCGAAGCGATCACAAGGATAGAGGAGTCTCCCCTATAGGATTGACAAAAAGCCCGGCAAGCCCCATCTCCCCGTCGGACGCAAGCCGTACGACGCTGAGCCGTCCAAAAGTCGTAAAGGTTCAGGAATTTGGGAAAGAGCAGGGAAATAAAAAATATTTCGATGTTGTCGACGAACGCGCGCAAACAATGGAGTCCCTGTCTCCCGCCGTTGACGAGTCTGCGCGGCCGACCCGCGTTGTCACCTTCGACAATAATACGGTGCAGAAAGATTATCCTATTCGTTTCGGCTCCGCATGGGACAGGGCCCTGGAGGCGCTTCTGGAATTGCCATTGACCACGGTAGACCGCTCCAGCGGAGTGATTATCACTTCATGGATTTACGATGACAAGGATAACCCTAATGAATTTTTGTCATTAAACCCATTCTCGTCAAGTGATGTGAAGGTCCGTTATAAATATACGGTTCGAATTCTTGATCGCGGAAGCTTCACACAAATCAAGGTCATCCCATTTGCGCAGACCTTGAAAAGCTCAACATGGACACAGGCCAAGACCGATATCGTTGTCACAAACAGCTTGTTCGAAAGAATAGAGCTGGAACTCAGAACGCCTTTGACAACGGACAGGTTTTAAATTAGAAGCTGGTAATAAACAGCAGTGAAAATACGCCGTCTTCGGTCAGAATGTTTTTGTCAATTCCGAAAGCCGTATATTTAGAAGCGAGCGTCATATTGTTCGCTATATTGACCCAGGCGCCGATTGACGCCACTTTTCCTTTGGCGACTTCGTTGCCGTTGATTCTTTTATATGTCCTGTAATCGGCGCTAAGCCCGAACAGTTGCTTGATGCCGACCTGCGCCGCGGCGCTGAATCCATCTAAAATATCGCTGTCGCGTTTGACCAAGGCGTTTTCCTTGCCGGTGTTCATATACATCGCCTTAAGATCCAAAGTAATATCACCGATCCGTCCGGCTATTTTTGCATCCAAACCGTATGTTTTCGGGTCAGTCGCTTTTTCAGTCGATTCAACTCCCATTAGATTAAAGCGCTGGACGGCGCTGGATGTGCCGAATACTCCAAGAGCCATGTTAAATCCACGAAGTTTCGGTGTGTATGCGATCCTGTACCATAAGGAAAGATCAGACGCATTATTACCCTGAGTTTCGTTGGTTAGGTTGTTGGAAAGACGCATGACGCTTAATCCGGCGAAAAATGAGCCGCCGTCAATATAGCTGGATAAACCGGTAAAACTGTCTAATTCGCGATTATCCGCATTTCCGCTACGATTATTTACATTTGCACTATGGGAACGCCCGGCCACAGGGCTATTTCGAAGCCTTGATATATCGCTCCAAACAGAATCCGCCCATGTCGTGTGTATGGAGATACCGGTTTTAAGATCCTCGCTTATCGGAGCGGAATAAACGGATTCTTCAGGAAGAACGTTTGATAAAAGAGAAGCTTCCTTCAGCGATTTTGTTGGTTGCGTATGGCAACTGAAACATGAAACGCCCGATTCTCTCGCAAAATTCGGCATAGCGGAACTGTAGCCCGACCCCAATACGATAACAACGGCGCTAACCGCTATTGTCAAAGCCGAAAATGAAAATTTACGCATCATGCCTGTATTCTATAAGAAAATAATTATCCCCCTGTATACAAGGAAAACGTTCGAATGTCAAGTGATATTGCAACTTACAACGTTTATCCACTTGAATAATAAGATATTATCTATTTAGAAGGCGTTCTGGGGAAATGAAAAATAATTCTCATAATTTCCTGATGGTTGGGGGTAAAAGCTCCAAGATATTTGATTTAAAATCGTGTCAGAAACCTGCAAGCAGCAATAGCGTAAATTTGGCGTCTTTACCGCCGACCTTATCCTTGTCGCCTCCAAATAGTGTATATTGCGGCTGTATATGGATATTTTCCGCCAAGTTTATCCAGCCGCCAATTGTCGTCGCCGTCTCATAGACATCGGAGTATCCGCTTTTGTCGGTGTAGCTACGGTAAGCGAGTGATACGCCATAAGTCTTGCTAAGGCCGAGTTCCGCAATGGCGCTGACCCCGTCGGCTTTTTTATACAGGTTGCTAACATTTGGATCCAGCGGTTCATCACTCCCTGCTGATACGTACATAAGCTGCGTCTCCAGGGTCATGCCACCAATATTAGTTTGCAACTGGACATCCACGCCGAAGGAGTCGGCTTGCGCCATATGATCCACATCGTTATTGCTTGCGCCGATACATTTCGCGCATTTTGCATCGCCACTTGAGCCAAAAATGCCGATCATCAAGTCCACATCACTAAACTTTGGCATAACCGCAAACCTGAACCAGAACGCCATATCGGTAACACCGGAGCCAAGCGAAGTGTCTTGCGCTTTTTCTGGAGACCAGAGTCCAACCGACCCAAAAAATATTTTGTGTGATATATATGCTGTAAGTCCGGTAGCCGCCCCTGTCCCTACTCCGGTTTGTTGAGCGATGACCGTCTCGTTTCTATTTTCAAGCGGGCTGGACAAACGCGTAACGCCACTGTTAAAAATGTCCATCCCAAAGGCGGGACTTAAAGAATCGGTAGAATAAATCGACAAACCTAACCTGGCGCTACCTGTCTTCATGGTGAGAACCATCTTTCCAGAAGCTCCGGCATCACGAAACCCAACGATAAACCCAAGGTTTTCGACCACGCGCCCGCCAAGCCAAAGCGCCGATTCTTCGGAGATATCCACTCCATCGGGATCGGAATTTTTTACCACACCCCCGGTTTTCGCTTCTTGTATCGCAATATATCTGGCTTTGGGAATGAGGCTTGCCCGTGAAAGCAACAGGGTTGAGATCGCCGCGTTTTTTAAATCTTCTGAAACGTCGGTATAACCTCCAAGCTGGAAGTCGCGCCCGAATGCGTTAAGTTTAGGAACATGTTGATAATGACATGTTGAGCATGAAACTTTCATTTGCCGAGAAAAATTCGGCATGGCAAAGCTTTCGCGTGGCGTAAAAAATACGCATGAGGCAAATATAAAAAGCGCAAATGAAAGCGCAGACGCTATTCGTATGGAAACAATATTATTCCAGGGGGAGCTTGATGTGCGCAAACAACCACCAGGCTTGACAAGGAAGCGAGCCCACTCAAAGTTCATACGCTATAGTTCAGAAAAAAGGAAGTCGTATTTATGTTTGGGACAAAACATGAATACAGCATGGGTAGAAAGAAAGCGAAATCTTTGATCGCACACCCCCTGCTTGATCATGTCAGCCCAGCTATTTTTCCTGACAATAATAGCATAAAGTTACAATTGCGGATATTTTATGTTGGAGCGGCTGACAGATTTTTATTGCGTGTTTTCTGGCGCCTATAAGTCAATTTGCCTTCAGGTTTCAAAGGTTCCCGCCGCGCTTTTTCCCGTTGGCCACTAATTATGTCATGGCCTGCGACCATGTTACTTTTGGTCAAGGCCATGACATGTTTACCAGAGACCGCGTCAGAAGCCTGCGAGTAGCATTAGCGTAAACTTGCTGTCTTTTCCTCCAACCTTGTCTTTATCCTTTCCAAACATTGTATATTGCGGCTGGACATGCAGATTCTCAGCTATGTTTATCCAGCCTCCAATAGTTGTTGCCGTTTCATCAAGATCAGCGCTTCCACTTTTGTCGGTATAATTGCGGTAAGCGAGCGACAAACCGTAAGTGTCGTTAATACCGAGTTCCGTAATGGCGCTGAACCCGTCGGCCTTTTTATACAGGTTGGTCGTGTTGGCGGCCGATGGAGCATCGTCACCGGCGGACACATACATAGCCTGAACCTCTAAAGACATTCCGCCTATATCGGCTTGCAACTGCATGTCCACACCGAGAGAGTCTGTCTTTTTTGTCTGGACCAGGCCATTTGCGTCTGCGCCCATACAATCGACGCATTTAGTTTCACCTGTTGTCCCAAACACGCCGACCATCAAATCCATGCCGCCAAGGCTTGGCGTGAATGCCAGCCTGTACCACACAGACATGTCAGAGCCGGTATCGGTAGGGCCGTCATTGCTCTTGAAAGATGGAGCCCATAATCCGAGTCCCGCAAAAAACATTTCGTGCCCGACATAAGCGGTAAAACCGGTCGCCTTTCCAGCGCCGACTCCTGTCTTTTGCGCAATGATCGCCCCTTTCCTGTTTTCAAGCGATCTTATAGAACGCAAAATGCCTGTATTGAAAAGCTCCATTCCATACGCAGGCCCCAATGCGTCGGTTGAGTAAATGGACAAACCGACTTGTGTGTTCCCAACGGGCGCAGTGAAAACTACTTTTCCCGAGGCCCAGCCGCCTGGAAACTCTATGGCAAACCCAACGTTATTGGCCGCGCGACCTGCAAGCCAGAGAGCCGCTTCATCAGGAACCTGCCATTCTCCTCGATCAGAGCCGCTATCCACGGCCCCACTTGATGTTGATTTGGTTTTGGCGTATTTGGCTTTGAGGACAAAGCTGACTCGCGAAAGGAGCGGAATAGAAAGATTGTCGTCTTCAATAAGTTCTCCTGAAACATCTGTATACCCATTAAGCTTAAACTCACGGCCAAAGGCATTAAGTTTTGGGATGTGCTGATAATGGCATGTGAAGCATGAAGTGTTCATCTGCCTGGCAAAACTCGGGATGGCCAAACCTTCTTTCGGCATCAATAAAACAATAAAGAAAATAAATACTGGCGCTAGTGAGAATAGAAAATTTTTTCGCATGTTAAACTCCTCTACTTTTACAAGCTCTAAAGACCGGTTTCGGCGCAATACTGGCTCTGTATATTTGACAAAAGAACGTTGCGCAGAAAATATAAGGGTGGGAGGATAAGGAATGTAAATAGTATCTATACGTAGAAAAAAACATCAATCCAGCCTCATGGATAAAACAACTAATCCACAATTAATATCGGGCTAAATGGTAAATATGTCAAGTAAAATAAGGGGGTTAGCTATCCATAACCACTCCTGTATATGCCCCGCAGAACCTGCATTTTCCCCCAACAAGGTTATTTTTACGAATGGAATACCCTGAGCGCTCTACAACCACTTCTTGGCACTTTGGACACCTTGTCTGGTTATGACTGTCGGACATTATATTGCCGACATAAACATGTTTCAATTTTTTGGAGGCGATGTCCGCCGCATGGTAAAGAGTGTCGAGCGGTGTGGCAGACGCCGTTTGCCTGTAATCCGGATGGTACCTTGAAAAATGGAGCGGGATCATGGGATTCAGCTCAGCTAAAAAATCGGTAAGTTTCTCGAACATCTCGTCACTGTCGTTTAGCCCAGGTATCACAAGATTGGTAATTTCAATATGAGTTAAGCCGACAGAACGCTTTACCGTTTCCAGCACAGGATCAAGCTTCCCGCGACATGTTTTTTTATAGAAAGTTTTGTCCATAGATTTAATATCTACATTCATGGCGTCTATCCATGGCAAAATTTCCTCAAGCGGCTCCCGGTTTATCATGCCGTTTGTCACCAGAACATTTTTAAGCCCTTTGGCCCGAATCGCCTTTGCGGTGTCCAGTACGTATTCAAACCATATAAACGGCTCTGTGTAGGTGTAGGCCACTCCAATACACCCTTCATGATCCGAAAGCTCCACCGCTTTTTCCGGGGGTAAATATGTCACGCTGGCTTCCTCCTGCGATATGTAATAGTTCTGGCAAAAATCGCAACGCAGATTGCATCCGTTTGGGCCGATAGATAATATTTTTGTCCCGGGATAGAAGTTGTATAAAGGTTTTTTCTCTACAGGATCGATGTTTATTGAAGTTGTAAAGGCATAGTTTGTCGCATATAGCTCCCCGCCGATATTTTCCTTACCGCGGCATATGCTTGTCTTCCCTTCCGACAAAACACAGTTGAACGGGCAAAGCAGGCATTGCACACGCCCTTTGTCAACTGGTTGCCAATACGAAGCCGGATGAGGGTTTGTTTGAGCCGCTTTCATGTCAGCGCTATTCCTTACGTCATGGTCTATGTGTCTATGCCGTAGGCGTCCAATACTTTAACACCACGTTTTTCAAGATCCCGCACGATAGGTTTTACAGGACAGGAGTCGAGACGTATATGACATATTTGCCTGTGGCCCTCGCCTCCAGGCGTGGCTGAATAACTTAATATTTTAGCTTTATGGTGGTTAAATGTGTAAAACAGGGCGTCCATATCATCTATTTCGTCAAGGAACTCTACGTCAATCGTCGACGAAGACTGTATCGATTGCAACATCTCCACGAAAATCCCCAGAAGATCGCCTTTGCTGACAATCCCGCCCAGCTTCCCACTGGCCATCACCGGCAACGCGCCTATTTTAAGCCTCAAAATAAGTTTCACAGCGTCGGTCACACTCATGCCAGGATCTGCGGTAATAACTCCTGTCGTCATCAGATCCCGCACTTTGAAGTCGGAAAGTTTAGGAGATTTGATTTTTGACCCTTTCAATATTTTTCTGGGAATGATGGCCTGCCTCAAGTCGCGGTCGGAAAGCATGCCGACAAGCTTTTGGCCTTTCATCACGGGGAGATGGGCGAATCGTCCTTTCATCATCTTGTCGTGGGCGCTTTTAACGCCGCTGTCAGGGGCGATGGTTACTACTTTGCGTGTCATTATTTGTCCGATATGCATCCTGAGACCCTCCTGGAAAGTATAATCAACCCCTGGTACCCTTCATTCTATTCACGCCTCGTCAAAATGGTCAATCCAAAACGCCATCAAAAGAACGTCATATCGCCAAAACGATTTTTTAGCAAAGAAATCATGGACATTGGAACTTGTCGGACATTTTGTCTTTCAGTAAATATTGTTACGGTTTATACTGTTGCCGGTAAAAAGTAATTGAATCATATTAAAGGATATAAAGTTAGCGGGTATGCCTGACGCGCTAAAAGACGAGCTTCAAAACATTGTTCGGCTGACCGGAAACGTTACAGACGCTTTCACAGCCGCCCTTTTTCTTGCGGATACACAGCATGACGACATGCTTACGCTTCGAGCGTATCAAACCCTTTCGGAAAGCATCATACCCGACGTAGAGATTCCAATAGGGCGCGGGCTTATCGGTTGGGTCGCTAAAAACGAACGTCCCACTCACGCCACAAATTTTGACAGAGACACAAAAACTCTTCAATTTTATTCACAGGACGAGGAAATCAAGTCTTTCGCCGCAGAGCCAATTTTTGACGGCGACAGGGTTATAGGCGTCCTCTCTATAGACAGCAAACGTCAATATGTTTTTACCGATAAAGTGTTAAAAATTCTCCGTGATTTTTCGGTGGCCATCGCAGGTGTGATTACTCAGGGCAAACGCAGGATTGAGCTTGATTCCGAGGCGGTGGCGTTTGAAACTCTGGCGGATTTGGTCGACAAAATAACAACTTGCGAAAATTTTACGGAGCTTACCAATACGCTCATGTTGAACCTCTCAACTCTCATTCCGCACGATAATATATACATTGCTGTTCGCTCCCATGAAGAAGACAAGTTCAATCTCGTTAACGCGACACCTCATGAGACAAACGGCTTCACGGAGGTGGACCTGCCTCTTACCCATTACAGGCTCGGCTGGGTTATCCAGCAAGGAAGGGCCTTTTACCTTCCCGATATCGGCGACGCTCCTGTCGCTCCAGGCGAGGAGGCGGAATGGGGTTCATTTATCGGAGCGCCCATGATGTCGCACAACACTGTAACCGGAGCCATAGGGCTCGTTTTACGAAAAGCAAACTCCTTCCGGCAGGTAGATACAAAGTCTCTGTCAATTTTGGCGGCCGCCTGCTCTTCGGCTTTCGCGAACCTGCAGTTAAAAAATAAAATGCGCAAGGCGGCCCTGAAAGATCCGTTAACCAATACGGTGTCACACCATCACCTCCTTGAAAGCCACGCCAGGCTGAAAGGCGAAGGGGCGGTTATCATGGTCAACATCGCCGGGTTCACAAAAATAAACTTGAAGCTTGGAATGGGGGGTGGTGAAGCTGTGCTTGTTGACACCGCCAACAGGTTAAACGAAGTAGTGGGGGACGGAGGTATCGTAAGCAGATTTTATGGCGACCGGTTCATAATTTTGCTAAGGGATATTTCCAAGAACGACGCCATGGAAAAAATACACGCCGTGGAAGAAACAATAAGCGGGAAGCCATTTACATATAAAGGATACGAGATACATGTCACCACGGCAATCGGAGCCACAAGGTTTCCCTTGGACGGAAAAAATATCGAAGACCTGATGCTTAAAGCCCAGGCGGCCGCTGAAAAGGCAAGAGTATCCAAAACCTCCAGGATATCGCTTTACGGTGAGCCTGAGATGGGCCAGACGGCCCGTCTACGTGTTATAGAATAGCCTGTATGTGGCTTAAAAGCTTATCAAACTTTTCCCGCGCTGACCTCGCCATGGACCTTGGCACGGCAAACTCCCTAGTATACTCCAAAGGGGAGGGAATAGTCTTGAACGAGCCGTCGGTTGTGGCGCTGTCGAAAACGACGAGACAGGTTCTCGCTATTGGATCTCCCGCCAAGGCCATGTTTGGCAAAACTCCGGACGATATAGAGGTTGTCCGGCCAATGAAAGACGGCGTGATAGCCGATTTCGACTCAACCAGAAAAATGGTGTCCCACTTTATAAAATCTGTCCGCAAGGGGCGATTTATGCGGAAACCGAAAATCATCATATGTGTCCCCTCTGGAATAACCCAGGTAGAAAAAAAAGCTGTAATTGATTCCGCTCTCGCCGCTGGTGTGCGTCAGGCCATTCTTGTGGACGAGCCGATGGCGGCCGCTATCGGGACTAAAATGCCGGTTGGCGAATCTTGCGGTAACCTTATCGTGGATATCGGAGGCGGCACTACCGAAGTCGCCATCATATCGGTGTACGCGAACGCTTATACCGAATCGGTCCGGGTGGCCGGTGACGAGATGGATGAGGCGATGGTTAGGTACATAAGACAAAACTACAACCTGGATATCGGTCTTCTCGAAGCGGAGCGAATAAAAATGGAGATCGGCTCGGCATATCAGCTTCAAAATCAGGTGGAAACCGTGGTCTCAGGCAGAGATATCAAAAACTGGATGCCGAAGACCATTACGTTCACAGACGGGGATGTGCGCGACGCTATCGAAGAGCCTGTGAAGGCAATATGCGAGGCCGTTCGGAAAGCTTTGGAAAACACAACGCCTGAACTGGTCACAGATATCTCTCAGCGTGGAATCGTTTTGGCGGGTGGTGGCGCGATGATAAAAGGACTGGGAACGAGGCTGAACAAGTTTCTTAACGTCCCGGTATACCGCGCAAAAGACCCTTTGACCGCAGTTGTGCGTGGCGCAGGGATGATCATGGAAGATTGGGAAACCTACAAACGCGTTGCGATTAACTAAGATATCCTTCCGTTATCAAGCTCGACAACCACATTCATCGCAATGTGGGATTGTCTGTCGTGACGCCGACCATACATGATGGACGCGGACAGAATCGAAAGAAAAGCTTCCGCCCAAGTCTGATTAGCTGATAAGTTTTAACGTCAGCTGTTATAATAAAAGGGTTTAAATTGTAACCGAATAGCATTTAGTGGTTTGCATTTCTTAAAACCATTTAAAGTGTCTATACTCAAGATATGGTGAACAGAAGTCCTGTAAAGTATCAGCGAATTGGGCTTAGCGCGCGAGTCGTTTTCATTGGCCTGCTTCTTTTGACTGCGCTTATCGCAAGCCAGTTGTGGGAATATCAGACAGCCGTTCAGCTGGCGACCGAACAATCTGAAACAGAGGCCAGGCAAACTGCGGAGTACATTCGAGTTTCAGTAATGGAAATCGCCTCAACATCGGTAGAAGGCGGTGGGGCGCTCGATCCGTTTCTGGACAGATTAAGCAAAAGGCCCGGGATAAGCGTCAGGGTAATTCATAGCGAGGCCATCAATGCGGAATTTGGGGTGGAGTCTTACGAAAAACCCGCAAATGCCATGGAAAAAGCGGCCCTGCTGGACGGTAAGCCGCGACACTGGCAGACGGATAATTTCTTTTTCCAAGCTATTCCACTAAAAGCCACAGCGGCGTGCGTAGCATGTCATCTTTTACCTACAAGTTCTACCGAGCTTATACCTATTGGATACACTATTGGCCTTCTGGAAGTTAAAATCTCGACTGTAGCGCTCAAAATGGCTCGTGAAAAACTTTTTCGCCATACTGTTGTCGCGATATTATTGATATTCATAGCGGTTTTTATTTTTGCTTACGCCATACATGTGGCCTCAAGAAATATAGAATTTTCCGAACAGCAGAAAAGCGCGGTTATCAAGTCGATTGGCGAAGGCATAGTTGTCATCGACGCTAACTTTTTGATCCTTTCAACAAACCATGAACTTTGCAATAACTTTGGTTGCCTTGAAGGAGAATTGATAAATCAAAATATCAAAGCTCTTTTCGCTTCGGAATATCATGCGACGATAAGCAAAGGGATAGAAGAGTTCATGGAAAAAGGCTCATCAAAAATACTGGGCCACCGTATGGAAATGAAGGGAATAAAAAAGAATGGGACCGAATTCCCCATCGATGTAAAAATAGAGGCGACCCATGTAGAATACAATAAAAGCATATTTTTTACGTTAGCCATTCGAGATATCACCGAACGGGAAAAAATGGAAAAAGAACTCCAAAGATTGGCGGGCTTTCCGGAAGGCAACCCCAATCCAGTCCTTGAACTCAGCTTGAAAAAGCAAACTATTCAATACATAAATCCAGCGGGTAAACAAAAATTTCCGGAATTGAACCCACACGAATACGGACAGGACCCCAAAGGGATCCCGGTTGACTGGAGCCATCCTCTTTTGAGAGGACTTCAATCACACGCCGAAAAATTTTATAAAGAAAATTTGGCCAGATCGATGGATGTTTTTGAAGCCGAGATTAAGGAGAAAGATTCTGACGATGTTCGAGTGTTTGGAAGGCAGGTTCGGTATTTCCCTCAACAAGGATTGTTGCGCTTGTATACCATGGATATTACCAGGCAGGAAAAGCTCGCCGCCGAAACAAGAGAATTGCTGACGGAGGTGAGGGAAATCCGTAATGAGCTGGAAATGGAGCATCAGGAAGCGGAGGATATAGGGAAATCATTGCTAAAGCATGGCGCGAAAGACAAACGGTTCCTTTCGGCCAATATTGTCGAACAAAGTTCTAAAGCCGGGGGCGACAGAGCTGGGTTTATAACCGAAACAGGAGGCAAACGCCATAAAGAATGGCTGGCTGTATTTGACGCGTCTGGACATGGAAAGGGGGCGGCCAAATTTCAGGAGGTCGTGCTTGGGTCGCTTCTCGCCTTGCTGGCAAAAGAGTTTCCGATGAAAGACGCACTGATTGCGACAAACACCATGATTGAAAAACTTGAATCAGAGCGCTTTCTTGTCGGGAACGTTTGGCGTGTGATGGACGAGGATGAAAAAGTAACTGTCGACGGATCGGTCTGGATCGAGGAATTCAACATAGCCCAGCATGAGGTTTTGGAGATCGATCTGGACTCCGGGGAAATTAAAAAATGGGACTGGTCCAGAGGACGGAAACCGGAACGCGCCATGCCGCTCGGAGCGTATGATGACGGGTTCGATGACCTGGACCCAATGTATCGCAAAGTAAAAAAAGGCGCGCGAGTCGTAACTTATACGGACGGGATAACCGAAGCGGAAAACAACAAAAAAGAAATGTTTGGCGCATTGAGGCTTGTCGAATCGATTCAACAGTCCTCTGGCATGGCTCCGGAAGAAGCGCAGGCGTTTATTATCCGGTCGGCCAAGCTTTGGGCGGGCGGGTTGGACAGCGACGCTTCAGAAGAGGCTGTTGGCTTGGTCAAGATGGAGGACGATATCACTCTGGTGATAATCGATATTTTGGCCTGAACGTTAACAATTTATTATTTCATGACAATAGTTTTTCGTGTTCGCAAGTAAGCTTGCAGGCTTGTTTAATACCTGGAAGGTTTCTCCTTCCAACCATGTTCGCCAATAAGAGGCACAAACGAGCAATCCTCCTTTTTCGTTACGGTAAATCTCTTGCCTTTCCTCACAACAAGGTGAAGCTTCTGCTCCGATCCGTTTCCAACGGGAACCACCATCCGGCCTCCATCCTTTAGCTGTTTCGCCAGCGGAACGGGAATTTCCGGGGCGCCCGCTGTGACAACTATCACGTCGAACGGGGCGTATTTTTTTGAACCGTTAGTCCCGTCGCCCACCATACACATGATGTTGTCCAGATGAAGCTTGTTGAATATCTTTTTCGCCTTGTTAGATAGTGAGCTTATGCGTTCCACCGAGTAGACCCGCTCTACCAAGGTACTTAAAACAGCGGCCTGATAACCTGATCCGGTGCCGATCTCCAGCACGGTTTCACTTCCTTTAAGTTTAGCCATTTGGGTCATCAGCGCGACGGTATGTGGCTTGCTTATGGTCTGCCCTCCCCCCAACGGGGCGGCGTAATCCTCATACACCCTGTTCATAAGGGCCGGTTCAACGAACATATGGCGTGGTATTCGCCCCATTGTGGCTATGACCCGTTTATCAGATATTCCACGGGCGATAAGCAACTCATCCACCATTTTACGGCGTTTTAGCGCGTATATATCCTTCTCAGGAGTTTTCAATAGTCCTACCTTTTTCGATTGGTTGACAAACTACGTTCGGTATTTCCGAAGCTTAACTATTCTGTATAGTAACGCTTAAGTTTACAACACTAAAATAGATGATAAGACTGATACAATCTTTGGTAGTGTGTCATTTTGATATATTATTTTGGCTCTTAGCTAATTGATGAGATTCTTCGTCGCATAAGCTCCTCAGAATGACAGCCTTATGTCATCCTGAGCCGCAGGAGAAGGATCCCAACAATCAAAATAATTTAAAATGACACACTACCAATCTTTAACATGATCAAAAGTAGATATGGCGATATAGCCAACGAATTGATAGAGACATTCCGCGAACACGAGAACCAGACGGTAGAAGAAATCGCGCGCCTGAATTGGCAAACCATCACGTGTTTGAATTGCGGCTCTTGTTGTTGCTCCGACGTCATTCCCATATCAAAAAATGACTTTGACGGTTTTCACGAACGGCTGGATATTGAGATAGACCGTGATGATTTTGCAAAGAAATTTCTTCAGAACCCGGATACCAAGGCGGCGGAATACGCGATTGAAACCAAACGGTATGGCGGAAAATGCATGTTCCTTAACAAAGATGAAAACAGCTTTTCATGCGGGCGGTGGGATGCAAGACCGAACGTGTGCCGAGAGTTTTTTTGCTATGAAATGGTCAACTTTGAAAAGTATATGGACAATGAGGAGCAGGATTTGTTCAATCCGGCGGCCCTGTGGAAAGATAATTTTGCTTTGTTGATTATTAAAGTTATAAATGAATCACCGCTTTCCGCTTTTCCTGATGAGATGATAGGCTGGCTGAAGCTTCGGGGCGCAGGGCCTAGCGCTGGATATTATAAGAGCCATCCAGAAGAGTTTATGAAAAAAGAGAAGTGATATGGCTCAATTCCAGCTAATATAAACGCAATATGAGAAAACGAAAAATATCGTTCGAAACATTGGGGTGCAGGTACAACAGGCTCGAAAGCTCTGAGATGGCTTATGAGCTTGAGCAGGCGGGATATGCGCTGGCGCCTTCCAGCGGAGACTCCGACGTCGTAGTGATAAATACTTGTTCTGTCACAAGCAAAAGCGCCGCAAGGTGCCGCGTCGCCGTGCGCAAAGCGAAAGACGCCAACCCGAAGGCTCTGATAGTGGTAGCCGGATGTTATTCGGAAACGAATCCTGACGAGGCCATCAAACTTCCTGGTGTGGACATTGTTCTCGACAATTTAAGCAAATTCGACGTCGCGCAGGCGCTCAAAAAATTAAACGGGATATCTCCATTGCATATCATTAAAAAAGAAAAACGTGAAAGCCTCGAAGTCCGGCCGATAACAAAAATGGAGGGACGCACCAACGCATACCTGAATATACAATCGGGATGTGGTGAGGATTGCTCGTTTTGCATAGTAAAAGTCGCGCGCGGAAAAAACCGAAGCGCTTCTTCTACCGATATTGTGACGCAGGTAAAAAGATTGAGCGAATCCGGCATAAAGGAAGTGGCCCTATCCGGAATAAACATCGGTGAATTCGGGAAGGGCGGGAAAGATAACCTTGCGCGGCTGGTTATGCGTATTCTTGATGAAACAGATATCCCGCGAGTGCGGCTTTCCAGCATAAACCCGAATAATGTCACAGATGAGCTTATCGATCTTATGGCGTCATCCCCCCGTTTCTGCCGCCATCTGCATATACCTTTGCAAAGCGGTTCCGACAGCGTGTTAAAAAGAATGAACCGTCCATACAGCGCCGATATGTACGAAGACCTTTTGAACCGGCTGGCGGAGCGTGTGCCGGGAATCGGGCTTGGAGCCGATGTAATGGCCGGGTTCCCAAGTGAGACTGAAAATGAGTTTCACGAAACCTTTAACCTGATAGAGCGATCGCCTCTAATGATGCTCCATGTATTTTCGTATTCACCCCGCAAAGGAACGGAGGCGTATATCATGCAAAACAATGTTTCTAAAGAGATCAAGAAAAAACGTTCGGCCTTGCTCAAGGGATTGTCTATCGAAAAAAATAAAAATATGCGAGGGCGGTTTGTCGGAAAAAACATGAATGTGTTGATTGAAAACAAGCGGGGCAAGGATGGCTTCTTGAAAGGGTTTTCCGACAACTATCTTCCGGTGGCTTTAAAGGGGCCGGACAAAATTCGGAACGAAATTGTTTCTGTAAAGATTTTGTCTGACAGTGGCGAGCGCCTCATTGGGGAGCCTGCGTAACCTAAGTATGGCGATCGTAACTTTAACCACCGATTTCGGTCTTTCCGATTCGTTCGTTGGAATCATGAAAGGCGTAATGCTTAGAATCAATCCAGATGTCACATTTGTGGATATTACGCATGAAATCACCCCGCAAAACATCCGGCAGGCGGCCTATGTTATAGCTTCAGCGTTCGATTATTTTCCGAAAGGATCGATACATTTATCTGTAGTCGACCCTGGTGTGGGAACAGGGCGGCGGCCGATTGCCATCTACGCAAACGGGCATTATTTCGTCGGGCCGGACAACGGACTTTTCACAAAGATATTGCGGCGTTATAAACCTGCGGATGTAGTCGAGCTTGAAAACCGGAAATTCATGTTGCCATCGGTATCCAACACTTTTCATGGACGAGACATTTTTGCGCCTGCCGCGGCATGGCTTTCCAAAGGCGAGCCGCTAAATAATTTCGGTTCGCAAGCCGCATCCCCAAAGCTACTCGACCTGCCGGTACAGTTGCAACCTACCCCAAATATGATAGAAGGCGAGGTTATACATATTGACCATTTCGGTAACGCCATTACCAACATAACTCAAAATCTTGTCGAGCATGTGGGAATCGAGCTTGGGAGTGTATCGGTGGAAATAGCTATCAAATCACATGTTATAAAAGAAATCTCTCCAAACTACAGCGTTGTAAAAAACGCAAAGAAGCTTTCGGCGACCTTTGGAAGCTTCGACACTCTTGAACTATTTCTCAGGAACAGCGACGCATGTTCTTCTTTTGATATTTCTATTGGCGACCATGTGGAAATACGTTTTTACTAGGCTTGCGTTAATAGTCGTTATCGCCTCCTTTACGGGGTGTGGCTCTTTCCGGAAAATATTGCACTACGAAGGCCCCTCGATGGAGCTTGCCGAAGAGCTAGACGATATTTGGTATGAGCCGCCACCGCTCTATGACGATATGTCTTTAGAATCGCTGGAGAACGCTGTCGCGGAATCTATAGAGTATCTAGAAAGAAAGAAACCGTCTTCAAAGCTTCGTTTCGGCGACAGAACTATATCGCCGGATGAGCTTATCATGACGCTAAACCGGCTTGCGGATATTTTCCGCGTTGAGCGAGATCAAGGGAAACGGGCAAAAATTATCGAGCGTGAATTTGACATTTACAGGGGAACGGCATGGCGCAGGAAGGGCAATGCGCTGGTGACAGGCTACTATCAACCTGTTTTAAACGGAAGCCTTACGCAGGATGACAGGTATCGATGGCCGTTGTACAGCAAGCCGGATGATCTTGTAACCGTGAACCTTGGTCTGTTTTCAAAAAAACTGAAATACAAAAGAATTGTCGGAAGGGTTAAGAATGGCAGGTTAGTTCCTTATCACGACAGAAAAGCGATAGACAGGAAAAAAGCGCTGGCAGACAAGGGGATTGAAATTGTGTGGGTGGATAACCCTGTGGATATATTTTTCTTGCAGATACAAGGCTCCGGCATAGTCCGTTTTGAAGATGGCGAGAAGGTTTTCGTCAACTATGCGGCCACTAATGGTCACAGATATAAAGCAATTGGCAGGCTCCTTATTAAGGAAGGCGCGATACCTCGTGAAAAAATGTCTATGCAGGCGATCCGCAAATGGCTTGAGAGGAACCCTGAAGAGGTTGAACGTGTGCTCAACTACAATAAAAGCTACATCTTTTTCCGTAAAATGGACGACGGGCCTTTCGGGTCGACAGGAGCAAAGCTTACGCCCGGCAGGTCGGCGGCGTTCGACCCGCGCCGTTTCCCAAAGGGCAGTGTGGCGCATATCACCGTAGACATACCTGTGCTGAAAGACGGTGTGATGACAGGATGGAAAAAGGTAAACCGATTCATATTCAACCAGGATCAGGGAGGGGCGATAAAAGGCTCTGGCAGGATGGACCTTTTCTTCGGCGCGGGAGACGAAGCCGCGGAAGCGGCAGGGCTGATGAAACAACCTGGCGAGCTTTATTTCCTGATACTCAAAGAGAGACAGCTTAACCCTGAATAGCCTATAAATTTTTCGGAACGCACACGCCGGGAAATTCTCCACAGCGACGACACGGCTCATCAGGTGGAGGACACTCTTTTGTTAATTTCCCCTTGTCGGCAAGCTTAAGCTCCCTTGCAAGGTAGTCATCCCTAAGGCCATGATCTATTATTGACCATGGCAACGTCTCGTCTGTCTCCTTGCGGCGTGTGACAAAAAAATCGGGGTCAATATCGGATTCACGGAAGACTTTCGACCAGTCTCCACCCAGACGATAAGCGTTCTCCAGCATATCCGTCACGCGGCGGTCGCCAATCGAAAGCAGGGCCTGAATATATCCTTGTCTGGCAGAACCCGGATGGATAGCGACACGCGGAACAGACCTCAAGCCTCTTGCTACAAGGTTGAGCTTTTCCGCCACAGCCTTCACACCCTCAAAAGGCTCCCATTGATAAGGCGTGGCAGGCTTCGGGACAAATCCATCCACACCGACGGTGATCACTTCGTCTCTGCCACGCTTTTTCCATTCCGGCGCCATGGCCTCGCGGATTCTGGCCACAAGGTCGACTATCCCCTTCACATCATCCATAGTCTCACCCGGCAAACCGACAATGAAATAAAGCTTCAGACGAAACGGTCCGGCGGCGGCTACTCTTTTCATCGTATCAAGTATAGTTTCGTCGCTAATATCCTTGTTTGTAATACGTCGAAGCCGCTCGGTTCCCGCTTCAGGGGCCACGGTTATGGTGTGGGAGCCGCCCCTTTCCATGCTGAGCGTCAGCCAATGGAGCATGTTGTCCGTCAATTTATCAAGCCGCAACGAGGAAACGGAAAACACTCCTCCTTTGGTAATTATGTATTCGAACAGCCTTTCCACATAGGGATGATCGGCTATTGCGCTTCCCACTAAGCCTACTTTTCCTTTCTTTTCGAGAGCGTCATCGATGGCGGTTTCAATCGCTCCAATATCGGCATGACGTGTGGGCCGATACACATATCCTGCGGCGCAGAACCGGCAATGTTTGCCACACCCTTTTCCTATTTCCACAAGCGACATATCGCCAAAAACGGTATCAGGTGTTTCTACCCGTGAAACATTCGGCGTCAATCTGTAATCAATATCCCAAACCCGCTTAATCTTTTCTGGAAATCCATTTTGCGCATCAATTTTTTCAATGGTTCCATCCTGTTTGAATATGGGAGTGTATGCGGAAGGGATATAAGCTCCTGGAACCGAAGCAAAATTTGAAAGATCGCCTGAGCCATATTCTATAGCCTTGTCGACGAAAGGGTTTATGATTCCCTCCCCTTCTCCGATAAACATGATATCCATAAACGGAGCCAATGGCTCCGGATTCATGGTCACCGCCACCCCGCCAGCTACAACCAAAGGAACTCTCTTACCCCTTTTCCTCAACGAAACTGAAGCAAGGGCAAGCATGGCGAGAACGTTTATGTAGTCCATCTCGAATGTTATGGAAAAAGCTATTATGTCGAATTCGTTTAACGGCCTGTTGGACTCCATCGACGTGATGGTTTGCCTGTGTTTCCTTAAGAACTCAGTCTCCGGCTTCGACGGAAGGAAAGCCCGCTCGCAAACCACATCATCACGAAGGTTAAGCAGGTGATATATCTTTTGAAATCCGAGGTTGCTCATTCCGACTTCATAAACATTCGGGTATAGAAGCGCCACAGACAGCCTGCCGCCATGGTCTTTGAAAATGGTCCCGGTCTCCCGCGCAAGCCTCTCCTTTACGACGACATAGGGATCGCCCTTTTTATCTCTTAGCTTTACCATGACAGGGTCGCTGTGATACGTTTTACGATCATCCGTTTAGTTTATCTTAAAGAGAGCGTTCATGTTTAAACCAGTTGAAGAGCAGTTGGAAATAATCCGCCGCGGGACCGTGGAAATCCTCGTAGAAGAAGACCTTAAGGCGAAGCTTCAAAAGTCTTTTGAAACGGGGAAACCGCTTCGCGTTAAGGCGGGGTTCGACCCGACCGCGCCAGACCTGCATCTGGGGCACACCGTTCTTTTACATAAGCTGCGACAGTTCCAAAGCCTTGGGCATACGGTCCTTTTTCTCATTGGGGATTTTACCGGAATGATCGGCGACCCCACAGGCAAATCGGAAACCCGCCCTCCCTTGACGAAAGAAGAAGTGGCGCAAAACGCTGAGACTTATAAAGATCAGGTATTTAAAATCCTCGACCCTGAAAAGACCGAGGTGATGTTTAACAGCGAATGGCTCGACAAGCTTGGCGCTGTTGAGATGATAGAGCTTACCGCTAAATATACCGTGGCAAGGATGCTGGAAAGGGACGACTTTGCTAAGAGATACAAGGAAGGGCGAGGTATATCCATCCACGAGTTTCTATACCCGCTGATGCAAGGGTACGACTCTGTCGTGATGAAGGCCGACGTGGAGCTTGGAGGAAACGATCAGAAGTTCAACCTGCTTGTCGGGCGTGACCTTCAACGCGATTATGGCCAGAAACCACAGGTATGCGTAATCTTGCCGCTCCTTGAAGGAACCGATGGCGTTCAGAAAATGAGCAAGTCGTACGGCAACTATATAGGCATCGATGAGACGCCAAAAGAGATATTCGGGAAGATAATGTCGATATCGGACGAGATGATGATCCGGTACTACGAGCTTTTATCCGACCTTTCCAACAAGGATATGGAGACTTTGAAAAGCGTTATTGAAAGCGGGAAATTGCATCCGAAACTCGCAAAGGTAAACCTGGGCAAAGAGATCGTAACAAGGTTCCATTCCGCCAAAGAGGCTGAAACCGCTGCGAAACAGTTCGACAACCTGTTCAAACAGAAAATCACACCGGACGATATAGCCCTATATGAGATCGACTGGGGCGAGGCTACCGAGGTGTGGCTACCGAAAGCGCTGAACGACGCGGGCTTGGTGACCAGCAGTTCCGACGGTCGACGTATGGTCAAGCAGGGGGCCGTATCCATCGACGGAGAGAAAGTCACCGACGTAAACTATAAGCTTCCCAAAAACGGTGAAAAGCTTGTGAAAGTGGGGAAACGAAAGTTTATCAGGCTGAAGTGAATTTTATTTTATGAGCAAAACCGCCGCTCTGTCTATTTTTGCGATTCTCTCTGCGTTCCTCATTGCCGCCATCGTCACCGCCTCACCGTGGCCTGAGGATCAGGACAGCGTAAATTTCATCCTGGGCGTGGATTTGTACGACCCGCTTTTTCACCAGCCGCATTTCCCAGGCTACCCCGTATATATAGTTGCGGGGAAAATCGCAAGCGCCTTTTTGGGAACGCCTGCGCATGCGCTGATTTTCGTCTCCGCCTTGTCTGGAGCTTTCACGATATTGCTCTTCGCTGTTTTTACGCGCAGGTTATATGGCGAATCAGCGGCTATCACATGCGCCGCGCTTATGGCGGCAAATCCTGTATTTTTCGAGTTCTCGCACAAAATCCAGACGGAAGCCTTTGGAACGTTATTGCTGATATCGGCTGTCGTCGCGCTTGGCAGGCTGGATAGGGCGTCGGGAGTCCGATGGTTTATCTCAGGGCTTATTTTCGGGCTTTTGCTTGGAGTGCGGCTGTCATGGTGGCCATACGCTTTTGTTTACGCGATGGTTTCAATCCGGTTTGGACGTGTCGGCGGCGTATTTTCCGGCATTATAGCAGGAGCGCTCCTTTGGCTCATACCTCAAATTATCGTAATCGGCCCTTATGAGCTATATGAGCACAGCCTCTTTTTTATTAATGGCCACTTCACTCAATGGGGCGGCGCGCTAGGCTCTGTCAACGGAACGGAAAGCCGCGCCATGGCCATAGCCTTAAGAGTCGCCGAAGCTGTGGGATGGATTGGAAGCGGAGTCAACACGACCCGTATACCGTGGATAGGCGTGTCGGCTTTCGCTATTTTTCTTGCTATCAAAAACAGGAAAACGTTCAGCGGCGAAACAGCTTTGTTTATAATCGCCACGGCGGCATACCTGATATGGGTCGCCCTTGGGCAGAACGTATCGAAAATCAGGCATTTTGTCCCACTCATTCCGGCGATCATTTTCCTTGTGGCTCCGGTGGCTAAAAAAAAGCCGTTACTGACGATAACGGCGGCCGTATTCCTCGCCGCGACGATATTTATCGATTACACCAATCGTCCAAGCTTTGCGCCGCCGACTAAACGTCTTTACACATGGCTCAACGAAATCCCCGACGGTGACGCGGTGTTGTATTGCGGAGAGGCGGAAAGGTTTTTTGATCTGTATCCGGCTAAAGTAACGGTAAAAAGTGTGACGCTGAAGCATAATCTGCAAAGCTCCGTAGACGCGACATGGCCAAGCCCGCGCAAGGCGTTCGTATGCGATGATATCCCGCAGTTAGATGTTTCAGAAGCTCCCCTGGCCATATTCAGAGCGCGTGCTGGCGACCCTATCGATAGGACGATAAAGGTGTATACCTTGAACAGCGTTAAAAAACAGGGTATGTAAAGTCATGGTCATGAGTGTCGATTACAGCCATATTACAACCGCCAAAGCCAGGGAGCTTCAGGATAAGCTTGCTAAGCTGGTTATCAAAAAAACTACTTTCAGCGATATAAACGTCGTGGCCGGAATAGACGTTAGCATTAGAAACAACAGGGCGATCGCCGCTATCGTCGCTTTATCCATCCCGAAACTTGAAGTGTTGGAAAAAGCTATAGCTGTGCGTCCTGTTGAATTTCCTTATGTTCCTGGGCTTTTGGCTTTCCGCGAGGCTCCGGTAATATTTGAGGCTTTCGACAAGCTTAAAATCGTTCCCGATATTCTTGTAGTCGATGGGCAGGGGTACGCTCACCCCAGAAGACTAGGGCTTGCCTGCCATCTGGGGGTGGAGCTTGACCTGCCGTCTATAGGGTGCGCAAAATCACGCCTTACAGGGATCCATAGGGAGCCGGGCCAAAAGCGCGGGTCGAGGGTAGCGCTTACGGACAAAGGCGAAACTATAGGCGCTGTAGTGAGGACAAGGGAGAATGTAAAACCGGTATACATTTCCATTGGCCACCGCATCGACCTTGATACCGCGGTAAAACTGATTTTACGGCTCTGCTCGCGTTATCGCCTGCCGGAGCCTATCCGCGAAGCTCATAAAACGGCTGGGTCCCTAGCCGTTACGTAAAATAACCGAGAAACGGATATAATAAGTGACTGACATTTCATCTACAAAAAGGGAGCGCTCACGAAACTAACATGAGTTCAGAAACAAAAGAAGATCATCGTCCTTGGGGATATTACAAAGTCCTCGAAGACATGGAAGACCACAAGGTAAAACGTATCGTCGTAAACCCTGGGAAGCGGCTCAGCCTGCAGAAGCATAAACAAAGGGCCGAGCATTGGGTTGTGGTAAGCGGTGAAGCTATTGTGACGCTTGATAACCGGGAAATACCCTTAAAAGCTGGCGAGGCTGTGGATATCCCTAAAGAGGCTGCGCACAGGGTCATGAACCCAGGCGCAGAACCGCTCGTGTTCGTGGAAGTCCAGATGGGCGATTATTTCGGCGAAGACGATATCATCCGACTTGAGGACGATTTCGGCAGGGTCTAGGGGTCACTACTTTATCCCGAAAACCTTTTTTAACTTAGGCGCAAGCGCGAACATGGCGCCTATGGTTTCTTCAGAGACTATTTCCATTTCATCCATGGAACGTGCGGCCAATTTAGTCCCCAGCCCTTTCACCGCCTCGTTGGTGTCTACATCATTCGACATAATCGCAAATCCCATCAGCTCGGCGTATAGCGGAACGTAAGAATGACACACGGAGACATTTTTGAACGCGCCTTTAACAGCGTCGTAAGACATCCTCGAAGCTTCAGGCCAGCATACAGGGAAGCCTAGATGCACGGAGGCCAATCCTCCCGGCTTTAACGCCTTGGCCACCTTATCCATAAACTCCTCTGTAAACAATCTCTCACACGGCCCTACAGGGTCTGTAATATCGAGTATTATCACGTCCTTTTGTCCTGCGACGGAATCGAGATATTCAAAAGCGTCTACAACATTTACGCGCACACGTGGGTCATCGAACGAATTTTCATGTATTTTCCCCAAATATTGACGCGCCGCCTTGATGACCTCTTCGTCTATTTCAACAAGATCGACAGATTCCACAGCCGGGTGGCGAAGGGCATGTTTAATCGCTCCACCGTCGCCGCCACCGATTATTAGCACATCTTTAGGCGTATCCACGGCCAGCATGGCAGGATGGACAAGCGGCTCGTGATAAAACTCTTCATCCGCCTCGGACACCTGGAAAAGACCGTCGATAATAAGGGTGATTCCCATCCCTTCCGTCCGCACCACCTGCACCCGCTGGTATTTTGAGTCGATATCAAGAAGCGTTTCTTTCGCTTCTATCCACACTCCCTGTCCCGGCGCGCGCGGCTCCGAGAACCTTGGGGCATAACTCATGTTGTCCGAAATTGATCTACTGGCGTTCAGCTGTTTTTTAATTATGGATACACAACGCTCCGCCTTTCGTTTGTTATCCATGCTGTGATTGCAGGTGGAAATATCGAGCAGAGTCAGCCCGTCACGCTCCGGCCAGGTGTGCGCAGCCAGATGCGACTCCGATAAAAGAACAGTGGCGGAACATCCGCCACCTTCAAAGCTGTGTTTGCTTACATCCAGAACACCCAGCCCCGACTCATTCGCCGCGTCGGACAATACCTTGCCAAGTTCCGCCCCGTCTGTCATGGCCAAGCCGAAGCACCCCGCAAGCCACACGTGGAAATGATCCCCGTCAACAAAATCTGTTTTAACCTGCGACCCGGAATCCTTAGTTATCTCTGTCATTTAATGCCCTATATAAAAATTCAAACAGAGAGATTATCCATTTTTTGGACTCATTGTCAAAGCTTTTGAAAAGACGGTAGCGCCTCAGTTTGAAATAATGCTTTTGTTTAAATTTTGATTGTGGAGATTCTTCGTCGCATAAGCTCCTCAGAATGACACCATGTATAGTAGGCGCTATTCCCGACCGCCTATGTCATCCTGAACCTTTGGTGAAGGATCTCAACAATTGAAAAATGCAAACTGATGCACTACCGAAAAGACAGCGGTGTTTATTATTTATTTTGTAATATACAACAGAAACGTTGATTACCTGAAATGGCTTAGAGCCTCGTTTATCCTTTTAATTTCCTTTTTCGCTTTTTCAGCGTCAAAATCTTTGGAGGGTAGGTCCTGGGTCAAACTCTTCAGATTGTCCGTAGCGTCCGTCACATCGGACAGCCTGTCTTGAATAGCCGATTTCATGCTATCGAAAGCCTCAACCATGTCCGCAACGGCTTCATTGTTGTATATATAAACCTTGTCGGAAAAATTGAGCGCGCTTATCTTTTTTATACCGCTTCTCATGCCTTGCAACGCGATTTTTACCCTGGCTATCATATAGGCGGATATCATGCCAACAATAATAATGAGCAAAAGAGTGAAGGCGGTGTTTATTTCCCAGACAACCGGCATATAAAGCTCGCTCAAAGTTTTCGCTTTGATATGAGACGAGAACATAGCCTCCGTCAAAACGTTATCTAACGAATTATAAAGAATTATCGATGAAATAAGTATCAACACGACAGTGACCAAAACAAGAGTCATTATCAGCTTAAGCTGAAACGGCTTTAAAACAAGAAATTTGCGTTTGTAACCGCCGGACGAAGAATTATTCATAACTGTTATTTATAGCCATATTAATAAAATCTAAATATTGTGGCAGGAGAAACAAAGCCTGCTGCCATCGCGGCTTACAGAAAGCTTGCCGTGATTTTCCGTATATGGTTGATGACAAGACACACACCCTACTTTGCCCTCCGGCAATATTACTTCTTTCGGAAGAGCCGCCGGAGGATTATACGACCTGTCCGCTTGCGCTTTTTCCGCATAGTTCAAACCTATAGGATGAGATGAGGCTCCGCTATGCTGTACAAGACTGCCGGAAAGAGAGGTGTTGCTGAAAGTATCTATTGAGACAGACCCGTCATGACACTCAAGACACGCCGCTGAAACAGAATCTATGGGGCCAACCGGTAATTTATTTTTTGCAAGGCTCTCAAGATGCGCCTCCCTCAATGTTTCGCCAGCGTCTTTCATCCGTTTGAAGAACGCCATATCATGGCACAGCAGACAAAAATCTCTTCCGCGTGTCGCAGTGCGAAGATATTTTCCGTTTGTATTACCGTGGAAAAAGTGGCAAGTAACACAAGTCATTTGCCCTTTCCAGTCTTTTGGAAACTCCGCAGGGATAACTTGTTTTATCGTCATACCAACAGGGTGTGACAGAGCCTCTATTCCCTCGTGACAGTTGGAGCACATAAATGTAAAATCCACCTTGAAAAGCATCTTGCTTACGTCCGCAACTTTTGCAGGATCGTTTAGATGGCATGTAAGGCAATCCTGCTGCGTTTCATGCGGACCGGAACCGATAGCGAATGTATAGCCGGATATCGCAACAAGCGATATCACAAAACCTAAGGCAAGGTATCTTGCAAAACTATATTTTATAGCTTTTTCCCTTACCATAATTTCAGTCGCCAAACTTAATTCTTTTTGTTATTTCATTAAGCTTCTCGACATCCTCTCTCAGTTTTTTCTCAAGCTCGACTTTATCACCTTCAGAGGCTCCCTCAAGACTGCTAATATCGGACGAAACCGTGTCGCACTTTTCCTGAATCTCGTCAACAAAAGCCGCAAGCTCGGATTTCAACCCATTAATTCTTCCTGGTATCGATTGAAGCTCATCTTTGCCGCGGATCCTTGTTTCGCTTCTTATATCACCTCCGGCAATTTCAAGAAATGTCACCGTTACCCTGTAAAGCGGACCAAGTATCTTGTCTGAATAATAAATAACCACAAGCGCGATAACGGACAGCGCAATAATTAATTGGAAAAGAACAGAGTAGAAAACAGAGCGTAAAAGGGCCGTTCCCGCCTGGCCTATGCCAGATATAGCCTCAAAATATCCACCGCTTAAATCGCGGTTTAAAAGGAAGTAGATAAGGAAAATGCTTAGAGCCGCTCCAGCAACCACCGCGATGGTTATACGACTTAGATAAACCACCCCGAATGGCTTGGAAATAATCCGCTCATCAACATTTGAAGCGTTTCGATCTACCATATGATTCACTGCGCGTATGAGAGGTAAAATAAACCGGTATCGTGGTTATAGGACGCCACTACTTCTTATAGAATAACCTGTATTTAAGGCCTATGTAAAGCAGATGACAAATAAAAAGAAAAGTTCAACATAACTATTTGGGGGACCATTTCTCGGACGCTATTTTCCATCCGTCATCGGTATTAACTAACTTCAAGCGCTTTTTCCCCACGCTATTAATAACATTGGATTTATACCTCTGGGTAAATGTAACAACAGCTTCCCCAGCGCCAAAAACCACTTTAACATCGCTTACTTTCATGTCTATAGCTCCAGACTTTTTAAACCGCGCAAGTTTCTTCTTCATCCATACCGCTTTTTCTATCCCCTTGTATTTAAAATCGTCGGTATAATGCGCGCTATATTTTTTAATATCTTTGGATATCCAGGCGCGACGCCAGCTGTTAACAAAATCAACTATAACCTGCCTGGTTGATTTTGCCGCAGGCTTTGGTTTTTCAACAAGCTTAGGCTCCGCAGGCTCAATTGGAGGCGCCGCGACTTTTTCCTCTTTCCTGGTCTCAACCGCCGCCACTACCACCTTTTCAACGGGCTTTGGCTTGGCGACAGGTTGTGCCTTTTCAGCCTGTTTTGGCGAAGTGGAGGTCTTTACTTTTATCTTCTTCGATTCAGCTTTCTTATAAGATGCTTTTTTGACCTCCTTTGCGTTTTTCGTCTCATCTTCCAGAGGCACAAACTCTACAATCTCTTCTAAAAGCTCAAGTTTTCGTCTGGATGTTTCAGACCTTGCTCCCAGCCTTGCGGCTCTTTCCATCCCCTGGCTTGCCAGGGCAGCGTAGATATCGCTCAGGTTTTCATGAGCTATGGCGAAATTGGGATGGGAAATAGTTAGGTTTTCCAGCATGGTCTTGGCCTGAATAAGCCTCCCCTGGCTGGCATGCAGGGCCGCAAGATTGTTATACGCTTCCGGCAGGTCGGGATATCGCCTGGTCACATCTTCCAGAACGGCTTGGGCTTCATTCGCCCTTCCCGCCTCCATAAGCAGTGTGGCTTTGAAAAAACGGACCTGTATATTTCCCTCATCCTGTTTAAGCATCTCATCGAGTTTTTTGATCGCCCCGTCGACATCGCCGGAATCAGCCATTTCTATTACAGCGCTTAGATCAGTCGCGAACGCGGCGCTTGGTAAAAAAACAACAAAAATCAAGAGAGATAACACAAACGTCAATATAGTTTTCATTGTAATACCTCCGGAGAAATACGCGCCACGCCTCCAAAGCTGCCTACCCATACACTGCCGTCGCTAGCCTTGGTCATAGAGAAAACATTATCGGCAAAAAGACCATTCGCCTTCGTAAAGACTTTGAAAGAACCGTCATCGTTCATTCTTGCCAAACCTTTACTCGTCCCCACCCACAGCGCTCCATCATCCCCCTGATACAACATAAACACGTGATTGCCAGGCAAACCGTCGGCCACTGTGTAATTTTTCCATTCTTTACCGTCAAACCGCGCAAGACCTGCGCCCCACGTACCGCACCATACAACCCCGTCACCTTTGTCTACAACAAGGGAAATGATGTAATTAGGGTTATAGGCTATATCCACGTCTCCCAAGCCCTGTTCAGCTTTCTGCTTGGCATGGTGAGAGGAAAATTTGCCGGGATCGTTTTTATACTGTATATCATCCTTCACCTTTTCATATGACGCTCCAAGACCGTTGGCATGCTGCCAATTAGTCCATTTACCATCCGCAAAAAGCGCT
>UOGA01000084.1_pt1 | contig 44328 bp, 47 predicted proteins | sample 1989841 | NCBI WGS metagenome assembly UOGA01 (sample SAMEA4712198, study PRJEB27164) | hydrothermal vent metagenome | biome: marine basaltic hydrothermal vent biome; feature: marine hydrothermal vent; material: mineral | place: Pacific Ocean | collected 2011-06-14/2011-07-23 | depth 1691 m | reverse complement strand
GAATGCCCGGACGCGGCCAAAGAGGCGAAGACGGGAGACACTTTATCTGTGAACCTAGCTGAAGGGACGATAAGAAACGAGACGAAGGGCAAAACGTACACTGCCGCTCCTGTCCCCCCTTTTATGAGGGAGCTTATCGACGCTGGCGGGCTGATGGCCTACACGATGAAGAATTTGAAGGGATAGACGACCACCCCCACCACGCGCCAGCGGCATCGCATCTCGTCTGCCGGTCACGGGTGGGCCCGTGACCGTGCCAGCAATATTGCTGGCAAGTCTTACGACTGGCACAGTCTTACGACCGGGACAGTCTTACGACCGGGACAGTCTTACGACCGGGACAGTCTTACGACTGGGACACAAAATCACTCCCCCTTTACAAGGGGGAGTGGCTCGCTAGAGCCGAGGGGGTGTTCAAATATCTTTATTTAATAGAACACCACCCCTTCATCCCCTAAGGCAAGGAGTGGTAAACGGGATTGCCGCGCTCGTTTAACTTGCTCGCAATGACAGTCTTATGTGTCATCGCGGGGGCTTGCCCTGAGTGAAACGAAGGAACTGGGTTTCCGTGGCGATCTCAGGGATTCTTCGCTGGCGCACAGAACGGCATCAAGGGAGATTGCCTGACAAACACCGGGCGGGAACTGTTCAGCCGGTAATCTGTTTAATCGCTCCTGGGAGCATTTCGAGAATATCTGTGGGTGTGAAACTTCGCGAGTCATATTTCTCCGCGTAGGTGTCGGCGCATTGGCCGTGCAGAAAAACCGGAGCGACGGCGGCGTCTTCCGGGTGGGCGCCCTGGGCCAGGGCTCCTGCGATCATTCCGGCCAGCACATCCCCCGACCCGCCTGTGGCCAGCCCGTTGTTTCCGGTATGGTTGAAATAGACCTCGCCGCCTGGCGAGGCGATAACCGTGCCCGCTCCTTTTAAAACCACGACGCTACCTGTTTTTTTCGCGTAGCCTGCGGCTGTCTTTATCCTGTCCGCCTGAACCTGGGCCGTTGTCTGGCCGGTGAGCCTGGCCATCTCGCCCGGATGAGGCGTGATGATGGTCGGCGCTTTTCTTTTTTTAAGAATATCTTTATCGCCTGCGATGCAGTTCAATCCATCGGCGTCTATAACCATCGGAATGCCAAGCGACCTGATGATTTTTTTCGCGAATTTGATAGTGGAGGCGTCCGTCGAAATCCCCGGCCCGATAAGAACCGCTGTTTTGTCTTTTGCGAAATCTATAAAACTTTCCGCCGCTTTTTCAGAGATCGAGCCTGATTCTGTCTGAGATAAAGACAACGACATCAGCTCCGGGCGGGCGAGAGGAAGCATGCCGACGATCCCTTCCGGCCCGGCGGCGGTAACAAGCCCGACGCCCATTTTTAAAGCGCCGGAACCGGCCAGAACCGGGGCCCCGCTCATCGAGCGCGATCCGCACGCCATGACAAGATGCCCGAACTGGCCTTTGTGCGCGTCCCAGGCGCGTGATGGAAGTATCAGCGTGATGTCCGAGCTCTCCATCATATACGCGGCGCATTGGGCTTGCTCGATTACTTTTTGGGGGATGGATATGTCTGAGACTACAAGGTGGCCGGTGAAATTGCGGGCGGGCGAAGTGACCAGGCCTACCTTTGGCAGTTGCAGGGCCACGGTGATATCCGCGTTGAAACATTTGTCCGGAGCGACGCCGCTGTCGGAGTCAACGCCTGTAGGTATGTCTACCGCGATTTTCAGGCCGGAGCCATGGTTCATCGCGTCTACAATGTCGGTGTAGAGCCCTTTCAATGGCCCCCTCGATCCTGTTCCCAGCAAAGCGTCGATAACAACCGCCGAATGCATGAATTTTGGCTTGAAATCGCTTAAATGTTTTTTTCGGGTTATCTGTTTGACGCTACCTCCGATGTTTGAATATGCTTCGAGGTTTATTTTGGCGGCGCCTTTAAGCTCTCCTTTTCTTACAGCCAGAAACAAGGTGGGCTCTGCGCCCATATTGTAAAGATGGCGGGCTGTAACTATGCCGTCGCCGCCGTTGTTTCCTTTTCCCGCGAAAACGCTCACTTTGAGCCCGGCGAGGTTTTCGAAATTATCCTGAATAATTTTTAAGACCGCAAGCCCCGCGTTTTCCATGAGGACAAGCTCTGGGACGCCCATCTCTTTGATGGCGCGATTATCAAGAGCGCGCATCTGCCTGGCAGTGACTATTTTAATCATACGCGAGAATAGATTTTAAGACGCCGACCATAATCAAGGGAACCCTGAACCAAGTTACTCGGCGCTTTTAAGATTGAAATATTCGTTGATTTTCTTTTCGATTTCACCAAGGAGAAACTTGAGGTCGACAATTTGCTGGCCCGCTTTTTCAATAGTTCTCTCCTCTTCGGTAAGGGCGTCAACTTTGGCCTTCACATCCTCGGCCATAAGATTGAGATCGTTAAGCCTGTGCTCTGTTCTGGTAATAATGGTCATCTTCGAGTTTAGCTCGTCGATTTTCACTTCTCTCTCGTCTACCATCTCGTTCACTTTCTGGATACGGCCAATGGCGTCGCGCAGGTTGTCCCTGTCTTGTTCGGCCAGCTCACGATAAGAGCTGATTTCTTTCATAACGGCCTTTAGTCCGGCGACCTCCTCGGACTGTCGTTTTACGAAATCCTCTTTTTGCTTAAGCGATCCGATCTTGTCGTCGATGTTCGCGTTTATGGCGTCGAGGTGTAACAGCCGTTTCTCGATTTCGCCCAGTCTCTCCTCCTGATCTTTCACACTGGAGATTCTTCTCTCTATCGAATCGAGGCCCGCGCTTAAATCCTGGAAACTCGATTCCATTCGCTCGCTCTGCTCCGAGATAACTTTTGCCCTGGATAATTTTTCCTTGATATCGTCTAGCGCAGGCCCGATCTCCGTCCGCATGGAGTCTATCTCATCGAGCTGGCTCCGGCCCTCCTTGATATCCGCAAGCCTGGCCGAGACGCCGCGCTCTGATTCGCTTAATTCCGAGAAAAGGGAGTGCAACCGCTCCTCCATCGCCTCCACGCCAGCTTTCTCCTTGGTCACATCCAGTATTTTGTCCTCCACCGATTTGGCCGCCACATGCAACCCTTCGATTTTTTTCTCAAGAGCGTCTACAAACTTCGACTTTTTCGAGACTTTTTCAATTTTCAGGTTGGCGTCCTCTATGAAATAATCGAGGCCGTCGAGTTTCTTTTCGAGTTTCTCTACCAGGCCGCGCCGCTCAAGCTGGCTTTCCATTTTAACATCAAGGTTTAAAACCATATCGCTCAGGTCGTTAATTCTTCTTTCCACCTGGTCCACTATCCCTTTTCGATGCCCCAGCTCCTCCATGCGTCCGTTAACCGCGTCGAACATCTCGCGCATCTGGGAAAGTTTTATGTCTATATCGTCGGCGATTTTCACCTCTTCGCGAAAATCTTTCAGCTTCTGGCTCACTTCATCCTGCGACTCGTAAAACTTGTCGATATTTTCAAGCGCCGCCTCTACCTGCTTGAGGTTCTCCTCCGCCATTTTCATTTTTGTCTCAACAGATTCAGACAGAAACTGGTTCAGCTCGCTTACGTTCGACTCGATTCTCTTAACATCTGAATATTTTTCATTGATCCTGATAATATCCGCTTCCACATTCGACGATATCGCATCCAGCTCGGAAATCCTGTCCGCGACTTTTTTCACCTGATCCCCGCTGGAAATTATATTCCTGCTCTCGACTTTCAGATCGTTTATCCCCTGCAACAGGTCGGATACTTCTTTTTGAGTCTCGGTGACGACGGCGTTCTGGCTGATAAGGCTTTCAATCGATTCCTGCATAGAGTTGATCATTTCGCGCCCATGCCGGGCTTCTCCGGTGAGGGTGTCTACAGAGCGCTTATGGGCGTCGAGTTCGGTCATCCTGTCTTCTGTCTCTGTTATTACCCGCTCCATAGCGTGGGATTTCTCGGCCGCGACCGCCATAAGTTTTTTAAATTCCTTGATCTCGTCCATCTGCTCAGTGAGCGCCTCGAACATACTTTCGAGCTTGATAATGTTTTTCTCTGATTTTTTTACAAGCTTGTTCTCTTCCGAAAGCTTCTTAATGCGCGACTCCATATCCCAAAACAAGACATTGAGCTTGCCCGCCTCTTCGTTGGCCCGCTCGACAAGAACTCTCTGAAGGGAAAGGCCTTTAATCTTGGAATTAACGCGCTCCACCAGAAGGTGAACGGAGTCCACCTCGTTTTTATACTGGTTGAGGCTTTTCATAGACTCCTCGGACTGGTTTCGCACCTGGTCCAGGGATTTATTAACCTGCTTGAGATCGGCGTGTTTCGCCTGTAAATCGTTCGATAAATCGCTAAGATTGGGGAGCTTTTCCTCTATTTCCTTGAAAAGCGTAATCTTGTTATTTAAAGACTCTTCATTTTTTGTAAGGTACTCAACGAGCAATTGCATGCTCTTCCGCTCTTTGGCGGCCTCGCCGACAAGCCCCCTGAAATCTTCTATTTCGGCCCTTGTAAGAGCCACATTATCTTGGTCTTCTATCTGGTCTTCTTTTTTCCGACTGGAAACCGGGTCGGTCATAATATTCCCCCTGGAAGATGTGGGTTCGCCAGGATCAACAAGCGACTGTTTTTAAAAGCGCTCCAAGCATTAAAACGTGGACGGCGCCTGAATGTCAAGCATAAATAATCTGAGGTCGCGCTCGCTATCGCTGTCGCTCCAATCATAAAAACTCTTTGGCGATATTCTGGCTCTCATCATGGTTTTACATCTTTCAAATTGAGTGCGCTCAACCATGATGTTGTCTGGAATAAATTTGGCGAACGCTCGTTAATATTCAAGATGGCGGGGTGGCGGAAAATAAGCTGGATGCGGAAGTATTGTTTTAAATATAATTCAAATTAAGGAAATCAGTGGGGACAAAACTCACAAAATACGCATTAGTCAAGGGAAAAAAGATTTTCTCATATTCTCATTTTTTTGTTGAATTGATCCTGAATCTTTGTCAGAATTCCTGCACCTTATAATTTATATGTAATACATAACGCAGTTGTTCGTTAAACAATTAAAACTCAGGGGGAGTTAATATGGCTAAAAAACCAATGACCAAAGCCCAGATCGCAGATCACATCGCTTCGAATGCCGACATCACTAAAAAACTGGCTGTCCAGATTCTTGAGAATCTTGCCCAGCTAGCGTACAAGGAGTCTAAATTGGGCTTTACGCTACCAGGCCTGGGCAAACTTGTGCTGGTTAACAGAAAAGCGCGAATGGGCCGCAATCCGCAGACGGGCGAGGCTATAAAAATACCTGCGAAAAAAGTTGTCAAGTTCCGCGTGGCCAAAGCGTGCAAAGACGCTGTGCTGGGAAAATAACTCACCAGATTATTAAACTAAGCAAAACGCGCTCAATTACCCTCTTATTGTATGGTTTCGGGAGTAGTCATACAATAGGAGGGTTTTCGTCGAATGGAAATATCCGCAAGAGATGGAGTTAACGGCTTCCTTCTTGTTTTCTTGGCTCCCTTGCCCGGGCTTGCCAACGCTCAACCCGCAAAGCTTCAGGCTCGTCTTAGGGCGTTGCTTTTCCCCCTATATATATGGACTTGACCTTTTGATATCCAGAGTGGTTGTCAGCAAAAAAGGAAGGAAAAAAACGACGGGGCGAAAATAGACTTTCCGCTCCAACCGCAACGGAAGCTGGATTTCTCTATTTTTTCCTGACTGGTCTTTTTCTGATTCCGGCCACGAGTTTTTCAAGAATACCTTCCAGCAACTTGATATCTTTGATCTCTCTTGAAGCGTAAACAGATTTTACATCTTCCAAAGATTTGATCCTGCGAAGGTTCATTTCACCATAAACAGGGCTCAACTCCTTAACCATGGGCAGGCTTTCAAGCTGGTCTACGGCGACCGCCTTGCCGGTCAGCAACCAGTCGAGTGAGCAACCAGTGAAATTCTGGATTTTTATAAGATTGTCGTAGGTCGGGATTTTCCCTTTCTGCCAGTAATACTGAAACAGTCCCTTTTCGATACCTACTTTTCTGGCCCATGTGTATGGTTTGTCCTCTTTCATTAACAGACGTAACCTGTCGCGAAATGTTTGCTTCATTTCTCCTCCATAATATAAATAATCAGGGTAATATAATATTAACTATGAGCGCCCATCAACGATAGCGACTAGTTGCAGATAGCGGAATTGTAACACGTTGTAATCAATAGAGTTACTCCCTAACTCCAACAGCTTTCTTACATTATATTGACAATTATTAAGACTCTCTTAAGATCAAGCTAACACAAACTGTTATAAATTTACAACCTCTATATTAAAATAAAATGAGTTTTCGCGCTACTTTTCTAAAGGAGCTCCGCATTGTTCATTGATTCAAAAGCAGGTTACCGCTTAAGAGCGCGGACGATCATATCCTGGTCAAAATAATTTACACTCATCCCGGCGTCCACCACAATTTTCCGCGCGGTAACGCCGCTGGAAGCGTCGCTTAAAAGGAACACCGCCACATTGGCCGCCTCCTCCGTATTCACCGCTTTTTTACGCAATGTCATTGCTTCCGCATACAGGTATGAGTCCACATATCCGGGAATGCCCGCCGACGCCGATGTTTTGAGAAGGCCGGGGGCTACCGCGTTGAAACGGATTTCGGAAAATTCGGAGAAGCTTTTAGCCAAAAACGATAACGCGGAGTCGAGCGCGGCTTTTACCGGCCCCATGTATCCATAGTTCGACGCGGCCATAGTCGTCGTCGAAATAGATATCGTCACCACCGACGCTTTTTTATCAAGAACTGGTTTCAGGGCGTTCGATATGGCCATCAGTGAAAAGCATGAAATGTCGAGGGCTTCCATGAAATCCTCCTTTTTCGTTTCATGGAACGGCTTGATTCCCTCCGAATAGTTCGCGTAGGCGATGGAATGGACGACGCCGTGAATAACATGATGGGCAGAGCCCACATCTTCAGCCATTTTCTCTATCGACTCCTGCTTTGACACGTCACATATGTGGGCTTGAGAGTCCGGGAAAAGTTTTTCCACCTCCCTCTTTTTTTCTTCGTTGAGAACCGAGAAAATTACATTTCCACCTTCGCGCCGGATAATATTGGCGATGAAATATGCCACCGATTTCCGGTTCGCAACGCCAAAGACAAGATAGGTTTTTCCCTCGAATCCAAGATAGCTCATTTTTTTAACCCGCTCCGACAGGCGCCAGCGCGCAGGTGAACGATACCGAAACCGCAAGAGCGCCATCGACTCTGGCAGAGCCTTTCATGTAAAAGACCGTTTTTATACTATCCTCGATCTGTGCCTCCAACGTCAGAGTATCACCCGGCCTCACCATTTTTTTAAACTTGGCGTCTTTTATCCGGGTCAAGACGGGCACGCCAGACTCCATGCCGTCCACATGCTGTGAAAGCAAAACGGCTCCGGCCTGGAACACACATTCCATTGTCAACACACCAGGCATAACAGGAAAATCGGGATAATGCCCTTCGAAAAAATCGAGGTCGGGAGTAAGTTTCTTTTCCGCCACAATTTTTTTTTCGTCCATTTCGATAATTGCGTCGATAAACAGGAAAGGTGGACGATGAGGAATGGCGTCTAATATCTGATCCGTCATAACCCGCCGGTCACCTCCAGCGTCGCGCCGGTGACATAGCCAGCCTCGTCAGACGCAAGAAACATGACGCAATGGGCCACTTCTTCAGGCGTCCCAAACCTGCGCATGGGAACCATCGCCATATACGCCTCTTTTTGTTTTTCGGGAAGGTCGTCGATGAATCCCGTGTCGATAAATCCGGGCGATACACAGTTTACTGTAATCTTTCTGCTGGCTATTTCCTTTGCCAAAGAGCGGGTAAAACCGACCTGCCCCGCCTTGCTGGCGGCGTAGTTCGCCTGGCCCGGCATGCCCATCTGTCCAATGGGGCTTGTTATACTTATGATCCTGCCATATTTTTTTCTCATCATCGACTTAAACGCGAACTTCGACATATTGAAGGTTCCTGTCAGATTGACATCTATAACCTTTGTCCAGTCCTCCTCTTTCATCATTCCGGCGATCGCGTCGCGGCGGATACCGGCGGAATTTACAAGTATCTGCAAACCCTCATGCTCACTCTCGAATTTTCTGAAAAACGCCTCGCACGCCTTGTAATCGGAGACATCGAGTTTCACTATTTCAAGCCTCTCTTTATGCTCGCTGTTCTCATCGGCAAACCTGTTGGCGGCCTCATCGCTCGACGCGTAGACCGCCACGACGACAGCGCCTGCTTTTAGCATCTGCACGCTTATGGCGCGGCCAATCCCTTTTGTCCCGCCGGTGACTATCGCGGTCTTGCCTTTAAGATCGTACATACGTCAGTCCATCCCCTAAATATTTATCGATATCATTTGAGTTGTTTTATCAATCAGTCAAACTTCTTATATACCTGTCCGCTTCGTTGGCCACAATCACGCCATAATTGGCGGCGCCGAGCCAGCCCGACATGATAATGGCCACAGAGCCTGTGTGGTAGAGTCCATGAACTTGCTCGCTTATCCCCCGGCTGATCTTGAGCCCCTCGAATTTGGTGCCGAATGACGATCCGCCCACGTGGAGAGTATACCTTTTAAAAGTGCGTGGTGTGGAGACTTCAACATGATCTATTTTCCTGCGGACACCGGGAATATATTTTTCCAGAGCGTCGATGGTGGTCTGCGCCAGATAATCTTTGTCATGCTGGTACTCCTCGTCCGTCAGGTCGGCCCAATCTTCAAACCTTGCGTTTGTGGAGGCGACTATCGCCATCCGTTTATGCTTGGGCCTTGTGTCCGGGTAGTAAACCGAGAACGTTCTGCTTGTAACATCTTTGCCAAGCAAAAGGTCTGTGTCGAATTTATCGGCGGTCGATGTAAAAAGAAGGTCGCCTATGTAATCTACCTCTTCGCCACGCTTTATTCCAAGATATACCTGGCACGAACTGTTGTTAACCCGAACGGCGTCGGTTTTGGCGCGAAACTCTTTCGACACCGCGTCCCGGTCGAGCATTCGCAGGATTGTCGATTTCAGGTTCCCGTTGGAGACGACAGACTTGGATTTTACCTCCTGCCCGTTCACGACCACCCCGCATGTATGGCCGTCTTTCACCATGATTTTCTCCACCATCGCCCTGGTTCTTATATCGACCCCGTTTTTTTTAAGCTCGCTTTCCATCATCCTTATTATAAGGTCGGTGCCGCCTGTAAAAGTGTAGACACCTTTGTTCATAAAGTTGGAGAATACGATGGAGTAACTTACAGCCGGATCGTCGAGCGTGGAGCCGTTGGCATAGGTTATAGGCTCCATCAAAAGCCTCACCACATCGTCACGTCCGGGGAAAAACTGATCGAACAGCTCGCGGGTCGTCATCGACTCGTCGTCAACGAAAGACATGTCCCTTGTTGTTTTGAAAAACTTCTCTATGGTGGAAAGCTGTACACCGAACTTTTCATTAAGGATGCTTGTAAAGCTTTCTTTATCGTATGTCGTGGTGAAAGAAAACTGCGGGTTGTCGAACCGGATTCCCTTCAGCTGGACGATATGACCAGCGATCTCCTGGCTCCAGTATTTCCTGCAGGTTTTTATCATCCCCACCGGAAAACCGTGTAGCGCCACATCGAAAATGTGCTCTTTACGCTTGAACCATGCGGCCAGGCCGCCCAGCTGGAAATGATGCTCCAGCAGTAACACCGAATGGCCCGCTTTGGCCAGACGGTTGGCGCACGTCAGCCCTCCCAGGCCTGCGCCTATGACGATGCAGTCATATTCGCTTTTAAGATTGTTCAGTTTCAAAGCCGCCATAAAAAAACCAGTTAGTACAATCAGCTTTTATTTATAAAAGACGCTGGTTCGCTATCTCCACGCCGCTTATCATGGAGCCTACCACACCTAGATATCCCTGGTCAGTTCCGCATATAAATACATTTTCCACCGGTGTCTGCCCATCACCCAATTTTGTTGGCGATCCGTAAACGGCGCCATTAATATGGCCCGTAAATTTCTTTATCGTTCGCGGCGTGAACATGTCGAAGTAAGTTACATTATCGACAAATTTCGGGACTATCGTCTCCACAACCTCAAGCGATTTATCGCGCCATTCGACCTTGCCTTTTTCATACCCTGCCTTGTCCGCACCCTCCCAAAACTTTGGATCGGCGATGTTCGTAATCCTGACCATATGCGTATCGGGCGGCTCATCATAACAGAAGTTTCCCGGAACGCAAATCACCCCGCTTTGGACATCAACAGGAAGATCGGATCGGCGATAACGAAACTTCCGGTTTGCGCTGAAAAAAGTAATGGATGCGTCAAGCCCCAGCTCGTCTGCGGGCCGGTCGATTATGTTTATCGACTCGACAAACGACATACTGCCCGCCTCTGGCGCAAGATCGGGCGGACGCGCCTCCGGGCATATTTCAATGGTCTCCATCAGCCCGGCGGATGATAGTACAGCTTCGCATTCAATTGTATCGCCGTTATCGAGAACCACGCAGGCGGCTTTCCCCTTCAAAACTTCTATCCTCTGTACGCCAGACCTCAGCCTCATTTCTCCGCCAGAGTTTTTATAGCGCTCGACAAGCAGATCCAGAATCGGGCGTATCCCGTTTTTGGGCCTTGCGAATCCTTCACAGTATAAACTCATAAAAAGAAGCGCGAACTGGCCCCCCTCCATATCGTTTTCCCACGCGGAGCCGTAGAACATGACCGGGCACATCAGCATTTCCACAAGGTCAGGGGCAGTGATAAAAGAAGACGCGAATTGTCTGGCGCTTTTCGGGGCGCCACTAAAATTGTTCGCGTACAACCTGTAAACCTCGTCTTTCAGTTTTCTCAGGTTCTCCTCCTGGCCCGGAAAGACTTTGCCAGCCTGGTTTGCAAGATGATTGAAATCGTTTGTAAATTCGAGGGTGGCGTCTGGAAAAACTATCCGGCTTACTTTTTGTGGATATAGCTCAAGGTCGCTCATTGTCATCCTGAGCCTTCGTAGCAGACGGGCCATAGGGGCGCTTTTCGGGCCGTCAGGGCTATAGTTGGTGACGGCGTGAAGGCCGACATCCAGATCGTAGCCGCCCGACCTGTAGAACGAGTTAAGGCCGCCTACCCGGTAATGACGCTCCAGAATGACTACTTTTTTGCCGAAATGAGCCAGCCGGACGCCAGCTGAAAGGCCGGACATGCCAGCCCCGATGATAACAACGTCGTATCGCAAAACATATACCGGAAAATAGGAAAACAGGATTTCGCCTACAGGATTTCTGAGTCAGTTGACTCGCCGGGTCTATTGACTCGTTGGGTCTATTATAGACCCTCCATTTTGGGAAGGAGATAATTAACCGTACTGCTCATCGTCGCAAGCTCCTGATAATCCTGCTCCGGAACCTCAACGCTGTATCTCTTGCGAAGCTCCATCACGATATCGAGAAAATCCATCGAGTCCAGGTCTATCTGGTCACGCAAAGGCTTTTCCGCATCGATACCGCTCAAATCCTCATCAGGAACAATTTCCCTGATAATGTCTATTATGGCCTGTCGAATCCCCTCACCTGTCATAAATCTTTTCCCTAGACCACTAATTTAAGTTATCTGATATTATCGTCCAAACGCCGTTAGTTTTCAAACCGCTTGATTACAACCACAGAGTTTATACCGAGCATTCCGAAAGAATTGTTTATTATACTTTTTATGGAGCCGATGTGAACAGGTTTATCTATCACAAAATTATCAAGAGCGCATTGCGGGTCTATATTATCCAGATTAATGGTCGGATGGATCAATCCGTCCTCAAATGACGGAAGGTTTCCCGCCAGCTCCAGCGCCCCTGCGGCTCCCATGGCGTGCCCTATAAAGCTTTTGGTATTGTTGATATGAGCCGATCTTGAACCGCCGAAAACTTCTCTTATCGCAGAACACTCCTGCTCATCTCCCTGGTTGGTGCCGGTGCCGTGAGTGTTGACGATATCTATATCCTCAGGCGTCATCTTTGCCCGTTCCAGGGCGAGCCGCATACACTCCGCCTGCCTCGCCGGGTTTGGAAGGACAAAATCTGTGGCGTCAGAATTGTAGGCGTACCCGCCTATCTCTCCATATATTTTCGCGCCCCGCGCCCTGGCGTCTTCCAGCCTTTCAAGAGTATAAAGGCATCCACCCTCCGATACCACAATGCCGTTTCTATCCTTATCGAAAGGACGGCTTGCTTTCGTCGGGTCTTCATGCGAAGCCAGGGCGTTCTGGCTTTGGAAACTTGCGAATATCCCGAACGTGTGGATGCTTTCGGACACCCCTCCGGCTATGGCGAAATCGACCTCGCCGAGCCTCAGCATCTGAACGCCGTAAATAAGCCCGATGTTCCCGGCCGCGCAGGCGGCGCCCAGGCAAACGTGCGGCCCCGTGACACCCATGTTCAGCGTGACTTCGCCAGCCGGGTTGTTGGCCACGGTGCGGGGGTTATGATGATGCGTCCAGAACTTCACATCGTTGTTGTATTGACCAAGGTTGTAAACCTCGTTCTCGGTCTCCACGTTCCCATGCTCGGTTATACCGATGAAAACCCCGGCCCGGTCACGCCTTGAGTTTGTAAAATCGAATCCGGAATCGTCCACCGCCTCGTTGGCGCAATAAATCGAAATAGCTCCGGCGCGAGTGCCCCGGCGCGACTGCTTTTTCGTCTGGTGTTTATACTGGTCGAAATGACACACACCAGCCGGAACCGGCGGCATATATCTGGTTTCGAATATCTCTATCCCCGACACGCCCTCCAACAGCGCCTTTCGAAAATCGGTCAGGTTGTCGCCGTTGGGCGCGGTAAGACCCACGCCTGTGATAACTACCCGTTGATTTTCAACCACTTAAAATACCACCAGTTTTAAAACAATTAATAAGCGCAATATGAATGAGCGCTCAAACTCTAACAGATCGAAAAGGCATTGTATAAAGTAGACAAGCGCAATGGCAAGAAATATTAACCCTTGTCGCCATCCGGCACGTTGAACGCGGAGCGGATCAGAGTGAGGAGCGGTAAAATAGCATCGTCGAACTTGTTCTCGCTTTTTTGAATCGCGTCTTCAACGGCGTCGAGGATTTTATCGGCGAACCGTTTCATCAGGTCGGGCGTCAGCGCCTTTATCAGCTGGGCCACGAGGAACGGAAGCAGTTTTAGCGCGAGATTCTTTCCCATAATTTTCTCCATAGTTTAAAAAATTTGTTTAATGACACCATCGGCGGCAATCCGGGATCGCCATACCGGGCGTCTTCTTCCATCCAGTCCGCAATTTTTTTGAGCGGGTTCATCATTGCGTATTCGTGTTTGTTGAACTGTCAGAATTGTCTACAGAATTATCGGAGTTGTCGGAATTGTCCGGCTGTTGGCTCTGGTCGCTAGCGCCGTCGCCGCCAGCGTTCACGTCCGTTACGTTTGTATCGACGACCGAGTTATCGCCGTTGGCGTAATTGTTCGTCGTGGTTTTATCGCCGCATCCGTAAAAAGATAACAGCATCAATAGCGCAGAAGCGATAGCGCCGGAAATAATCAGCGCATACTCAAGTCTTCTCATAACACAAACACTCCCTTCGGTTTATCGGCGACCGTATCGATATGAATATGTGGTTTGTCCCGGTAGACAATTACTCTTGGTATTCCCATAGCAAAACACGCCTGCGTAAAGTCGTACATATTCGTACCTTTTGAAACCAGCATATCCACCGCTGATCCTGTCGGATGGTTTCCTTTCCCTCCAACTTTTTTGTCCCACTCCGGGCATCTATACCCGGATGTGACGACCAATGGCCGGTCATAATACGTCGTTCTTATCTTGTCGAGAATCGCCACGAAACCGGGATCGATCTCATTTCGACCGCACCCGCATCCGCATACGAATTCATCCATCTTGAAAAATATTAAGCTCATTTTCTCAATCCTCCTGCTCTTTAGCCAGAGCTTGAACAATTCTGGTCAACCGTTTCAGATAAACCTTCGCGGACTTTAAATCCGTGATGCCTGTATCGATATAACTATCAAGTTGAGCCGGGGTCATTGATGTGAGTTTGTTGCTTATTTCAGCGACACGGTTAGCTTTTGTCGTGGCTTCCTTCTGTTGATCGAGCGCCCTTTGCGCTTTGATCGCGTCAACAGCCTTCTGACTTTTTGCAACAAGAACCCCGTTCACGATGTCATATAATTTATGATCGAACCCATAAACAGGCTCGCCGTCATGTTTAAAAAAGCTTTCATCGGCTTCGCCAGAATCTTTTCCGAAACTGATAACTTTTGTGGGGTCACTATTTTTGTACCAGATTTTCATAAACCACCTATAAATTAAGTAAAACGTCTTTAACGTACATCACGTGCGTAGCAGATCCCGCGTCATAATACACGTTGACCCCACCTCTTAATGGGGTTAACACGTACGACCCCGCCGTTCCAGTTCCTGGGGTTGTGGTTGACGACCCTACCAACTGGCTGATTGAGGTTGCGTCGGCGGAAGACGATATCGCGACAATAGCGCCACCACCACCGCCCATCCCGATTTGAACAGCTTTAGCTATGTCCGTGCCGACAACAGCCGCTACACTTTGAGCGGTAGGGGTTGTTGCGCTCAACCCCGAAGCGACAGATTGCCAAGCAGTATACGAATACAGGTTTCCTGCTTGATAAAAATCGAGGATGTCTGTGTTGTTCACACAAAACCCGACGAGTTTTTTATACGTGTACCCGCTGGGCATCGTCGGGGCCGTTGCAGAAAGAGAAAGCAATCCAGCGACGGTCGTCCCGTTATAAATAACATAGACGTAATAGGGGGCGTTGGCTTCGCTACCTGCGTCCAAACCGTTCGCGCCTGATGCTGTGATATCAATTGTCAGGTTTACTGATTTAGCATCATAAACAAGGGTAGAGGAAGATAAAGTGATAGAATCAGCGTCCACATCTAATTGATAGGCAGGATTCGTAGCGTTTGGTTTCACTACCAAGTTTGAGTAAGCTCCGAATCCTGCCGATGAGCCGCCGCCGTTCATCTTTTTCCAGGCTGTTCCACCCTGCCCCAGGTACAGATCGTCGTTGGCGGTATCGAACACGACATCCCCTTTGCCGTTCGCCACCGATGGGACACCAGCGTTGTTGGGAACACGAAGCGTCCCGCCGGAATAGTCATGGTCGCCGGTCACCGTGGCGGGGGCTGTTTCGCCAACCAGCTTTGTAGTAGCGTCAGGAAAAGTAAAGTCGCGGTTGGCGGTAAGGCCCGTCGTAAGAAGCCTGGCGCTGTTGCCTGTATAGTCGATTTCAAATGAACTGCTATTTGTCGCCTGGTCGGTATTCTGGCTGTGGAGCCTTGCGTCGTTACCCTGGCATATTGTGCTGGCGGACGACCCATAGGTTGGAGCCAACGCCGCATTAACGTTATCTCCTGTGTTGGTGATGCCCGAAGCGCCAGTCACAGAGTTGGTCTGCCCGCCGGTGGAGCTAAAATCTTCGGGGCGGAGGAAAATCGCCGTGCTTGAGATAACGTAGCCCAGTTTCAGGCTTGAAGTTGTCGTCGTGACCGTCCCCGACGCTGAAAGATAGACAGTCTTGTCCGAAGCGCCGAACGACCAGCCGTTGTTTTGTACGCGCCCTGCAAGCGTCAGATGGACAGGATTGCCCGCAGTGACAGTTTCTGTCGAGATCCCTATCGGATCGCCGAATGTGTATGTGGCGCTGGTAGCCAGATACGCCTTTTTCGCGCCAAATCCGTCATCGAGAATCGCCGCCACATCGCCCTGGCCAAGATTTTCTGCGGCGGTGATTTTATAACGTATCGAAGGCTCATCCAGAAGGTCGAGAGTCTGGTTATACCAGATGTCCCAGTTATCTGTGGAGCCGGATGATATCTGTATTAGGCTCCGGTTTGGCGTGTAACCTTGTATCGGCATCTTGGGTCTCCGTTAGTTCTGTTTTTATAGCAATTGGTATTTCAGTTTTCTGTTAGCTGACCGGCGCCGAAAGGGCCGGAGCCGAGCGATGTTTGCCCGAAGCCTCTGCGCACCGTCGAATAGCGCAGGGCGTTTACGGTGATAGACGCAAGGCTCCCCTCCCCCATCGACCCCGGTTCGATCTCCACCGAAACCACCCGCATCATCGTGGAAGACAGCCCATCCATATCGGCTGTAACATTCAGTATGTCGTTCGGCTCGATGGCGAGCTTGGCGCCCAGGGGAAATGTCAGAGAATAATAGTCGTTCACTTCGGCGTTGGCGTTCAAGATGTCAAGAGCGCGGTCTTCCGCCGCCTGCTCGGTCACTCCCGCTCCCATATCGGCGCTATAGCGCCTGGCGCCGTAAACATCCACCGAGCCCTGACTGGTGAGCGTCAAAGATTTTTTCTTTCCCTGACCGTCTATATAATTGACGGTGACTTCGTTTATCACGCCCTCCGGCGCCGATCGTGACCTTCGTATCATGGCAAGCCCCTCTTCATCCGCCAGAAGATCATCCTGGCTGATATTTGCGGCGCCTCCTGTCGGCGGAGGGATATTCACGTTATCGCGCGAGCTTGACCGTTTGACCAGATCGTATTTACCGGAGCTGAAATTTTTCACAAGCTCGGTGTTCGACTCTCTTGCGACGGTCTTCACAAACCTGCAGATCGATATCTGCGAGTCGATCCGGTATTTCAGGTCGGGCAGTGTAGAATCGGTGAATCCGGCGCCCTGCTCGCCCGCAGGTATCAGCGAGGCCATTATCTCCCCCGCTTTCACAGCCGTCCCTCCTATGAGCGCGGTCACAGACGGCCCTTTGATCGCAGACTGAACCGGCTCGAATAATATTTCCAGCTCCACGCCTAAAACGATGATCGAGTTGGCTGAAGGCCAGACTGTCCCTGTAAACCAGGCGCTGAACGAATCGGAAAATCCTGTAAAACTCGCCACATGATCTACTGCGTCCGTGGTCACATCTTTAGACAGCTCATAAATATCCCAGTAGCGTGGATCGGGGCTTGTGGCAGTGTATGGATGGCCGTTGTTGTTGGGCCATATCTCAAACTGGGCGCCTTTCTGGTTGATCGACACATCCCATCCGCTGGCCGCGATCGCGCTCCCGTCAGACAGTTCACTGGAGTCAAAAGTGTATTCGCGGTCGAATATTTTCAGATGGAACGTTCCGGAGGAGATGTCCACCCCGGTATATTTCAGAACGAATCTTACGCTGGCCATTCTCGCGCCGAGCGGCGGATACCAGGGTGATTTTTTAAGCCCAAGTTTAGAAGCGGCGGGCGCCCCGCCGCCGGAGGCGGGAACGGCGAAATCTCCCAATATGCAAGGATTGGAATTTGCGTTATACCCGCGCGGATACCGCGCCGTCAATTGATCCGCCCTCAGCCACGTGTCGCCGGTCGTGAAATTGGTATCGACTCCGGTCCATTTGATTCTGGCGGTTTCCGGATTGCCCGGTGTCCCCGACACCGCGTCCCGGTCGGCGCGAAGCCAGACGATTCCGAAACCGTCGTCTTTTAGCATATCGGGATCAGCGACCTCAACCCCATCTACATAAACGTTTTTAATGGATGATCCGGATCGCCCAGGACGGTAGCCGTCCCGCCAGTTCCCGGTGTCTGCGACGCCGTGATAAAACTGGTATGGGGCGCCCCTGGGCGGCTCGGACTTGGCGTAAGGGCCTTTTTTGGATTCGTCGGAGCGGGGCCAGATCATCGCGGCGCTCGGCACAAAAATAGGCGTGGCTCCTTTTAGAGGCGCAGGTATATAAAAAGGGATATAAAGCGACGGCGCGTTTATCGTATATACCCAGTGACCGTTAATATTTTGTGTCGGTTGCTTTTTAACCGGAAGCCGCCAGTCGCCGACGTATATGTCGCAGGGCGCGGCTACCGGGGTGGAGGAGTTGTACTCCCCTCCGGCAGGATACGAGATGACCACGTTGTCCGCGCCATAAGAAGCGTCGAACAGCGCGTCAGGCCCCTCCACTTTCCCGATCCGTATAGGCCCGATCAGCGCGACTCCCTCGGTAAGCGCGTCGTTCCCGAAAACCGCCGGTTTCCATTTTCCGATGAGCCCGGTGGGCGCCGATCCCCACTGGTTCAATGTGTACTGCCCCAGCAGAAGATCGCCCCAGGAGCATCTTTCGTCGTCGTACTCCGCCTCCCGGTTTACAATGTCCAGAGAACAGGCCGATGGCGTAATGTCTGAGGAAAGCTCCGGCGTTCCCTCTAAAACTTTTATCAAATCATTCAGGCTCGCCCCGGCAGGCTCCGTCAGGCCCGCGCCGTTAAGCCATAAATAAAGCGTTGCGACGGAATCGGCAAGGTCGTACTTTCGAAAATACCAGCTTATGTTGCTCATACCGGCGCCCAGCGCGTTGGCCCTGTTATCAAGCTTGACCGTCATATCCGAAACCTTGATTTCTGATTCCGCAGGGTCGAAAAACCGATCCACACCGCCCCACTCCATAACAACCGGCGACCAGCTCTGGCCCCACAAACTGATTTTCTGATCGGAAAGGTAGAGCGTGGTAGATGCGTCGCCGGATTTAAGATCCAGTTTAAGGAGCCAGACCGGGTTATTGACGCTGACCAGAAGGGCCGTGTCCATGGCGGTTGAAAATGTTTTCATGCCACCACCACCATATCCAGAGGCGAAAGGCTCCACCTGCCGTATCCGGCCGGAACAGACTCCACCATACCTGACACAAACCGGACAGTATAAATAACCGCGTCGGTGTCTTTATACTCAAAAGAGGCGCCCATAACCGTGTAGAAAAAACCGGTTCCATCCTTCGCCGCAAAAGCGTCTCTGTCGGAGGTGGACAAAAGCTCGTATTGAATCGATATCAGCCGCTCGCTCACCGGCGATGACTGCCTGATAAAAAGACCGCCAGCTGTCCTTCCATCCGCCTCGAACCGGCGGAACTCCACCCCGCCTCCATCAACCGTCGGCCATTTGGAAGGAGTGAAAGTTATGGTGGCCGAAGCGAATGTCGGATACGCCATTTCCGGTTTTACAGGCGCCGCCATTATATCTCCCTCCTCTTGCCAAGCGAGCCGAACCTGCCGGATCGGCGCATATACCGGAAAAGCTCAGGCGCCAGGTTTTTGCGCAACTGCTCGCGCGTTTGCCTTCCTGCGCCTGGCGATGAAACATTAACTATGCTCAAGTTCTGGATCTGAACAGGAGCGCCGCCGCCATTTTTTAAATATCCGCTTTTATTATTCTCCCGGTAGGCTCTCGCCTCCTCCGCCCCCAGCACCGCCTCGTCTTTATGGATCATCGCCAGCATGTCGCGGGGAACCCGCTCCACGCCCACCGCGAACGACGCCTCCGCCTCGAACGACCCACCGCCTGAGCCCGCGCTTTGAGCCACGTTTTGGGCCGCGTTTCCGGTATCGTACGCCGTCCGGATCGTCACCCATTTCTCGGACGGAATAGACTCGACCGCCTGGCGGATACGCTCCAACGCGGGTGTCGCGTTATCCACCGCAAAAACCAGGGTTCCCGCCGATTGAGGAATACCAGATATCCGCGACGACAATCTGCCGACACTGCGTCCCGCTTCTTCCGCCGATGATTCAACGCTGTTAAATAGCGACTCGGCGCTCACTGCGAACGTATCCATTTGCGCCAGCGCTGTAACCGTCTCCACTATCACGTCAAGTTTTATCTCACTCATACCATTTCCATCTTTATAAGTTTTTTGCCGAAGATTTCCGCCGCGCGCGCTTCGAGATAGCGTAAAAGAGACACCATCGTCCTGTCCGGCTCTAGCCTGTAGGCGTCCAGGACGCAACCTGGATCAATGACTCCTCTTACCGCTTTTAAATCACTCCAAAGGCATGCGACCAGACCTGCATGGCCGTCCGGCGCCGCTTTAGGGCACGCGCCATCCACGCAGAGCGGCCTCGCTCCCTCTTTCTCTTTAAGGTCGGCGCATGAGCCGCACGAAAGGGATGGATAATCATTCAAAGCCTTTAGCCACTCTTTCAATTTTTTTTTACCTCCCTGTCGCGCCACGCCGAAAGAAGTGGCAGATTCATACAGGCGCGAGCCGCGAATTCGACAAACAAATCGTTGGAGAGCGCCACAGCCTCCAGGTTTTCAGCGTTAAACTCCAGATCATCGCCGTTGGATGTGAGCCCTTCCCATCCGGTGACGCAAGCCAGCGCAAGAGAGATTCGGTTTGTTTTTTTCGGATGCTTTTTTATCTTCTCCAACATATCGTTTGGCACAAAACGAACCCGCACCCTCGCCGTGACCGCAAGATCATTTTCGATAGCCTCTTTTTGAGAGCGTAATAGCGCAATCAGCGACTCGTCCTCAAGCTTATCTATCCTCTTGTCCAGCAACGCGCTAACCTGCGCCCATTCCGGCGCGGGCCCGAAGGGAAGCCAGACGCCTTTTGTTTTAAGCTCCCGATCAAACAAGTCTCCAAGCTCCATAGGCCCTCCAACACAATTTCTCTCCCCTCCTTTACGAGGAGTGGAGTGGCTGGGCCACAGCCGTAAAGGGGTGGTGTACAATTTTCTTTCCATCTTTCTTTCCATCACAGTTAAGCAAGATAAGAGGCCGAATTAGTGTTCGTAACTTTGATACGCCACGGGGTGGCGATACCGCTCATTCCGGAGGGGGGCGCCACTGGAATGGCCGCAGTGAACTGCGCCGACTGTATCAGCCTGCCTCTCGACGAATCGAAAACAGTCACACTGGTTAACCTGGCGTCTGGTATCTCGATAGAGAACTTGCGGTTTAACCCGCTCTCTATCTGCCGCCCCGTAAAAACTATGTCGATTTTCTTGGCCACATCGGCTTTAAAATCGGTGAGCAAAAGAGCGTCGGAATTCGATGGGAAATTAAGCCTGAGCGTGACTATAGCCGACCCTGCGTTCACCGGCTCGTCTATCCTGTCGGTTGTGACTTGCCCACGAGTTACAGTGTATTGGCCTGTATACAGCCCCCGCAGGCTCCGCTTGTAGGAAAACTCGATTCTGTTTGGATAAATAACATCGCCCGATCCGAGCGCGGCTCCCGAAGCCACATTCATCCGAACCACCGAGTCGGCGAAAAGAAGACGGTTTGCCGTATCGGGGATGGTCACGCTCGCGAATGTCGATGTCGTGTTAACGGATGAGTCCTCGACAAGATCGAATCCTGTAACCGCAAGCCGCAAACTCATCGCCCTGCCAGCCTCGCCATAAAGCGTAAAGCCGCCCGGTTTCAGCTCCGATTCGAGTGTATAACTTTTTCGTTTTTCGATGAACGTAGCATACATCCCGTCCACGCTATCGGCCGGTGTGATCGTATGGGTATATGTGATCGTACCGGAGGCTGAGGGCGCAGGGGACGACCCGGCCACGAGGGCAAGGCCCAAAAGATCGGCGTATCGCGCGTGGCTCTCCAGGGCGCCTTCCACTTTTGTGTTCCCTTTATCGGCTCCTGTTAAATGGGGACGGCCAAGCGAGTTGTCGGCTATAGATTCGATTGTGTGGCCAAGCGTCTGGCCGGTAAGCTCTATCCCGTGCCCCGCGCCCGCCTGGGTGGCCGTTCCCCACACCGACGACTTGACCAGCGCGTGCGCGATTTCGGTTCCTGTGTTTATATTGCTCATATTTTATAAAACTCCTTTTCTCTAGTTCCGGCCTGTCATTGCGAGCGAACCAAGCGAGCGCGGCAATCTCTCCCTCTACTTGCCTGAGAAGGGGAGCGGCTGGGCCACGCCCATAACGGGGTGGTGTTCAATTTTGTAAAATCCATTGTTCAGTACAAACCCGTGTCCTCTAAAAACGACGTCTTGTATTCGGCGCTGAAAATCGTCAGCTTGCGGGAGGTTGCGATAATACTTTCTCTTTCTATTATTAAAGGCGTAATATCGAGTCCCAGCGTCTTGTTGTTTAGCAGGGCTTTTGTCGTATCCAGCAGGGCGTATCCATCCTGCCGCCTTTTTGTCTCCGACTTAAGGTTCGACGAGGCGTGCAACAGCGCAAACCGCAATACCCTGTCGAAAAGCGGCGCCCCCGCCGGAGTGAACGCCGACCCTGTATAGGTGACAAGAACCGCCGGGCATATGGAGATCGACTGGTTAACCGCGTCCACCGTCTCCTCGAACTGTCCTTCATACGATCCCAGCGTCTTGACAACGCCGCCTTGCGACGTGGCCACAGGCGCCAGCGCTAAAATAATGGCGTCCTCTATCTGTTTTATCGTGTAGTTCATTTATGAGACTCCCGCTATATATTCGACGACCAGACGGGAAAGCTCTTCTTCGTCCTCCGGCTGTAACATCAGGAATGGACGCTGTGGGATATTGCCCGTTCCATACTGGAGGGGCGCCGCGTATTCAACACCGGCCGTGGCGGTCACTTTGCCGCCTTCTGGCGTTACTCTTATAGAGTTTAAAAGCGCGCCTGTGCGAATCAGGATATCGGGCGAGTAGCCGCTTTCTGTTTTTCTTTTCAGGTAGCCGGGCGCCAATGGAGCCCAGGGCGGCCTTCCGCCTGAATAAAAGTTTTCAATAATAGAATCGTAAAGCGGCCTTGCGAATGAAAATAATGCTGGCGAGATATTTTGTAACCGTTCGCGCTCTTCTTTAAACAGCATATCAATTGTCGTCGCGTTGATTGTCGCCATTTCTTACATTCCTTTTAAAAGATCGCGGGAAAACCGCCTATCCTGGGCGGTAAATGTTTGCGGCGACGACACATCATCCGCCGGAACAGGCTCCGCCACGGCGCCTTCCAGCGTTACCGCGCCCACAGCCACTTTGCCGAGAAACTCAATGGCCCGGCGGCTCGCTTCGCTCCACACGGGCGAATCGACAGAGCGAAACTTGTGTAAACCGGCGATAGCCAGCGTCGCCGAAATGTCTGTTATCACGTCGGGCGCAGGAGACATGGGAACCTTGTAGACTTTCCCGGCGTATGAATCGATAAGGGCGTCCGCGTCCCGAATCGCCCTGTCTGTTTTGGCGCTGTCTACCGCTCCAGAATCTTGCGTGTCGGTAAGCTGAACCAGAACCGTTTCGTCTATTTTTTTCTTTAAATCGTTAAGATCGCTGTATGCCATCTTTTAACTCCAGTAATTTTGAATTGCTCCAAATTCGTCCATTGTTTTTCTTTAAATCGTTAAGATCGCCGTATGCCATCTTTTAACTCCAGTAATTTTGAATTGCTCCAAATTCGTCCATTGTTTTTCTTTAAATCGTTAAGATCGCCGTATGCCATCTTCTCGCTCTATAAGTTTCCGGTTTGTCATTGCGAAGGAGCGATTGCGACTGCGGCGCTCTCTTGGCTTTTCTCCCACCCAAAACGGGCAGTGCGAAAAATGTCATCCCGCACTTGACGCAGGATCTCAGAGATGCCGGATCGGTGTCCGGCACGTGTGCCCTTTAGGGTATGACAACTGCCGCCACCCCCACCCGCATCCTCCCCCCTGAAGGGGGAGGATTTTTGTGAATCCTTTGAATATGCCGAACAAGTCATCACAGATATCAAGCGCCGCCGGTGGATCCGTAAATCAGGTGCGGCAGGCCATACCCGACCGCGCCCCGGTAATCGACGCCGTAGATAAACTCTTTTCGCATGAACACGTTTTCGTCGTCCGGGTTGTCGAGCGATACGAACCTGGGCTCCTGCCGCATCTGCATAATGAAAGGTTTTACCGGCTTTGTAAGGCAGGCGAGAAACCAGTAGGTCGGATTCGCTGACAGCTCCGGCGCCACCACAATATCCGCCGAGTTTCGCCACACGTTCGAGTCTCCGTTACCTGTAAGGTCGGCCCGCACAATGTCGAGCCCTTCTTTTTCCAGCTGGGGCGGGACGATCAGGTGAGAAGGCGAGAGCCTCAGCGGTCTTCCATCCTCGTTTACATAGCTCATCAGGGTCTGGCGCGCCGTCTCGTAGGACGAGGCTGTAAGAACCGTCGTCCCTTTGTTCGACCAGTTGGCCTGGTTTCCGTTGGGATGGTCGATATCGAAGAAATATTGCCCGTCGAATCCAGTGGCGGCAAACCCATCTTTTATCATGGTAAAAATCAGCTCGTCCGGATGCTGTTTGGCGTTCTCGCCAAGCTGGCTGAACAACGGCGCGTATATCCCGATGTTGTCGTCCTCGATGTCGTTACGATCGACAGCCACGGTCGCCTCGAAATCCTTGTTCTTGATAACGAAGGCGTCTTCGGACAGATCTTTAACCGCCCGGTCTCCCAGCCATTCCCTCAGCCCCGGCAGGGCGCCAAGCCAGCGATACTCTTCTTGTTTGGTTTTGGAGTCTACACGCATGGAAAGGTCGCCGGAATATGTGCTGGCGCCTTCGAAAGCTTTTGTAAACACCGCCTTGAACCCGCGCATGGTGTCGGTCAGGGTCGATTTGTTTATGATGGGGCCGAACAGAACCGGCCAGAGGTTTTCACTTCCGTCGGGCGTGGCTCCTGTGATTACCGAGAATGCGGCCAGCGCGAAAAGCGCGAGATAGAAATATAATGACATTTTGTTTTTCCTTTCGATTATGGTTTTCATCAGGTTGTTTAACCGTTCAGCGCCGCACCGCGCCCAGGATATCGGCATAGACCGATGTCGCGGACGCCACTTCGGCGACGGAGCCGCACCGTACTTTGCGAAGAATTATGTTGTCCGACTTATCCGCTGTGGGAAGCGAGGCTGACGTGACCGCCGCCAATATCTGCGAGCCGTCGGTTGCGGTCAGGGTGTAGTTTCCGTTGGAGCTGACATTAACAGCCGTTCCGCCGCCCCACCCTAAAGTCGTTCCGGTGTTGGTGTAGGCAAGCGCATATGTCCCGCCCCTGCTTGCCGGGATTCTTGTCAACACGACTCCGGTCACGTTCACAGGCTGGGCTGAGATCGATTTCCCGACTGTGTTGTCGTCAACGATATACAAATCTTCGTTAACGTCGGCCTGGGTCATGCCGGAGGCGTTGAACTCGAACACGCCTTCGCGGTGTCCGTCCACCTGAATAGCGCCGTCGGCGCCTGCGGAATTGTCCGCCTGCGCGTCCGCTTTACCAGCGAAAGTATGGGTCGCGTCATCGGCTGAAGGAACGGCGTAGCCTGTGGAGTTGAGGTTTACCAGCGCCCCTGCGTAAATAGTCGTTGTCGCGGCGGCCGGATGGCTGAAGATGGTTCCGTCCTTCCTGATTGATTTTCTGTCTTGCGTTAAGTTAGCCACTGTTTTTTTAACTCCTGTAAATGATTAGTTGTCTTTTGTCTGCGTATCGCCAAATGTCAAATACTCTTTTTCATCGAGCCCCAGCATCCGGCATACGCTCGACTCGCTCATCGAAAGCCTCGGCCTCGCATTAGCGCCGCCGGTCATCACGCCGCCAAGGGGCGCCGATGGCCCTGAGTTGACAAGGAACGTCTCGAACGAGCCGGGATTGACCCGCGCAAGATTTACAGCCCAGTCGCTCAGGCTGGGGCGAAGTTTCCCGGCGGAAACGGCGTCGTTTACCAGCGTCTCGATCTCGCCCTGCCGTTTTGAGGCGGTCTCTTTGGCCAGCTCTTTTATCTTTGCGATTATTTCCTCGTCAACAGCTTCCGGCGTAAGGCCCAAAAGCGCCACCACGTCTCCCAGTAATAAAGCGAGCGTCGGCGCGTCTTGCTCTGTCGGCGCCAGGCTCTCTGCGGGATTGCTCTCTTCAGATTTGTTTTCCATAAGAATCTCCTGATTTGTTGATTGATTGACCAAAGGCTCCATCGCCTGGATATTCGGGTTGTTGGTGAGGCCCAGGTTAAAAAGCCGGGCTATCACTCCCTCCTCTTTTTCGAACACGGGCGAAAGGTAGAGATAATTTTTCGACTCGATCATCTCCCTGGCCTCGCCTGTCCATTCGATCACCGCTTCTATTCCGTTTTGTGTGACAACAGCGGTTTTGGCCTTCACCCACCCGGCCGCAGGCGCCCGGCCGCACTCTTTTAACGACTCGTGCTGATAATCGACCACGATGTCGCGCTCCCATTTTGAAAACTGATCCATGATCCGCTCCACCGCGCCGCGATCTATAATCTGCATGCCGCCGGGATGGGGGAACCGCCCGAAAGGAACTATCACCACCGGTTTATCAAGCTTGATCGTCATTGAATCCTCCTTTTGTCATTGCGAACGAGCGAATGCGACTGCGGCGCTCTCATGCGCGCCTCCTGATCTCAAGCGGCTCGTCCGGATCGCCGACAAGGCCCACGCCGGTTATCTCGGCCACCACACGCGCAGGGACTTTCGCGCCAAGCTCCACCAGTTTGCCCACCTGCGCAAGCTTTACTGCTGTCTCGTCCGTCCGGTTAAACTGGGTGACGATTTTCGGATAGGCTTTTTGCGGCCCGAAATTAAAATCGACAAGTGGCCGCACAAGATCGAAAGTCAGGGTCTCATCCAGCGATTTGCAGTCGAACGCCACGATATCGCCGCGCACACGGTCATGCACTTTCCCCAGCGCGTAGGCTCCGCCCCCACCACCGCCACCAGACGATCCGCCCCCCTCCGTCGTCAGCGTCTGCCCCAATACCCGTTTCGATTTTTGCCGGTTGAAAAACTCGTTCGCGCTCTGAAACAGGGTATGGTCACCTGAAAGGGCTGAATGAATGAATTCGATAGTGGTATCGTCGGAGATGACAGCCGCCGCGTCGGAGCCGAGATTCGATACGGCGTCTTTCAAAACTTCGCGCGCGTTATCGTCCGCCGTCTTCTTGAACTTGCCAAGCCGGAGCGGTATGCCGTACAGATCGATAAACGTAAGCCAGTCTTTGATAGTGAAATTTGTAAAAAGGTAGTACCAGGAGATGCCCCGGAAAATCCCCGCGCGTAAACAGTCGCCATGCCCGGCGTAATGGCGGTGGAAGATAAACTTTTCTCGTGGAAGCGAAACCCCGCCCGGAACTTCCGGGTCGAGATAGCGGGGAAACCCGGTTAAGCTCCCCTTATTATTCATGTCGTTAAAAGTAAAAAATTTTTGCGGACGCGGTTTTATGTCGGCGATATCGGTAATCCCGCCCGACACATCCCAGATGATCTCCGCCATAGCGAAACCATGAGTCACCGCCGACATCAGCCCGCATAAAAGCGCGCTCCTTCGCGGGATAGACTCAAACCTCTCCCGGACGAAATCCGCTATCTGGCCGTCCGCAGTAGAGCCGGACGCGGGAATGACATCCCTGTCTTGCGATATGGCCGCCAATACCCTTGTCTGCGTCACCGCGCCAAGATGCAGGTCTTTCTCCTCCATTTCGTCGAACAGCGCCATCGCGTCGTATATGTCGCCCGAATCGAGGTTGTTTAGAATCGTGGTCAGCCTGCCCGGCGTAAGGTTTCGCGCCACAGACGCCGACCAGTAGGCGGATTGACGGGTGGCGACTATCTCGCCCTTCCTGGGAGTGGATCGTTTAATCATTTTTTTTGTAAACCTTTCGCTAGTTTTTTTATTCTGAGCAAAGCGATGAATCGCAGAGATCGCCACGCAAACCCGTGGTTTGCTCGCGATGACACATAAGTGAAATGCCATTGCGAGCGAGTTTATATGAGCGCGAATAGAACACCCTCTCGGCTCTGTCGAGCCACTCCCCCTCGACAAGGGGGAGAAAAGATTTCCCCTCCTTACTGAGGAGGGGATTGACTGGGCCACAGCCAACGGGGTGGTGTACAACAAAAAGAGAACACTCACTCTGCGCTTCCGCGCCTCTCTTCCCAGGCAAGGTGGAGAAATGTTCATGCTCACAAAAAGTCATAACGCGCTCCATCGTCCTCTTCTCGACACCGACTCATAACTTGGCGCCGCGCCTTCATCGCCGCCCCGTGCCGCCTCAACCGCCAGCAGTAACGCCCACGCCATGTCTCCATGTCCGTCCACGCCTGAAGGAGAGCGGTAGACCGTCGTCCCGGAGTCGGAGACCTCCTCGCGGATCGAGCCGATCTGTTTTAAAAGGTCGCGGTCGGCGGGAAGTACCAGCGCCCTGTCGGTCAGGGCGTTGTAGGCGCCTGCGATCATCTTCTGTTTTGATTTGGCGGTGAAGGTGACTCCTTTGACCGTCTCCGGATACTCCGCCTCCAGCCGCTCGCTTATATCCATCCCCATTCCTGTCGAGTCGACCCTGAGCGAGCAGACGCCAGACTTTATGGCTCTGTCGATAATCTCTTTTTGTTTTCGAAAAGTCAGGCCGTTTGCGACAGCGATCATCCTTGTCTCCATCTTTCCCTTAAACTTGTCCACTATCACGAGCGCGGCTTTATCGTTTTTTCGAGCCGGATCGTAACCGGCTATCAGGGCCCCCTTCCGGCTATGGTCGAGCCATGCCCAGTCCGAGTCGGAGGGGACCCCGTTAACACGCTTAAAAACAAGAGGCGAGCTGGACGTGTCGCCGAACTCCGGCTCGGCGCATTTAAGCAAAAGCTCCATGGAAAAAACAGCGCTCTCCATCTCGATAAACTCAAGCTCCGACTCCTGCTTAAACGCAGGCTCTGGCATTGAGCTGTAGATAGATTGAAGCGCCGACATGCCAAACCTGGTTACCCGTTCCACCGTTGTCATCGCCGGCGCCTCTATCGACGCATTTTCTATATCGACGCAAAGCGCAGAGCAGAGCCACCACGGAATCTCGTATCTTCTAAATTGCGGATACCGGCCCCGGCAAAGGTCATAGAAGGGGCCGCCCTTGCCAAGCGGCGTCGATTCGACGGTAAGCTGATGGCTCTGTTTACGCGCCGTCACATGGAGCGCTCCCTCGTATATCGATTTGGCGTTGAGGCAATGGGGAAGCTCCGATATTCCCACGTCGCCGCCCCGCCCTCTTGGCGCTTTTGCGGCCAGCGATTTCAACACCGACCTTCGCCCGGACGAATCGATAAAAGCTATCTCATCTTTACTTCGCGCCACTCTTTTCAGCTTCCACGAGGCTGGAAGCGATTCGTGCATCTCGTCGGTGTATTCGATCTTGCCCCTCGCCTCTTCGCGGTTCATGCTCACGAACACGCCGCTATATCTCGGTATAGTCTGGGAGCGGATGAACATGCGGGCGGTCATGGCCCACGAGCCGCCGACCCGCCTGCTTTTGAGGATGACGGAAAGTTTCGCGTCCGACGAAAGCAAATCCGCCTGCCACGGGTCAAGTTTCACAGGCGCCCCGTCAAGATCGAAAAGCGCCTCGGCGAAGTTGGCCGGGTCAGCCAGCCAGTCCGACAGACGCCCTGGCCCCGGCCGGTTTTTTATCACCATCGCCGGAGCTTTTCTCGGCGTGCAGTTTACGTATCCGTTCAAGCCGATCTCCCTGTTTTGAATTGTTATTCACGTTGTCCCCGTCCTGCCTCTTTTGCGCAAGACGGGTGTTTCTATACTTAAGATCGAGGTTTAACAGCTGTTCCATGGTCATCGAGACAAGCGGCTCGCCCGACTGGGCGTAGCGGCGCAGGATGTCGCGATAGACCGCCTGCTCCAGCAAAGCTGAAAGGTCGTCCACTTCGGCGCCCTGTTTCGCGTCGCTCAAAAATTTTTCTATCAGCAAGGCCCCTTCTTTTTTGGCGTCCGCCTTGAGCGAGACACCGGCGGCGTACAGCTCCATCATCTCTTTGACAAGTTTTTGCGTGACCGGTTTTATCCCGCTCACGGTTTCGTGAATCTGTTTCCAGTCGGCGCCTTCCATCGACATCCGCTTGATGAGCGATTTCTGCTGGTCGTCCAGCCCGGAGGGGGTATTTACAACAGTCATAATTCACCACCGGACGCCGACATTACTCCCGGATCGGATATTCCGCCTTCCACCAGGTCGATCCCCTTTGCTGTGATCCTTGCGAAGAACACGAGGTCGCTTTTTAACGGGTGGGTTTTAAGCTCCAGGAAACTTTTTTCAGACAAGTACCAGATCGAATAGCGAACCTGTTCGATTATCAACGCGCCCATTCCCAGCTCTTTTAACTCAGCCAGAATCTCGTCGTCGCCGTTGAACGAGTCGGGAAACTGTCTGCAATAGGCCAGAATCCCGCTTCTTACGCTCCTTTTAAGCGCAAGGCCGGTAAAATCCGGTCGGGCGGATAGTATGCCCCGATCAGTTACGGCGCCTTCGACAAGATCGATCCCCTTTGCTGTAATCCGCGCGGTCATTCGCCTCTCTTTGGCTCTGCTGGTTTCGACATACCCCTTTTTCTCAAGATAAGAAAAACAGTCGCGCGCGCCGTCTGTGTCCAGATCGGGAAACTGTTCCGCCAGCGCTTGCGCCAGCGCTTCGTCGGTCTGGGGAAACAGGTAGAGCTCCGCGATTACGCCCAGCAGGCTTTTTCGTAACGCCAGTGTGTGGTGGCGCCTCTTTTTATCAGCCGCCATGTCAGCTCTTCGCTCCATTTTTCATAATCATTTCGTAAATCGACTCCACTTTCGCGTTAAGGTTGGCTATGAAAAGACGGAACTCGCTCTGCGATACCGTCTCTTTTTGAAAATCCTCAAGCTTTTTGTCTATCCGCCGGTCGCCGGTCACTTTTTCCAGCCTTTCCGACAACGCCTTGATATCGAGGCGGGACTCCTCCACAAGGTCATGGAAGTTGCGCTCGATCCTGTATTTGGTGTCGCCGATCAGGCTTGCCGTCTGCGCCTGGAGCCGGGTCACTTTCTCCGCGTTTTTGTCGATCTTCTCCTCAAGCCCGGCCACCGCCCTTCGCGCAAGCGCCAAAAGGCCCGACCAGGCGAGCCCGGTCAACGCCACCAACAATTGCGTGTCATCCATTAGTTCAAATTCTCCCTTCCGCTCGGAGGATATGCGCTTCTTTAAGCGTTTTTCGCTGTTTGTCATTGCGAAAGAGCGTCAGCGACTGCGGCAATCTCTTCCCTTCCTTATCCTGTACTGTCATGCTGGACTTGATCCGGCATCTAGGAGACCCCGGATCGTTGTCTACCCTAAAGGGCACACGCGGGGTGACGAGGGGATTAAGGGGAGGTGTAGAACCTGAAGAGCTTTCCCTCCCTCGACGGGAGGGGAGTGGCTGGAGCGCGACCGTATCGGGGTTTGGCTCAATTAAATAGTCTCCGGAAAAAGGCTGGCTCCCGTCCAGCAGGCGTTCGCCCATAAGGCGTTCCCCTGTCAGGCTATGGCCCGTGTAAGGCGGGAGGCCGGAGGGAGCCTGTCCTTGATAGGTGACCGGAAGGGGGGGGATCCGGTTATCTCTTTCAGGGAGCCAGCTTTTTTCCGGAATGGCGCTCAATCTGTCATTCTGAGCCGCAAGTGAAAAATCCCTGAGATCGCCACGGAAACCTTTAGTTCCTTCGTTGCCCTCAGGACAAGCCTCGCGATGACACATTACCTGAATGTCATTGCGAGCGAGCCTATGCAAGCGCGGCAATCTCTCCCCTCTTTTACGAGGAGGGGGTGAGGGGGTGGTGTTCAATATTAAAAAATCCGGGCGGCCGCTGGCGTTGGCCAATAGCGCGGCGGTAGACGGCGCGCCCGGACTTTTATAACTAGTATCTCTTATCATTACAATCTTTTACCAATCACACCTAAAGTGTTCTATCAACTTCTTTCGGGCTTTTGCCCTGTGATCTCCTGACCACGCGCTAATGGTAAAACGGTTTTGTCAAAGATGAAATATCAGGTGAGTCAAAAGAGGTATTTGTTGAATTTGAGTGGTGAAAAAGGGGGAATTTGCCCTCTTTGCCGGGAAGGGAGTAAGGGGGGGGCTCACCCTGAGGTGAAAAACACACAAGGGAGCGAGCCGACATGGAGTAGAGCCCAGTCTTTCTATCTATACCGGCTTCCTGAGGGAACCGAAGGACCTTGCCTTTTTCTTGAGGCCGTGAGAGTCACGCGCCTTCGGACGCTCACGCGCCTTCGGACGCCCCTATGTTGAAGGACACTCCGTCACGGGTGGGCCCGTGACTGGCACACCTTTTACTTAGGGGAACCTCTAAAAATTCAATTTCCACTGCAAATGCACGAATCAGCTTCTAGCTTCGTTGGCGCGCTAAAATCCTAGTCAACGTATGTATTCATACGCTTGCGTCGATTTTATCACGTCGCCTTGCGAGAAACCAATTCATACATTTTCGTCACGAAAGCAATTTTTAGAGGTTCCCTTAGATTCATTTGCATAGTTTAAACCCTGTTTTTAATATACGAGGGAGGGGAATTTTCATCGTTCCCCGATTTTCTTCATCAGCCACGCCATGTTCCGGCCCAGGTCTGTCATGGTGCGGTGTCCTTCTTCATCTTGCTCCACTTCCCCTTTTTCTCTGCCGAATCCGATGTTCCAGTAGCTTGAGCCGGGAACGATCATCTGGCTTATCAGAAAAAAATGGTTTATCGAATCGAACGTATGCACAGTACCCGCCCGGCGCCCGGCGACGACAGCCGCGCCGACTTTTCGGCTATAGCAATGGCCGTTCGCCCTCCCCACCATCCCGGCCCGGTCGATCAGGGATTTTGTCTCCGATGTCAGGTCGGCGAAGTAGACGGGCGATCCGATTATTATCCCGTCCGCCTCGATCATCTTTTCAATACATTCGTTGACGATATCGTCGTCGAAAGAGCATTGCTGGTCTTTGTTCTTGAAACATTTCATGCACGCGGCGCAACCATGGACACGCTTGCCTGCAAGCTCGACAAGCTCGGTCTTGATTCCCTCTTTTTCCAGCTCCTCGAACACGTACCGGATGAGGATGGCGGTATTCCCGTTTTTTCTGACACTTCCGTTAAACGCTACTACTTTCAATTTACGCCCCTCGCTAATTATTTAAAGATGTTTATTTCACCCAAACATGAGGTTTGAGTTTTCAAGCTTTTTACCATAACATAGAGCCAACATTAACCTGAACCAGCTAGATGCTCGACTCGATACCTTATCCGCTCTTAATCATAATAGCCGTGTTCATGGCGGTCGCGCCTGCCTTTCCTATGCCGCACCTGGTCGAAAAATTAATCATGCTCAAAAACGGGGCGCTGAACAACCCGCTGGACATCTTCGATCTTATTCTCCATTCCGCGCCCCTGCTGTTTCTCGTAGCCAAGCTTCTAAAAGATTACGCGCTGAAAAGCTAGGCGCCCGCCCGGTTAATGCAATCGATCATTTCAACGCTGTGTGAAACCGTTTGGCGTTCCAGCGCATCATCTCGAAATAATCCGCGCGCCCTTCAACGCCGCCGATAGGATCGACGACTGCGACCGCAACGCCGGTCTCTTTGGCCAGCGCCTCCCCCAGACGGGCGGAGAACTGCGGCTCCACCATAACCGCTTTTGCCCCGGTGCTTTTAATCTTCTTTATCAACAAAACCATCCTTCGCGCCGACGGCTCCCGGCCCGGCGCTTCTTCAATCACGCCAACCTGTTTTAGCCCGTATCTTCTGGCGAAATAAACCCATGAGTTATGAAACGAGACAAACCCGGCTTTGGTCTCGCCCAGCATGGCCTTTATTTCCTTGTCCAGTTTCAAAAGGTCGGCCTTGACGCGCTTCGTCCGTTTTATTATCTCGTCTGCTCTATCCGGAATACGCGACGCAAGGAGACGCCCCAGCATATCGGCCACGTCCGCCATAATTGAAGGATCGAGCCAGTAATGTGGATTGACGCCCCCGTCTCTATGATCGTGGTTTCCGCCTTTTACGGGGTTTGTTACGGCTTTGGAGCAGTCCACGATCTCGTTGTCCGTTTCGCCTCCAAGTTTTACTAATTTTTTAAGCCAAATATCGATTCCAAATCCTGCCATAACCACCATGTCTGCCTGCTCTATCTTTCTGGCGTCGCCCGGTGTCGGCTCGAAACTGTGGGGGCCTCGTCCCGGCTGTAGCAAAGTGTGGACTGTAACTGCATCGCCCCCCACCTTCTTAACCAGATCGGCTATAGGGAAAATTGTGGCGGTCACGCGAAACGATCCGGCGTAGGCCGGAGACCCAGCACGGGCCGGAGACCCAGCATGGGCCGGAGACCCAGCACGGGCCGGAGACCCAGCATGGGCCGGAGACCCGGCATGGGTCGGAGACGCTAAAAAACATAACGCGATCGACAAAAGCGCTACCGTTATTTTCATTTTTAAACAACTATTAAATTGTCGGGTGATTTGGTATATATTTATATCATGCGAATAGAGCCAACACAGGTGGAAGTCCCCAAGGAGGAGATAGACCTGATAATAGAGCGGTACTCCTGCTCCCATGAAGACGCCATAAAGGCGTACCTTACCGCGAAGCAGGCTTCGGAAGAAGCTTACGATGAAACCCTCGGCGGAATGCTTGGGCCCCCGGAGTCGGCGGACGTTCCTGATATAAAACTACATACGCCGTCACAGATCAAAGAGCATCTCGACAAGTTCGTCATAGGGCAGGAGGATTATAAAAAACGGCTCTCCATAGCGGCGGCATATCATTTCGCCATCGTAAAAGCCATTAGGGAAGGTGTCGCCGATAAGAAAAAAATCAACCGTTTTCGCAAGAAGAACACTCTCATCTCCGGCCCTTCCGGATCGGGAAAAACTTATTGCGCCGAGATTCTGGGTGATTTGCTGGAGGTGCCGACGCTGATAGTAGACGCTACAGACTATACGGAGGCAGGATATGTCGGCAAAAGCGCGGACGATATGATCCGTGACCTTATCCAGTTGGCGCCTGGCGCCGGGAAACAGGAAAAGTCCGAATTTGTGGAGAAACACGGGGGCCTTATCTTCATTGACGAGATAGATAAAAAAGCAAAAGACGGCAAGCTGATCGGGCACGATATCTCCCGCGAAGGTTTCCAGCGGGCGGTGCTCAAACTGATAGAGCGAAAGCATATTTCTGTCGATGACCCCATGAGTCCTGCTTCCCAGATTCAGGATATCATCGATCAACAGCGCGGGATGGGGGGGCAAAATAAACGAAAAGGGACTATATCCACCGAAAATATCCTTTTCGTCCTAGGCGGATCGTTTCAGAGAGCCAATGAAAGCCTTGAAGCGCTGGTGAAAAAAAGGATCGAGAAGGGTTCTGGCCGTTTCAAGGAGGATGGGTCGATCACCATCACAGGGTTCGCTTCTGGAGCGGGCAAACCGGAGGAGCCGGGCAGAAACTATTACCGTGAGGCTGGGGCGGAGGATTACATCCGTTTTGGTCTCATCCCGGAACTGGTTGGAAGGACTCCCGTGCGCACATATGTGAACGCCCTCTCTAAAAACGATCTGATACGGATCATGACTGAAACGGAGGATTCGATACTGGAGCAGTACAAGTTCGAGTTCTCTTTGTTCGATATCGCCCTGACTTTCGACGACAGCTCCCTCGAATGGGTGGCGGAAAAGTCGGAAAACAAAAAAACCGGAGCCAGGGCGCTTATTTCTGTGTTCGAGGACTTCCTTACAGATTTTCAGTTTGAGCTTCCGGGCCGTAACTTTAAATCCCTGAACATCACACGCGAAATATGCGAGGCGCCCCGCGACTTTGTGCTGGAGATGCTGGAGCGCTCTCCGCTTCTCGACTTTATAGAAAAATTTAAAAACGACCACGGCATCGAGCTTGCCGTCGGCGAAAAAGTGGAGGAGAAAATAAAGGTGTATGCGAAAAAGAGCCAAATTCCTCTTTCCACAGCGCTCACCCGGCTCTTGTTCAAGGCGTCGGCGCTAAACTATATGGATATCCAGGGCAAGTTCGATGTGACCGAAGAGATGATAGATAACCCGAAATATTTTGACGACCTCTATGTCAAATGGCACCAGGGCCAGACAGGAAACCAGAAGGAAAACGGATAAGGGCTGTTAGCGCCAAAATCGCTGTTAACCGTCAGAAGCAAGCGCGGTTCAGGCTCCTTCTTCGCTGATCGCGGTTTCGATCTCGCCAATAAGCGCATCCATTTTCCGGTCGTATTCCGAGCTGTCGGACTTCGATTTGTTTTTTGCCTGAAAAAGCTCGTGTGTGATCTGCAGTAAAGCCAGGATCGCCACACGGTTCTGGTTGGTTAGGCTTGTTTTTTTACCGATCCCCCGCATAACGGAATCGATAAACGTGGCGTACTCCTGTGTAACCTCCGGGTTTTCGGAGCTGGTTATGGAATATTCCTTGCCATAGACTTGTATTACAACTTTATTCTGCTCCGCCATCCGGTATCAGCCTCCTTTCCCTTCAAGCGAATCGATCCTCTCTACCATGATCTTCACTTTGCTACGGATCAGCTCTCGCTCCATCATCAGCCGGTCCCGCTCTTTAACAAGGTTCGAGTATTTGGCCTGCAAATCTCTGGAATCAGATGACTTGGACTGTATGAGGTCAGACTCAAGCGAATAAACTCTCCCCTTAAGGCTCTGATTCTCGCTTTTTAAATCTTTCATCCGCTTGAAAAGAAGACCCAGTTTCTTTTTTACCAGATCGATACGCGAAAAATCCATCCGCCTTTTTCTTGCTTATAAAAGTTGAAGTACAGCTTTCACAATGGGTGTTATCTACTTGAAACACCGGCAAAACGATGATATCACCGGCGCGAAATGAGGGTCAAGGAATTTGATTTTTGGCTCCGATAGTGACGGGAATTATGACTATTAAAGTGGCTTCTATCTCAACCTGGCGCCGCAATCTTTTTCCAATCCTTTCAGGATTTTCTCGAAAATGGCATTGGCCTCTTCGTCGGTAAGGGTTTTCTCGTCGTCGCTAAACTCCAGCGAGAACGCGACGCTTTTACTCCCTTTGGCCACCTTGTCTCCGCTATAAATGTCGAACAGGGCCGCCTCCCGCGTCCGCTTTGCGCCATGTTTTCTTATCGAAACGGTAAGTCGCTCCACTGTGACCGATTCGGGAACGACAACGGCAAGGTCTCTTTTAACCGAAGGGAATTTGTTTATCGGAGTAAACATTTTAACGCCCGCCTCTACGGCCAGCAGACGGTCGAGATCAATCTCGAACAAGAACAGCTCCTGCGGCGCTTCGTAGGCGCCCAGAGTTTTCGGATGAGCCTGCCCGAAATGGCCCAAAGTCACAGAGCCTGCCACAACATCCGCCTGACGTTTCGGATAGTAGAAAGGATGATCGGAAGGCTTGAATTCAACCTTGCCGCATCCCAGCGTTTTGATGACTGATTCCACGATTCCCTTCAGATGGTAAAAGTCGCGTCTGCCCGCCCTTCCGCTCCATAATCCAGGCTTGACAGTCTCCGTAATCACGCCGGAGACAAGCCATCGCTCCACCGGAGGATTCTCATCTCCGTCGTCGGTGAAAACCACGCCGATCTCGAACAGTTTGCAATCGTCCGCGTTGGAGGCGGACGTAAGGAGGCCAGGAATCAGCGTACTGCGCAGATGCGTCCATTCCGATGACAACGGGTTATCGATATTAATCAGCTTTCTGTAAACGCTATCTGTCGGCAGTCTTAGTTTATCCAGGTCGGTTTCGCTCATAAAGCTATAGCTCATCCCCTCCATCATCCCTAAAGAGCGAAGATGACGACGCAAATCCCTTCTGGCGGTCAGGCTGTGGCTCATGCTCTCTGCGCTTGCGGGGACTTCAGGAATGTTCGGCTCTATTCTGTCAAATCCCACAAAGCGGACGACCTCCTCGATAAGATCGATCTCCCGCTCTATGTCGAACCGGAAATGGGGAGCTTCGACGGTCACCGAGCTTTCATCCTCGCCTACCGGCTCCATTTCAAGCCTTGTGAATATCTCTTTTACACGCTCTTTAGAAGTTTTTATCCCAAGAATCTGATCCGCTCTCTGGTAACGTAATGTCACCTTAGTTTTGGCGACAGGAGAAGGATAGGCGTCCACCCGCCCTTTGAGCGCCGACCCGCCGCAAAGTTTCGACATGAGGCTCACAGCCCTGTCCTGGGCGTATATAAGTCCCTCCACATCGCACCCACGCTCAAACCGGAAAGAAGACTCTGACTTTATATTCAACTGTCTGCTCGTCCGCCGGATGGAGACTGGATTGAAAAACGCCGATTCAAGTATCACCGAGGTTGTGCTTTCGGTCACTTCCGAGTTGGCGCCTCCCATGACACCGGCCAGCGCTATGGCCTGCTTTTTATCGGCTATCACAAGATTTTCGGAGTTTAGCTCATGCTCCTTGCCATCGAGAGATGTAAACTTCTCACCGTTTTTCGCCCTGCGGACGATGACCGCGCCTCCGTCGATTTTTGAATCGTCAAAAGCGTGGAGCGGATGCCCTGTCTCCAGCAAGACGTAGTTGGTGATATCAACCAGGTTGTTTATGCTTCTTACGCCCAGCGCAAATAGACGGCGGCGCATCCAGAAAGGAGAAGGCGCCACTTGAAGACCTGTTATCACCCGGCCTGCGTACCGGGGGCACAGGTCGGGAGCGGATATTTCCACGCTTAAACGCTTCGACACTTTTTCCGCGCTTTCTTTTATCAGCGTCGGAGGGCGTTTAACGCCAAGCCCCGCTCCTGCGACTGCGGCCACTTCCCGCGCCACTCCGATCATGCCAAGACAATCCCCACGGTTGGGGGTCAGGTCGAGCTCCACAATGACGTCACAAGCTTCGTAGCGATCCGAAAACTTCTCGCCCGGCTCCGGGTCGTCGTCCAACACCATGATCCCATCATGGTTATCAGAAAACCGCAACTCAGCTTCGGATGCGATCATCCCTTCGGACGCGACGCCGCGAACTTTGCGGTTTTTTATTTTCATTCCATCCGGCATGACGGCCCCCTCTAAAGCTACCGGAACCGCCTGCCCAACGGCGACGTTAGGCGCGCCGCAGACGATGGTTTTTATCATTCCAGAGCCTGTATCCACCTTGCATACGCTAAGCTTGTCGGCGTCCGGATGCGAGTCTACCTGTATGACTTTCCCGATCACGATGTTTTCGTAACCGCCCCGCCTGTCGTCCGCTATGCTGGTCTCAAGCCCAAGTCCGGTCAAGGCGGCGGCCAGCTCTTCGGGCGTGAAGTCGAAATCCGCTAACTCTTTTAGCCACAGATATGAGACAAGCATCTAAAATTGTCCGAGGAAGCGGGGATCGTTTTCGTACAAGAGGCGTATATCGTCGATCCCGTATTTAAGCATGGCGATTCTTTCTATCCCGAAACCGAAAGCAAACCCCGTCCACTCCTCCGGATCCAGACCAACGGAGGTTAAGACGTTCGGGTCTATCATCCCCGCGCCCAGTATCTCCATCCAGCCGGTTCCCTTGCAAAGGCGGCATCCTTCACCGCCGCAAAGGACACAACTTATGTCCAGCTCCGCGCTCGGCTCTGTGAAGGGGAAAAAGCTGGGACGGAACCGAAGCTTTGTGTCCTTCCCGTAAAGACGGTGTACGAAAAGCTCCAGCGTCCCCTTGAGGTGACCGAAGTTTACATCCTTGTCCAGATAAAAACCTTCCAGCTGATTAAAAACCGGTGAATGAGTCACGTCGGAGTCGCATCTGAAAACCCGGCCGGGAGCTATCACCGCGAACGGCGGTTTTATATTCCTCATCGCGTGAATCTGGACAGGCGATGTGTGTGTGCGTAAAAGCCGCGCGCCGTTTTGTACGTAGAAGGTGTCTTGCATGTCGCGGGCCGGATGGTCGTCGGGAAAATTAAGCATTTTAAAATTGTATTCGTCCGTCTCCACTTCGGGCCCTTCCACAACCTGAAATCCGAGACCGGTGAAAATATCGATAAGCTCGTCCATGACGTTTACCACCGGGTGGCCATGCCCCATACCGGTTTCCCGCCCCGGCAGGGTGATGTCGAACGACTCGTTTTCGAGCTTTTCATTAAGCTGTTTTTCACGGATGGCGACCAGCTTGTCATCAAGAGCGGAGGTGACAGCCTCTCTTACGGCGTTCAACGCCGCCCCCGCCTCCGGGCGCTTATCGGCGGGAAGTTTCCCCAAACCTTTCATCCGAAGGGCAAGCTCGCTTTTTCTCCCCAACAGCTCCACCCTGGCTTTCTCAAGCTCATCAGCGAAACTCGCCTCTTTTATCCTCGCCAGATAGTCGGCCTTTAGCTTGTCAAGCTCGTTTTTCAGATCAGATTTTTCCATGGGGTCAAAGGGGTCAAATAAAAAAAGGTTTACGCGCGATCCGGCGGACCGTCGTAAACCCTTCGTCGGATTGGCTTATAATAAATAGTGGTCGCTTACGCCGCAGTTTTGCCCAGGCTCTCTTTGGCCAACTCCACCAGCTTGGTAAAAGACCCCGGCTCGCTCACCGCAAGACCCGCCAATATTTTTCTATCCAGGGTCACACCAGCTTTGGAGAGGCCTTCTATAAATCTGCCGTAGGTCATCCCTTCGGCTCTGGCCGCCGCGTTTATCCGAACAATCCATAACGATCTAAAATTCCGCCTTCTCAAGCGCCTGTCTTTGTAAGCGTCTTTGTGTGCGTTGATTACAGCTTCCTTGGCCACTTTAAACGCCCGGCTTCTGGCTCCTCTGTAGCCCTTGGCAAGCTTCAATATTTTCTTTCGCCTGCGCGAAGTTACCGGACCGCTCTTTACTCTAGGCATATTTTTTCATCACTCCCGTTACAAACTTCAATACTTTTTTTCGCCTGCGCGAGGTTACCGGGGCGCTCTTTACTCCAGACGCCCTCTCTGATAACTCCCGTTAAATAAACGTTCAAAACGCCGTTAAACTCCCGCTAAATATAAGGAAGCAAGCGTTTTATTTTTCTCTCGTTAGAGCCGTCCACCAGCCCCGGATGACGCAGTTTACGTTTGGTCTTTTTTGATTTGGATGTAAGTATATGGCGCAAATAAGCCTTGTTCCGCTTTATCCTTCCACCGCCGGTTATTTTGAACCGCTTGGCCGCTCCACGGCATGATTTTCGTTTTGGCAATTTACTGCTCCGTTGTTTCGCTTTCTTTACCTTCGTTTTTCTTATCTGCCTGGTTAGGAGAAAGAATCACCGCCATTGTCTTACCTTCTTTTTTAGGCAACTGCTCCACGACCGCCACATCGGCCAGATCCTCTATAAACCGATCCAGTATTTTCATTCCAAGCTCGGAATGGGCTATCTGCCTTCCTTTGAAAAAGACCGATACTTTTACCTTATCGCCATCGGCCAAAAACCTTTTAGCGTGGTTGAGCTTGAACTGGTAATCATGCTCTTCGGTGTTCGGCGTCGTTTTTACTTCTTTTAACTTTATCGTCTTCTGTTTCTTTTTGGAATCGTGGGCCTTTTTGCTCTGGCGGTACCTGTACTTGCCATAGTCCATTATCTTGCAAACGGGCGGACTGGCCCCGGGGGCGACCTCCACAAGATCCATTTCCGCTTCGGCGGCGTGATCCAACGCTTCCTCCAGAGGGATAACGCCTATCTGCTCGCCATCAGCGGCAATGACCATTACGCTTCTATTCGTAATCTGGTCATTGACCCTTAAACGCTTGGTACTACTAGAGATACCTTACCTCCTGATCGGATATACACAACATTCCGTTCAAAAGGATAGTTTTCACTCTTGCCAAATCAGTCCTCATCCTCCAAAAATTCAACCTCTATGGTAGGCGCGGGCGGTTTCGAACCGCCGGCCTCTACCGTGTCAAGGTAGCGCTCTCCCCCTGAGCTACGCGCCTCTAAGGGACAGAAAAGTATCCAATTAATCGACCTGTTATGTCAAGAGGTTTTAATGCCTTCGCACAGCGCATCACCTTTCCACAAACCAGCCGCGCAGACTGAGGGGTCTAAAAGCTGAACCGGATAGCCTCCTACCGCTCGTGGAAAGGAATTTATATTGAGACGTTTTTTAATCTGTTTCAGATAAATCCTGCCTGGGCCTATAACTATTATCGGCGCCATATTGAGCCCGTGATTGTGGACGATTCTCTTTATCCCAAGCGCTATTTTTTCTTCCTGGGCTTTGATTATCTGCGTCGCTATCGAGGTTATACCTTTATTTTTCAATGTCTTGGAATCAGACAAAACAAGGCGGGCCAGGCGGGCTCCTGCCGCAGTTTTTGTTTTGCCTCTGCCATCGGGCGTGAGGCATGTATAGTTTTTCGGCTTGATATCGCCAAGGTACAAATGCGCGTCGCCGACTATGGCGAAATGCTCCGGGCAGGTGGATAGTGTGGCGCCATCGAGATTGATTTCAGGACAGACAGCCACGGCGCTTGTTCGCAGATAACCGGTGTATAAAAGCTCGCCGTTTTTTAAACGCTCATAATCTGTTTTTCCTTTAACCGCGACTTCTCCGTTTACAACGGGCAATATGTCTGTGGTGGTGGAGCCGATGTCAACAACAATCCCGTTTGTTATCCAACGCGACACAAAAGCGCCAGTCGCAGACCAGTTCGCCGACGAGACGCAGGCAGGATTGCGTTTCGCGCTTTGTGTCGAGATCAGTCGGCCGTTTACGTCCACAACACGCATCTCAATCCGTCTAACAGCTTTTAGAGCGCTATCTAATATCCATCGGACTCCCTGCGCCCGGCTTTTAAAAACGTCAGACAGCTCGCCTGTCATGGTTATGGCTACGCCGTCCGGTTTTGTTTTTTTCATTATTGCTCCAAGTAACGAGGCGAGTCTTTGTTTTTCCCTGAATATTTCAAAAGGAATTGTCTCGCGTTTACCAAGCTTGACAGTTTTGCCTATCATGGCTGTCGCGCTTTTGATATGCGCCCCTCCGATATCAAGCCCTAGTATTTTTCGCATGTCCTGGCGCTGTTTTGGGTGAACTCAATTTCTTTTCGATCAAAAGAATCGGGCAAAGCCTTATCCAGCGCCGAGTCTAGTATAATTCCTGCCGGATTGACATTAAGCGCCTCTACGAGCGCGCAATAGCTGGATGTCAACCTCGGATTCACTTCGATGACGACCGGGCCGGAGCCGGTCTGGATATAATCGAGACCCCAGAATCCGCGCAGACCGGGAATCGCGAGTTTTATTTTATCCACAATTTTTATTAGTTCGACGCAAGGCTCGGCGCTGGTGATGACGCCTCCAGCATATCTCAGTCCGGGGCCGGGGCCGGGGCCGATATCGAACATCTGCCTGTTAACCGACAGTATCATCGATTCTTTTTCGCCCGATACAACGCAAAGGCTCATCGCCTCTCCTTCTGTATATTCCTGCGCCAACATCCCGGCGCCCGCCACAAAACGAAAATTATCGCCGACCGGATGAATCGACACACCTTCCGAGCCTGCGCCGTCTACAGGCTTGCTCACCCACTTCTTACCGAACACCGCCCCCGGATTAAAGCCGTCCGCAATGATAAAAGTGGAGGGATGAGGTATGCCGACTCGCTCCATCAACGACGCAAAAGCGGGCTTATCACCGGTCATTGCAACAGCAGACTGGCCAGAGCCCAGGTTTATTTTGCCCATAGAAACCAGAGATTCGGTCAATTTCTGAAGAACGCCTCCCGTTTCAGGAGCTATTAACAGCGCGCCGTCGCATCCTATGAGAGCATTTTTAAAATTCGCTCCGGTATCCCCCACCACCTGCTTTATTTCAGAAAAATCGGTAAAACGCTCCGCCAAAGATTGATCGGCAATGCCAAAGACATGCCAGCCCCGCCCTTCCGTTACAGCCCCAAAATCGGACAGAGCCGCTTTTAGCATGGCGGCGCCCTCATCCAAAAGCGCGGAGGCTCCACCCCCCTCAAAGACGCCACCGGCGCAAAGATGCTCGTAGATTAAAACGTTCATTGATTCAGCCATCATTTTTTTTGCGCCTTATTCTGTCATCGTATGGCGGCGGATGATATAATTTTCTCCCTGGCGCTAAAGCGTTCAACAAGCGGAGAGGTGACCGAGAGGCCGAAGGTGCGCGCCTGCTAAGCGTGTGTAGGGTTTACCCCCTACCGAGAGTTCGAATCTCTCCCTCTCCGCCATTTTCATTAATGCGGTTCCGAAGGAATCGTGTTAATGAAAATATGGGTTGGGTTTGAACTCTCGGTATAAGCAGAGAGTTCGTACCGAGGAGCCCTTTTCAATACTGGGCTCCGACATATGGTATTGCCACAGCAATGCCACCCGTAGAGTTTGCAAAACTCAAAGGGCAAGGGCCGTCAGGCCCGCAGTAATCTCTCCCTCTCCCACCCATAAGGGTGTCCCGCCCATAAGGGTGTCCCGCCTAATAAAAAAGCTAATAGCCCGGAGGGAGTGGCTCGCCAGAGCCGAGGGGGAGTGGTCTGAAGAGTACAGATAGAACAGGGGGGGTGGGAGCGTTTACCCCTCGTCAGTCACGGGCCCGCCCGTGGCTAAGTGCGCGCCTCATGGTCACGCGAGGGCGGGTGACTCTCACGGAGCGCCGGATGATATGGCATTACTTGAAGATGGCTCATTAAAAGCTTGTGGGCGTCCGTTCGGTTCAATTATACTTTTCTGAAAGTTTTATCATCATAAGAAGGAGTATGAAATGGCAAGCGGCACCAAGAAGAACAGGCAACGCAGGCGATGGAGATCAAAAAAAGCCAGCCATCGCAGAAAAACCAAATAAAGCGCGATGAAGCTGTCTAAAGAGC